>Ga0209161_10001020_pt1 | contig 22973 bp, 22 predicted proteins | sample GraSoiAngelo_155_FD_186169 | JGI IMG/M metagenome (GOLD analysis project Ga0209161, IMG submission 186169) | Grasslands soil microbial communities from the Angelo Coastal Reserve, California, USA - 14_1009_13_30cm (SPAdes) (version 2) | ecosystem: Environmental > Terrestrial > Soil > Grasslands... | reverse complement strand
CGACCCGGAGTGTTCCCTCGGTGCCGAAGATCCACACCTCGCTGGGTGGCGCCAGCGCCGTCACCGTGCTGACGCGCAGATGAGCGACGGCGCCGTTGGCCATCGCGGCCAGGATGTCGACGTGGTCGGGCACCTTCACGTCCTGCCAGACGCCGGCCTCGTCCTTGCGCCGCGGGACGGCGATCTTCGTCATCGCGGTGACGCGGCGGGCGGGACCGAGCCAGCGCATCAGCGCCTCGTACCAGATGCCCATCGTCATCACGTTGAGGCCGCTCAACGCGGCATCCTGCCGCCAGTGGAGCGGCTCGTTCGGGTCGACGAACCGCGCCTGGTTGGCCTGGATCTCGATGGCGAGGGTCTCGCCGACGTAGCCCTCGGCCAGCAGCGCCTGCACCGTCGAGTCGACCTCGAGCGTGTTCGGCGCCGGCACCAGCTGGGCGACCAGATGCGGCGCGCGGCGCGCGGCGTCGAGCATCCGTCGTCCCTCGGCGGCGTCCACGGCCATGCGCGCCTCGCACAGCACGTGCTTGCCATTTTCGAGAACGGCCCGCGTGATCTCGCAGTGCGTGTTGGGCCAGGTGCCGATGCAGACCGCGTCGATGTCGGAGGCGCGCACGAGCTCGCGCCAGTCCCCGTACACCCGCTTGACGCCGAACTCGGCCGCGATGCGGTCCCCCGATTCCTTCGTCCGGTTGGCCACCGCCGTCAGCTCGATCCCGGGCTGCGCTCGAAGCTTCGGGATGTGATGCTTACGACCGTTGGCGCCGGCGCCCACGAACCCCACGCGGATCGTCTGGTTGGTCATGGAGCGGCATGGTAGCACCGTGTTAGGATCGGATCACCATGGCCCATAAAGGTATGACCTTCGGCATCTTCCTGGCGCCGTTCCACCGCGTCGGTGAGAATCCCACGCTGGCGCTCACCCGCGACATGGAGCTCATCGAGTGGCTCGACTACCTCGGCTACGACGAGGTGTGGGTGGGCGAGCACCACTCGGCGGGCTGGGAGCTCATCGCGTCTCCCGAGGTCTTCATCGCCGCCGCCGCCGAGCGCACGCGCCACATCAAGCTCGGCTCGGGCGTGACGAGCCTGCCCTATCACCATCCGTTGATGGTGGCCGAGCGCTTCGTCCAGCTCGACCACATGACGCGCGGCCGCGCGATGCTCGGCTGCGGCCCGGGCGCGCTGGTGTCCGACGCGTACATGATGGGCATCGAGCCGGTCATGCAGCGGCCGCGTATGGACGAGGCCCTGGACGCGATCATGCTGCTGCTGAAGTGCGACGAGCCCGTGACGATGAAGACCGACTGGTTCGAGCTGCGCGAGGCGCGCCTGCACCTGGCGCCCTACACCGAGCCGTACTTGGAGATTGCGGTCGCGAGCGTGATGACGCCGGCGGGGGTGATCGCCGCGGGTCGGCACGGGCTGGGCGTGCTCTCGATCGGCGCCGGGCTCCCGGGCGGACCGGACGCGCTGGCCGGCCAGTGGAAGATCGCCGAGGAAACCGCGGCCAAGCACGGCAAGAAAATGGACCGCAAGAAATGGCGCCTCGTCGTGAACGTGCACGTCGCCGACGACGACGAAGAGGCGCTGCGCCACGTGAAGAAGGCCGAGCGCCACGAGACCGTGACCTACTTCGAGGAGACGCTCGGTCGTCCGCCGGGCCGCATGGACGATCCGCTGACCGAGGGCGTGAAGATGGGCACCACGCTCGTCGGCTCGGTCGACACGGTCGTGCGCGGCATCGAGCACCTGCAGCGGCAGAGCGGCGGCGGTTTCGGCGGCCTGCTGTTCCGGGCCCACGAGTGGGCCACCCGCGAGCAGACGCTGCGGAGCTACGAGTTGTTCGCCCGTTACGTCATGCCGCGCTTCCAGGGATCGCTCGACACGATTCGCGGCTCGAACGACTGGGCGCGCGGGAACCGCAAGACGATCTTCGGTCCGAACGTGGAGGCGATCCGCCGCGCGTACACCGACGCCGGCCGCGAGGCACCCGCCGAGTTCAGGCAGCGCACGTCCGGAGCGCGGGAGGAGTAGACCCGGCCCGACCCCGGCGCTAGGCGAACGGGGTCTTGCTGACGGCGTGCGCCTGGAGCGCCGGCAGCACCTTGCTGCCGAACCGGTGGATCTGCTCCAGGAACATCTCCTGCGGCATCGCGCCGCGGTTCATTCCTACCAGCACCGTCGCGGCGCCGGCGTGGTCGGCCGCCGCGATGATCCGCTCGATCACCTCACCCGCCGTGCCCCAGGGCAGGTGCTCCGCGTCGCGCTCGATGTCCGCCATGGTCATGTCGCGGTAGCGCTCGCGCGCGCCGGATACGGCGTGCATGTTCTCCGGGCGCACGTAGTCGAAGGAGCCGGCGCTCAGGTAGCCCGCGTCCCGCTGGAGGCTGGCCTCGGTGATGTTGCCGTGGCTGAACAGCGTCTGGTTGAAATAGAGGAGATAGGGTCCGGCCTCGCGCACCGCCTGCGCCTTGCTGTCGGCGACATAGACGGGCGCCTGGATGATCAGGTGATCCGGCGTGAGTCGGTGCCCGTGGCGGGTCAGACACTGAGCGTAGTAGCGAATGATGTCCTCGCGCAGGCCGCGGATCGGCGCCAGGCCCGGCGTGATCGGGATGTCGTGACGGCCCGCCCACTCGATCGTCTCTTTGCTGCCGGTGACCGGTACCCACACGGGCGGGCGCGGCTGCTGCATGGCGGATCGGCAAATTTATCCATCGTGGACCGATAGGGCCCGCGGGATCCGGTTTTGTCCCGAGGCGATCCTGACCGGCGATGGATGGCCCTGGCGGAAACGAATTCAACGTCACGTGGCAAGTAGTCGTAGTGTTGTTCACGAACTCTGCAGCGGCCAATACGCACATTACGACCGAAGCCCAGTTAGACGCCGCGATCCACGCTTCCTCGAAGCGGGCCCGCGAGTCGGACAGCGGCACGCCGTACACGTTGTGCTCGCGCGGGATCCCGCGGGCAAATCCGGAAACGATGCGGCCGTTGGACATGCAATCGAGCATCGCCAGCTCTTCGGCCAGGCGGAGCGGATCGTGGAGCGGTAATAAATTTCCGTAGACGAGGAGCTTGAGCCGCTGCGTCCGCTGCGCGGCGGCGGCCGCGAGCAGGTTGGGCGAGTTCATCAGGCCGTAGGGCGAGGTGTGGTGCTCGTTGAAGCCTACCCCGTCGTACCCGAACCGATCCATGGTCTCCCACGCCGTCAGGTGCTCGGCGTAGGTGCGCACGGCCACGTCGGGCTTGAAGTGCCGCGCCGGTAGCGGCCAGGGAAGCTCCTTGCCGACCTTCAGGTGATCCAGGTGCTCGTCGTAGGGCACGAGGTCGAAGACGAACACTTTCATAGGCGGCAAGTATGCTACACCATGGGCTGGGAAAGGAGATCGCCATGACCGAGACCACCGGCTACACGCTGGACCAGTTCCTCGCCGACACGCGGGCCACGATCAAGACCAAGGGCGTCCCGTCCGGGCTCGCCGAGATCCGCGACCACCTCGAGAAGCTGCTCCGCAATCCCGAGCTGCTGAAGAAGCATCTGGGGGATCCGGTGCCGTACCGCGAGCGCACGACGATCGGCCACGATCCCGAGACCGACGTGCACGTGCTCGTTCACGGACGCGACAAGGGCGGCAAGTCCGTGCCGCACGACCACGGTCCGTGCTGGGTGATCTACGGCAACTACAAGAACCCGACGCGGATGCGCCGGTGGCGCCGCCTCGACGACGGGAGCAAGCCCGGCCACGCGGAGCTCGAGCTGCAGCGCGAGTTCCTGAACGAGCCCGGCCGCGCCGCGGTGTTCGCGGTCGGCGACATCCATTCGATCGAGTACGGCGACGACACGTTCTTCATCCGGGTCACCGGCGGCGACGTCGAGAGCAAGAAGACGCTCCGCTTCGACCTCGAGAAGAAATCCGTCCAGGTCGCCGATCGCGCCCAGGGCCAGCGCTAGCGACGCTCGGAGATCTGAATGCCCTACGACCTGGTGATCAAGAACGGCACGGTGGTCGACGGAACCGGTCTGCCGCGGTATCGGGCCGACGTGGGCGTACGGCACGGCCGCATCGTCACGATCGGGCGGATCCGCGAGCGTGCCCGCGAGGTGATCGACGCCGACGGTCACGTGGTGACGCCGGGCTTCATCGACGGCCACACCCACATGGACGCGCAGATCTTCTGGGATCCGCTCGGCACCTCGTCCTGCTGGCACGGCATCACCAGCGTCGTGATGGGCAACTGCGGCTTCACGCTGGCGCCCTGCGCCAAGGAGAACAAGCACCTGGTCGTGCGCAATCTCCAGCGCGCCGAGGACATCCCGCCGGCCGCGATGGAAGCGGGCATCGACTGGCGCTGGACGACGTTCCCCGAATTCCTCGACTGCCTCGAGGCGCTGCCCAAGGGGATCAACTTCGGTGGCTACGTCGGCCACTCGGCCATCCGTACCTACGTGATGGGCGAGCGCGCCTTCGAGCAATCGGCGACTGAGGACGATCTGCGCGCGATGGAGCGTCAGGTGCGCGACGCGATCCGCGCCGGTGCCCTCGGGTTCACGACGTCGCGGTCGCCCGCGCACGAGACGCCGGAAGGGCGGTACGTCGCGAGCCGTCTGGCCAGCTGGGACGAAGTGCGGCGGCTGGTCGGCGTCATGGGCGACGTGAATTCTGGCCTCTTCGAGATCGCCGGCGAGGGCGTCGACCGCGTCCCCGGCGATCCGGGACTGCGTGACTATCACGAGCGCCTGCGCGATCTCGCCGTCGAGAGCGGCCGGCCGGTGACGTTCGGAGTGTTCAGCCGCCGCGCCGTGCCGGACGTCTGGCGCCAGTACCTGGCGCTCCTCGACGAGACCGCGGCGGCCGGCGGACGCATGTTCGCCCAGGTCCACAGCCGCTCGCTCTCCGCGCTGCTCTCGTTCAGGACGCAGATGCCGTTCGATCGGCTGCCGCTGTGGAAGGAGCTGCGCGTGCTCCCGCTCGCCGAGCAGCAGCGGCGGCTGCGCGACCCAGAGCAGCGCCGGCGGCTGGTCGAGGCCTCGGGCGCGCGAGACGACCATCGCGCCGTCGGCACGGAAGCGAAGGCGGCGGACTACGACTGGCTCCTCGTCTTCGACACGGTGGAAGGGCCACATCGCACGGTGGCGGAGGTCGCGCGCGAACGCGGCCAGCACCCGGCCGAGACGATGATCGAGCTGGCGCTGGCGAAGGACCTGGACCTCTTCTTCTTGCAGCCGGTCGCCAACGAGGACCAGGACCTGGCACTCGAGATCATGCGTCACCCGCGAGCGGTCGTCACCTTCTCCGACTCCGGCGCGCACGTCTCGCAGCTCATGGACTCGTCGCTTCAGACCCATCTGCTCTACCACTGGGTGCGCCGCAAGCAGGCGTTCACGCTCGAGCAGGCGATCCGCATGTTGACGCTGGTCCCGGCCACGCTCTGGGGCTTCGCCGATCGCGGGCTCATTCGCGAAGGCATGGCGGCCGACATGGTCGTGTTCGATCCCGACACGATCGCCGCGGAGATGCCGGAGGTGGTGGACGATCTTCCGTCGGGTGCGCGTCGGCTGGTGCAGCGCACGCGCGGCGTTGCCGCGACGGTCGTCAACGGCGAAGTCCTGCTGCGCGAGGGCAAGCACACCGGCGCGCTTCCGGGCCAGCTGCTGCGCGGCCCACTCGCCCGGAGAAGCTGAGCGGAACGGACGTGCTGGTCGCGGACGCTCAGATCCATCTCTGGGGCGCCGACACGCCCGCGCGACCGTGGCCGCCCGGCGGCGCGCAGCGCGCACACCAGCCGCACGCCGTCGGCAAGGATCAGGCGCTCGCCGCCATGAAGGACGCCGGCGTCGACCGCGCGGTCATCGTGCCGCCGTCATGGGAGGGCGAGCGCAACGATCTAGCGCTCGAGGCCGCGCGGCTCCATCTCGACCGGTTCGCCGTGATGGGCCGATTGGCCCTCGAGAAGTCGGAGAGCCGGGCGCTCGTCGACTCCTGGAAGCGCCAGCCCGGGATGCTCGGCATGCGGTTCACGTTCAACACCGCGGAGCAGTGGCCGTGGCTGACCGACGGCACTGCCGACTGGCTCTGGCCCGCGGTCGAGCGCGCGGGCATTCCCTTGATGATGTCCGTGTCCGGCCGGCTGCCGGCGGTCGACCGCATCGCCGAGCGCCATCCCGGCCTCAAGCTCGTCATCGATCACCTGGGAATCCGCAGCGGAGCGAAGGGCGAAGAGGCCTTCGCAGGCTTGCCGCAACTCTGTACGCTCGCGCGACGTCCGAATGTCGCGGTCAAGGCCTCGGCGCTGCCGTGCCACTCGATCGAGCCCTATCCCTTCCGCGACGTGCACGCGCACATTCGTCGCGTGTACGACGCATTCGGCCCGCGGCGGACGTTCTGGGGCACGGACTGGACGCGACTCCCCTGCCCGTGGCGCCAGGCCGTGACGCTCTTCACCGAGGAGCTGCCCTGGCTTTCGACGTCGGACAAAGAGTGGATCATGGGCCGCGCCCTGTGCGAGTGGCTGGGCTGGGCGCTGCCCCGACCCGCCTGAGCGCGACCGACCTCAAGCGCCCGACGAGATCGGGCGCGCAGGTCAGCGCAGTCCGCCCGGACCGTGCCTCCTGGGCGCCGACCGATCAGCCTCTGATGGGGACGCTAGTGGCGGGCCGCCGACGCGCCGAAGACCGGATTCTCTGTCCGATCGACCAGCGTCTCGTCGCCCTCCGTGGGAAGCGTCTCGGCGTAGTTCTGCGCCCCGTCGATGTCCCCTTCCCACACTTCCCGCGGCAGCTCGTAGAGCACCTCGATGCCGTGGCCGTCGGGATCGGCGATGTACACGCTGTGGGTCATGCCGTGGTTGACCCGGCGGAGGAAGGGCACGCCCTTGCTCTTCATGAAGGCCAGCTGCTTCAGCCACGACTCCCGGTCCGGCCACGCGATCGCCACGTGATTCAGGCCGGGGCGACCCGGCATCAGGCTCCACTCGTCCGGCGCGCCGCCGCTGGCGTTGGTCGCGGGAATCTCGGCCAGCGCCAGGTCGTGGTGGGTCACGTCACCCTTGGCGTCGAGCCCGCTGTAGAAGCGCATCTTGGGGCGCTGGCGACCGGGGATCGGCTTGAGCTCGGCGACACACTTGAAGCCGATGATCTCGGTCCAGAACTTGTGCGAAACCTCGATGTTCCGGACGTTCAGCACCATGTGATTGATACCCCGGGGCGGCTGAGCAGTGTTGGCCATGGCGTCCTCTCTTTGTCGCCGCGCCTCGGCGGCGAGGCCCCAGCCCCGCGACGGCCTGCAGCGCGTACCCCCATGATCGCGAAACCCGTTGCCGGGCATTCTAATTCATCCGCCCGGCCCTGCACCAGCCCACGGGACGGCTACGCGACTTGCGCCGAAGCCCGCATGGCGATGTTCTCCCGCTGCAGTCGCTCCAGAACGCGCCGGCGCAGCTCGTGCTGCACCCGGAACTGGTCGGTCATCTCCGCGACGTGGTAGCTCACCGCGAAATCGAGGGAGCCCTCGCCGCCGAACAGGCGAGTGACCGATGGGGCGGGCAGCGACAGGAGCCCGGGGATTTTTCCGGACGCGACATCGATCTCGTCGCGGAGCGCTTTGTCCACGGCGTCGGGGTCGGCGGTCACGTCGACGCTGATCCGCAGGCGGAAGGCGCCGCGAGGATCGGGCAGGTCGTAGTTCGTGATCGTCTCGCGCGCCACCACCAGGTTGGGCACGACGACGATGTCGTTGGACAGCGCCCGGATCCGCGTCGAGCGCCAGCCGACGTCGATCACGAATCCTTCCACGTTGCTGCCGACCTTGACGTGATCGCCGACGCGCAACGGGCTGTCCGCCAGCAGGTGGATGCCGGCAAAGAGGTTGGAGAGCGTGTCCTGCAGGGCCAGCGCCACCGCCACACCTCCAATGCCGAGCGTGGTGAGAATCGGGGTGATCTGGACTCCGAGCGTCGAGAGCAGCACGAGGATGCCGACGACGAGCACCACGACTCGGGAGACGGTCTGCGCGAGCCCGGTGACGGCTCCGCCGATCAGATGCCGCTCAGCCGCGCGACTGACGAGGCTTCCGGCCAGACCCGCCAGCGTCACGGTGACCGACAGGACGAAGGCGATGTTCACGCCGACGACGAGCAAGCGGTGCCACCGTTGGGGGAGGAGCGCGTAGTCCTCGGCGATCTCGTTCGCGACGTAGAGACCGACGACCACGCACCACCAGAGCGAGGGGCCGCGGAGCGCGCCGACCGTCGCGCTCACCGCCTCGGGAGACGCCCATCGAGGCCGAGCCGCCAGGAGCACGCGGCGGAGCGCGAGCGCGCCGAGCGTGGCCGCCGCGAACGCGGCGGTGGTCCACCCCAGCGGCCAGAGCCAGCTCACGTCGTGCTCGAATTCAGGAGGCGCGGGCGCGGAAGAGCCGCCGGTAGATATCGAGCCGGGCCATCGTTTCCAGATCGAGCTCGCCCGTCACCGGCAGCTGCTCCGCGTCCTGGTACTTCGCGAGCGCCGCGTGCGTCTGCGGTCCGACGATCCCATCGATCGGGCCGGGGCTATAGCCGAGGTCGCGTAGTGCCCGCTGGGCCTGGCGAACGAACTCCGGCTTCGCAGTCTTCGCCCCGCGCTCCGAGGCCCTCACGGCGCCGGTTTCGTGTCGCACCACGGCGCCGGCCCGCGGCCCGGCCGTGCCGTGCGCCTGGCTGAAAACCCCGTCGGCCAGCACGACGATCACCGCCACGACCACAGTCTTCTGCTTGAAGCCGCGCCTCGGCCGGCGGGGCCCCAGCCCCACGACGGCCCCTGGCGCGTACCTCACCGGGGTCACGGCATCAAAGCAGCTCGAGCGTACCGCCCACGGCGAGTGAAGCGGTGCCGAGCAGCTGCGTCGCGCACCCGCGGCAATGAGCGACGGACTCCAGCGTGACCGCACACGCCGCGCAGCACGCGAGTCCGCGATCCAGACAACCGAGGCGCTGAGCGCTGGGCGGCGGGGCGAGACCACCGCCGCACCGCTCGTCGATTCGGGTGGAGCGCATCGCGGACCTCCCGTCCTCCACCTCGAGCGTTCGCGTCAGGCGAACCTTCGCGTCAGGCCGACCTGCGCATCATGGTCGGCACGACCTCGATCCGCGACTCGATCTGCACGTCGTTGCGAAGATGCGACGCCTCGCGCTCGATCACGCGGAGCGCCGCCTCGCGGAGGTCCTCCGACGGGACGCAGCCGGCGACCTCGACGATGACCGGCGTGCCAGTCCACAAGGGGACGTGGGCGGTCGGGGTGATCGGCAGGCTGAACAGCGACGGGTCACGGAGGACCGCATCCGAGACCTGAGACTGCACGATGACTGCCTCGCCTTCGCGCCGGCGCTTGAGGTCCAGCATCTTCACCAGCGCCCCCAGGACCACGAGCAACATGATCGCCGATCCCACCAGGGCAATCGTTTGCGTCCCCCCCGAGGGAGACGTGCTGGAGGGAGCACCACTACCGACCGTCTGGGCCCAACCGTGTCTGGCGAGCCCGATGAGCACGAGCGCACTCGCGACGAGAGCCGCACGAACTTCCTTGATCGTCTTCATGGCGTCACCTCCCACGTGGGCGCAATGAATTGCGAAGTCCGTGCCAGCGAGACAGTTCCAGCCTGCAAAGGACTTACGCCGCTCGTTTCGGGAGGGAAATGTCCGTCGCGGAGCAACTTCTACACTGTACGCGGTGTAAGGCGTACACACGCGCTGCTCGGGCTTCGCGGAACGCATCGAGATTCCTACGGAGTTGAGCGCGCTCTGGCCTGGCATTCGGGTTGCTCCCCTCGGTCGCCAGCAGTGGCGAGGAAGGGTGCTCGCAATCACCGTCCCCAACGAAAGGAGGCGCCATGTTCCGAGTCCTGGCAATCCTGGTCGCGGTCCTGGTGATGGCAGGGTTCGGCGTCACGGCTCCGTCGGCTCAGATGAAGACGGATCCCGCGGTCCAGCCGAAGGCGACGGACCAGAAGCCGGCCCCGATGGACCAGAAGATGGGTCAGAAGGTCGAGGGTACGGTCAAGGCCGTGCGTGGCAACACGGTCACTCTCGAGGACGGCACCCAGCTATCCATTCCTGGCTCGGTGAAAGTGCCGATGAGCCAGCTGAAGCCGGGTGCGCAGATCAGTGCCGAATACGAGGAAAGAGGGGGCCAGAAAATCGCCACCTCCCTGCAGATCAAGGGGTAGGGGCTAGCCCCCCGGAGGAGTCACATAATGACGAAGGTTCTAACCGGAATTTGTGCGCTTGCTCTCCTGGCCGGTGTCGCCGCAGGATGCACGGATGCGAATAAAGGCGGCCCGGTGAGCGAGAGCCCGAGCAGCACCGAGCGGTCGCCGTCGGCTTCGCCTCCGGCCACGCCGTCGACCCCGCCGGCCACCATGCCGTCGACGCCTCCAGCCGAGAGCGGTAGCTCGTCGCCTAGCTCGACTCCGGGCGGCAGCCAGCTCCCGAAGAGCGCGCCCGGTTCTCCCAGCCGATAGCTCGTAGCGCCTCGCGACGGCGCAGGGCCGTCGCGAGGCGTGCTCTCATCGCCGTCCGCGTCCCAGGTAAGAATTTCCCTCCGCATGCTCGGTAAAGACCCGCGGTGTGCTCCGGTAAAGACCTACGGTCGAATCAGGGAATCACTTCACACGTAGAACCAGGCGTGGTAAGAATTGGACGTAGGGAAACGCTGTAGCCCTGGCTCCGGTTGGTTCCCTAGAATCTTCTCCGAAGGAGATCGCGCTGCCAGTCCTGCGCCGAGCCGCGGCCATCGCCTGCTTGGTCGTCGTGCCTCTCGTCGTGGCCACCGCCGATTGCAGCAGCAGTCGGATCGTGTTGCCACTGTCCCTCGATTCCCTCGAGCTCGCCGACTCGTCCGACGCTCACGCGCTCGACACGACCCAGGCGGCGGTTCGCGGTATCGCCGCCATCATCGCCAGGACGTTCGGCCTTCCGGTTCCGCGTCAGGTGACGGTGTTCGTGTACGACGGACGTCGCGCCTTCGAGCAGGGACTGATCTACGATGCCCGCGTCTCTCCGGTGCTGGCAGCGAAGCTGAGCGACTTCGCGATCGGCGTCGGCGCGCAGGGGCAGGTGCTCTTGAACGCAGACGTCAGCGACTGGACCTCACGCGAGCGGCTGCGCCTCATCGCTCACGAGCTCACGCACGTGTCGCAGATCGAGCTCGCCGGCGGCGAGGGCCGCGGCGAGCAGTGGCTCGCCGAGGGCATGGCGGAGTGGATCGCCTTCGCGACGCTGGAGCGACTCGGGCTCGACTCGGTGAATAGACGGCGCCAGAGCGCGACCTCCGGCGTCCGGCATCACGCGACTCTGCTCCGGGAGGGCCTGGACCTCGAGGCGCACGGAACGCCTCGCGCCTTCACCGCGTGGCACCTGCGCGAGGGCACGCGGGCGACCTACCAGCTCACGTTCCTGCTGGCCGACTTTCTGATCACGCGCAAGGGCCTCGACCGCATGAAGGCGTACTTCACCTCGTTCCGGGGATCGCTGGATCGTCAGGTGAATTTTCAGCGCGCGTTCGATGGCACGATCGCGGCCTTCGAAACCGACGTGCTCGCCGCCCTGAGCGCCACGACGGACCCCACCCTGGCGGGCGCACCCACCATCACGGCGCCGCCTCCGCGCTCCGAGCCCTCCGCTCCCTGATACGGCCGCGCGTCCGCGCGGCGACGCTCTTCAGGACGGCGTCGAATCTGGCGGCGTTTGGCCCGTTCGTCCCGGATTGTCGTCGGCCCGGCCGTGCAGCTTGCGGTAGAGCGAGGCCAGGCTGATTCCCAGCAGTCGAGCGGCCTGGCGCTTGTCGGACTGCGTGGCCAGGACGTCCAGCAGATGCTGGCGCTCGAATTGCCGGACGGCCCCACGCAAGTTCTGCGGAGGCGCACCGTGGGACGCCGCCGGATCGGCCGAGAGGTCGCGAAGAGAGACCAGCTCACCTCCGCCGAGCACTATGGCCCGCTCGAGCACATGCTCGAGCTCGCGCACGTTGCCCTTCCATGGCCGCCCGATGAGTGTCCAGAGCGCCTCGCGCTCGACGCCGAGGCAGCGGGTGCCGAGCTTGGTGTTGAGCCGATCGACCAGGTGATCGACGAGGAGCGGGATGTCCCCGCGGCGCTCGCGGAGCGGCGGCACCTCCAGGTGCACGACGTTGAGCCGGTAGAAGAGATCTTCGCGGAAGCGACCCGCCTCGACTTCGCGCGCGAGATCGCGGTTCGTGCTGGCGATGATCCGGATATCCACCGGCACCGGCCGGGTGCCACCCACCGGCAGGACGTGCGTGTCCTCGAGGACCCGGAGCAGCTTGACCTGCAACGGCAATGGCAGCTCGCCGATTTCGTCGAGGAAGAGCGAGCCGCGGGTCGCCGCGACGAAGAGCCCGGGATTGGCCTGCACCGCCGTCGTGAACGCGCCCCGCACGTGCCCGAAGAGCTGGCTCTCGAGCAGCGCCTCCGGGATCGCGCCGCAGTTGATCGCCACGAAGGCGTAGTCGTGCCGCGCGCTCGCGTCGTGGATGGCGTGCGCGACCAGCTCCTTGCCGACGCCGCTCTCACCGGTGACCAGCACGTTGCTGGGCGCCCGCGCGGCCAGCGTGATCTGCTCGCGCACGGCGCGGATCGCGTCGCTCTCGCCGACGAGTGTGCCGCCGGCGGGTCTCTCCTGCAGCGCACGGGGCACGAGCCGATCCTTCCAGATCGTCTCGCGGTAGTGGAGCAGGCGCCGCACCCGCTGCTTGAGGTCCTCGATCTCGAAGGGCTTCTCGAGGAAGTCGCAGGCACCGCCCCGAAGCGCGCTGATCGCGGTCTCGAGCGCGGCGTACGCGGTCATCACGATGACCGACGCACGCGGGTTGAGCAGGCGCGACCGCTCGAGCACTTCGAGCCCGTCCACGCCGGGCATGACGATGTCGGTGAGAATTACGTCGAAGTCCTGCTGCTCGACGCGGGTCAGGGCCTCTTCCCCGCTCCCAGCCGTCGCTACCTCGTACCCCTCGGCCGTAAGCGTGAAGGCCAGAATCTCCTGGATCGCCTTTTCATCGTCCACGACAAGGATCGATGCGGTCATCCTCAGAACCTGCCTTCATTTCCGAAAACGACGCAGCCCTGGCGCTGCGGGGAACGTCCGACGCGGGCAATCCCGCTCTGCGAGGACCCGGGAACCATGCGTTCCCAGGCGTGAGAACGATACCTCGCCTGGCGGCGTTATACAAGAGTAAGTCGTGATCTCACCCCTGAGAAACGTCAGGGTTTTCCTTCCAGAATTCGCGAACTCGACCATGCTCCAGCGACGGTCTCTCGGGACAATATCGTTTCGTTTTCAAGATGTTCGGGTCGGCTCGTCTGTCTGGCATTGCCCTTGCGCCCTCTGCGGACTTGCGCGGGAATTGTGCCGTGCACTTCGCCAGGTCCACGCAAGAGCAAGGAGCAGAAATGACCAAGGTGAAATTGCGACTTCTGGTGTTCACGGCCGCGTTGCTACTGCTCGGATTGTCCGAGGGCCTGCACTCGAGGACCAGCATGGGAATCGGTCCCGGCTACAAGGATCCGGGCGTGCGCACAGGAGACGCGGGCGCCGGCGGGTCGCTCCCCGGCCTGACGCCCAAGGAAGAGATGTTTTTCCAGGCGGGCCTCGTGGAATACGAAGAGGCCGAAGGGGTGGGTGACGGTCTCGGCCCGCGCTTCAACCTCGACAGCTGCGGCGGTTGCCACATCCAGCCGGCCACCGGCGGCACCTCACCGGCGATGAACCCGCAGGTCGCCGTCGCCAGCGCCTTCGGCGCCCAGAACAAGGTGCCGTCGTTCATCAAGCTCGAGGGGCCGATCCGTGAAGCGCGGTTCCAGTACAAATTCGACGGCAGCCGGGACGGTGGCGTCCACTCGCTCTTCGTCATCAGCGGCCGCGTCGACGATAGCGGCAACGCCGCCGGCTGCACCGCGGTCCAGGAGGACTTCGAGAAGCAGGTGGCGTTCAACAACATCATCTTTCGCATCCCCACTCCCACGTTCGGGGTTGGGCTCATCGAGCAGATTCCGGATCAGACCATCATCAACAACATGAATACCAACGCGTCGACGAAGCTGTTGTTCGGTATCTTCGGACGCCCGAACCGGAACGGGAATGACGGCACGATCACCCGATTCGGCTGGAAGGCCCAGAACAAGTCGCTCCAGATCTTCTCGGGTGAGGCGTACAACGTCGAGATGGGCATCACGAACGAGGAGTTCCAGCAGGAGCGCGACGAGAACCCGACCTGTCAGTTCGCGACGGTGCCGAACACCGTGGTACCGACGGAAGTCCCACCGGGCTCACCGGACGCCGACTTCTCCAGCCCCGTCACGAAGTTTTCCTTCTTCATGCGGTTCCTGGCCCCGCCCACGCCGTCGACGACCGACCCGGGTGGCCCGGACTCGATCAGCAGGGGCCGGCAGATCTTCGCGAACGTCGGGTGCGCGCTCTGCCACACGCCGAAGCTCAAGACCGGCCCACTCGCCACGGTCGGTGCTCTCCGGGACAAGGACGTCAACCTCTTCTCGGACTTGCTGGTCCACAATATGGGGCCGGGGCTGGCCGACGACATCGTCCAGGGGGTTGCGCGGGGCGACGAGTTCCGGACCGCGCCGCTCTGGGGCCTCGGCAAGCGAATCTTCTTCCTGCACGATGGCCGCACGAATGACCTGGTGCAGGCCATCCTCGCCCATAGCGGCGGCGGCAACTTCCAGTTCGGGCCGTCGGAGGCGAACGCGGTGATCGGCAGGTTCAAGAGCCTCGGCGACAGCGACAAGCAGCATTTGCTGAACTTCCTGCGCTCGCTCTAGTCGCCGAGCCGGCCGGGGCGCGCTTCGGCGCGCCCCCTTCGTTTTTAGCCGTGCCTCGGCCCGCGGGGCCCCGGCCCCGCGACGGCTTGCGGCGCGCACATCACGCCATCGTCAGTCCGCGTCGCGCCAGCTCGCCCTCGAGATTCAGCTCGCTGGTCCGGGCCGGCACGCCATCGGGCACCGTCCAGAAGATCTCGAACTCGAGCCCATCCGGATCCTTGGCGTACAGCGAGAGGCTGACGCCGTGGTCGGAAGAACCGACGAGCGCGCGGGCTTCGATCAAGCGTTTCCGGGCACGGGCCAGGTCGGGCAGCTCGTCGACCTCCCACGCCGCGTGGTACATGCGCGCCACGCGCTCGTCGGGGCGCGCGACGCCGGCTTGCTCGAAGAGGCCGAGGTGGTGGTCGTCGGCGCTGCCGGGGATCTTCAGGAAGGCCGCGTTCGGATATCGCTTCGTCGCCTCGAAGCCCACGACGTCGCAGTAGAAGCGCACGCTGCGCTCGACGTCGGAGACCCAGAGCACCAGGTGCTGCAGCCGCTTCAGTCCCGTCCCCCGCGCGGTCGCGCTCACCGGGACGCCTCCGGATATTCGACGCTCACGATGATGGCGGCGCACGCGATGAGGGTATCGGAGCCGGCGCGCAGACCGCCGCTGACGGCGTGCACGGTGACCTCGCCGTGCGGCAGCTCGCGTCGGACCACGTCGACCTTGACCGAGTCCGGGTCGGGGACGCCGATGGTCACGTCGACCAGCATCTTGCCGCCGCGCTCGCGGACCTCCTGGAACAACGGCAGGCTCGAATGCCGGATGGCGTCCGAGACGGCGCGGCAGGCCGCCTTGGTGGCATCCCGCCCGTGCACGTCGACACCCATCCCAAACTCCAGCACGCTCGGCTTAGCGGTCACGCTCCACCTCCGTGGGCAGTTCAGCTCGTCGGCAGCTAGTCACTCGTTCCGGTCCGCGTCGCGTCGACGAACTGCTCGGTCGCGTCGTCGATGGCGCGGCCGTCGCGACCACGCGGTTGAAGCACATAGAGCCCGCGCGGGTCCACCGTCGCGCGTGCCGGCGGCGGCAGCCGCATCTCGTAGGCGACCGGCCGCTGATGATCGGCCAGCAGCAGCGTCGGATCGAACACCTTGTTGAACTTCCAGAGGCTCCGGAAGAAATTCGTCTGCCCACGCATCAGGTGACCCGCCACGATCGGCGCCATCTCGCGCAGAGCCTTCCAGCCGAGATGCTTCATGGCGAGGACGCGCTGCGTGCGCACGAGCTCCTCGTAGAACTCGGCCAGGGGCAGCCGGGTGGGCAGCACCGCGTGCTGGATGTCGTAGAGGCGATAGTCCCGCGTCTGGACGCGGCGCGCCTCCGTGTGCCAGGTTTCCGTGCCCGGGTAGGGTGTGTTGACGGAGATGTTGACGATCTCGGGGATCTCCAAACACCACTGGCGGATCACCTCGAACCGCTCGTGGTCCCACTCCGGGTCGGCGATCAGGTTGATGGCCACGTTGATACCGAGGGAGCGGGCGAACTCGAGGGCCTCGAAGGCACGGCCGAGCGAGATCCGCTTGCGATACTTGCGCAGCCCCTCCTCATCGATGGCCTCGAGCCCGAGGAACATGTAGCTCAGGCCCAGGCGGGTCCAGAGCTTGAAGACCTCCTTGTTGCGGAGCAGGACGTCGCCGCGCGTCTCGAGATAGTACTGCTTGCGGATCCCGCGCCGCGCGACCGCCTCGCCGATCGCGAATCCGTGCTGGGCCTGCACGAATGCCACGTCGTCGACGATGAAGACGCCGGGCTCCCGGACCCGCGCCAGGTCTTCCACCGCGCGCTCCGGGCTGACGATCCGATAGCTCCGGCCGTAGAAGGTCCACGCGCTGCAAAACGAGCAGTCCCACGGGCAGCCGCGGGCGAACTCGATCGACGCGCATGGCTCGAGCATGCCGAGGAAGTAGCGGCGGCGATGGCTCAATAGGTCGCGGGCCGGGACGAGATCGTCGAGGCTCTCCACCAGCTGCGGCGGCGGGCCCTCGCCGTCGAGGGCGACGACGCCGGCCACCCGTGTGATCGCCCGCCGATCGTGCTCGACGGCTTCGAGGAGCAGCGGTATCGACGCCTCCCCTTCGCCTCTGACGACACAATCGATCGCGCCGTGGGCATGCTCGAGCAGGTCGCGCGCGACGAACGAAGCGCTGTGGCCTCCCACGAGCACGAAGGTCTCCGACCGCCGGGCCCGCGTCAGTTTGGCCAGATCGACGATCTCGGGGACATTCGCCAGGTAGTTACACGAGAACGCCACCACGTCCGGCCGCCAGCGGTCGACTAGCGCGAAGTAATCCTCATGCGACGCGACCTGCAGGTCGAGCAGGCGCACGTCGTGCCCCGCACGACGGACCGCGGCGGCGACCAGCTCCAGCCCCAGCGGCTCGAGGCGAAGGAAGATCTTCGTGTACAGCAGCGGGCCAGGGTGGACGGCCAGGAATCGCATCGTTTGACGCCTCCAGTACGTCAATTGTCCACCCTTGCGCCACTCGGGGCCGACCGAATCGGCCGGCGGTCTGCGCGCCCGGCTAGCCGCGCACGGCCCCCGGCCGGCCGTCCTCGACGACGAAGGAGGCCAGCGTGTCGGCTTCGGCACGCGGACGTGCGACGCCGCGGACCGTTCTCAGGTCGGCGCGCAGCCGAGCGGGCGTGATCTCCATGCGCAGATAACCCCGCCGCGCGCCGTTGGCGAGCTTGATGTGCGGGTTGTCGGCCAGAAGCGCGTCGACTTCCTCCTGCCGCCGCCTGAATTGCGAGGTGATGGAGGTGCCGACGAACTCGGTGCCGACCACCGGCGAGCGTGGGTCGTCGAAGTCTGCTTTCAGATCAGTGACCCAGAACGAGTGCACGTCGCCGCCGACCACGATGGGGTTGGCGGGCTTGCGCCGGCCGAGATAGTCGAGGAGGCGGCGACGCGCCGCCGGATAGCCGTCCCATCCGTCGGTCCAGAACAGTTGCCCCGGGCCGGGCTTCCGGTCGAGCTGGGCCATCAACGTCTGCTGGGCGAGCACATTCCAGCGCGCGGGCGAACGGTCGAGGCCCGCCTGGAGCCAGCTCTCCTGAGCGCCCCCGAACATCGTCAGGCGCGGATCGAGCCGCTCGGCGCAGTCTTCGACGACGTTGGCGCCGCCCCGACCCGGCGCCGCGCACGGCTGAGGCGAGCGATATTGCCGGTCGTCGAGCAGATGGATCTGCGCGAGCCGACCGAAGCTCACGCGCGTGAAGATGCGCATGTGCGGCCCGAACGGCACCATCTGGCGACGCAACGGCATGTGCTCGTAGTAGGCCTTGTAGGCCGCGGCGCGGCGTTGCAGGAACCACTCCGGCGCGTGCAGGTCCTCGGAGCGATCGTTGGCGTAGTCGTTCTGGACCTCGTGGTCGTCCCAGGTCAGCACCCATGGGTAGGCCGCGTGCGCGGCCTGCAGATCGGGATCGCCCTTGTAGAGCGCGTGGCGGATCCGGTAGTCGTCGAGCGTGTGCGGCTCGGGCGCCCCGTGCGTGCGCACGTGGTCGCGCCCCCACGAGGACTCGTAGATGTAGTCGCCGACGTGGATGACCATGTCGAGGTCGTCCGCCAGCATGTGGCGATACGCGGTGAAGAAGCCCTGCTCGTACTGCTGGCAGGAGGCGACCGCGACGCGCAGGCGATCGACACCGCCATTCGCGGCCGGCGTGGTGCGCGTTCGCCCGATGGCGCTCACCTCACCGCCGGTGCGGAAGCGATACCAGTACCACCGGCCGGCGTCGAGCCCATCGACCTCGACGTGCACGGCGTGCGCGAACGACGGCTCCGCGCTGGCGGTGCCGCGCTGGACGATCTGGCCCATGCGCTCGTCGCTCGCCACCTCCCACTGGACTGCCACGACCTCGGGAGGCATGCCGCCACCCGGCACGAGCGGCGCCGGCGCCAGACGGGTCCAGAGCGCGACGCCCGTGGGCGTGGGATAGCCCGACGCGACGCCCAGTGTGAACGGGTGAGCCGAGAGCTTCGGTTGGCCCGAGACGCGGCCGACACGGAGCGGAGCGAGCTGCGACGTGCCGAGGGCGAGCGCGCTCACGAGGAACCGCCGGCGACTCAGGCGAGGGTGAGCTTCCAGCGGGGGCGCGGCTCCCTTCGAGAGCATCACCGCGAAGGATAGACGGCGGGGGCGTCGGAGGACAAGCGCGGCGTGAGACGCGGCGCAGAAGCGCCAGGGCGCCCGGATCGGACGCCCCGGCACGAGAGAATCAGCTTCGGACGTAGACCGTTTTCATAGCGCGGTCGCCGTTGGGCGTTTGCATCGTGGTGTCGATCGTGAGCAGCCGACCGTCAGGCGACAGGGACCAGGTCGAGTGCTGGGACATCGTGCGCTCGCCCTGATCGCTCTTGCGGGTCTGCGTCACCGTCACGACCAGGCGATCGCCCTCGAAGGCGGCGCGGGTCACGACGTTGCCGCCGCGATAGCCGCGGTGGGTCTGGTCGCTGCCGTCGGCGACGTAGGTATCGGTCATCGAGCGCTCCCGCGTCCCCATCGTCATGGTCCGCGTGACCTTCACCGCGTTGCCCTGCTGCTCGACCCGCAGCTTCACTTCGGGCGGCGGAGCCTGGGCGTCGGGGCTGGGCTTGTTCTGACCCTCGTGCGACGGCAACTGGCTCTGGGCGCGGTCGAGCACCCACGTGCCGGAAAGCTGAGGCTGGGCCGGCGCCGTCGCCACGCCGACCGCCAGCAGCAGCGCCGCCACCGTCCCGATCATCACTTGAGCGTGCTTCATAGCGTCCTCCTTTGCACGATCTGTCCCGTAGGACGGCCTAATCTCCGGCCACGTTTACGATCGCTCGGCGGTATTCTGGTCGGCGCCGCGAGCGGCCGATCGCTCGCCGGAGCAGCCGGTCTCTACCGAGGGCAACGGGAGGGCGCGCATGGACGCGTGGACAGGCGGACGGGCCGTCGTGGAACTCCTGAAGGCAGAAGGGGTCCGCCACATTTTCGGAATCGTCGGCTCGACCTTTCTGGACGTGCTGGATACGCTCTACGACGATCGGAGCGTCGAGTACCTCAACGTCCGGCACGAGCAGGCCGCCGCCTTCATGGCCGACGGTCTCGCGCGGGTCACGGATCGGCCGGGAGTCTGCCTGGTGACGAGCGGCCCGGGCGCGACGAACTTGATGACGGGCGTCGCCGCGGCGCACGTGGCCCACTCGCCGGTCGTCGTGCTGGTGGGCGGGATCGCGCTCGATCACTACCAGAAGGATTCGTTCCAGGAGTACGACCTGATCAGCATGTTCCGCCCGGTGACCAAGCTCGCGCTCCAGATCAACAAGGCCGAGCGGATCCCGGAGCTTTTGCGGGCGGCGCTGCGGACGGCCATGACGGGCCGCCGTGGACCGGTGTTCGTCGAGATCCCGCGCGACGTGCTGAACGCTCAGCTGCCGCGCCCGGCGATGCTGGCCCCCGGCAACTATCGCGCGACGCATCCGCAGCTCCCGCATCCGGACGCGGTTCGCGAGGTGATCGAGCTCCTGCAGCAGTCCGAGCGCCCGCTGCTGCTCGTCGGCGGTGGCGTGACCGGCGCCGGCGCCAACGATCTCGTCGTCCAGCTGAGCGAACGCTGCGCCCTTCCGATGATCACCGCGTACGGGCGAAACGACGCGGTACCCAACGCGAACGCCCTGTACCTCGGTCCGCTTGGTCGCGCGGGAGCGCCCGAGGCGGCCGCCGCCTGCCGACGGGCCGACCTGGTGATCGCCATCGGCTCGCGGCTCGGACAATTCACCACGCAATTCGACGACCGCTACCTGCGGCCCGAGACCGCGATCGTCCAGGTCGACATCGAGGGCCGCGACATCGGCCGCTACTATCCGGTGCGCCTGGGCATCCAGGCCGACGCTAAGGCCACGTGCGAGGCGCTCCTCCAGGCCCTCGGCCGCGAGGGAGCGCCGCGGTCGCGTCCGGCCTGGCGCCAGGAGACGGACGCGCTCCGCGCCCAGCGTCAAGCTCGGCTCGACGCCGAGGCCCGCCTGGCGGTCACGCCCATGAAGCCGCAACGAGTGTACGCGGAGCTGCGCCGCGTGCTGCCGCCCGAGACGATCGTCACGCTCGACGCGGGCGCGGCGCCCGCCTACGGCTACGACCGGTTGAGCTTCGGGCGGCCGCGCACGTTCCTGACGCCGCTCGATCTGGGCGGCCTCGGCTTCGCGTTTCCGGTCGCGCTAGGCGCCAAGCTCGGGCGCCCCGACGTGCCCGTGCTCGCCGTGCACGGTGACGGCGGCTTTTTGATGAACGCGCAGGAGATCGAAACCGCCGTCCGGCACGGGATCGCGGTCGTGACGCTCGTCATGAACAACAACTGCTGGGGATCGGAGAAGGCGTACCAGAAGCACTTCTACAACGAGCGCTACATCGGCTGCGACATCGGCAATCCGCGCTACGACCAGTTCGCCCGCCTCTTCGGCGCGGCGGGCTACTACGTCGACCACCCCGACCAGGTCGGCGATGCGATCAAGGCCGCGATCGCCGCCGACAAGCCGGCGATCGTCGAGATCCCGATCGATCCCAACGAGTTCCCGACTCCCGTCGCGGCGGTCCGCAAGACGTAGCGAGCTCGGCCCTCGGGCCGTTCAAGGCACGAGGACGTTACGCCACCCCGAGGAGCGCCACGGCTACCGCCGGGGCGCTTCCGAGCGCTGGGGGGTATGGGGGCCCTTCAAGGCCCCCCATAACGACTGATATGCAGGTGGACGCCGTGGCTCGAGGCGGGCTCGACGGTGACCTCGCCCGTGCCCCGCAGCAGTGTCGTTCCGGCGCGGTCGAAGGCCGCGGTAAGCGCGGCGAAATCCTCGGCCACCATCGAGAGCGCGACCATTCCCTCCGTGCCCCCGACCTCTTCGGTCGGCACCACCAGGAGCGCGCCGCGCCCGACCGCCAGCATCGCGCGCGGGCCGCCGTTCATCGCGATCTCCTCGAGGCCGAAGAGCGACTGGAACATCGCGCTGACCCGCTTGACGTCGGGCGCGCCGATCACGAGGCGCTTGAGCCGTAGCGGTGCCGCCGGCTCCGCGGCCGGCGCGGACGGCGTGGCGAGCTCGACGAGCACGCCGCAGCTCGCCCGCGGATGCACGAACGCGATCCGGCCGGCGAGCCCGGACCGCGGTGTCGCGTCGAGCAGCTCGACCTGTCGCTCCCTCAGCGCGGTCAGCGTCTTGGCGATGTCCGGGGTGTCGAAGCACAGATGGTGGAGCCCCTCGCCGCGCTTGGCCAGGAAGCGTCCGACGCCCGACGTGTCGTCGAGCGGCTCGATCAGCTCGACCTCGCTCTCGCCGGCCGCGAGCAGCGCGGCGCGTACGCGCTGGTCGGGCAGCGTCGCCTCCTTGACCAGCGGCAGCCCCAGGGTGTCGCGGTAGAAGCGATAGGCGTCCTCGAGACGCTTCACGATGATGCCAACGTGGTGAATCCGTCGCATCACGCCCAATCCCTCCTCAACGGATGAACGGCGCGCCTCTCTTGGCGGAGGCGTCGCGGATCCGAACCCGGTGATTGGCGAGGAGCGTGGGCGGTAGGCGGCGCAGCGAGAAGTAGTCGAGCGCGAGCGTCTCGCCGCACGTCGTGAGCTCGCCGCCGCGCACCGCGCATTCGAAGCACAAGGTGACGGAGTGCCAGACGTGTCCGTCGGGATAGCGCACGACCTGGAACGCCGGTTCCGAGTACACGCCCACCATCCGGCGCACGGCGATCGTCAGCCCGGTCTCTTCGCGAACCTCCCGCTGGATGGCGTCACGCACCGACTCGCCGATGTCGACCGAGCCACCGGGCAGCCCCCACTGCCCGCCATCGGAGCGTTGCTGGAGCAGAAGTCGGCCGCGGCGGTCGAAGATGACGGCAGAGACAGAGGGTCGGATTCCGAGAGCGCGTGCGGCGTCACGCTCGAGCGTGATCACCCGTTCACCCTACCCGACGCTCACGCCCTTCGCAATGTTTTGCATCAGCCACCCGCCGCGCTGAACAGGCGCTGGAACTGCTTCCACGCCATCGGCGACGTCGCGCACACCTTCGCGTTCTCGTCGACGTGCGCGCTCGTCTTCATGCCGACCAGCGCGGTGCCGACGCCCGGCGTCGAGCGCGCG
>Ga0209161_10001012_pt1 | contig 23068 bp, 17 predicted proteins | sample GraSoiAngelo_155_FD_186169 | JGI IMG/M metagenome (GOLD analysis project Ga0209161, IMG submission 186169) | Grasslands soil microbial communities from the Angelo Coastal Reserve, California, USA - 14_1009_13_30cm (SPAdes) (version 2) | ecosystem: Environmental > Terrestrial > Soil > Grasslands... | reverse complement strand
CTATTGAGTAGGTTACTCCGAGAGACCAGCCCATGACGCAAATCCTATCGAAACCTAGATGATTGACGACCGCGTCGATGTCGGAGACGTTCTGTTCGAAGAAGTAGCCTGCCTCCGGAGCGTCGCTGTTGCCACGTCCTCTCAGACTGCATGAAACGCACCTCCTGGGTGAAAGCGCCTTCATCTCCGGGATGAAGACTTCAGACGTACCAAACCCGGAATGCACGTAGACTACCGGCGTGAGGTCGGTGGGTGAATCCCAGCCGCTCTCAATGTAATGGAGACGGACGCTTCCATTCTTCAACCTCCCTTCCCGGAAGGAAAACTGATGCTCTGAGGTGGAGAGAACCATTGGTTGAAACATATTGGTTCGGAATATTGGGTCTTTCCATTTTAAAGCCCCTTCGCCGCTCCTAGAGCGGGCCCTTGGGATGATTTGTGGATGGGTATGAAGGGTCGGGAGATCCGAATTATGAAAAAGTTGACCTCCCCAGGCTTGCGCTCGAAAGGCGACCTTCCCTCTCACACAAAAGGTGGGAGACAACCCAAGGCTCGATTTCTAATCAGGGAACTCGGTAGAGAGACATGGCCTGACTTTGCGAGATTTTTCGAAAACCGCCATCCTGTCTGGGCTGGCTGCTGGTGCGTCGCCTTCCACCTCAAGCGCGGCGAGCCGGAAGGGACAGCTGCGGAGAGAAGGGCGTACAAGGAGAGACTTGTTCGAGCGAATCGGTCCCACGCAGCCCTCGTCTACGACGGAGCGGACGTCGTTGGGTGGTGTCAGTTCGGACCTCCGGCAGAGCTGCCTGCTCGAATGAGCGGGTATGGCCGGTTGGACATCGCTCCGCCCGACTGGAGGATTACATGCTTCTTCGTCGACAGAGAGCGGAGGGGGGAGAAAATCGCCAAGGCCGCGTTGCAAGGAGCGCTTCGCATCATCACCATCAAAGGTGGCGGGACAGTCGACGGATATCCAATCGTCATCCCCCGAGGGAAACCATACTCGAATAATTTCTTGTGGAGTGGAGCTGCATCAATGTTCTCCGATCTCGGATTCCGCCGGCTAGGCAATCTCGGTTCAAGCAAATTGGTAATGCGAAAGATGGTTCGCGGTCGGTAATGTCATCCTCAAGCGAGATGCAAGAGACTCGTCCAGAGATCGAGGAAATTTCGGGAATCAATAGACCGAGATTCTAGCAACTCCTTTGACCTTCAGCATCTCGGGAATTATGTTGCCTGGCACGCTCGCGTCTGCTATCAAAGTAAGTTTCGGTTCAGGGGAAAGTTCGGGGTCGTCAACAAGAGCCTGCCGTATGCTAATACCGGCGTCAGCTAGGAGCTTAGACGCACCAGCGAGTATTCCGACATTTTTCGGGTCTTGAGCACTAATCTCTACAACCCCCAGGCCCAATTGCTTCGCGACTCCTCTGAGGGAGAGCCCGGCAGACTGCAACTGTTCGAAAATACCTCGCAGATCCTTGTCGCGGTGTATCATTTTCACAGTTTCTCCTACAGTTCTCCTGTCAACTCCCGCTACTCTGGCGATTCGGGCTGTAGGGATCTCTATTTGGTTAAGGTAGATTCCGTCATCGCGTATAGCCAAGCCGTTCTCTATGCAAAGCCGGGCGACTTTGAGTCGTTCGGGATGATGAGGTCCCAGTAGTTTCTCGATTTTGTTCCACATAGACGTACGTACTAAACTATACAAGCAAGCTTAAAATTTTGCGCAAAGTCACAATAACTGTCATGCTTGATACCGAACAGACGATGCTTCCCCAGAACCGAGTCAACCTAGAGGAAGATGAGATCCCAACACAATACTACAACATACAAGCTGACCTTAGAGAACCTCTTCCTCCACCCCTCGACCCGAAGACCAAGCAACCGGTCAACCCCACTACCCTCGAGAGGATTTTCGCCAAGGAACTCATCCGCCAAGAGATCAGCTCAGAACGCTACATCACCATACCAGACGAAGTCCTGCAGGCCTATCTTGAGATTGGCCGTCCCACTCCTCTGGTACGCGCAACCCGGTTGGAGAGATTTCTCAAAACTCCCGCCAAGATATTCTACAAGGCAGAACACCTCAGCCCGACCGGCAGCCACAAACCCAACACTGCCATAGCCCAAGCCTACTACAACAAGAAACAGGGAACCGAGAGACTAGCGACAGAAAGTGGGGCAGGCCAATGGGGATCCGCGCTAGCGCTAGGCTCTGAAATGTTTGGATTGAAGTGCAAAGTGTACATGGTACGGGTTAGCTACCAACAGAAACCCGGCAGACGTGTCATGATGGAGACGTACGGAGCCGAGGTCCGACCCTCACCCAGCGAGGACACGAATTTTGGAAAGTCCTTGCTATCCCAAGACAAGAACCATCCGGGAACTCTCGGCATTGCAATAAGCGAAGCGCTCGAAGACACCGTTACTCACGATAACACGAGATACTGTCTAGGCTCGGTCATGAACCATGTCCTGACCCATCAATCAATCATTGGCCTTGAAGCGAAGAAACAGTTCGAGTCTATCGACATACAACCAGATGTAATAGCAGGATGCATCGGCGGTGGCTCCAACTTCGCGGGCTTTGCCTACCCATTTCTCGGCGACAAGCTCCAAGGGAAACTGGACGCGGATTTCGTAGCCTGCGAACCAAAAGCCGTCCCATCCACAACGCGCGGAACCTTCACGTATGATTTTGGAGACACCGCCGAAATGACACCGCTTCTGAAGATGTACACTGTCGGCCACAAGTACCAGTCACCTCCCATCCATTCAGGAGGTCTAAGGTACCACGGAAAGGCCCCATCACTATCCTACCTCATCAACAAGGGCCAAGTGCACTCAGTAGCCTATCACCAGAACGAAGTATTCCAAGCCGCAAGAACCTTCGCCCAAACGAAAGGGGTTATCCCAGCACCCGAGACCGCTCACTGCATCAAGTACATCATAGATCAAGCGATTCAGTGCAAGAAGACCGGTGAGGAAAAAGTACTCGCATTCAACAACTGCGGCCACGGCCTAACAGACCTCAAAGCCTACGAAGACTTCCTAGCAGGAAAACTCACTGACTACGAGCCACCAAAAATTGAAATCGAAACGTACGTAAAATAACCGAGAATATCAAAGCCTTACCTCTCTTCTAGATCGTCCGGTGCCACATTACATGCCCAGTACTGGAAGAACAGCAGTGACAATCGTGGACCACGCGTCTGATTCTGGATCGATCAGCTCGAAATGGCCGACTCCATTGAGCTTGACCAGTGTGGGCCGCTCGCCCAGTTGTTCAGCTCTCTCGACAAACTTCTCGGACTGAGAGAACGGGACGATGTCATCCTCAGTTCCGTGGATTAGAATTTGTCTCGATCCACTTGGCAGGAGCTCGATAGGGCTCCCGGCATCGAATCGCTCTGGGTACTGGTCCGGCGATCCGCCCATGAGCTTCGCAACAGCGCCGTTTCCCAGCCGTTGCTTCCAGGCTGCCCGAAGGTCGCACACGCCAGCGAGCGAAACCGCACGGACAAGACGATACTTCTGAGCGCTGTGCAGAGGTGATGCTTTGGGAACGCGATGCGTGCTTGCGAGCCATTGTGCAAGGTGCCCTCCAGCCGAGTGTCCCATGACCGTTGCCCTAGCAACGTCGATGGCTGGATCTGAAGAGATTGTATCCATAATATTGTCAGTCGCGAGGCTGACATCTCGGAAGGTTCCAGGCCAGCCTCCGCCAGAGTTTCCGACCCTTCGGTATTCGAGGTTGCAGGTGACGATTCCTTTGTCCGTGAGTGCAGCGCACAGGGAACCAATGTGCTTCAAGTCATAGGCGGATTGCCAGAAACCCCCATGTACCACAAATAGGAACGGGAACGGACCCGGACCATCGGGGAAACGCAATTCAGCAAAGTGTTGAGGTTCAGGGCCGTACTCGATGCGCTTGTCGAAATTCGGTGAATGTCTCTCCAAGATGTCGCTCAAGTCTTTTCAGAATGAATTGCAGGTAGCCGTGCTATAAGATACACAATGAAAGCGATTGGGACCTTACATTTTGCGGCGGGTTTTCTTTAGATACTGCTCTTTGTCAGTGAGTCCTTGGAAACACAAGTTGGCGATTAGTGAGCTTCCTCCAGAGAAATTGCGGTTTGAATGTCCGCCTGGAAAGGTCGAATGCAAGACCAGCCAAGAACTCTCTCCCCTCGAAGGAGTCGTAGGACAAGATCGCGCCCTCAAAGCCCTCGTATTCGGAGTGGAGATGAAAGCAAAGGGATTCAACATCTTCGCGGCCGGGCCCCCGGTCACCGGGAAGAGGCCTGCGACCAGAAGTTACTTGGAAAAAATCGCCAAGACCAAACCGACTCCGCCCGATTGGTGCTACGTAAACAATTTCCAAAATCCTTACGAGCCGAAGGCACTCAAGCTCCCAGCGGGAAAAGCTAAGATCTTCCAGAAAGATCTGAAGAATCTCATAGACCAAGTCAAGAGAGCCGTCCCTGCAGCTCTTCAGAGCGAAGAGTTTGCAGCCCGAACAAACAGCATAACAAAAAGATCCGTGGAAGAGAGAGATAAGATTCTCAACGAGCTCAACGATGTAGCCAAAGAGTCGAGTTATGCCGTCCGGATGAACCAGCTAGGCATTGGAATAGTCCCCATCCGGGCGGGAAAGGCGATCAGCCAAGAGGAATATGACACCCTACCCGCAAGCACGAAGAAAAAATTCGAACAAAGCAGAGAGACCGTAAGAACCGCGCTAGACAAAGCAGGGAAGCAAGTAAACGAACTAGAAGCCAATACTCTAGATGAGCTGAAAAAACTCAGAGACGACACGGTACACTATGCCATGGGCGGCTTGATCAGCGCACTAACCTCTCGTTATCAGGATCAACCAGAAGTGATACAGTACCTCAATGACATGAGGGATGACATTCTAGAAAACACTGAATTGTTCGTGTTGGGAGGAGCGGAACAGCAGAAGAAGGATTCTGACACACCACCAAGTCTCATAGAGAGAGACCTGCCTGACCTTCTGTTCAGAAGATATCAGGTCAACCTCATCGTTGACAACTCCGACTTGAAAGGTGCACCCGTGATCGCCGAGGACAACCCGACAGTGACCAATCTCCTTGGAAGAATCGAGAGCGAAGCCAAGTTCGGAACCCTCTCAACGGATTTCACCCTGATCAAAGGAGGATCAATCCACAAGGCTAACGGTGGATTTCTCATACTCGGGGCCCGGGAGCTCCTGACAAGCCAGCTATCGTACGAGGGTCTCAAGAGAGCGCTTCAGAACGGAAACATCGCCATCGAGGAAACAGGCCAAAGGCTAGGAGTTGCAAGCACGAAGAGTCTCACTCCGCAACCCATACCATTGGACGTGAAGATCGTGTTGGCGGGCGACAATCAGATCTACCAAGCACTCTACGTCGCCGACCCCGACTTTGGCCTACTCTTCAAGGTCAAAGCCCAATTCGATGACACAATCGAGAGAAACGACGAGAACATGAAAACCTACGGAAGGTTTGTCCATACTTTATGCGAGAAGGAGAATCTCAGCCACCTTGAAGCGGCCGCGATTGCAAAAGTGGTGGAATATGGTTCAAGACTTGCAGAGGACCAGACAAAGCTCTCCACAAAATTCCCTGAGATCGCCGATCTAGTCAGAGAAGCCAACCACTACGCATCCCAAGACCAGTCCAAATACATCAAGGACACCCACATTCTAAAGGCACTGCAGGAGAAGATCTACCGCTCCAATCTTCTAGATGAAAAGACCAAAGAGATGATCGAAAGAGGCATCATACTCATCGACACCTCTGGGACAAAAACGGGTCAGGTAAACGGGTTATCTGTAATCAGCTTGGGCGACTTCGACTTTGGCCAACCATCAAGGATCACCGTTAGCGTTGGACTTGGAAGAGAAGGAGTCATAGACATAGAGCGCCAAGCTAGGCTGGGCGGACAACTACACACGAAGGGGGTCCTGATAATATCAGGCTATCTGGAAAACAAGTACGCACGCGACAAGCCATTGAGCGTGGCTTGCAGGCTAGTTTTCGAGCAAAGCTACGGGGGAGTAGACGGTGACAGCGCGTCCAGCACTGAACTCTACGCGATCCTCTCAGCCCTCTCCGACCTTCCCATCAAGCAGAACTTCGCTGTTACTGGATCTGTGAACCAGAAGGGCGAGGTTCAAGCAATTGGAGGAGTGAACGAGAAGATCGAAGGATTCTACCATACGTGCAAGGCCAAAGGCTTGAAGGGCGACGAGGGAGTCCTAATTCCAAAGAGCAACGTACAACATCTAATGCTCAGCGAAGAAGTAGTGGAAGCTGTCAAGCAGGGACGGTTCCATATCTATCCAGTAAGCACGATAGACGAGGGCATTGAGATTCTAACAGGAGTAAAGGCGGGAGCGTTGAAAAGCGATGGAAATTATGAAGCGGACACGGTCCACTTCAAAACCAACAAGCGACTTACTGAAATGGCTAGCGAGATTACAAAGTTCGGACAATTCACAAGAAGACCAAGTGACTAGCGCTCTCTATAGGAACGCGCTTCTCAGCCCTAGCAGTATTCGCTCGTGAACCTCGACAGCCGGCCTCGTGCCATCTACAATATGCCATCCAAATCTGTGGGCTAGCGAACGATAGTTTCTCCGCACTTTCTCTAGGAACGCGCGGTCTCGCTCGTTGACATCCCGTCGACGGGTCTTTCTTGAGAAAGACTTCGGAATGGGAACATCCAGGACAAAGACGGCGCGAGCCTCTGGGAGACCCGCGTCGAGCGCTGCTAGCCACTGGACATTCAAGCCCCTTGCCTCGCCGTAGGCCAAGTTGGAAGGAGTGTATCTGTTACAGATAACAAGATCACTCTTCTTCAGAGCCCCAGTGATCGTTTCCATGTTTTCCCAACGGTTAAGGGAATAGAGTAAGTGCAATACGTGCGGTGAGGTTTTGGCTCTCCCGGCGAGGAAGGATCGGATAAGTCGCCCTGAACTTGTAGAGTAGATTGGAAAGTTTAGAGTGCCGACCTTGAACCCTTCACGGCGCAAGCTTGCCGACAAAAGTCTAGTCTGGGTCTTCTTCCCTGCTTGGTCAATGCCTTCAAGCGCAATGAGACGGGAGGGCACGAGACAGTCGAACATGCTCGGGTTGCTTATTACGTTAAGCTGAGACTGGTCGTTCTAAGAAGGAGAATGAATCGTTAATCGCCTCCTCCGTGCTTCAGCTTCTCATGCCCTCGTTCTTCGGCCCCAAATACTGGTTCACCAAAGCGGAATCACCGATCTCGGAGCTGTCGCAGAGCAATCGGTTCATCGTAGGGGGAACAAAAGCGTTGAACAATCAAGTTGGCGCTGTGTCCCTGATGGCCGTAGGTATCAACGGCTAACTACTTCTATCCGTAGCCTCTCGTGAGGCATTGGTGCACCACAAGTCTTAATATGAAAAATCGCAAGAGGCTCAGGCCTGACCAATGGATACGTCCCGTCCTACTTCGCGTTCCGAGTCAAGCGTGCAACGAACAATTTTCTTCGCCCTCATCCTCTCCTACTGCAGCGACTCGGCGCTGTCGGACAGCCAAAGTTTCACGGCCGAATCTGACCAGTTTGTTCATATCGAAAATTACCTCCGTCCTTCTTCCTTCCAGGAAGACTCCTCGAAGCTCGTGAATTCGTAAGCCGGGGCTCAGACCCGGCGGCCAAAGGGTCCCGGCCTCGTCAAGAAAAGCTCCGCCCTGAATCTGCCACCATGAAACTGGGAGCCATGCGGAGAATTCTCTCCCTGCAGAGACTTCAAGAATTCGAGACTATCGAGCAGGAAAATTACTGCAAGCGGGACGGGCTTCCCGGCAAAACCCGAACCAAGAGGACCCTAAGGTCTCTTGGGTGGTCATCAGGTTAAGACCCCGGGAAGCCCGCTAGAAATAAAAACGCACGAGTATAAGAAGGAAACATCCCTCTTAGGATATACTAGAGATAGCATCGGATATATGTCGCCACAAAATGGAACCATCAAGCGATAGGAAGAATAATATTGACCCCTGCTGAAGACTCCAATCAACCTGCAAGTGGAAGCCGTTGAATTGCTTACCATTTTGAGCGTGAATGTCTTTCACTAGTTTCAAATCTTCCTGATGTTGATCAGGAAGTGGGCCAACACAACCAAAGGGACAGAGCAAGACAGTGCAACAACTGTTCCAAGCCCTACCCCTAAAATAGGATAGAGGTATCCTACGAGAAGACTGTAGGGAAAGGCGGTTAGTCCTCCAGATATCAACAACGGTTTTGTTAATGCTCGCGACAACGCCATCCCACGGGTCCGGTATGTGAAAAAGAGGGTGAGGCTGAATATTGCCGGGAACGATGAAGCTATGCCACCTAGTTCAGGGCCTCCGAACTGGCTTGACAAAACCGCCAGAGCAACGATGCCTCCACCTATCAAAGCCCTGAATGCTACTTGAGCCAGAGAGTAAACGATCTTCGCACCTGCAACGTGGGGAAGTTTCATTTTCATCTTGAACAGATAGAAGTAGACACTGGCGACCGAAAGAAAAACTCCGACCGAGAAGAAGAGATTTCTCAAATCAAGATAAGCTGTGATCGTTGAGAGGCCGACCCAGACGAGCAGCGCACAGACAAACGCTAAAGGGAAACCTCTTTCTGAAAGAACCGCGTAGACGAGCAGGAACGACATTGTAAAGCTGAGGGCGAGAGGGAAGACGATCGTAGCTTGCGATGCAATCGGAGCTCCTTGGTTGAGGCCGATGAAGAGAAATGACACTACGGATATTGCAGGAAGCCCGCCCACGAGACCTCCAAGTGCGCTACCATATCTCTCAGCGATTAGCGTAGCCGAACTGACCCATACGCTACCGACCATGAACGCGAGCATTTGAGGTAGAATCAGGAGATCGGTCATCAATGACCTGCTCTGACGTACCCTGCTGTCCAGACACGAGCAGGGCCGCTTTCTGGGCTACATAAGCCCGCGCATTTGCGATAACAACTGAGAAAGCCGTCTCAGGCTCTCCCCTCGAACGCCATCCTTTAGAAGTCAGCAAGAAGTCGAATCTCCCAGATTACATGTCATTACGGGAGCTATTGAGCGTAAATTCCCGCGAACATCTCGCAATATACGCTCTCGCCGCCCTCGCGAACCTTCTCCTTTCCATCCCTCAATATCTCGCGGTCAATACCGCCCTCGAACTCGGCGTGAATCCAAAAGGAGCGACGGCCAGTTTGATCGCTCAGTATGGTTCGAGCAACGGCCTGGTCTTAGACTTTCTCAGTTCGGGTCTCATCTTCCAAGGAGTCATAGCAGTTCTAGTGATCGGGCTTGTCGGAGCTGCTTCGTCTCAAAGGAGCTGGAAGTGGCAATACCCGTTGACGGGTGTGTTCGTCTCTACCTATCTCGCATACCATCTAGGCGGCAAGTTTCTGAATGCTCTCGGTTGGATCGGAGTACTAGAAACCAGCGGGGTAAATGTTTCCAGTGTCTACGGAGATCTCTTCTGGTTCGGGCTGGGCACCGCAATATGTTACCTGCTCGGAATTCTTGTTCTCAGACGCTCTTACAATCGACTGGCAGAGCGTGCAGATGCCCATAGCCGGTCTTGCTGATTGCTGACTCTTCTGACCGTCGTGCGGACTAAGGAGGAAAAAAATGCTTACTCTTTCCGGTACCCACGAACTAGTCGGGATCTCCGAATCCGCGCCTGGCCCCGCCGTGTGCCCACGGCAAGGGTAGTTGTCAGTCCAATCAATCCACTAAGCAGGAGCAACCAGGGATTGGTTGTCACAGTCGAAGTGCGTAAAACCGTTCTGGCAGTGGAGAAGAATTCGCAGATGAAGCAGCGGCCGTTTCCGTTGTCCACATGAATGATTACGACCTTCGAGTCTTGGAAAATCGTTGAGCCGTCACTGGTCAACGTAAATGTAATGGTGTAAGGGCCCGGTTGCACAGAGCTGACGTTCCAGTTGAAGATTCCAGTAGAGGGATCGAAGCTCGTGCCATCGGGAAGTCCGCTGGCGGCCAAGGTCATGTTGTCCGCTGCCCAGTCGGGGTCAGTCACGTTTACCATGAAACTTAGGTATTCTCCCTGCCGAACATGAACTGGGCCCGGGACGATTAGTGCCGGTTGCTCGATTACTTCATTGACGATTATACTAACGTTGGCCGAGACGACTAGTATCCCGTCTGATGCAGATATGGACATGATGTAGGTGCCTGGTCCTTTACCTTCAGACGGTGTCCAGCTGAAGTTCCCGGACGCAAAACCGATGCCGCCATTCTGGGTGAAAGTTGGTCCGATGGCGAGGCAATTGTCGCATGCAAGATTGATTGTCCGCGAGGGATCGCCTGTCGCTGAGACGCTGAAGGTAAGTGGAGAGCCTTCGTTGACAGTCTGAGAAGCAGGAACAACCAGTGTAAATGGTCTTGTTGTGATTGTGATGGTTTGGGAGGCAATTGCCGTTTCGTTGGGGACAGAACTGTCTGTAACCGTCAGAGTAACCGTGTAGTTCCCGGTCGTGAAATTGTGAGAAACCGGGTTTCCGGTCAAGGCCGACGAGTCGCCAAAGCTCCACGAGTAGAGGTACGGAGAAGTCCCTCCGCTAGTAGTTGCCATGAAGGTTACTGATTGTCCAGCCGGAGCGGATGCCGAACTCATTGTAAAACTGGTCGAGAGGGGTGCAGGGGGAGGCGGAGAGACTGTTATGATCTGCGCGATGGTAGTCTGGGTCATGCTTGAGTCCGTAACTGTCAGTGCTACTGTAAATGACCCGGCGGTTGTGTATGTGTGCGAGACTGGGTTTCCAGTTGCGGTGTTGTCGTCGCCAAGATTCCAAGCGTACGAGTATCCACCGGTGCCTCCCGAAGCAGATGCAGCAAAGGTAACTTGAACGCCAATTGTTGGGCTGGTTGAGACTGTGAAGCTTGCGGTAATTGGAAGTGCTACTACTGTCACGCTCTGCGAAGCAATTGGCATGTTCGCATTGGCATCGGTGATCGTCACTGAAACGTTGAAAGTTCCTTCCGTACTGTAAGTCGTGGAGAAGCTTGCGCCCGTGCCTGAAGCGGGACTCCCACCTGTTGCAGTCCACGCAAATGTGTACGGCGTAGTCCCTCCTGATCCAGTCGCAGTAAATGTGACCGCGGTGCCCAAGGTTCCAGTCGTTGGTCCACTGATCGTTAGTGCAAGTGTAAGCGGATTGACCAAGATCCCGGCCGGTACTGTAGCGGTCATTGCGTTTGCATCCGTTACTGTTACTGTCACCGTGTAAGTTCCGGGCACATTGAAGCTGTGATTTACCGGGTTTCCTGAAGTTGTTGTTCCATCACCAAAGTTCCAGTTGAGTGTGTAAGGAGAAGTCCCGCCAGAGACGGAAGCGGTGAAGCTAGCGAGTTGTCCAACTATTAGTCCTGATGATGGTGTCATCGCGAAGCTGGCGGTCAGAGGCGATGGTGCAACAGAGAGGGTCTGAGTTGATGTTGCTGTTTGAGCATTCCCATCCCCGACTGTAAGCGTGACTATGTAAGATCCTTGAACCGAGTAAGTGTGGCTGACGACGTCTCCACTCCCGGAACTATTATCTCCAAAGTTCCAACTGAAAGTGAACGGATTCGTTCCACCAACAGTGGTGGCTGTGAAGGTCACCGACTGACTACTTATCGCCGATGTCGGGCTGATTGTGAAGCTAACGGTTGGTTGTGCGTTGACGACCTCTGAAACTGTTTTGGATGCAGTGACTCCTAGACTATCTTGCGCGGTCACGACGACCGTGAAGGTTCCTGGATTAGAGTAGACGTGTGTCGTCGAGCATCCAGTACTTGATGCGCCGTCGCCAAAGGTCCAGTTGCAAGAGACCCCTCCGACACCACCATTGGTACTGGCCGAGATGTTACTAGGAGCGCCCGCATCATTCGGGTTTGGACTAGCCATAGCAGATGGCACTGTTAGAGCTGCAACAACTGTGATTGATCTTGAGCTGGTCGCGATCTGGGGGAGCGAAGACGAGTCCGTGGCAGTCACGGTGATACTAAAGGTCCCACTAGTGCTGTAGATGTGAGTCGAAGTGATACCTGTCCCTGCGCTTCCGTCTCCGTAGGTCCACACGAAAGAAACTGGGGCGCTACAATTGGTTGCTGTGGCGGTGAAAGTCACCGGGGAAGTAGCCTCGGGCGTGGCTGGACTGAACGCTAGGCTAACGGTGCATTGGGGAGCAACAGTAATTTTCACCACGATGCTTTCTGATATTGCGCCGCCTAGACTGTCATTCACTGTTACAATCGCCGTGTAATTCCCTGCTGCGTTGTAGGCGTGGTTGGTCGAGCATCCGGTGCCACTCGCGATGTCGCCGAAGCTCCAAGTGCACGTGACTGGTGCAATTCCTCCAGAAGTCGTCGCGATGAAGTTGACCGTTTGTGCGGTGTTGGCTGGGTTTGGACTGGCGGTGGTGGTTGACACGCCGAGACCTGCTTTGACGACCACTGATTGAGCTGATGATGTTCCGGTCTTGCCGGCTGAATCCGTTACCGTGACTGTGACGCTGAAGGTTCCGGCAGCAGTGTAAGCGTGTGTGGGGGTGTTACTCGAGCCCAGAGCTGAGCCGTCCCCGAAATTCCAGCTGAAGCTCACATATGGGGGAGTTCCCCCAGTAACCGTTGCGCTAAAAGACACAGGTACGTTGACCTCAGTTGGACTAGTGCTCAAGGTGAAGTTTGCGGTCATAGGAACCGGAGCAATCGTAAGGCCCTGACTCGAAATAACTTGGGTATTGACCGCGTCCGTTAACGTAAGCGTTACAGTGAAGCTGCCTGCAGTCGAATACGCGTGAGTCACCGTCGCCCCTGAAGCGGTCTGGCCATCTCCAAACATCCAGGAGTAGGTGTATGGTGTTCCTCCTCCAGCGCTGGATCCTGTGAACGTGATCATGCTGTTTACTTGAGGCGATGATGGTGTAAACCTGAACGAGGCAGCCAGCGTAGGGACGGTTACGGTTACAGTCTTACTTGCAATAGCCTTTTGTTGCGGGCTGCTAGCGTCCGTTACAGTCAGAGTTACAGTGTAGGTCCCGGCCGAGGAATAGGCGTGGCTTGGATTCTGTCCGGTGGCCGTGGCACCATCCCCAAAACTCCACGAGTACGCGTAGGGAGTTGTTCCACCGCTTGCAGCGCCAGCAAATGACACGCTTTCGCCTGTTAGTGGAGAAGATGGCACAAAGCTGAGACCCGCGGTCAACGCTGGAGGCGCTGCTGTCGTGAGTTTCACATTGTACCAGTTCACGTCTAGTTCCTGGAACTGGAATCCCTCCGTCCCAACCTCTATCCCAGCAAGTTCACATGGAGTATTCGTTGGTAGTCCCCAGGCCGTTAGGTCATCTTGGCACTGTTGCGCGACGCTGGCGGTTAGCGTGCCCGATTGTCCCAAGCTTGTTTGCAGTGTAACCTGGTCCCAACCGAATGAGTCTCCCGGGTTGTAAGTTGAAGTAGATCCAATTGCGCTGAATATTCCACCTACATTTTCTACTCGAACCTGGGAGTCGAGACACTGATAGGTGGAACCGCCGGCAGTTACAGGCCCATTGGGAAGCCAGAAGTAGAGAGCGATGTAGATGTGGTATCTATCCGAGGTTGGACTTGAGCCGGGATTGTAGGAGAGAACCGTGAAGTTTGCGCTTACACTTGATAGTCCAGTAGGAATAACGCCTGACACTGGAGCCTGACATGGACTCCAAGGAAATGCTCCTTTCTGCGTCGTAGCGTAGTAGTAGATGGTGTCGTTTCCTTGGCCTGGATTTGACTGGCGAGTCTCTAGTACGCCGTTAACAATCGTCGCGGAGCTAGTTGATGGAATAGCATTGCCACAACTCCAGCCCTGAGGAAGGTTTGAGCAATTGCCAAAGTTCCCTGTTAGAGGCCGCACCACCGTAACGGTTTGTGAGCTCGTCGTTGTTTGTTGGAGTGAGGACGAATCTTTCGCTGTCTCGGCTACAGTGAACGACTGGGCCGTGGTGTAAGTGTGGCTTACAATCGTTCCTGTTCCCGTTGACCCGTCGCCAAAGTTCCACGTAATAGTGTAGGGTGCGGTCCCGCCTGTCGTCACGGCTGTAAAAGTGACCAGTGAATTAGTCGACGGAGTTGTGGGAAGAAACGTGAAACCAGTCGAGAGGGGAGGCGGGGTTCCCAAGACAGTCACGGTGCTAGAGCTCGTCGCAGTCTGGGAAGGAGAAGAAGAGTCCGTCACCTCTTCTGTCACTGTGAACGTTTGCGCACTAGTAAAGGTGTGAACAATCGATGATCCTGTTCCAGATGCGCCATCGCCAAAATTCCAGCTGATGGAATACGGGGAAACGCCACCGCTGCTTGTGGCTGTGAAAGTGGCCGGCGCGTTCACCAGCAGCGCTTTTGGTGAGACCGTGAAGCTTGTCAATAGTGGCGGTGGTGTTGTCGTGCCAAAGAATTCGGTCATGGGGGTCGCGTTGCAGTCTGTTGAGACGATGCATGCGAGGCCCCAGTTCTTCTCCAGCGTTGCGAGTAACGAATAATGATCGTACAGGGCCGTTGACTTGTAAGCCAGTTTCGCCGGGGGTCCGGCGAGAATTGTATAGACATAGTCGCTGGGGTAGCTGTTGTTTCCTTCGTCGAATGTTACTAAGAGAGCAGCCTTGGTTGTGGTGAATTCTGTGGAGCTGAGAATCTGCGGGAGGAGAGTGCTCATGTACGTGTCTCCTGAGGATATCGAGTTGTCGTGCATGTTGTGGTTGTTGTCAGGGTTGATCCAGATCAGATTCGCCCCACCGCCATTGAGTTCAGTCAAAAGATTCGTAGGGGTGCTTGTCGAGAACGAGTGGATGTGCGAGCATCTGGTCGAGCTGCTCACAATGTCGTTCATGAAGAGTAGGCTTGCGTGGTAAGCGGTGCCGAAAGATTGGTCACAGCCACCGGAAGAACCCTCATAGTATGCATCCCAAGATAGTCCTACCGATTCCATCCTGTCAACTAGATTAACCGCGTTTGAGGAATACGATCCACCCGGAGCAGTGGGTCCACTGTCGGTAGTGCTGTCACCGCCTCCGGAGAGACAGCCTCCTATGTTGGGAGAAGAATTGCTACAATCTCCGGCGAGTCCAGAGACCAAAGCGAGATAGTTGGGCTCGCTCGGGTGGTCTACCGCGCCGTATCCTTGAGAGAGAGACCATACGTTAGCTAGCCCTGTGAGATATGGAGCAGAACTACTTCCGTATATCTCGTTCAAACTGTGATTCTCTAGGATCAGAACAACAATATGGTCAAACATGCTCGGAGAAGCTGCTGACGCATTGGCGTTGGAGGCCGCAAACGCGGTTGCCGGTATGGCAAGTGCGATTGATGCCAGCAGCAATATGGCCAGAAGCGGTCGTCGGCCATTGCCAATTGGGATCAGCTAGAATTGTCTCCCAGCCTCAAGCGGGAGAGCATACTAGTTGCTCTCGCCATGCTGGGTTGGCGCTCGCAACCGTGAAGCGCGTCAGCTAGATTGTTTCTGACGTGACTCCTCAACCTGATGACCAAAACGACAAGGGTCGTCCATGCAATAAGAACGTTTCGAAACCTTGACGACGTGTAACTGTTACTCGCGTGGCATGTCGATAAAACGCGGAGGGCACTATACCGGAGCTGAATGGCTGAAAAGTCTCGCTGGGTGACGGCTTGTTATTAGGCGGGGTCCAACCTTCTGATCCTGTCGGATCCCAGGTTTCCAACCTGATGACCACCCAAGAGTTATCGTGCTCTTGGTTCGGGCTGTGCCTGGGACCCGCCCACTAAGTTTCCCTGTCTTTCATCCAAACGACGACCGGACCGTGAAACTAATCATTGACGCGTTCGAAGCAAACGTCCTAGAAAGACTTCGGGCGTTCCAGGATACTGGAATTCTTTTCTTGTCAGTATAACGTATGGCGACCGAGGCTTAGCCTGTTCTTAACCCCGATCTGCCCTGATTGGTTCAAGAGCCAACCGTACCTTGGACTCTAACGTGTAAACTAACTGGCTGGGACTAGGGCCGAAGCCCGGTGAGGCCCCACGCGCGGAGAGGAATTAGACTATGCTTGCGTATTGGTGGATTATGGCTGTGATGTATCGTATTCCTGCTATGAAATCGTCCGTTGTGGTATACTCGTTTGGTGCGTGGGCGTGGCTGTAGGCTGAGGGCGGCCCGCTTCCTGTCCAGATACTGTCGAGGCCCAGTCGTTTTGTGAATAGGTAATCGGGGCCTGATGCCGGGTTTCTCGGGAGAACTACTGGGCTACGTCCGTACGCTATCTTTGCGGCCCTATCGGCAGCCTGGGCGATAGGTGCCGATGGCTTTGTCCTGGACGGTTCTAGGAATCCTAGTGCTTTGACTTGGATGTCATCGAATCCGTGCTGATGCAAGTGATTCTTCAGAGCGGCGAGCAGTTTTTTCGGGTTCTGGTTGTATACGAGGCGGAAGTCGATCTTCAGCATCGCGCTTCCAGGAAGGACGGTTTTGGATCCTTGGCCGATGTATCCTGTTTTGAAGCCGCAAATTGTGCAGGTTGGTTCCATCAGGTACTTTTTCAATGCCTCTCTGTTCGTTTTTGCGTTGAGGAATTTTTTCAGGCCCCATTCTTTGAGATAGTTTTCTCCTCTGAATGGAATCTTACTCACTAGCTTTGACTGAGCTGGGGTAAATGGCTCTACGTCATCGTGCCATCCTTTGATCAGGATCCTTCCGTCTGGGTTTTTCATTGTGTTCAACGCCCAGACAAGCCTCCAGGCGGGGTTGTCGACAAGTGGGGCGTAGGATGAGTGAAGATCCTCTCTAGCTTTCTTGCTTCTTAGTTCGACATAGAGTAGTCCTTTGACGCCTAGGCTGATCTTTGGCCGGCCTGTCTCGTCGAAATCTCCATCGTAACAGACGACGCTATCAGCTTTCAGTCGCTCTTTGTTATCGTCGATAAATCCTGGGAGGTGTGGGCTGCCGATCTCTTCTTCTCCTTCGAAGAGAAATTTCAGGTTAAGAGGCACATCACCGGTCGCTTTCAGAAAACTCTCAGTCGCCTTGATACAGCTCGTGACGTTGTTCTTGCTGTCGGCTGCACCTCGCGAGATTATCTTTTTTCCCTGCAGTTTTGCGTCGAATGGTCCGGAGTCCCATTCTTCCAATGGCTCAACGGGTTGGACGTCGTAGTGGCCGTAGATTAGTAGGGTTTTGCTGGAGGTTCTTGATTTTACTTCTCCGTAGACGATCGGGTTGCCGTTTTCTTCTGGTAGAATCTGGGTCTTTATGCCGGCTGCGTCCATGTTTTTCTTGACAATCCGGGCGCAGTCTGGGATGCCTTTTCCTTGGGCTGATACGCTGGGTTGTCGGAGAAGTGTTCGGAAGTCTCTGAGGAAGGGCTCCTTGTTTTTTTGGATGTATTCGAAGGCCTGTTTCAGGCTCTGCTCTTTCACAAGGCTATGGGGGGATTAACGTACTAATAGCATCTTCCAGAATCCTCGCTTCGAGTAAAAGCCCTATAGACTTAGGCGACCCGTCGCTTGGACAAATCGTCTACAGCCTTCTCGAGAAGGGATTCTTCAAGAATAGCACTGGGATTCGCCCATTATCAGCCCTGTTTTTCGAATCTGGGACGCCCCCTTCAGCTCTCCCGAAATTCGTTCGGAATTGTCGTCTTCTCTGTCAGGCCAGCCGAGACAGAATCACGCCCCGATCACCCAGACTCGCCTGTTATCAGTGCCAGACAGCATATGGTTTCTAGAAAATAGGGGGTCTTAGCGATCGACTCTCGCGCCGCAAGAGCGGTGAGGGCCCACTCTCCCTATCTTTCGGGCTCGCGTCGGTTCGTGACGAGATAGAGAAGAACTACGACAACAACCAGAACGAGACCTGCAGAGAAGCCCAGCTGATTGACGGAGATGCTGGTAAAACCTCCGACAATCAATAACACCAAGGAAAGCCCGAGGGCAATGATCATGATTCGAGCCTGACTTACAAGCTGGCCTTGAGTCCACTCGACGAGTCTTTTCTTCAGAGCCACTGAAAACTCGTCGCGTTTTCCCGCAAGCTCACGGTCCTCGCTATTGAACGACAAGACTACTCGAGAAGCTTCCATAAAGAAAATAACCGCAACGAATTGTACCAGCAGAACCGCGGTGTCAGGCGCCGCCGCTCCAAGAACATCCTCTGCGACCTTTCCTCCGATGACCAATCCGATCATGCTTAGAGACGCCCCTCTCGCAAGAATCTCCTCTCCCCTCAACATCCCAAACAATCCAACCCCAGAGACAATCAACACCACGGGAACCTGGAGCCCGAATAACACGGTTGAGGGAATCTCGAAGATCACCCACGGCGCCAACACTAGATAGTGCAACCTAACAACCAGGGTGCCAATTCTGAAGTTGAGGGTTACACCCGGATCATTGGTCGTGCGCGTCTCACCTTGCTCAGAACTATCGAGAGCGGAACACCAAGAGGCCACTGGCTCACACTGCAAATCTTCTCGAGCGCGAAAAGAGTATTCGCCCGTTCCAGCATCAGCATCCTGTAAGCTACTTCCTCCGATTCCGAATCGAACCTGACTGGATCCCTTGGCGAGGGACAGAGGACCAGCACACTGTATCCTGCGGTGACAAGTCCTCGTATTCCGCCGACTATCGTATTATCCATGAGTGAGGAGATTATGACCATCTGGGCTCTCGCGGGCAGCAGCAGTCGCGCAAGGAGTGCAACGACGTAGTCCGTGGGAATAACTGCCCTCCCAGGCATCGCCGCGGCGAGGAGGAAGAGGATGTTTCTTTCATGTCTCTTGCCGAAGGCCGGAGCTACAATCCCTCGCTCCTCTCCCTGGAGTATCATACCGACCCTGTTTCCTTGTTTGAGGAGGAGGCGGGCTATGGAGGCCGCAGCCCTGACTCCGCGCTCGAACAATTCCGCCTCGGCTGCTTCGTAGAAGGTAACGTCCGTGTCGAGGACAACCATGACATCGGTAACCCTCTCCGCCTCTGTCTCGTTAATGATCAGTCGACGGTGCCTGGCGGAAGCTTTCCAGTTGATTCGCTTTGGATCGTCCCCAGAAACATATCCACGCATATTGTAGAACTCCATTCCCGGTCCAAGGGTGCGGGCAGGAATCGTCCCCGGCCATGGACCGAGATGACGAGGCCGCAGTTCTGCACCTCTGATTCGTTCCGGTCGAGGCATTATCGACAACACCTCCGAATCCGCTTTTGCCTCGACGAGGTATAGCTCGAAAGGGTCTCGGGCCCTGAGGATTACTGGTCCGACGGGATAGTGACCTCGAGTCGGGCTGGGGAAGCCAAGTTGGACTTCTAGCTTTTCAAGAACCCTCAATTGCGTCCGTATCCGAGAAACCCCCCTCTCAAGGTTGATCGTGTCCGGAATCAATTCGTGAACCTCGACGTTCCCCAACTTTCTGTTCGACTCGTTCGAGATCTCGATTCGGACGCGGATGTCTTCATCTCCGAAACTGTCGTTAGGGATGACTTGATGGCTTAATCGCACTTTGACGCTCTCAGGGAGACCCCAGACGTTGCTGAGAAAGAACAATGATGCCAGAGGGAGAACAAGAGTCGCAAGCTGCCAGTCCGGAATTAGAAGTGCGAGCACTAGGATGATAGTGGCTAGGGCGAAGTAAGTGCTCGCTTTACTGGTGAACAATTGTTCGAGGTCACTTGGCTTTAGGCACAGGAATGGTTTTCAGAATCTCGTCCACGATTTGTCGTGGATCAACGCCTTTGACCCAGGATTCCGCCTTCATGATCATCCTGTGCACAAGAGCGGGTCCAGCCACCTCTTTCACGTCATCCGGGATAACGTAGTCTCGACCATGGAATACAGCCCTGGCTCTTGCAAGCTTGAAAATGGCCAGAGAGCCTCGAGGACTGGCGCCGACTTCAATCTGTCGTTGCACTCTCGTCGCCTGGACAATGTCGGTAACGTAGCCGAGAACGTCATCGTCGACATGAATTCCCTCCACAGTTTTCTGAAGCGCGAGAATTGTTTCTCCGTTAGCAGCGGGTTGGAGCAGGACGTCTTCCTGAGCTCTCTCCATCCGTCTTTTCAGGATCTCCACCTCCTCCGTTCGGTTCGGATACCCCAACTGTAGCCGGAGCAGGAACCGGTCCAGCTGAGCTTCAGGCAGCGGATAGACTCCTTCATACTCGATCGGGTTCTGGGTCGCGATCACGATGAACGGATCTGTTATCGGATGGGTTCTTCCGTCCAGCGTGGTCTGCCGTTCCTGCATCGCCTCGAGTAGAGCTGCTTGGGTCTTGGGAGGAGCTCGGTTTATCTCGTCAGCCAGAAGTATGTTGGTAAACACTGGGCCACGTCTCAGCTCGAAGTCTAAGGTCTTGACGTTGTAAATGTAGGTGCCAGTAATATCGGCGGGCAACAAGTCTGGGGTGAATTGTATTCTTGAAAATTCGCATCCCATACTCATGGCGAAGCTTCGTGCCATCAGTGTCTTTGCCAAGCCCGGGTAGTCTTCGAACAATATGTGGGAATTTGCCAGAACAGCTAGCATGACCTTTTCTAGAACTTGCTCTTTTCCCACAATGACCTTCCTAACCTGGTTGACGACTTGTTGGCAGGTCTCGCCTGCATCTCCAATGTTCACGCGTTCCAGGCCTCTATTCCATCAATTGCTTCGCGCAACATCTTGACTCGTATCGCTCCCTTGGGAGGCGTCGAACTATATAGTAGGGTGTAGAGCGTCTTGTCCTTAACCAGTGCCGGTCCCTTCACCGTACTGGCGAGTTCTTGTTTCACGCTCTCTTTTTCGAGTCCGGCTTCAAGGCTGACCTTCTCAGCAAAGATGTCTCTTAGACGGTCGAGAAGGATTGATTCAAAATATTCCTGGCTTCCTACTGAGGCGACTTCGACTTGCCGTGATAAGTATTGGACGTCTCGGGCCTGAAACCTCCGAATCCTCGTCCGTTGCTGCATCCTAGACGGGGCTGTTGCTCTGTAGGATAGGTCGCTGACGAGTACCACTACTAGTAGGATTAGTGGGAGGACGAGGAGAGTGATGGGTGGAGTTTGTTTTTCGGGAACGAGGCTTCTGAGGAATATTAGGAAGAGAACGTAGACGGCGGATGCTGGGATCAGAAGCTTTACAGTGCTACGTTTCAAGTCTTAGACGCTAACTGGAAGTTTCATCTCTTCAGCTATGATGAGCAGCCGCTGGTGCGCTTTCTCTCCGTCCTGCTCCGTTATGGGGTGCAGGCTATACCGGGCCTCCTCGAAAAGCTCGGTTAGCTCCTTGATTGCAGGACCTCTGAGCATCAGCATCTTCCGAATCGCGGTTTCAAGCTCCCGAGCGGTCTGGTCGGATGAAACTGGGGCTCCGAGATGTTGAGCAGCCTGGACCATGCGCTGGTAGCAATTGATGATTCTCGTCCGAGGATCCAAGGCATCGCGTGATTCTAGGATCTGAATTGCGTCTTCTACGGCCAATATTCCTTCGGCTCGGGGCGCTGGCAGTTCAATGCTCTTTTCTCTGCTTTCTTCCCAGGATACTTTGACCGCGCGAATGATAATTACCGAGCTCACCGCGAGCAGGCCAAGGAAGGCTATCGAAAACCAGTTAGTCTGGACGATACTGCCTAGTTGTGTAACGGCTTGAACGTAGGGCAGCGCGGGTCCCTGCGTGGACCCGGTGACGAACTGTTGGACTTGAAGGACAGAGTTCTGGGAGGGTTTGCAGAAAATTCCACCACACTTTTGCAGCAAGACCTGTACAGCTACAAGCCATGCGCCTGCCCATACAATGATCTGGATGGTCCTTGACTTTTTCCTCTGTTGCTTTCTCCTCCCTGCCATTCCGTATCCGAGAGCGTCGGAGAGAAGGCGCCAGTTGTAGGCGAGGAGGATTATCAGGACTACCATTGCCCCGAGCCCGATGAGGGGAGATAGGTAGAGGATGTAGATTAGCCAGTAGGAGTTGAATAGTAGGCTTGGTCCTCCGGGCTGGGATCGCGGGAGGGAGCCGAGGGCGAAAGCTAGCAGTACGAGGGCTAGTACGAAAGGTAGGAGTTGGCCTCTTTTCAGAATCCTTGCTCCCTGTCCGTGGAAGGTATGGCGATTGGCGATAAATACTTGTCCAAAAAACCGGTCCTAGGCATAACCCAACGATTGGGCTCTATGGGCTCGTCGGGGCTGCTGAGGAGGGGTTGGGAAGGCGACTAGTCTCTTACTGCTTCGAGAATGCTAGCGACATTCCACAGTTTCACGCGTGTGTATGGTGGCATGTTCGGGTCCTGGCTTATCTCGTCCAGTGTTGAGATGGCGTTTGAGGCGCGAACGCCTATTGTATGACCCTGCACCTGGAGCGCGTCCATGGCTCCTTTGGCTGCTCGCCGGATGTTGCGAGGTGTGGTATTGTCATTGGAGACTTCGTTCAGGACGGCCAAGGCCTGTTTTATCCGTGTCTCGTATTCTTCTTTCCGTTTTGCTTTTTGCAGGCGCTATCACCAGTCTCTTGGGTGGGCGTCTTGACTCCGTACGCATCCTAGCCCAGAACGTGGGAGCGGGCTGGGTTCTGATTAAAAGATTTCCATCTCCCAATCAGATAGACGAGCCGTTTGTCGAAACGGAATTAGATCTTGGTCGACGAGAGATCCGTACTTTCGTTGTGAACGATTGGTTTCACAAGGATCCGAGGGAGCTTCTCTTGCGTCGCGAGAGTCGATCGCTAAGACCCCCCTACCCCCCTTCTAGAGAAAAATTTCCTGTCTGGCATAGATAATGGGCGAGTCTCACAGTTCAGGGCACAATACAGGCTTATGTCAGATGGCAAAAAGACGGGAAATCTTCAACGATCTCCGAACGATTCGTGGGCTAGATAGAGGCATTATCCCAAATCATAAATCAGGGCTGATATTGGGCGATTTGATAGATGATATTCGAAAGATTCTACCCAAAGACGGTCTCAAAGGTTTCTCAGATCGCGTCTCGAGTCGGGACTTGGCGCTTAGCCACAACGATGAGACGCACATTCTATAAGTCGATCTGAATAGTTTCGTAGGTGTCCACTGTTCTTAAGAGACTG
>Ga0209161_10001010_pt1 | contig 23089 bp, 21 predicted proteins | sample GraSoiAngelo_155_FD_186169 | JGI IMG/M metagenome (GOLD analysis project Ga0209161, IMG submission 186169) | Grasslands soil microbial communities from the Angelo Coastal Reserve, California, USA - 14_1009_13_30cm (SPAdes) (version 2) | ecosystem: Environmental > Terrestrial > Soil > Grasslands... | reverse complement strand
CGCGGGTCGAGATCTTGTAGCCGCCGCCTTCGAAGATCTTGAGGGAGACCTCGAGCTTCTTCGCTTCGAACGGTCCCAGGTGGAGCTCCTTCGCCAGGTCGACGAGATTCCATTCTTCCTTCGGGAGATCCATCGCCTGCCGGATCAGGTCGTCGTTGTGCCACTCCGACGTCGGCTCGAGCGGCGCGTCGCGGACCCAGTCGATGTAACCCCAGATCGTCCGGGCCTCTTCCAGGTCGACGTGGGGCAGGACCGCGCTGACGTCCGTGAGGCGCAACGCGTTCAGGTTCTGTGCGTTCTCGACGGTCCGCAGCACGGCAGCCCCGACCGCCTCGTACTTCCGCAGGTCGTCCGCCTCGATCCGATCGGGGGCGAGGGGAGCTGGCTCGTTGACGTACGCGATGACCTCGTCGAGCTGCTCGAGCGGGACGGAGCAGTACCGGAATACCTCGTCCCGCGTCGCGGGCCGCGCCAAGTGTTTCTCGAACCGCACGACGGCCTCCGCGAAGCCCTCGATCTTCGCCACGTGGATCCGTTCCGCCGCGGTCTTCTTGCCGGATTGCGCCGGCTCGTACGCGGGGTCGAGGGCGAGTGCCGCGTCGAAGGACCGGAGCGCGTCGTCGAAACGCTTCAGGTGGACGAGGGCGAGGCCCTTGCTGTTCCAGGTGAGTTTGTCGCGGGCGTCCAGGCGCAACGCCTCGTCGTACGATTGGACCGCGGCGTCGAATTCGCCGGCCCGTTCCTCCGCGAAGCCTCGCATGTACCAGAGCGCCTTGTCGGTCGGGCGGGCGACCGTCGCGTGGGCGAGCGCGTCCGCGGCGGCGGGGAACTCTTCGACCTTCACATGGAGGAGACCTTTGCCTCGCCAGGCATCGCCGAATTCCGGATGGGACTCGATCGCGGAGTCGAAGGCGGTGAACGCCTCGGCGTTCCGGCTGAGCGCCTCGTATGCCTCGCCCTTCCATGTCAGCACGCCCGCATCCGTTGGATTTGCCTTCAGGACGAAGTCGAAGCAGGGGAGCGCGTCCGCGGCATGTCCGGTCCGCAAGAGGCACAGCCCTTTCGTGCGGTACGCGTCGTAGTGGTTCGGATCCTTCTGGAAGACGACCGCGAGGAGCGAGAGCGCGTCGTCGAAGTGCGACTCGTGGGCGAGGCACATCGCCTTGCCGCTCAGGAAGTCGAGGTGGTTGGGCTCGAGGATCAGCCCGTCCTCGAATGCCTTCAGGGCTTCGGGGACGCGGCCGAGGTCGAACAGGATTCGCCCCTTTGCCGCGAGGGCGCCCCGGTCCCCCGGGTTCAGGTTCAGGGACTGATCGTACGCGGTGAGCGCGTCTTGCGTGCGCCCGAGTCGTCCGAAGAGCGCGCCTTTCGCGTTCCATGTCCGACGGTCCATCGGGTCCACGCGGACCGCCCGGTCCAAGGCTTCGATGGCGGCGTCCGGCTTACCGCTGCTTTCGAGGGCAGCCGCCAGCTCACGCAGCGCGTCCGTGTCGCGCGAATCGATCTCGAGCAGCCGCTCGCCTACGTCGGCCGCGGCCTTGAACGAATGTTGTGCCGTCAAGAGGTCGCGCTTGAGCCGCAGGAAATCGGCGTGGTCCGGCGCGACCGAGGCAGCCTTCGTGATCGCCGCCAGGGCATCCTTCGCATCGCCCGCGGCCTTTGCGAGGCGTGCGCGTCGCGCCCATGCGTTCGCGTCTTTCGGGTCCGCCACGGTCAGGCGAACGCTCACGTCGAATGCATCCTTCGTCCGTCGGAGCGCCTCGAGCGCCCCGCTCAGCCCGGCGAGCGCCGTCGTCTCTTTCGGATTCTTGGCGAGGACGGTCTCGTACACCGCGAGGGCTTCCTCGTATCGATGGAGCTCCGTCAAGCACGCGCCCTGTTTCAGCAGGGCCGGGACCATCGTCGGATCGAGCGTCGCCGCTTTGCCGTACGCGGCCGCGGCCTCCTCGTAACGCTTGAGCCAGTGCAGCGCGGTCCCCTTGCCGAGCCACGCCTTCGCGTGATTCGCGTCGAGCGCGAGGGTTCGGTCGAACGCCGCGACGGCCTGCTCGTAGCGCTTCTCCCCTTCGAGGGCGAGGCCGAAGAGGTACCAGCCTTTCACGTCGCCCGTCGCGTACCGCGTCGCTCGATCGAGGCAGTCGATCGCGTCCGCGAAGGCATTGAGCCGGTAATGCGCCCGCCCTTTCTCGTACCACAAGCTCGGGGACGCCGGGTTCGCCTCGATGGCGATGTCAAACGCCTTCACCGAATCGGCGTAGCGTCCGAGGGAGAACAAGAGAGCGGCCTTTCGGGCCGACGCGTCCGCGTTCCGGGGATCGAGCCGGAGCACGGTGTCGAACGCGGTCAGCGCGTCCTCCGGCTGATTCAGAGACTGATGGGCCTCTCCCCGCGCGGTCCAGGTGCCGGCGTCCGCGGGATCTTTCTGGAGGATCGCCTCGCACGTCCGGAGGAGGACCTTCGCGTTCTTGGAGTGTCGCAGGGCGTCTCGCTGGCCGCGAAGGGCATCGAGATCGTCCGGGGCGGCCACCCGGAGGCGCTCGAACGTCGTGTATGCCTCCTCGGGCTTGCCGAGCGCGAGGAGGGCTCGACCCTTGTCTTTCAGGGCCCGGGGATGGTGCGGTTGGATCGCGAGGATCGCGTCGCACGCGACGACGAGATCGGACCAACGCTCGGTGCGGAGGAGCAGATCCCGCTTCGCCTCGAGGCCGTCGTAGGAGCGGGGTTCGACGGCCAGGAAGCCGTCCAGAGCCGCGAGGGCTTCCTCCCGGCGGTTCAGTTGGATGCACGCGTGCGCCTTCGCGTACAGCGCTCCCGCGTGCCGGGGCTCCAGGGACACGACTTTCGACGCCTCCTTGACGATGTCGTCCCATCGGGCCAGAGAGCGAAGCGCCTCCAGCCGACCGACGCGGGGGGCGAGGGTCTTCGGCGTGAGACCGATCGCGCGGTCGTACGAGCCGACCGCATCGATGCTCCGACCAATCTTGCGCAGTAACTCCGCCCGGCTGGTCCACGCGGCCGCGTCTCCGTCGCGCTGGCGGAGCGCCTCGTCGTAGGATCGCAACGCTTCGTCGTTCTGGTTCGAGGACCCGAGGACGTCTCCCCGGAACCGCCACGCGTCCGGGTCATACGGGTCCAGTTGGATCACGCGGTCGAGGCATCGGACGGCCCGCTGCGGCTCGCCCGCGGCGAGGTACGTGAGCGATTTTCCCTCCAGGGCCTCCTTGCACTCCGAGTTGATCCGGAGGGCGCGGTCGAACGCCGACTGCGCCTCGTCCAGCTCGTTCCTCCGGCGGTGCGCCTCTCCGGTCCGCACCCAGAGTTCGGCGTCGTCCGGCACCAGAGCGAGGACGCGCCGATAGCCCTCGACGTCGTCGGGATCGAGGTTCACGACCTGCATGTATGCGCGGATCGCCTCGGGCCGCTGCTCCAAGGCGACGTGGGCGTCTCCCTTCCGCTCCCAGAGGTCCTTGGCCTTCGGATCGACGCGCAATCCGGCATCGTAGTAGCCGAGCGCGTCCGATGCGCGCTCTTGCGTGAGCAGGATGTCGCCCTGCAGGCCGAGGGCTCGCAGATTCCCTCCGTTCGCCGCGAGCGCGTGGGTGGCCGCCGTCTGCGCGGACTCGATCCGACCGACGCGCAGGAGTCCCGAGCCGACGGCCGCATAGGCCTCCTGGAATTCCTCGATTCGCGCCGCCGGCTCTTGCGCCTCGAGAACCTCGAGGGCCTTGGTGAATGCAATCGCCGCGCGCTTTTGCGCGTCCGTTTCGAGAGCGGCGAAACCGGACTGGGCGAATCGGTTCGCCTTGTCGAGCACCCGTCCTTCTCGATCGAGGAGACCTTGGAAGAGGGCCATCCCTGTCATCCCATCCCGCGGGGCGCGGTCATTTCGGGGCCGCGTCGGACAAGTGGCCGACATGGAAAGTCGATGACTTATAGATATCGCCAAGGGCCTCCGCGCCTTGGACAATCGGTCGTTCGTCAACACCTCGTTCGCTGTGACAATCGCGCTAAGTACGGGCGAGAGAGTTTCGGGCTGACAATTGTCAGACGGGATGGAACGATGGCACGCAGAGGAGTGGAACGGCCCAACCCGACAAAACTCCGAAAGGAAACGCGGGAGTGGCTCACGAAGCAGACGATCCCGAACGCCCGGCGGATTGCACGGGATCTGGAAAGTGAAGGCGAGGACGTGCACGATCTCCTCGCGGCGATCGATGAGCTTGAGGCACTCCTGAAAGAGGGCTCCACAAAAGCCAAACTGTGACCCGAGGAAGGACTCAAGTATTCGCGGTCGAGTCTCCTAACCGAGCGTGGGTAGTCTAGCGGTAGAACTTGGGCCTTCCAAGCCCAAAGCGCGGGTTCGACTCCCGCCCCACGCACTGGATCGTGCGACGGAAAAATAGGGGGACCGGCGGAGTCGTGGAGGCGACCCTCTCCGCCGATCGGTGGGATGGATGGGTTGTGAGCGTTAGCCGTCGTCGTCGGACACGTCGAAGTCGAGCGAGCATCCGTACGAGGCGTAGACGTCCTGCCAGCTCTGATCTTCTCCCGCGTACATCTCGTTCACCGGAGCCATCATTGCCGCGCTTGCCACGGTGGTCCAAAAGTCCCCGCGGTATAAGACGCGGCAGAGGGGAGAGGTGTGCGAAAGTACTCGGGCTGGCGGGGTGAAAGTATCCAGCCGCAATTCATGCGAGATACTCAGCGCTCGGCGCAAGACACATCAGCGGCGCGGCAATTACCGTCCGGGGTGCTTGCTTGCTCATTCCCCGGTCGAACGACCCAACAGACCGACTCCTCCTGGCGTTTGGGGCAATTACGCTGCTGATTGTCGCCACTTGGACCACGGTCGCGTATGCAATCGAGCTGCTGAGAGTCAACGTATCAGGTGACCCCTTCATTCTCGCCTCCGTAGTCATCCCGAGCGCCGGTCCTACCGCCCTGCTCCTTCTGGTTGGATGGGGAATCCAGAGGTACCGAAGACAACCGTACGCCTTGTTCGTTGGATTCGTCGTCTTGGTCCTTTTTGGCTGGACCACGGGTTTGGCGGCGAACCTCTGGATCTTTTTCGGATTTCGATCCGGTGGCGTGCCGCCGTTCACGAGCCTCTTCATCTTATTCGCCGTCGCTGGAATCGCTCATCTGGTCGGTCTCTTCCTCCTGCTGCTCCTCGCCCTGCTCCGCAGAGCATCGGGGCCGATCCCGGAACCGACCAGCGCCCCACCCGTCGATTCGAATCTCTGAGATGCGTCAGCGAGTCGTGAGCCATTCGAAGGCGTGGTTTGCGACGAACGCCGCCGCGATTCCGAGGGGGAGGAACGCGAGTCCTGCTTCGCCGACCCACGCGAGCCACGCGGCAAATAGGATGACCGCGAGGATCATGACCATCAGAAGCCGCGGCGGAATCGTCTCGACGAAGACGACGAGGAGGCCGAGGAAGAGCAAGAACACGACGAGGGCGTAGAGGGCTGCCGCGGTCAGGTCCGGGATCAGCGCCATCCGCGGCGCCGATATCGCGGCTCCCCATAACCTTATGGAGGTGCGTCGACGACATGGCGGACGTGGACCGCTTCGCCGCGCCGGAAGTCGACCATCTCCCGAGCGCCGAGCCGCGCGGTGCCGACGGCGCGCACTTCCTTCCGATGGCGCACGACGACCTCGTCTCCCGGTCGAATCTCGGGTGCTGCGTCGACCGCACCGACAGCGAAGATGTTGCCCTTCGGGAGGAAGTCCTCGATCTCGACCCAGTACCGGTCCGCGTCGGAGAGGATCGCACCGCCCGCGAGTGTCAACGACAGCATCCCTCGGCGCGTGTACATCGCGACCTGCCCGCCCTCGCGAATCACGCGGACATCCGGCATCCGACCTCGGAACGTTGCGGCGTTCACGAGCCCGAGCCCCGCATCGCCGAACTGGAAGCGAGCGATGTTCGACATTTCCTCGGCGAAGCGAAGGCCTTTCGGGACTCGTGCGGACGACGAGGTGGCCACGCTCAACGCTTGGGTCAGGGACGCGAGCGATTCGTCTGACGTGGGCCGCTCTTTCGCGGTGAAGACCGCGTCCGGGACGGCCGCTTTGACGATGGGGGCTTCCGAGCCCAGATGGGCCACGACCGTCTCGTACCGATTCGCAGCGAGAAACGCGCGCAGATCGTCGGTGACCATCGCGCCCTCGTCACGACTCCAATCTCCCGTCACCGGAATGTCGTACGCTCCGGCGGGATAGAACCGCTCGAGCTCGCGGGGAATGAGGCCGAGAGGCGATGTGACGATGACCTCGTGGACGGCGGCCGGATTCGCACTCGCCAGGACCGCATCGCGAAATCGGCGGTGGCTACGGCTCGTCGAATACGGCTTGCGGGCGGAGCATGGGAGCAACAGGAGCACCGAAGTCGAAGGCGGCTTGGCATACCGTTCCCGAATCCGCCGACGAAATCGGATGATCTCCGGTCGGGCGAGCGACTCAGGGGCGTACGCGAGCATCTCGCCCCCGGCCACGGACGTATACGATTCGACCAGGTCGTATTCCCGAAGATCGAGATGCCGGATGACGGCCGTGTTCCATGGAATGTTCGCGAGACGACGCTCCGCCAGTTCTCGCAGGCGACCGTGCACCAAGTGATTCCGAACGAGGAGCATCTCGCGGTAGAGCGCCCGATCATTGTGGGCTTGGAGGTCCTCTCCCGCCGCGCACGCCGGACAGCCGCACGCGTCGCGGTCCGCGTCGGCGATGGGGACCGTGCCGTCGGCCGTGTGGAAGAGCCCACGAGCAGAGTCGAGCCGCATCCGGCTCGAGTCGACGACATCGATTCCGGCGTACACGAGCACCGAAAGGTTCGACGGGGTCGCCAGGCCGGTCACGGCGAGAACCTTCGCGGGGCCCAGGATCTCGCGCACCCGGCGGACCGCCGCGACGAATTCCCGCGGGGACCGTTCGAACTCCGGTCCGTTCGACAAGAACAGCCCGCCGACGGACTTGGCCGCCGCGAGGTCCGATTCCCCCGCGGTGACGGCCCAGTCGCCCGCGACCGGAGCTTGAGGAATCTCGAGATCGGCGAACGACCGCGGAGTGCCTTTTCCCGGAGGCAGATCGTCCGGATGGCGAGGCGCTCGGGGAGCGAAGAAGCTGCCTCCGACGCGCACCTGGAATCGGGCATCCCCGGTCCGCTCGGCGACGAGCAACCCCTCGGCGTACGACGGTGCGGGGCGAGAGGTTTGATGCACGAACAGCACGAGAGGCGTCGGGAGGGTGCGGTCCCCACGGGTCCAGATTCCTTTGCGACCGAGACCGCCTCGCGCATCAATCTGAAACATGGAAGGGGCGAAGCGATATCTGGTTGGCGTATAAGTCTGACTAGTCCAGGGCGACCGTGTTCCGCTCGATGTATGCCAGTTCCTTCGCATCGAACGCCCGCTCATCCACGCTGAGGATCAGGGCCGCCCGATGGAGCGCGATTTGCTCGTTCACGTACTCGAGGAAATGAAGGATGCGAGCGAAGTCGTTGTTGATCATGAGGTACTCGATGCCGTCGAGGAGGATCACGGCGCGGGGTCCGTCGTTCACGAAGTTCGCGATCAGGTTGCTCAAGCTGTTCAGATTGTGCGGATCGATGTAATCGTTGCCGAGCGTCGTCGAGAGCCAGACGACGCGGATCTCCTTTTCTCCGCGACGCCGGACGATGTGGTTCGGGTGCTGGCGTGTGATGTACATGGGGCGCCAGCCGGCATCGACCGCCCGCTGGAACGCCGAGAGGGCCTTCTCCGGCTTCTTCTCCTTCATCAGGTAGGCGCGACCTTCCTCGAGGTCCTTCTTCTTCCCGAAGAGAAGGTCCTTGAGAAGCTCGTCCTCCTTGAAGGCGAGCAGGAGCGGCCACGGGAGCCGCCACATGGAACCGCCTTGCCATCGGGAAGTCCGTTTTTATACGTATCCTATCGACTATCGCACCTGAGACTCATTTGGGGCGGCCGCTCACCCGGTCGTAATCGCTCGGTCGGGTGAGGACGAACATCAGCCCATCGAGGCCGACGTCCTTCGCCGGTGCGCCCGGCCCGAGCCAGGAGCGGCGGGACGGAACCTTTATCGCGCGATGGCTTTTCGTCCGCTCGCCATGGCCGCCGCCGTCGTCGGAATCATCGGAGGGTCTGCCCTCGGGGACGCGTTCGATCTCGAGGACGAACAGGCGAAGTTTCTCGTCACGCCATACGGCGCTCCGAGCGATCCGCCGCGTATGGGAAAACGCGGCACGATGACGGTCATCTTCTTGCCGCGCCACGGCAAGGACCATCGGATTCCACCGCACAAGCTGAACCACCGGGCGAATCTGTGGGCCCTGAAAGAACTCGGCGCGACCCACGTCCTTGCCACGTCGTCCACCGGCTCGCTCAAGAAGACGATCCACCCGGGCACGTTCGTCGTCCCCGACGACTTCATCGGATATTGGGACATCCCCACGTACTACGACGACCGGGTGGTCCACGCCACGCCCTCGCTGGACGGCACCGTGCGGGCGGCCCTCGTGACCGCGGCGAAAGAGGCGAAGGCCACCCTGCACGACGGCGGGACGTACGTGCAGACGACGGGACCGCGGCTCGAGACGCGGGCGGAGGTTGCGCACTTCAAGAAGATCGGGGATGTCGTCGGGATGACGATGGCCTCGGAGGCGACGCTCGCGTCGGAGCTCGGCCTCCCCTACGCCTCCCTGTGCACCGTCGACAACTTTTGCAATGGAATCGTGGACGAGCCGCTCACGTTCGAGAAGATCCGAGAGACACAACGACAGAACGCCGACCTCACCCGGACGGTCGTCGCGAAGGCGTTGGAGCCATTCCGATGAGCATCCTGATCCGAGACGTGCAAGTCGAAGGCGACGTCACGCAGGTGTACATCGAGGGAAACCGAATCGCGGAGATCGGCCGGAAGCGCGAAGCCGACATCGTCATCGACGGCAAGGGGAAGATCGCTCTCCCGGGGTTCGTGAACCTCCACACGCACGCCGCGATGACGCTCTTCCGCGGGTGGGGCGATGACCTCGACCTCTCGACATGGCTCGAGACGAAGATCCGGCCCGTCGAGGCGAAGCTGACTCCCGACGACGTGTACTGGGGCACCAAGCTCGCGTGCCTCGAGATGATCAAGACCGGGACGACCACGTTCAACGACATGTACTTCCACATGGACGCGGCGGCGAAGGCGGTGAAGGAGATGGGCCTCCGCGCGTTCCTCGCGGAGGGCATCGTGGATCTCAACGACGCGGAGCGGGCCGCGAAGCAGCTCCGGACGGCCGAGGAGGTCTACCGCCGGATCGAGGGCATGAAGATGGACCGGATCACGCCGGTGCTCGGGCCCCACGCGATCTACACCGTGTCGAAAGACTCCCTCCTCCGGATCCGCGAACTCGCGGACAAGACGGGCTCGCTGATCCACACGCACCTTTCCGAGACGAAACGGGAAGTCGATGACTGCGTCACGGAGACGGGCGTGCGCCCGGCGAAATACTTGGAGAGCATCGGGTTCCTCGCGAAGGACGTGATCGCGGCCCACGGGTGTTGGCTCGACCCGTCCGAGATCGAACTCCTCGCGCGCACCGGGACGCGGGTCGCCCATTGCCCGGTCTCGAACATGAAGCTCTCGACCGGACAGGCGATGCCCTACGCCGCGATGAAAGAGGCGGCGGTCGTCATGGGCCTCGGGACGGACGGGGCCGCGAGCAACAACAACCTGGACATGTTCGAGACGATGAAGGTCGCGGCGCTCCTCCAGAAGTACGCGCATCACGACCCGACCGTCCTGCCGGCGATCGAGGCGTTCCAGCTCGCGAACTTCGGGGGGGCCCGAGCCCTCGGGATCGATGCGGGCCTCATCGGCGTCGACCGCCTGGCCGACATCATCCTGGTCGATCCGCGCCGGCCGGAGCTCACGCCCCGCCACGAGGACCTGAGCAATTGGGTCTATTCCGCCCACGGGAACGTCGTGGACACGATGATCTGCGACGGCGTCGTCCTGATGCGAGGTCGCCGGGTGCGAGGCGAGGCGGACATCCTCGAGAAGGCCGCCGGGGTCGCGCGGAATCTCGTCTCGAGGCTCTGAGATGTCCCTCGACCGGCTCCGCGCGAGCCTCGCCGACTCCCCGGTGGTCCGCTTCGGGGACTACGAGTATTTCGTCCATCCAATCACCGACGGAATCCCGCTGGGCCGCCCCGAGGTCCTCGACGAAGTCCTCTCCGAATTGGTGCGGCTCGGCGAATGGAGCCACGCGGACAAGATCGTCACGGCGGAGTCGATGGGCTTCCCGCTCGCCGCCGGCCTGTCGATGCGCGTCCACAAACCCTATGTCTTCGTGCGGAAGCGACAGTACGGCCTACCCGGCGAGGTCTCCCTGAAGCAGACGACGGGCTATTCGAAGACGGACATGTTCATCAACAACATCCGCCGGGGAGACCGGGTCGTCTTTGTGGACGATGTGATCTCGACGGGCGGCACGCTCCTCGCGATCGTCAAGGCGTTGCGGACGATCGGGGCCGAGATCGTGGACATCCTGATCGTGTTCGAGAAGACCCGCGAGAAGGTCCGCATGGAGAAGGAACTCGGCGTCCGGATCCAGACGTTGCTCAAGGTCGACGTCGTCCAAGGCAAGCTCGTCGAGCGGCCCTAGGGCGGATCCGCCGCCGCAGCGGACTCGGCCTCCCGGCGATCCCGATCCACGTTCGCGAGAGAACGCTTGAAGAGCGGCGCGGGGAGGACCGATACGAGGACCATGACCACCACGATGACGGAGAAGAGGGTATCCCGGATCACCTCGGCGTTCAGAGCCGACAGCGCGACGATGAGACCGACTTCCCCGCGAGGGGTCATGCCCCAACCGACGGACGCGGCCTCGTGGCGGGTCATCTTCGAAAGCCATGCGGGGATTCCACAGCCCAGGACCTTCGTGACGATCGCGATGAACGTCAGCACCACGCCGAAGAGGAGGAGCTGGGAGCTCCCGACGGCGGCCGGGAGGTCCACCTGCAGACCGAGAGAGATGAAGAAGATTGGCGTGAAGACCGCCCCCAGGTAGCCGGCCCCCTCGGTGAAGTCCTCCCGGAGCGGGGTGCTCCCGAACAGGCTCCCGGCGAGGAACGCGCCGACGATGGCCGAGAGCCCGACCACCTCGGCGATGAAGGCGTAGAGGAAGGTGATCGCCATCGCGATGATGAAGCCGCCATGTTTGAGCCCGAGCTTCATACCCTCCACCTGGATGCGCACGACGACCTTCCGGAAGAAATACAGGCCGACGGCCATCCCGACACCCAGGAAGGCCAGGGCGGTCACCACCAGGAGGCCGAGCGCGAGCGGGTCGAGTTGTCCGCGGCTCGTCCCGACGACGAGGGAGAGGATGATCAGGCTCAGGATGTCGTCGACCACGGCGGCGCCCATGATCGTCTCCGCGACGGGCTGCCGCATCAGGCCGAGATCGAGGAGGACGGCCGCGGCGATCGCCGTACTCGTGGCGGTCAGCGTCGCGCCGACGAAGAGCGCCATCGCGAACCGTGTCCCATTCGCGCCGACGTCGCCAGCGGGCACCAGGAAGTACGCCGCCAGGAGCCCGAACAGCAACGGGAGGGCCACCCCGCCGCTCGCGACGAGGATGTTCTTGCGGGTGTAGATCGTGCGGAAGTCGGTCTCGAGTCCGATCAGGAAGAGGAGGAAGATCGCTCCCAGACTCGCGAAGCTCGCCACGAGGGCCGGGTCGAACAGGGTCACGTTGAAGTAGAAGCCGATGACGCTGGGCCCCAGGAGAATCCCGAGCACGATTTCGCCGACAATCGTCGGCTGACGGAACCGCTTGATCGTGAAATGGCTCAGCGTCGCGAGCACGAGGAGGATCGAGAGCTGCTGGAAGAGGACCTCGGTTCCCGCCATCGCGGGACCGAAACGCAACCATCGTATTAAATCGCTAACCGCCACGGGTCAGTTTGCCTCGTCGACCGGTCGCATCGGAAGCGACCGGATCGGAACCACCGGGACTCACTCGTCGAAGGGCCCGATCACTGGGCCCGTTTCGCCCGGTTGCGGCGTACTTCGTCTTCGGTCACGATGACGCTGAGGTGCAGGACTCCGTCGTCCGAATCTGGATCATACCGGACGCTCCGGCCTTCCGACAGGATCTTGTGGAACTGGATTTTCACGGTCCCGCAAATACGGAGAGGACGCTGCGAGATTATGAAACGCGACGCCGTGGTTCTCCGATGCGATAGGTGATAATGTTTCTGGTCCTCATGCCGGTGCATTACGCTCGATTGGGAAACAGAAAAAGGGGGATGGGAAGGATCGGGATGGGCCGAATCTCACTGTTTCATCAGGTCGAGACCGTTCCAGTCTCCCCCGAAGTCCTTGACCTGACCCGTCGCCAGCTGGAAGCGGGCGCGGAGCTTGCCGTTCTCGAAGAAGATGTATGCGTTCCGGAGGCAAGATGTGTAGAGGTTCTTCCTCTTCCCCTTCTGGGTCAGGATGCGTTCGACGCACTGGATGAGTCCGACCTCTTCGAGGATGCGGATCTTGCGGTAGCAGGCGGCGATCGGGATGCCGTATCTCTGGCTGATTTCTTGGGCGCTGATTTTTCGCTTGTAGGTCGCGAGAAGGATCTTGGCACTGTACTCGTCGGTCAGAAGCTGGGACGCCTCGAGGGGCGAAAGCATCTTCGAGGTTCCTTGGAATCCGTCATTTTCCGGGCTTATGTTCCCTTCCACGGTACCAACCCCGCGCAGTTCTGGCGCGTCGATGATTTTTTGGGATATTTAAGCTATCGCGCTTGATTATCAGACAAAAAAATCGTTTTGGCCAATGATTATCAAGGCACCGGGGAACGCGCGCGCGCACGCGCGCTCACGAGTCGAGCGCGGCGTTCAGCTCGATCCACTTGCCATTGATCTCTTTCTCGACGTCGAACTCGAATTTGACCTTGAAGATGCCTTCCTGATAGACGAGCTGCGCGGATTTTAGGAGAGACCGGTACAGTTTCATCGTCTTCCCCTTCGGCGTCGTGACGATCTGGGCGACGTTCAAGAAGCCCGCTTCCTCGAGCTCGTGGATCTTGCGGTAGCAGGCGGCGATCGGGATGTCGTACTTGTCGCTGATCTCTTGGACGGACCGTGACGTGACTTGAGTCGCAACGAGAATCCGCTCCGCGTACTCGTCCGTGAGCAAGCGCGAGACGTCCTTTTCTCGCATTACTCTCGATTCAGTGATGGATGTTAATTCCTCTTCTATCCGGTTCTCGATTTTGATACTCGCGGATCGGGAGGACGGGACCGATTCCGCGGGTGTGATCCGATCAGACGATCGGTCGAAGTTCTGCCTTCGGCACCCCGGCGGACCAGTCCCAGGCGAGGCCGAACAACTCGGTGTAAGGCTTCTGCCCGTAGAGGACGACGGAACCGTTAATGCTGTCCAGGTGCAGGACGACGCGCGCCAAGTTCTCCAGTTTCGCCGCCGAGGCGGTCTGCGGCGTGACGAATCCCACGAACACGTCTTTCGCTCGGCGGACCGCCGAGAAGACGCCGGACATTTCCTCGAGGACCTTCTCCCCGTACACCGATTCGAGCGTGTCGAACGCCATGAAGGCGAGGAACGGACGCTCGGATTTCGGCAGCTGGAACTCCACGTTCGTCCACTTCAAGTCCGCGTCGACATTCGTCCCTTCCATGTGCAGGATGGTCGGCGAGACGTCCGCGGAGCCCAGGGTCGCCGATTCGAAGACGCGCACCCGGGCTTCGAACGCACCGGGCGGCAGATGGGGACTCACCAGATCCCGCAGGAAGTCGGCGCTCCCTTTCCGGGGCGGCACATGGGCGACGCCGCGTCCTTGGGCGACGAAGTTGCAGATGATTGCGGTCCGCAGCCAGTCGACGTAGTCCGACGGCACCGCATTCGAGATCTCGAACGCGACGACTCGCCCGCGGTGGAGACCGCCGGTCAGGTGATCGAGGGGCTCGAGCCCGAAGCTGACCGCGTCTTTCGAGAGATCTTTGAACGGCTTCCAGAGCTGCGGCTTCACGGGCCGAACCTCCTCGCGGATGTCGAACGCTGTGAGTCGACCGCCATCGAGGGTGTACAGGTATCGGTGCTGCTGGATCTGCTGGCCGCGGAGCTTCTCGATCGTCAGCACCCGAAGCCGACGGCCCTGATGGTCCGTCGAGGCCAAGCTGACGACTCCGTCCCCGAGGTAGTCGAGGCGCGTCTCCCCACTGCTCTCGAGGACGTAGAGGACGTTCTGCTTGCTGCCTTCCACGAGATCTTTCTGGAGGACGGTGATGAGGCGCGCCGCCGGGATGCCGTAGTGTTCCGCCAGCGCGTCGATCGAATCGATCAACACGAGGGATCGCTCCGGGATGCGATCATCGACGAAGTCGTACGCATCCTCGAGCTCCGGCAAATCGAACCCGAGGGTGACCTCCAGGAAATTTCCTTTCACCTCCCCGGACCCGATGGCTTGCGGCTCCTCGTCTTCCCCCTCCTTCCCCTCTTCGAGTTTTCCCTCGAGCTGGTCGAGGGCATGCCGCGCGACCTTCGTGTTGTGCGGAGACTTCGAACCTGTCTGGAGGACTTTCGGCTTGATGCGGTCTTTCAGCCAGGTGAACTGGCGGTAGAGGGACTCGTCGGAGACGCGGGAACTCAGGTAGTGCGAGGCCGTGACCTCTCCCAGCGCCTCCGTGAGCTGCAGCGCGAACGTCGTCTTGCCGGTCCCCGCCGGTCCCTTCACGATGAGGGAGTGCCCTCCCGGGGCGTTGAAGAACTCCACAATCTCGCGCGGAATGCGACCGGTGGGAGGCGACACGGAACCGCGCCGAAACAGAGAGGCCGGCTATACATAGGTTTCCCCCGCAAACTCATTCGCGAGCGGGGACGGACGGATTCGACGGGTCCCGCAAAGGCGCGCGGAACCGGAGCGCGTCCGGGTGCATCGAGAGATTGTTGAACATCACGTACGCGTCGTCGTACTCCCGACAGATCGCGCGGAGACGGGCGAGGTCCTCGTCGGTGTATCGGTACCGATACATCGTCTTCCCCGGCGGGCTGCCGTCGAGACGGAAGTACGCGAGTCCGTAGGTCGCGGGCTCCTTGTCGAACGGATCGACCGCGTGAACGAGACCGAGGTCCTCGCAGATTTTTTCGACGATGTGCGTGGCCCACGGACCCCGGAGTTCGATCGCCTTCGTGGCATCGGTCCGAATCGACTCGAAGAAACGGTACAGCGCCGTTCGATTCGTTTCCGTGGGCCCGAACGATGCCGGTGTCTGGAACACGATCACGCGGGCGCGGATGGCTTCCGCGACGGAGCGCGTGGCCTCCCATCCCTCGCGGACCTGCGGCGTGTCCTGAAACGATCCGTAGGAGGGCTTCTCGGAATCGGGGATGATGCGACCGGACCTCCGGTATGTGGGCGAGGTGGCCTCGTGGGTGATGAACTGAGACGCTTTCACGCAGAACCGGAATGGTTGCGCCGCCGCGGCCCTCCACTTGACTGCTCGCTCGACCGAAACGGGTCGGTAGAAGGTCTCCTGAATCTCGACCGCGTCGAGTTGCCGCAGGACGTCCGCCTGTCGGCGACCGAACCCGCATGTCCCGGTCCAGATCACGATTCGGACGATGACACCGACAAAGTATAAAGCCGAACACCCGTCATCGCGACTCGAGATGAAGAACGAGGAGATCGCGTCTCGATTCGGCGAAATCGCGGACATGCTCGACATCCTCGGAGAGGACACGTTCCGGATCCTGTCGTACCAGCGCGCCGCGCGGCAGCTCGAGTCCCTGACGGAGAACGTGGAGGATCTCGTCCGAGAGGGCCGCGTCGACCAGATCCCTGGAATCGGCCCCGCCCTCGGCGAGAAGATCACGGAATACGTGACGACAGGTCGAATCGCATATTACGACGAGCTGCGCGCGAAATTCCCGCCCGGCGTCTTGGATCTGCTGAAGGTCCGCGGCCTCGGACCGAAGAAGGTGAAGGTCCTATGGCAGCAGCTCGGGATCACGGACCTCGACACGCTGAAGGCGGCGGCCGAGAAGCATCTCTTGAGTCGGGTCAAAGGCTTCGGCGAGAAGACGGAGGAGAACCTCAAGCGGGCGATCGACCTCGTGAAGGAGGGGCAGGCTCGCGCCTTCCTCGTCGACGCCGCTCGCATCGTCGACACGATCACGGAGCGAATGAAGGCCAGCAAGACCGTGGAACGCATCGAGGCGGCCGGTTCGTTCCGGCGGATGAGGGAAACGGTCGGAGATGTCGACATCCTCGCCGTCGCGAGGAACCGCGCGGCAGCCGGGGCGGCCTTCGAGCGTCTCCCCGGTGTCGTCGAAGTCCTCGCCTCGGGCGAGACGAAGGTCGTCATCCGCATCGAGTATCACGACTACGAGGGATCGCCTCGGACGATCCAAGTCGACTTGCGCATCCTCGACCCGGACAGCTGGGGCGCCGGGTTGCAGTACTTCACGGGTTCGAAAGACCACAACATTCGGCTGCGGACGATGGCCGAACGTCGCGGCCTCAAGATGAACGAATACGGCGTGTTCCGCGACGAGAGGCGAATCGCCGGGGATACGGAGGAGAGCATGTACTCGAGCCTCGAGCTCGCATGGATTCCTCCGGAGATGCGGGAGGACCAAGGGGAAATCGATCTCGCTGCGACCGGTCGGTTGCCCAAGCTCGTCGAGCTAGCCGATATCCACGGGGACTTCCACGTCCATACGGAGGCCACGGATGGCACGGAGCCGCTCGAGGCGATGGTTGAGGCCGCCCGCCAACGCGGCTATTCGTTCGTCGGGATCTCGGACCACTCGGTATCTGCGACCGTCGCCCGCGGAATGACCGCGGAGCAGGCGCTGGCGCGTCGGGACCGGGTCCGGGCGCTGAACCGGGAGTCGAAGGGTCTCACGGTCCTCCTCGGAACGGAGTGCGACATCCTCGACGGGGGCGAGATGGACTACCCGGACGAAGTCCTGAAGGAGCTCGATTTCGTCATCGCATCGGTCCACTCCCGATTCACCCTGCCGGAAGAGACGCAGACCGCGCGGGTCGTGGCGGCCGTCCGGAACCCCCACGTCGACATCTTCGGCCACCCGACGACTCGGCAGATCGGTTGGCGCGGCCCGATTCAACTGGACATGGACGAGGTGTTCAAGGCGTGCGCGAAAGCCGGCACCGCGATCGAGATCGACGCGGACCCGAGGCGGATGGACCTGAACGCGACGCAGGCGCGAGCCGCGAAGAACGCGGGCTGCACGCTCTCCGTCGACACGGACAGCCACGCGAGCGGCAACCTGGCGTGGATGCGCTTCGGGGTCGGGACGGCACGGCGCGCCTGGCTCGCGGCCGCGGACGTCCTGAACACGTGGCCGCTCGAGAAGATGCGTGATTTCCTCCATTAGCGGCGCAGAGGACGGATTGCCTCGAAGGCGCGGGCCACGACCTCCTTGTCGTTCTTCCAGTGCAGGAGGCGCATCGCCTCTTCACGGGTGACCCAGCGCGCCTCGTCGAACCCGGGCTCCGGCTCGAGCCGTCCGCCGGTCGCCTCGGCCAGGAAATACACGACCGTCTTGTCGTAGTTCACTCCGCCCGGAGGCCAGAAGAACGAATATCGGACGCGGTGGAGCGGTTGGAGGAGCCGGACTCGGAGGCCGGTCTCCTCGCGCACCTCGCGGACCGCGGTCTCCTCGAGGCGTTCCCCCGGCTCCACGGTCCCCTTCGGGAGGCACCAGATATCCTCATCGGCGCGTCGCAAAAGCAGAATCCGATCTCCCGGTCCGACGACGACGGCCCCGCTGGAGGCCGTCGGTTGCGTGGGGCTTCCTTTGCGGGGTGGACCGCTGCGGATCCGAGCTCGATTCGCGGACCCGAGCTTGGCGGCTTTCCGAAGATCGTTCCGCAACGTCGGCTCGAGCCGCCGATTGTACAGGATCGCCGCGGGATGATACGTCGGAAGGACGGGGAGGTCCCCGAACGCGAGGGTCTTCCCCCGCGCCTCTTTCAGCTCGATTCCTTTCCCCAACAAGCCCTTCAGGGCGGTCGATCCGAGCGTCACCACGACCTTTGGGCGGACCGCCGCGAGCTGGGTCATCAGATACGGACGGCACGATTCGACCTCGTCGGACCGGGGTCCCCGGTTCGCGGGAGGCCGGCACTTCACGACATTCGTGATGAACACGGAGCCGCGAGGGAGCCGCGCCGCCGTGAGCGCCTTGTCGAGGATCTTCCCCGCAGACCCGACGAACGGTGAGCCGGCCAGGTCCTCCTCTCGGCCCGGGGCCTCGCCGATCAGGAACACATCGGCGTCGAGAGGACCTTCCCCCGGGACTGCGTGGGTCCGGCCCACATGGAGGCGGCACAGGGTGCACGACCGCACCGCGGCCGCCGTCTCCTCCAAAAGCGCCGCGCGCTCCTTGTCCGGATCGGCCACGGGGCCCGCAACGGTGGGCCGACTCATAGCCTTCGCGGCATCACGACTTCCGCTCGGCCTTCAGGTTCGTGAGGGCCTTGATTTTCGGTTGGACTTTCTCGATTTTCGATTCGAGCTTCGCACGGATTTTCTCGAACTTCCGCTCCGCCTTGACGCGGTCGACGGTGGCCCCCTTGAGGCTCTGTTGCGCCCGACGGATCTCCGCGCGGTAACCCGCCTCGATCCGTCGAAGCCGCTTCAACTTCCGATCGGCCTTGTCCTCGGAAGAAATTCGGACACCCCCGCGTCCCCCGCCCGAACGACCGGATCTAGGCCAGGGCTCGGTTTCGGGCGATCACCACGTCGAGCACGCCATTGGTGTACGTGTACTTCAGCGTGTCGCGGTCTGCGTCAATTGGCAGGTCGACCTTCGTGAAGTATTGGCGGTCCCCTTCTCCTTGGAGGACGAGCTTCCCTTCCTCGAGACGCACGCGGACGCCTTCGCGGGCGACGCCGGGCATCTCCGCCGTCAGGAAGATCGCCGATTCCGTCAAGATGACGTCGACGAGCGGATCGCGGGTCCGGATCTCCTCGCCCTCGAGGGCAGGCCGTGCGGCCTCGGGTCGTGCTTCGCGCGATCGGGTCGTGAATCCGTAGATGAACGGCTCGCGGAAGACGCCGAGTTTCCCCTCGAACGCATCCTTGAGCATGCGATGAAGCGCGCGGCGCGTCTCCTCGAACTCGTCCTCGATACTCATCGGGAAATCCTTCCTTCCCTGGTCAGGACCGCTTTCGTAGAGCGCGGTCCCCTCTCTTTCAACCCCGTGGAATTAATGGTCTAGAGATTTCATATAGTTTTCGCGACGAGTCCGATTCTCCAGTGGAAAGCGCCCCCCGGACGTCGGAGGGGGGATCACGGGGACGGTTTCTGTTCCGGTGTCGCCGGCGGCCTGGCCGGCGCCGTCGGTTTGGCCCCCCCACCTACCGCCGGGGTCGTGGGAGTCGGAGGCTGAGCGGTCCGGGGAGAGATTTTCCCCGCGGCGACCATCGCGATCCGCTCGACGAGCATCCGGTATCGCGGCACTCCGACGAACTCGATTCGCTCGTTCAGCAGGATCGCGGGCCCGAACTGGAGCTTGTATGTGGCCAAGAGGGGTTTGCTCGCCTCCGGAGAGAGGACGTCCACCTTCCACTCCGGATGATCGGTCCGGAGGCGCTTCACGATCTCCGCCACGCGGCCTTCCTGATATCCCTGTACGGAGGATACGAAGGTGACCGTCACCATGGCCTCCCGCTGGCGTACCGGAGCGACGCACATAAAGGTTGTGCGCAGGCCACCAGAGGAAAGACCTTGGCCGCGCAGTCCTTCTCACAACGGTGCGGGTCTTCGTGGCCTCGGAGGCGGACGAGGCGAGCCGCAATCAGCGCGACGCCCTCCTCGCGCTCGCACCGTGGCAGTCGGACGCGACGTTCGGTGGGCAGGCATCGTGGCGGTGGCGGGACACCCGACTGGTCACGATTCCGGAGCACCACCTGTACCGGGACCACCTCGATCGCGACCTCGAAGATGCGTTTGGACAACCTGTGGATCTCGTCGTCTACCTGTCGAAGCACGTCTCGGAAAGTCGGAGGCCGAGTCTCGCGGTTCATCCGATCGGCAATCCGCGCGGAGCCGAGTTCGGCGGACAACCGGAGACGCTCGTGCCGTCCGCGCCTCGGTGGATGACGGCGGCTCTTCGGGGCCTGCGCCGGGAGGCGAGGGGCCTCGCGTACAACGTGACGTTCGAGGCGACGCACCACGGTCCGCACCTGACGGCGCCGACGTTCTACATCGAGCAGGGCAGCACGGAGACGGAGTGGGCGGACCTCGCCGCCTCGCGGGCCATCGCCCGAGTCCTCCTCGCCCTCGAACCGGTCGACGCGCCGATCGCCATCGGCCTCGGAGGCGGGCATTACGTCCCGCGGCACACGGACCTCGCGCTGCGACGACGCATCGCGTTCGGGCATCTCCTCGCGGCATATGCCCTCGAGGGCCCGTCCGCGAAGGCAATCGATCAAGCCGTCGAGCGGACCGAAGGCGCGACGCTCGCCTACCTGCACCGCAAGAGCCTCTCGAAACCGGGGGTCCGGGCGTTCGAGGTACACTTGGAGTCGTTAGGCCTCCGGGTCATTCGGGAGGCGGACCTCCCGATGGACCCCGAGCACGAAACTTCTTAAGCCGTGGGCGAATACCAACGCCTAAGGGAGGGGACGCATTGCTCAAGGAATGTCGTTCTCACGGGTATTTCCGGGAAGAGTTGTGCCCGCATTGCGGCAGCGAAGGCAAGTTCCTCCTCAACGACGAGGAGGTCGAAATCCTCGGGCGCACGATGGCCGGCGTCTTACGACACTTCCCGGAGCGGTACGGCCTCGAGATGGACGCGCACGGTTGGGTGGACCTGCGGGACTTCCTGACTGCGGTCCAGATTCGCAACCGACGGTTCCGCTTCGTCCGCCAACATCACGTCGTCGGCCTGATCGAGACGGACCCGAAAGGCCGGTACCAATTCGAGGATGGGAAGATGCGCGCCACCTACGGCCACTCGAAGGACCTCGACCTCGACCTGCCGACGGAAGGCATCCCGGACGTGCTGTTCTACCCGACCACGGAGGAGGAGAGCCATCTCTTGAAGGAGGCCGGACTCCGGCCCTCGGACCGCAAGATGGTCCACCTCAGCGCGACGTTCGAAGCGGCGCTTGAGGCGGGCCGCGTCCGGATCGCCCAGCCCGTGATCCTCGAGATCGATGCGAAGGCGGCCCGCTCCTCCGGCGTCGTGATCCACAAGGCCGGCAAGACCGTCTACACGTCGAAGGAAGTCCCGGGGGAATTCCTCCGCCGGTCGCACCGCGTGGAGGAGGAACTGCCGCCGCAAGCCTCCGCCGACTCGACCGAGTGATTTTCAATGGGTCGGCCGAATATTATTCCCTCCCGATACACTTATGAAGCCGGGTCCGATATCGTCGCCTCCGGATGGGTGAGCCATGCCTTCGGCCTTTGACCTGATCGGCCACAACCCGGCCCTGCTGGAGCATTGGGTCCACCGGTTCCTCGCGGCCCTGATCGATGGCCTCGTCGTCGCGGCCATCTACCTGCTCTTCGTGCTCCCGGTCGCATTCCTGGGTTTGGCTTGGTACGTGGCCGGGTTCTTGTACGGCGTCATCTGGCTCGGGTACTCGGTGCTCCTCGAGGCACTCTTCGGCGCCACGATCGGGAAAAAGCTCCTCAAGCTCCGCGTCGTCGCGATCGATGGCAATCTCGACATCCTCCACACGCTCGTCCGAAACCTCTCGAAGATTTACTGGGTGTTGTTCGGAATCGATCTGATCATCGGCGGGGTCACGCAGGGCGACCCTCGGCAACGCCTGTTCGACCGCCTCGCGCGCACGACCGTCACCCGAGTCGACCAAGCCGCGTACATGGAAGAGCAATTCCGCATGATGCAGCACGCCGGACCGCATCCGATGACAATGCCTCAGGCGCCCCCGCCAAAGACGAATCCCCCGCCCGCACCGGGCAGTCCACAGGCCGCAACCGGTAGTTGGCCCGGGCAAGGCACCGGCTGGCCCGGTGCCGCGCCGGCCCCGAGCACATGGCCGCAGCACCAGTGGGACGAACAGGGTCGCCTGGTGAAGGAAATGAAATTCTGTACCGCCTGCGGGGGACAACTCGTCGCCCGAGGGGACGGCAAGCTCACGTGCGTGCGCTGCGGCGCGGTCTACTAATCACGGAAAGCCGCCGCGGATCCAGAGGATGTTGAACGCCACCATCGCGAAGTAGCTCGAGGTCAGCACAGCGCCCGAACGGGATGTGATCCGCCATCCCCCGAGCATCAGGGCGAGGAGGAGGAACGACGTGAAGACCATCGCTCCGACGACCGGGAGGAGCAATTCGACGGAATGAGAAGCGGGTCGCAGGATCCCGATCATCCCGAGGGTGAGGAGCGTCGTGACGACGCTCGCGCCGATACCTTCGCCCAGCACAAGGTCCGTGTAGCCGAGGCGGGTCGCGTGCCACGCGGCCGCGATGTCGGGCAACGACGTGCCGAGCGCGACGACCGTGATGCCGATGAACCACGGATTCAAGCCCAACGCGTTCGAGAGCCCGATCGCGCCTTGGACGAGGAACTGGGCGCCCATGACGGACCAGAGGATGCCGAAGACGAGCCATTTGAGGCCCGCTCGGACGACGACCTTCCGGCCGAAGATCCAACCCGTAAAGGCGAGGCCAATCTCCAGGTCCACCATCCGCTCCTGAATCTCCTCCGCGGCTCCAGTCCGCTGGGAGATCGCGAGGTTCAGGGCGTACGGCACGAACAACGCGATGAGGGCGACGCCCTCGTACTGCGTCAGGTTTCCATCGAGCAGCAAGGTCGAGGCGACCACGGTGACGATCGCCAGGAAGACCGCATCCCGGAGCACAATCTCTCGCGACGTCTTGATCGGCCGCACGAGCGCGCTCACGCCGATGACGAACGCGACCGTGACGACCGTCGAGGCGAGCGCGTTGCCCAGGGCGATGTCGGGACTCCCCTCTCCCGCGGCGATGCCGCTGACCAGCAGCTCCGGGAGCGCGGAGAGCGTGGAGACGAACAACGCGCCGACGACAAAACGGCTCCGCCCGATCCGTCCCGCGATCC
>Ga0209161_10001006_pt1 | contig 23113 bp, 24 predicted proteins | sample GraSoiAngelo_155_FD_186169 | JGI IMG/M metagenome (GOLD analysis project Ga0209161, IMG submission 186169) | Grasslands soil microbial communities from the Angelo Coastal Reserve, California, USA - 14_1009_13_30cm (SPAdes) (version 2) | ecosystem: Environmental > Terrestrial > Soil > Grasslands... | reverse complement strand
GGAGGATCCTGGATCGCCTTGGCGCCCGGATCGGCCGCGCAGCTGGTTGTCGATGCGGCGCGCCTCGTGGCGCTCGGTGCCGATGACGTGCAAGCCGCCGAGGCCCACGACGCCCTCGCCGAGCAGGATGTCCACGCCGCGGCCGGCCATGTTCGTCGACAGCGTGATCGCGCCTCTCTGCCCGGCGTCCGCGATGATGAGCGCCTCACGCTCGTGGTTCTTGGCATTCAGGACCTCGTGCTTGAGGCCATGCCGGCGAAGCTCGTCCGAGAGACGCTCGCTCTTTTCGACGCTCGTGGTGCCGATGAGCACCGGCTGGCCCTTTTCGCTCCGCTCCTTGACCTCCTGGACCACCGCGTCCCACTTGCCCTGCTCCGTCTTGTAGACGAGATCCGGGTTATCTAGGCGGACCATCGGCCGGTTCGTCGGGATCTGGGTGACCTCGAGCTTGTAGACCTTGAAGAGCTCCTCGGCCTCGGTCGCCGCCGTTCCGGTCATGCCCCCGAGCTTCGAGTACATGCGGAAGTAGTTCTGGATCGTGATCGTGGCAAAGGTGCGCGTCTCGCGCTGGATCTTGAGACCTTCCTTCGCCTCCACCGCCTGGTGCAGGCCGTCGCTCCAGCGACGCCCGGGCATCATTCGGCCGGTGAACTCGTCGACGATGACCACCTCGCCGTCCTTGACCACGTACTCCTTGTCCTTGTGGTACAGAGCGCGGGCTTTCACGGCGTTGTCGAGGTAGTGCACCGCGGTCACGTCGCCCTCGTACAGGTTCTTGACGCGCAGGAGCTTCTCGGAGCGAGCGATGCCCTCCTCGGTGAGGTTGACGGCGTGAAACTTCTCCTCGACGACGTAGTCCTGATCAGGCTGGAGCTGCCCGGCGACGCGGGCGAACGTGTAGTAGGTCTCGGAGGCGTCCTCGGCCGGCGAGCTGATGATGAGCGGCGTCCGCGCCTCATCGATCAGGATCGAGTCGGCTTCGTCGACGATCCCGTAGTACAGCCCGCGCTGCACCTGGTCGGCGAGGTCCATCACCATGTTGTCTCGCAGGTAGTCGAACCCGAACTCGCTGTTCTGCCCGTACGTGATGTCGGCCTGATAGGCCTCGCGCCGCGTCACGTCGCGCCAATGGCGGTGCCGCGGATCGACCGCCTCGAGCTCGACGGCCGGGTCGTAGATCGCGCTCTTCTCGTGCGCGATGTACGCCACGCTCATCCCGAGCGCGTGGTAGATCGGCGCCATCCAGCCGGCGCCGGTCTTGGCGAGGTAGTCGTTGGTTGTCACAAGATGCGCGCCCTTGCCCGCGAGCGCGTTCGCGTAGAGGGCCAGCGAGGCGACGAGGGTCTTCCCCTCTCCCGTTTTCATCTCGGCGACGTGCCCCTTGTGCAACGCGAGGCCGCCCATGAGCTGCACGTCGAAGTGGCGCTGCTTCAGCGTGCGCTTCGCCACTTCACGCACTGCCGCGAAGATCTCCGGAAGTAGTTGGTCGAGCGTCTCGCCCTTCGCCAGACGCTCGCGGAACCGCGTCGTCATCTGGGCGAGCTCGATGTCGGAACATTTTTCCATTTCTGGCTCGAGCTGATTCACGCGCGCGACGATCTTCCGAAGCTTGCGAAGCTCCCCTTCGTTTGAGTCGAAGAACCAGCTCACGGGATTGCGGGCTGCTATCGCTAGTTGACCTGCAGCGGCAGCTGCAACCCCGGTGGATTGAAGAGCGCGCCGACGGATTCGCCCTCGTGGATGCGACGGATCGCTTCCGCAAACAGGGGCGCGACGGTCATGACTTCAAACTTCTGGGTGTCGCGAGCGGACGGCCGCAGGGGGACCGTATCGGTCGTGATCAATCTCTCGATCCCGCTGTTGGCGAGCTTCTCGGCGGCATCCCCTGAGAGGACGGCGTGAGTGCAGCCGACGTAGATCTCGTTCACACCGCGATCCTGGAGGATGCGCACCGTGTTCAGGATGGTCGTTCCGGTGTCGATCTCGTCGTCGATGATGATGACTCGGGTCTTCTCGATGTCGCCGATGACGTTTACGACCTCGCTCCTGCCGCTGTTGTCGCGATGCGTCTTCTGCATGAAGACGAGCGGGATCTGCAGGGCTTCGGCGATCCGCCGTGCGACGTTGGAATAGCCGAGGTCGGGCACCACGAGCGCGACATCGTCGGGATCCTTCTCCACGATCGAGCGGAAGGACTCGACGAGGAGATTGCGCGCGGAGAGCTCGTCCCCCGGAATTGAGAAGAACCCCTGGATCTGCATCTGGTGCATGTCCATGGTGAGAAAGCGGTCCGCGCCTGCGACGCCGATGAGATCGGCCAGAAGACGCGCGGTGATCGGAACGCGGGGCTGGTCCTTCTTATCGCTCCGGCCGTAGGCGTAGTACGGCATGACCGCGGTGATGCGGCCGGCGGACGCGCGCTTGAAGGCGTCGATCATGATGAGGAGCTCCATGATCGCGTCGCTGACCGAGGGGCCGACGAGCGACTGGACCAGGAAGACATCGTGCTCGCGCGCGTTCTCATTGATCTGTACGAAGATGTTGTCGTTGGCGAACTTGAAGACATCGATAGCGCCAGGTTGGATCTCCAGATGACTGCAAATATCTCGGGCGAACTTGGGGTGGGCGTTTCCGGTGTAGACAGAGAGTCCTCGGAACACGGCTCCCCTCCTGCCGCGGATCGCAGGTGGTCCTGCATGAAAAGTATACGGGCGCTAGCCTGCATTTTGTGAGCGTCGCGACCGGCCATCGCGTGCGCTGGATCGCCGTTTGGGTGCTGGTCGTCGCCTGGTTCGTTGCCCAAGCGGTCAACGTCGGCGGGAACGCGGTGCACCTGATCCTTTTGGTCGCTATCGGGTTGCTGGTGTACGAGCTGCTTGCCGAGGACGCCCCGGCGACCTAGTGGCCAATGCGCCCGTCGCGAGCTTCCAGCTGATGTCGCTGCTTGACGGGGTCCCATCCGCTCAGGCGACGATCCGACCAGAACTTGCTCCCACCGGCCTTCCAGCGCTCACGAAGTTCGCGATGCTTCGCGGGTAGTGCGGCTGCATCACTTCCCGCCATGTCGTCGTATCCAAAGTGCGCAAGCGGCACGGGCAGATCGCCGGATCCAGCCGCTGACCCAGCCGTGCCTCTCCACGGTGGCTTCAGGAGCCCGAAATAGCCGCACACCGGATACGGGACGCGGCGCCTAGGCAACGGCGATCCGGCGACCAGCTAGGAAACGATCGCCGCGCAGATCTGCCGCCGCGATCATGGCCTCTGTCTTGTCGATGGGCTTGATCTCGAAGTGCGTGTCGGTTCCGACGGAGAAGAGCGCGCCTGCGCGTGCCGCGCGGACCAGGAACTCGCGATGGGGCACCTCATAGCTTTCGTTGATCTCGATCGCGATCCCGCCCTTGACACACAGATCGATGAGCCGCTCCTGCCACTCTTCGGGATAGACGCGCTCTGGATCGCCCAGCGCCTGCAACGCGGAGAACGTTGGATGGCCGAGGATGTCGATGCGATCGCGGTCGATACCTACAGCGACCACCTCGAGCGTCCGCTCGAGGATCCGGCGCTGCAGATCCGGATCGCTGAATCGCTCGACCTGTTTGAACATCTTCGTGCGGCCCTTCACGTACGCCCCCGCGTCGTCGTAGGCAATTCGCTTCCCATCGAGCTCGATCTGGTGGATCGCGCCGATCACGTAGTGAAGCGCCTCCCGAAGATCGGCCGAGAGCGGCGGCGCGACGCCGAGGTCGTACTCGATCCCCACGCGCAAACCGAGCCTTGTGGCGTCCTCGAGGTATCGCTTGACGTCGTCCTCGGTCCGCAGCTTGTCCCTCCAGGGATAGTGGTCGGACACGCCGTGCGGCCGGATCGCGACGCTCTTCGCCCGGCCCTCGAGCGACACCGTGCCGTCGGAGCGGTCGCTGTGGACGTGGTGATCGAACAGTCGGGGGCGCTTCGCGCCAGGGGCCCCCGCCCCTGCGCCCGGCGCCCGAACACTCACAGTTCGGGATGCCCGGCCCAGGCGGCCTCGACCATCGTCCAGAACGCGCCGGACACAAGCGTGTGCCCGCCGAGGAGGAGCGGGAACGGCGCGTCGCGCGCCGCCTCGGTGAATTCGCGCAGGGGCTTCGTCGCGATGCGCTCGGCCTTGAAGAGATACGAGGCGAAGCGCTCCTCCGCTTGGGGCCGCCAGCCGAGGTGCGCAAAGAGCACCAGCATGTCGAACAGCATGCCGTCGCCGAGCTCGCCCATCTTCGCGAAGAATTCGCGCGGCCCGACCAGCTCGTAGAGGAATCCGAGCGCGCTCCGCGCTTCGCCGGAGGTGTCGCGTCCGGCCGCCTGCATCCCACGCTCCTCGGCGAGCATGCGCACCCGGCAGGCGGTCTGGCTCTCGATGAACGTCCACACCGGCGCTCCGACGCGTCCGGCGACGAGCAGCTCTTTGTCGGGCGTCGTCACGATGCGCATGAGCGCGTCGATGCGGCCTCCGAGGTCGTCCTGCCAGGCCGGAAGGTCGCGTAGCTCGGCGGGACAGCGCGGATGTCGCGCCAGCAGCGCCGCGTCCGTCGGAGTGTCAACGTCGAGGAGGCTCGCCGCCGACTTCTCCATCTGCCGCGACGACAGCCCGGCCTGCTGATGGAGCCGCCGCGGCAGAGGATTGTCGGTCGCGGGCAGATCGATGGCATCGAGCGCCGATGCGGGAGTGAACGCGACGAGATCCGCCGAATACGAGTTGTTCGACAGGACGACCGCCTCGCTCGACTCGAGGTCCTCGCGTAATCCCTGCAGGTCCTGCACCGTGAGAAGGGCGCCCGCGCCAGCGCCGATGGTGCACACGCGGTCGAGCTTTTTCTCGTGAACGATGCGCGAGAGCTCCTGGCCGAAGTGGAACGGCTCGGTGCGCGCGGGAAGGATCGCCGCACCTGTGGCACGGAACGCCGCGGCGGCTTCCTCGTCGTTGGTCACGCCGTACAGGCGCGAGAACCCGGCCTGACCGGCACGCGCCAGCACGACGCCGCCGATCGCGATCTTGACCGTGTCGAGCTGTCGTTCGAGGTCGCTCGATCCGCCCCGTCCGAAGAAGACGATGAACGCGCTCACGCAGCTGACGCTAGCTCACTCCTGCGCGCGGCACGTAGCTCGAGGCGAATGAAGAGCGTGAGCACGAGCATGCTGAGGATCGCGCCGGCGATCGCCCGCTCGTCGTTCACCGCGGCGGGTATGGACCGAAGCACGGCCAGCCACTGCGGATCGCTCCAGTTGAAGAGCCTCGACGGGTCGTCGTTCACATTGACCGGCAGCGTGTCCCAGGACTTGTCATAAAGGAAGGCGGCGGCCTGGAAGATGACGAACGACCAAAGCGCCATGATCGCGAACACGAACCGCGCAACAAGCGTCCGCATGAGCCCCACGCCGATGGCCCATGCGAGCGCGGCGAAGAGGACCGGGGCGAGATCGTCGAGGAAACGCGAGCCGAATACGCGGCCGCCCCACCACTCGGCGTAGGTCGCGTAGAGGACGAGGGCCGCGAGCCACACGAGCGAGAGCCAGCGCAGACGCGTCGCGACCTCGCCCGGCCAGCGCCACGCGCGAAGCAGCGCCACGAACGCGAAGATGACGTATGGCGTATAGACGAGTAGGCCGCGCGACGGCGAGAAGAGAAGGCCATAGAGCCCGAGCTGTGGCGGCGTGTCGAAAGGTTTGGTGCCGTAGCCCTGCTCGAGTGGCGACCCGAAGGCGAAGTAGTTGTACGCCAGCAGCGGCGCGACGCCGATCGCAGCGCCGATAAGCGAAACGACGAGCCGCACCGGCCGCATCCCGTGGATGCCGAGGGCGACGAGCCCCGCGGTCTGTCGCACCACGGCGCCGAGCCCGAGCAGAAGGCCCGCGAAAAACTCGCGACCGAGCGACAGCTGCTCCTCGCGCAGCATCAGCCACAACGCCGCGGCCACCGCGAGATGCACCCCGGAGTGCTGCCACAGCGCCTGGCTCGCGACCGTGCGCACGCTCGTCGCGAGGAAGTAGAGGAGCACGAGCACGAGCGACCAGCGTGGGCCGGCGAAGCGCCGCATCACGGACCAGAGCAGCAGCGTCGCGAGCACCTCGACGAAGGCCGCGACGACATGGCCCCCGTGGACCAGGAGCCCGAGATCGAAGGGGCTGAAGCCCGCGAGGACGAACGGCGCGAAGAAGGGCAGCGCGAGGACGGCCATGCCGGGCGGGAAGACCGAGCACACGTGGTCGTTCGGCCCGGGGGCGGGTGGCCCGCCGGCGCTGCGCTTGGCCTTCGGCGGCGCCGTCGCGGTCGAGACGCCGCACGCTCGGAAGAAGTAGGCCTCGCGGTCGAGCCGGTTGGCAGCCGCGTCCCCGGGGGTCCGAGGGGCAGGGGTAGGGGCCCCTGGGCGCGAAGCGACAGCCCCCTCGACTGTGAACTCGTCGTAGTCCACGTCGTGCTCTTTGATCACCGTCCACGCGAAGAGGGCGTTCGGCAGAACGTCGGGAGACCAGAGACCGGGGGCCTCAAGGTTCGACGGGCCGGCGCGGATGTCGTTGAGGTTCGCGAACGCGAGGACGAAGAGCAGCAGCCCGCGGACGAACCAGCCCGAACGCGTCATTCGTCCACGGCCACGACGTACGCGCGGACCGATCGCGCGCCGGCCGCACGTGCGGCGGCCGCGGCGTCGGCGAGCGTGGCGCCGGTCGTCGTGACATCGTCGACCAGCGCCACCGCGAGTCGTCGCAGCGACGCGGCTTCACCGATGAAGGCGCCGCGGACGTTGGCGGCACGCGCCGCTCGATCCAGCTCGACTTGCGGCCGACCATGGCGCAGGCGCCGGAGTGCCCCGCGGAGCGGTAGCCCGGTGCGCGAGGCGACCACGGCCGCGAGGAGCGTCGCCTGGTCGTATCCGCGCGACGCCGCGCGTGACCGATGAAGGGGCACGGGCACGAGCGCGTCGAGGACAACGCCCTGCGCGAGGTCGCGAGCGACCTCGAGGGCCAGAAGCGCGCCAAGCTCCTCCGCCAGACCGCGCTCGCCGCCGTACTTAAACCGGTGGATGGCGGCGCGAAGCGGTCCCGCGTGGGCGCCCGCGCCGCGCCCTCGAAGGCCGCCAGCAAGCGCGACCGGCTCACACAGGTCACGGCAGGCGACGCAGAACCAGGCGCCCGGCTCGCCGCAGCCGGCGCACCGCGGGACGAGTAGAACGTCGCGGACCGCATGCGCGAATAGGGTCACAACGCGGGCTCCGTGATGAGTTCGTCACCGGCTTGCGTGCGCGTCCGGGCCGCGGTGCCGGCGGGCAGTTCGAGGACGCTGACCGCGCCGCGGGCCGCGAGCGCAAGTGCCCATGGCCGGATGCGCTCGGCGACTCGCACCACGCGCAAGGAGCGGTCGAGGAACAACGCGTCGATCGAAAAGCGCATGAAGAACATCGTGATCGAGCCGGTCTTGGTGATGAGTAGCGCCTCGCCCGGTGCGAGACCGGGGCGCGGGATCAGGCCGAAGCCCCGCGTCAGAAAGTTGCTGGCAACATCGCAACGCGTCGCCAGCACGGTGCCGCGCGTGCGATTCGTGACGGTGCGGGGTCCGCGGGGCGTTCTAGACCGAGCCGCAGGACTTCATCGCGGAGAGCGCGGCGGGCGCCAGGATCACGATGAAGAGCGAGGGGAAGATACAACCGACCGTCGGCAGCATGATGAGGATCGGGGCCCGTGCCGCCTTCTCCTCGGCGCGCTGGCGGCGCTCGGTACGAAGCGTCTCAGACTGGATGCGCAGCACCTTCGACATCGACACACCGAGCTGGTCGGCCTGAATGATCGCGGAGATGAAGCTCTGCAGCTCCTTTACATCGACGCGCTCGCTGATCCCCCGCAGCGCTTCCTGACGGGACTTGCCGACGCGCTGCTCGCCCGCGGCGCGTTTGAACTCGTCGCTCAAGGCTCCCTTCATCTTCTCGGTTACCTTCACCAGAGCGGCATCGAAGCCGAGGCCGGCCTCGACCGAGATCGTGAGCAGGTCGAGCGCGTCGGGGAGCTGTTCGAGGATCGAGTTGCCGCGTCCGCTGGCCCGGTTGCTCAGGTAGAAGTCCGGCGCAAAGAACCCGAGGATCAGGCCACCGAGAAGTCCAGCGAGCGTGGCGAGCGAGTCGCTCGTCATGAGGTTCAGGAGCGAGGAGCCCGCGACCGCTCCGAGGATGCCAACAAAGGCCTTAACGCCGAGGAAGAACTCGACGCTCGTGGTCTCCATGCCGGCGCGCTTGAGGCGAATCTGAAGCGACCGCGCCGTGTTCGCAGGGTAAAAGCGCGCCACGACCGAGGCGAGTCCCGAGACGATCGGCTTGAGGGTCCGTTCGGTGATCGGCCGCTGAAGCTCGAGCTCTTCGAGCGATCGCGGGCGCACCGAGATCTGCTGCAGGCGGGCCTGCACCGGATCGAGCTGGCGCCCGACGAGGAACGAGGCGAACACCATGAAGACCCCGAGACCCGCGAGGACGGCGAGGATGAGGAGTTCCATGGCTAGACCTTGATGTCCGTGATCTTCTGAATCGCGAAGAAGCCGATGGCCATCATGATCGCGCCGAGGCCAAGGAGAGCCTGGCCGATGAGCTCAGTGAAGAGCGGCTGCATGAACTCGGGATTGATGAAGTTCAGCGTGATCATGATGCCGATAGGCAGGAACGCCACGAGGTAGCCCGAGTAGCGGCCCTGCGCGGTGAGTGTGCGGATCTCGCCCTTGATCCGGACCCGCTCGCGGATGGTGAAGGCGATGGTGTCAAGGATCTCGGCGAGGTTCCCACCCACCTGCTGCTGCACGCCGATGGCGGTGACCATGAGGTCAAGGTCGTCGCTCTTGATTCGGCGCACCATGTTCGCGAGCGCCTCCTCCATGCCCAGACCGAGGTTCACCTCGCGGACGACGCGGCCCATCTCCGAGCCCATCGGCGCCGGCGACTCGCGCGACACGAGCTCGATCGACTGTAGGAAGCTCGAGCCCGCGCGGAGCGAGTTCGACAGAAGGGTGATCGTGTCCGGGAGCTGCTTGTTGAAGGCGTTCAGGCGGCCGCCGATGCGCCGGCCGACCCAAATGCGGGGCACGAAGTAGCCGAGGAGGGCTCCCACCAGGGCGGAGAGCGGATCGCGGAGCACGAGGAGGACCGCCGCCAGTCCCAGCGCGAGACCGACGCGGATGTAGTAGTACTCAGCGACGCGCAGGCGAAGGTCGGCGCGCGCGAGGTCGCGCTGCACTCGCGAGGCAAAGCGCTTGTCGGCGACGTCGCTCGAGAGCGTGGCGAACGGGTCGATCTCGCGGCGTTCCTTCTTCGCCGCTTTCTTTTCCTGGGCCTGGACCTGCGGGCCACCCGCGTAGCGGTGCATGCGCGATTCGAGGGTCTCGGGGCCTGCGCCGCCCATCATCGATGAGATGCCCCAGAAGAACAGGAGCACGCCGATGAAGGCGGTCGCGGTCAGGACGTATTCAAGGGGGATCACCGGAGCGCTGCGGACATGTCCCCGAACGTGTTCTGTGGCAGCTTGATGCCGGCAGCCTCGAACTTCTCTGAGAACTTGGGACGAATGCCCGTCGGCCGCAGACGGCCCTGGACCTTGCCGTCCACGTAGCCGGTCTGCTCGAAGACGAACACGTCCTGCAGGACGATCGTCTCGCCCTCCATTCCCTGGACCTCGGTGATGTTGGTGATCTTGCGCGAGCCGTCCTTGAGGCGAGAGATCTGGATGATCAGATCGAGCGCGCTCGCGATCTGCTCGCGGATCGCGCGCGCCGGCAGCTCGACGCCCGCCATGAGGCACATCGTCTCGAGACGCGCGAGGATGTCGCGCGGCGAGTTCGCGTGACCCGTGGAGAGCGAGCCGTCGTGGCCGGTGTTCATGGCCTGGAGCATCGAGAGCGCCTCGCCACCACGCGTCTCACCGACGACGATGCGCTCCGGGCGCATACGGAGGGAGTTCTTCACCAAGTCCATGATCGAGACCTGGCCCTTGCCCTCGATGTTCGCAGCACGCGACTCGAGGCGGACGACGTGGTCCTGCACGAGCTTGAGCTCGGCGGCGTCCTCGATGGTGATGATCCGCTCGTCCTCCGGGATGAAGCCCGAGAGGATGTTGAGGAGCGTCGTCTTGCCTGAGCCGGTGCCGCCCGAGATGTATATGTTGAGGCGCGCTTCGACGCAGGCACGGAGGAACTCCATCATCTCGGCCGTCGCGGTGCCGAACTTGATGTAGTCCTCGACCGTGATGCGGTACTTGGGGAATTTCCGGATCGTGACGACCGGGCCATTGAGAGCGAGCGGCGGGATGATGATGTTCACGCGCGAGCCGTCCGGCAGGCGCGCGTCTTCGTAGGGCTTCGCTTCGTCGACGCGCCGGCCGATCGGCGCGATGATTCGCTCGATCACGCGCATGACGTGCTCGTCGTTGACGAACGTCACGTCGGAGAGCTGCAGCTTGCCCTTGCGCTCCACATATGTGCGGAAGGGACCATTGACCATTACCTCGGTGATGGTGTCGTCCTTGAGGAGCGGCTCGATCGGCCCGAAGCCGAGGATCTCGTCGAGGATCTGCTCGAGCATCCGCTGGCGCTCGACGCGGGTGACGACGATGCCTTCCTCGTCGATGTACTTGTTGAACATCTCTTCGATCGAGGACCGGACGGCCTTGGCGTCCGACAGATCGAGACGCGGGTCGAGGTTGTTGATGATCTTTGTCTGGAGCTTCACGCGCGCATCGCGCTGCGTGTCGCGCCCGGGCGCGGCAGTCTGCGACAGTGGCCCCTCGGCGGGGGGTCGGGGCGGCTGCTGGCCGCCGGGCTGACCCGGCTGCTGGGGTTGCTCGGGCTGCGGGCGGCCTTCGATGCGTCTTAGAAGCGACATGTGTGGTTGTTTAACCCTGCCTTCCGACGCCCGTTATCCGGGCGCCTGCTCCCTCGCCGCCCGAGTGTACGGTCGAGAGACGTATGTTTTGGGATTCAGACGAGGATCAGCGTGGCGGTCTAGCGAGCGAAAAGGCGCATACCGCTCGCGCGGGCGGGAGCCTTGGCACCGGCGGCGGCGGCCTCGGGCGCGCCCGCCGTCAGGCGCTGCGCAAGGGTAAAGATGTCCTTGGCGACCTGGCTTTCGCGGTGACTGATAACGAATGGAACCCCGCGGTTGACCGCCAGTACCAAAGTGCGGCCGTCCGAGACGATCGTGTGCGGGATCTTGCGGCCGAGGCTCGCTTCGACGTCCGAGGCCTTGATGCCGCCGGAGCTGTCGTTACGGTTCGCGACGAGCTGCAGCTTCTCGTCGCCGTAGCCGAGCTTCTCCGCGATCTCCATGAAGACGCGCACGTTCTTGAGGCTCGTGATCTCGAGAGTCATCAGCGTGAGGATCACGTCCGCGACGTCGAGCATCGTGATCACCTGCTCCTGGAAGCTGGGCCACGTGTCGACGACGATGTACGCGTAGCGCTCGCGCAAGAGCTCGAGAACGTGCTTCACGTTCGCGCCGGTGATGAGCTCGGCAGACTCCGGCGTGGGCGGCGCGAGGAGCACCTTGATCCCCGTGGAGTGCGAGACGAGCACCGATTCGAGGACGTCGGAGTCGGTGTTGTCGAAGCTCCCCACGAGGTCCGCGATGGTCTTGGCCTTTGGACTCATGTTGAGGATGACGGCGATGTCCCCGAAGGGCAGGCTGCCGTCCACGAGCACGACCGGCTTCTGCGTCGACTGGTGCAGCGCCACCGCGAGGTTGGTCGCGATCGTGGTCCGGCCGACGCCGCCCTTGGGCGAGAAGAACGTGATGATCTTGCCGTTGTCGCGCGCCGCCGGCGACGCCGCGAGAGGGTTCGCCGCGGCCGCGGCGGGCGCGGCCGCCGCGTACCGGGCGCGCTTCACCTTCTCGAGCTCGTGGACATGGCGGATCGCGTTGATCAATTCGTCCGCAGAGAAGGGCTTCACGAGGAACTCGCGCGCGCCGGCGAGCATCGAACGGCGCAGGTAATCCTGCTCGCCCTGGACGCTCATCATGATGATCGGTGACTCAGGGACGGTGTTGCTGATGATCTCGGTCGCCGTGATCCCATCCATGTCGGGCATGTTGATGTCCATGAGGATCACGTGCGGCCGCTCTTTCTTGGCCATGTTGACCGCGGCCTGCCCACCGTCGGCCGTGCCGGCCACTTCCATGTCCGGCTCGAAGCCGATCAGCTTCGCGAGATTGTCGCGAGTGTCGGCGATGTCGTCGACGATGAGGATGCGGATCTTCTCGCCGTCGGCCATTACTCCCCTAACGCTCCCTTGTTGACTCGCGTTGTCCGCTCGTCCCGCCCCATCAGGCAATATACAGGCAAGTCGTCTGCTCGCCAGACAGGTGTCGTAATCTCGACGATCACGCCCCCGCCCCCGGCAGCCGTCCGGAGATCTCGAGTCCGAGCGCGAGGAGCGTTCCGAGGCCGAGCGCCACGCCGTACGGGATCCACGTCTTCATAAGCCTGCCCATGGTCGCGTCCGCGCCCCCCGCGGGGCGCATGCGTCGCACCGCGATGACGCTGAGCGCGATGACCCCGCCGATGAGGGCGCCATAGACCGCTCCATAGAGCAGTAGGCCCAGGCCGCGCAGCGCACCGACGGCCATCAGGTACTTGCCGTCGCCGGCCTTGAGGCCGCCCGCGGCGTAGAAGGGATACGCGACGAGTAAGCCGACCGCGAGGCCCGCGACGTGATCGAAGAGACCGCGTACGAAGAGCTCGCCAGGGACCGCCTCGAGCGTGCCCAGCACGAGCCCGGCCGCCATGACCGGATAGGTGAAGGCGTTAGGGATGCGGCGCCAGCGCCAATCGGTGAAGATCACGGCAGCCACGAAGGCGACCAGGATCACGTTCTCGACCGTTCGCACCCCGTCGATCTCAATTCCCCCTAGAAGACGGACCGGGCGGCGTATTTGAAGCGCCGCCCGGTCGTTTCTCTCGAATACTCGCGCGCGCTAGGTGAGGTTGTTGCCGATGTTGCTGAAGATGTTCTGGATCTGGCCGCGTAGGAAGATCATCGCGACGATCACGGCGATGGCGATGACGGCGATGATGAGTGCGTATTCGACCAGGCCCTGGCCTTCGTCGTCGCGCAGGAATGCCAGCATTCGGGTACCCCCTCTCTGCTGTTCTAGGACGCCAGCGTGCCCGCTTGGCAGTGGTCGGACAAGTAGGAAGGTCGTACCTCCGCCATTTGGGCTAGCCCCAATTCTGCCTAACGCAACAAGCCTGGGCCGCATTTTGTCCGTTTGTTGACACCGATTAGCCCACCAGCGACAGCAGCGGGGGTCCAAGAAAGACGCAAAGCAGTGCCGGCAGGACACAGAAGGCAAGCGGGAACAGCATGAGGATTGGCAGGCGCCGCGCCTGCGCTTCGGCCCGACGGCGGTCGCTCGTGCGAAGCGCATCCGCCTGCGTGACCAGGAGCTCAGCGAGCGGAGACCCGAACCGCGTCGCGGCGCGGACAAGAGCAGCGACACGCGCCTCCGTTGGTCCGGAGGAGCCGAATGCGCCGAATGCCTCATGGGCACCGCGTCCCAACGCGAGGTCGGCGAGCAGTCGCCGTGCCTCCGGCAGCCGTGCGACCGCAGGCGCGCGTGCGACGAGCGATGCGAGTGCGAGCTCAAATGTCATGCCCGCATCGAGCCCTACCACCACGGCGTCGAGGAGCGACGCGAAGTCGGCGTGTGGAGAACTGAGGCGCAAGATGCGCCAGAGCCAGAGCCCGCCGATGATCTCGAGGGCGGATGCGACCACGACGAGCCAGCGCCCGCGATCGGCGAGGACCGCGACGTAGTCAGGCGTCATCACAGCGAAGAACATGCCGCCGAGGGGCGCGAGTGCGACCAGAACGATCGCCGATGCACGCCCCTGGGCCGTTAGTGCGCTGCGTTCGTCGTCCAGCGCGATGCGACCCCGAAGCAGCGCCCCGACCCGCCCGAGACTCCGGCCGATCTTTCCGCCACTCCTCGCGAACGCTCCAAGGACGATCCCGAATGGAGCCAGATCCTCATCCGCGATCACGCCGGAATAAGCGCGCAGCGCGTCATCGATGGGCGCGCCGAGCGCGAGCGCGGCGGCGGCATGCGCGGTCGGCCTCGCGAGCGAGTGAGGCAGCGTCGGTGCGACCTCGGCGAACGCAAGCTGCACCGAAAGACCGCTGCCCAGCGCCGAGGCCACTGCGTCGACGAGCCCGGGAAGCGCCAGGCGACGTTCTCGCGAGGCGGCGCGCTCACGCGGATCAAACCGACGCAGGAGCTCCGACAGGATCCTGACGCGCCGAGCATCGAGCACGGCGACGCCCAGAGCGGCCAACGCCGCGATCAGGAAGAGCGCCGTCACGGCCCGGTGCGGGTGAGCACGTATGGATCGCCGCGCTCGGCGGAGAGCTCGGCGATCTCCATGATCCTCCGCGCGCCGCTCGCATCCCGCTCTTGATGAACGACGACCTCGATCCCGCGACGAATCTGCTCGCGGATCGCCTCGAGAGGAAGGTCGATGCCTCCCATGAGCGCCATCGTCTCGATCCGCATCAGCGAGTGAGCGGCGCTATTGGCGTGCGCCGTCGTAAGCGATCCGCGGTGTCCGGTGTTCATCGCCTGCAGCATGTCGAGCGCTTCTCCACCACGAACCTCGCCGACCACGATCCGATCGGGGCGCATCCGCAGCGCGGCGCGCAGCAGCGCCCGTACGTCGATCGCGCCGGTTCCCTCGATGCTCGCGGTCCGGGTTTCAAGGGCCACGACGTTCGACTGGGGAAGACGGAGCTCGGCGGCATCTTCGATCGTGACGATGCGTTCGTTTTCCCCGACCGCGAAGGCAAGGGCATTCAGCGTCGTGGTCTTGCCGCTCGATGTTCCACCCGATACGAGGATGCTGCGCCGCTGGGCCACCGCGCGGATCAGATAGTCCATCGCCTCGCGCGAGAGGGTGCCGTTCCGGACGAGATCGTCGGGTCCGAGCGGCTCTGCGGCGAATCGGCGGATCGTGAGAACGGGACCGACGAGCGAGATTGGTGGAATGACCGCGTGCACGCGGGATCCGTCCGGCAACCGCGCGTCGACCAGCGGACTTGCGAGATCGATACGCCGGCCCAGGGGAGCGACGAGCCGTTCGATGATGACGATGATCTCGTCGGCGTCGGCGAACCGGATCCCGGTTTCCTCAAGCCGTCCGTTTCGCTCGACCCAGACGCCGCGCAGACCGTTGACCATGACCTCGGTGACTCGCTCGTCGCGGAGCAACGGTGCGAGCTCGCCGAGGCCGAACAGACGATCGTCGAGCCAGCGCTCGAGCAGCCGTAGCTCGCCCGCGGGAACAACAAGTCGCTCCTCGATGAGCGTTTCACGGAGCGCCGCGGGGAGCTGCTCGCGGCGCGGCCGGCCGTCGGGTGCCTCGCGCAAACGGCTGACGATCCCGCGCTCGATCCTGGCGCGCGCCGCTACGGTCATGTCGAGTCGATCGCCACGATCTCGGCGAGCTCGTCATAGGCCCGGCCGAGCGCGCCACCCACCGCGCTCGGACGCGAGGCCGCGGCGGCGATCGCCGCCTCCGCGCGTGGCAAGGCCCGAAAGACATCGCGTCCGCTCAGCGAGACCGCGGTGGATTGCGACGCGACGAGCCACGCGCCCTCCGGGATGTCCGACGCGGCAAGTGCGGCGATGGAGACAGGGTCGTCGTAGCTCAGGATGACGACCCGGTCGACGGCGCCGAGGAGCTGTCGGGTGCATTCGTCCGCAAGGGTCGGCGCGTCGACTATGGCGATCTCCGAAAGCTCGAGCGCAGCGCGGAGTGCGGAGCGAGCGAGACTGGCGCTGGGTGCGGAAGGTGGCCCACCGACGACGCGAAGTGCGGGCGCAGCTTCGGTCGCGACGACTCCAAGATGTTCCGCGCTCAGTTCATCCCTCAGACCCTCGAGGTCCGCCCAGGTCGCGGCCGTCGAGCCGAGCCACCACGCGAGCGCTCCGCCGCCGGTGACATCGAGTGCGAGCGTCGAGCGTGTCGGCGCGAGCCGGCGCGCCAGATTTGCGGCGAGCAACGACCTTCCGACCCCGCCTCGGACCGACGTGATGAGGACCGACCGAGTGGCTTGTCGGCGCACCGCTGGGACCGTCCCCGCTATGAGCGGACCAAGCTCGGCGGGCTCGCACGATCTGGCGACCGAGCGCTTTGGCATTCCGAGCGCCCCGGCCAGCTCGATCTGCGCCTCGTCGCCAACGACGACCCGCGGCAGCTCCGCAGGAAGGGCCGCAGCCTGCGCAACTGAGCCCGGTTCTCGTAGGTCGATGAGCGCGAGCGCCGCGGTGGCGGCGTCGGCTGGGATCAGCCCAAGAGCATCGGCCGCCGAAGCGAGCTCATGACCACCGCAGAGCGTGACCCGCAGCTTCAATGAGCGGATCTCAAGAGCGGGACGATCAGGAGACCCGACGCGCGGGCCGTCGCGATCGCGGTGGCGCTCACTTCGTCGACCTCAAACACGACTGTCCGATCGTCCGTGTCCATCACTCGAAGATCGGCGGCGATCGGGAGGGCGAGCGGGCGATCCCCCTGACGAACAGCCAGAAGATCGACGCTGTCTCCCCTGCGCACTTGCGGTATGGGAGCGGCGAGCCACGCGGTGGGGACGGCCAAGGCCCAGGTCGACGCCGCAAGACGTTCCGTGAGCGGCCGGCTGGGCGAGGCGAGATCGTCTGTCGTTGGCGTCGCTGAGAACCGCGCCGTGGTCGCAGACGCGAGGACCAGCGCAAGGGCGCTCCCAGCCGCTATGAGACGCCGCGCCGGGATCCGGCGCCGCGTAAATGTCAGGGCTGGGAGCATTCGGGCGCCGTGAAGCCCGCGTGATGTGAGTAGCCTGCGAGGGTGAGGCGCGCTTCGACTCTGCCGCTCCCACAGGCGACGTTGATCGCCTCGATCCGGCCAGCCCCGTTCTCGCGTGCGAGCTCATCAGCGACGACGCGGGCCGTCTCGATCGTGCGAGGGTCGGCCATAAGCGCGGGCACGTTCGGCGTTGGGCGCGGTCTCTCCTGCGATCGCGAACGGATCGCTGCGAGATGCGCGACGTACGCGTCGGCAAGCGAAGCGCTTGCCGCCTCGACCGCGGCTTCGCCGGCGCGGTGCGTACGCGCCGTCACAAAGAAACGCTCCTGACCAGCTCGCAGGCCGACGACCACGACCGCGGCGATCCCGAGCAGGAGCACGGTGACGATGAGCGTCTGCCCACGCTCATCGATCACGGCGTCCATTCGATCCGGCGCGCCGCATCTCCTTCGACGATGAATCGCGGCAGACCGACGAATCCGAGGGGCATCGGGATCGCGTAGCGAAGCCGCACCCGCAGGAGGGTGCCTCGCGGCGAGCTCGAGCGCGGGGGCTCGTTCTGCGTGGGCTCGATGCTGACGCTGACTCGCGATGGCTCGAGGGGAGTGACGGTCGCCGCGGCCGTGCCGCGCACGAGGTCGTCGTCGTTCGTGAGCGCGCCGGTTCGAGCGGCCTCCGCGGCACCGTGCGCCAGGGCGAGACGTGCGACGCCCACCTCACCGACCAGTACCACGGCGATGATGAGCAGCAGGATGAGGGGAAGGACGAGCGCAAACTCCACGATCGCCTGCCCGCGATCGTCGGTCACCGGCCGATAGAGCGGAGGAAGGCCCGGCTGAGGGCGTTGGCCCTCTCGATCGGGACGCCCCATCCCGGAAGGAATCGAGCGAACCAGAGGGCGATGGCCCCCAAGGTGATCGCGAGCAGGATGAACCGCCAGATGGAAGTCGAGCGATCCCAGACCAGCGGCGCAATGAGCCGTGTGGTCCCGTCCCGACGGTCGGGTGGCACCCGGTGCTCGCGGATCGTCTCGACGATCACCTCGCCGATCTCGTTGTTGGTCAAGCTTCCACCGTGTCCGTCGAGAAGCTCGCCCGGCGACGCCGGAAGAAATACACGCTGGTCGACACCCGGATCGATGGCGTCGTAGCGGTTGACGAATCCGTCGGTGGACAGGCTGAGGTCGAGTCTCACCACGCCTTGCGGTGGTGTGATCGGCCGAGCGGTGGCGAGGTCGCGGGCCGCGGGGCTTTCCGGGTCGCGTGCCACCAGCGTGGCTCCCGCACGCACGATGTCCCTGACCGGCGCGATGAGCGGCAAGACAGCGGTCGGAACGCGCGCGAAGTCGGCTCCGCTGTGCGGTCCGGCGATCGCGATATAGGTTCGGACGCCGTCCTTGGCCGACAGCCCGTCGTCAAATGCCCGATCGACGACCGCTCCGCCCATGGAGTGCGAGACGATGTTGATCGCCGTGTATCGCGGCGCGGCCGCGCGGATCTCATCGGTGAGGGAATCAGCGCTCGCGTCGAGAGGCCCGTAGGTGTCGTAGGGATACCGGGGGTCGTCACCCAGTCGCCGCACGTCATACCGGTCGTGCGGGAATCGCGCGGCGAGGGTGGCGAAGGCGCCATCGTCGTTCTCAGAGCCGTATCCCCCGACGAAGAGGACGAGCTCCTTGCGGTTGCTGACCGCGCGTGGAAGACCGAGTGGATCCGTCGAAAGGGGAGCGATGCTCGGCGTGGGGACCGCGAGCGTCTCGATTTCGGACGGTCGAAGCCCGCTGACGGGGACGGGGATAGCGGTGGCAGGATGGCCGACCTCCTCCGGACCCGGAGGTCGGCCATCGTCCGCGAGCGCGGTGACCACTCCGCCAGCCGGAAGGAGGGCCAGCGCGAGGAGCCAAGCGCGGAGGAGAGCTCGTCCCGACACGCCGGGTACTGAACTCGGAAGCGGGATCTCGACGAATAGGACCTTGGGGCGGTACCGCCGTACCGCCGCTCGCTACGGTCGCGTGCGGGCGACCTCCGTCGCTTGATCGCGAGCCGACTTCTCGGCGGCGTCATCGAGAGGCGCCAGCTTCAGGTCGTTGTGCCGGCGCGCGAGCGCCCAGCCCAGGAGACGGTCGGCGAGCCAGGGGTTCTTTGGCAGACATGAGCCATGCAGGTAGCAACCGATGACCTTGCCCTGCACGGCGCCCTCCGTCTTGTCCTCGCCGTTGTTGCCGTTCCCGACGACGACGGTCCCGAGCGGCTTCGCGCTCGACCCGAGGTGCGTCCGGCCGGAGTGGTTCTCGAACCCGATGAGATACGCCTCGGGAGCGTTCACGAGGAGGTTCCCGACAAAGCGCGTTTTTCCGGCATGCGTCGTCACGTCCAGGATCCCGACGCCAGGGATCGACGGCCCGGTCTCCGGCACATACTCGTGACCTAAGAGCTGGTAGCCGCCGCAGACCGAGAAGATCGCCGCACCGCCTTCCACGGACTTTTTGAGTGCGGCGCCGTTCTTTCCGGCGAGGTCCGCGCCGACGATGTCCTGGCCCTGGTCCTGGCCGCCGCCGAAGAACCAGATGTCCGGCCAATCCTGGTCGGCCCACTCGCCGACCGAATACGGGCGCACTGCCACGTCGATGCCACGCCACTTCGCCCGCTGGCTTAGCGCGATGACGTTCCCGCGGTCGCCGTAGATGTTCATAAGGTCGGGATAGAGATGGGCGATCCGCAGATCCATCGCGCTCAATCCTCCCAGAACGGGGTGACCGCGCCCACCTGAGAGAGCGCCGAACGGAGCTCGAGCATCGCGGTGTATGTCGCGAGCACGACGACTTCGCTCCCGCGCGGCGCCAGCGAGACAGCACGCTCGATCGCGGCGCGCCACTCGTCGACCACTTCGATGCGTTCTTTCGGAAGACCGGCGTACTTGAACCGGAGCGCGAGATCGCGCCCGCGGATGCCGGTGATGACCGCGTGCTCCACGGCCGGCGCGAGCGTCTCGAAGTCCGCGTCCCAGATCCACGACACGTCGCGCCCGTCGGCGTCGCGATCGTTGAGCGCCGCAAGCAGGCGCGGCTTGCGGCCGGTCTCGAGGAGCGCCCCGACCGCCGCGTTGAAGCCAGCGGGATTCTTCACGAGCACGAGCCGTAGCGTCCGGCCTTCGAGGTCGACGGTCTCGAGGCGACCGAACGCGGGACGGAAGTTGGCGAGCGCACGGGTCGCATCGGTGAGCCCGATGTCGAACGCGCGAGCGGCGCCGAGCGCGGCGAGCGCGTTGTACGCGTTGTACAGCCCAGGGATCGGGACGCGCACCGCCGCGAACACGCTCCCGATCGTGCCGGCGAGCGAGATCTCGGACCAGCTCTCCCCGAGAACGACTTTCGTCGCGGAGACGTCACGCGGCGGACGCGCGAGCCCGCAGGATGAGCAGGACCAATCGCCGACATGCGCGAGGACGACGCGCCTGTAGGCGAGCGGCGCCTTGCAGCGCGGGCAGCGGGTCGCGTCGCTGATCGCCTGCGGGACGGTTCCGCCGACGGAGTCATCGTCGACCCCGAAGAAGATTTTCTTAGCGTCGCGCCGGAGCGCGAGATTCGCGACGAGTGGATCGTCGGCATTGAGCACGAAGATCGTTTCCGCCGGTAGGGTCGCGAGCGCTTCGCCGATCCGCTTCGCGAGCGTGTCGAGCTCGAAATAACGGTCCATCTGATCGCGAAAGAGATTGGTCACGACGACGACGCGCGGATTGAGACGCGCGACCACGTTCGGAAGCGACGCCTCGTCGATCTCGAAGAGACCCAAGTCGCCGCGCGTCTCGCCGTACCAGTTCGCATCGGCGAGAAGCGCCGCGGCGACGCCGCGGTCCAGGTTCGATCCCGAGCGGTTGTGGATGGGCTCCCATCCCGCGGCGCGCGCGATGTCGGCAAGCATCCGCGCCGTCGTGGTCTTGCCGTTCGTGCCTGAGACGCAGACCACGCCGTGCCTCAAGCCGGACGAGAGGGCGGTGATGAAGTTCGGGTCGACAGTGAGCGCGACCAGCCCGGGGAGGGCCGTGCCCCCGCGGCCGGTCACACGCAGACCCTCACGCGTGAGCTTGCCGGCGGCGTTGGCGATGAGTGCAAGCGTGTCGGGCACCTTCGAAGCCTACCGGCGCTACACGCTCGCGGGCTGAACCTCGCGAAGGAGCAGTTCGAGCTCATCGATGGCGCGCCCGAGGCGTAGCGCGACGGCCTTTGCGGTGTCCCCGTTGGCCCCGGAGTTGTCGAGCGCGCCTTGCGCGTCGAGTCGCGCCAGGACGGCGACGGCTTTCCGCAACCGGGCGATCGTGAGCGAGGCCGGAAGCGCCCGGCGGAGCTCGCCGATCCGCGACTCCAGGCGCTCAAGGCGCGTCCGGAGCTCGTCCTCGAGGGCGTCCGGAGCCATCTCGTCGAGGCGGCGGGCCTCGGCCTGGAGCGCGCCCATCTCCCGCTGCACGACCTGGGCGGCCTTTTCGAGGGAGTGGCCCTTTTCGAGCGCTTGCCGGATCCGGATGACCTTTTCCATCGCGTAGACGTCGTAGTCGTGCTCGCCGTCGGCAGAGGGCTTCACGAGGCCTTTCTTGGTCCAGTAAATGAGCTGGCGCGGCGTGACGTTACAAACCCGCGCGGCCTCAGCCGCGGAGAGACGAAGGCGCCCCAGCACCTCGCCGTCGTTCGCGATGAGGACTTGCGCGAGCGCGTCGCGCGATTCGGGCTCCGCCACCGCCCTACAACTCTCCCCTGACGCCTAAATTTGAAACGAGTGTTGTAGGCGGACGATTCACGTGTCAATGACCCGAACAGATATCGCTACTTGGCTGCTAGCGAGTTCTCCGAACGGCCGAGCGCTGGCTCTGCCGGTATGCCACCTTGACCGAGGCGTGATACCGAGCGAGCCGCGGACCCTCGAGCTCCGCCCAGAGACGCCCTACCTCGACGCCGAGTGGATTTTTCACCTTTGCGGACTTCACCGCAGCCAGCACCGCCGCGTCCCAGCTCTTGGTGGAGTCGCCTTGCGCCTCGACGAGCCGCACCACCGCGGGTCCCGCGGTCGCGGACCCACTACGAGGTCGTGCGGGCATTCGAGCCGCGAGCGCCTCCGGCGCGGCGGGCGTTCGGTGCGTCGCCGCCGTCCTGCCCCGCACGCTTGGGCTCGATCGGGGGCAACGCCGCGATCTCGAGGATCTGGTTCGCCATGATCGTGAGCTTCTCGCCGAGCATCTTCCGTGTTTCGGCGCCGGAGCGCGGCGCGAACAGGGTCCCGACGACGAAACCGATCACGAAGAACCGTAGGGACGCGCGGGCGACAGCGAGCATCAGGCGGCCCTCCCTTTGGGCGGATAGCCCTCGAGCCCGTACTCCTTGATCTTCGCGTACAGCAGACGGCGGTAAATCCCCAGCATTTCCGCGGCTTTCGAGCGGTTGCCGTTCGCGTCGCGGAGCGCCTTCATGATGAGGTCCTTCTCGAACTGCGAGACGGACTTCTTGAAGAAGCTCTTCTCGGTGGAGACATCTTCGCCCTCTTCCTCGTGCCCATCGGCCTCGTGGTCCCCGAACGGGAGCTCGCGGCTGGTGATGATCTGGCCACGCGACAGCACGACGGCGCGCTCGATGACGTTCTCGAGCTCGCGGACGTTGCCCGGCCACTCGTACTCCATGAGGCGCCTCAGAGCCTCCTCGCTGATGGCCGCGGGCTGGGCGGTGGCGCTGTAGCGGTGCTTGGCGAGGAAGTGCTCGACGAGCGCCGGGATGTCCTCCTTGCGCTCGCGGAGCGGAGGCATGTGGATGTTAATGACGTTGAGCCGGTAGAAAAGGTCGTCGCGGAACTTCTGCTGCTCGACCTGTCTTTGCAGGTCTTTGTTCGTCGCGACGATGATGCGGATGTCGACCTTGATCGGGAGCGACGAGCCGACGCGCTCGATCTTGCGGTCCTGCAGCACGCGCAGGAGCTTGGTCTGCATCGGCAGGCTCATTTCGCCGATCTCGTCGAGGAAGATCGTGCCTTTGTCGGCCATCTCGAAGCGGCCGCGGCGCTGCGCCTGCGCGCCGGTGAACGACCCTTTTTCGTGTCCGAAGAGCTCGGCTTCGAGGAGCGTCTCGGGGAGCGCCGCACAGGAGACCTTCACGATCGGCCCCGATCGGCGGTTGGAGTTGTAGTGGAGGGCCTCGGCGACGAGCTCCTTGCCCGTGCCGCTCTCGCCGGTGATGAGCACGGTCGCGTCGGCCTTCGCGACCTTGCCGACGGTCTTGTAGACCTCCTGCATCGGCGGTGAGTTG
>Ga0209161_10001005_pt1 | contig 23113 bp, 26 predicted proteins | sample GraSoiAngelo_155_FD_186169 | JGI IMG/M metagenome (GOLD analysis project Ga0209161, IMG submission 186169) | Grasslands soil microbial communities from the Angelo Coastal Reserve, California, USA - 14_1009_13_30cm (SPAdes) (version 2) | ecosystem: Environmental > Terrestrial > Soil > Grasslands... | reverse complement strand
GCCATCATGGCGCGTACGACATATTTGGTGAGGACGATGGGCGAGAGCGTGTTCACGCGCACCAGTTGTTCGATCTGCGCATCGGGCAAGAGGGCGAGGGTGCCCGCGAAACCGACCGCCGCATTGTTGACGAGCCCGTAGATCGGCCCGAAGCCCTTCCGCACCGTCTTGACCAATCCCGGAATGGCGTCGATCTCGGCCAGATCAAACGGCACGAAGTGGAGGGACCCGGGATGGTCGCGTTCCGCCTCTTCCATCGCCGACGTAAGTTGCGGGGTTTCCTTCCGAGCCACGGCGATGGCGCGGTACCCAACGTCCGTCACCCGGCGCGCGATGGCCAACCCGAGTCCCCGGCTCCCGCCCGTCACGAGGACGTTACGCATCGTGCCGCACCAGCTTGCCGGTCGCAGCGACGTCCAAGGCACGGACGATGGTGATCGCGGCCGGAACTTTGTGCGGCGGCAGCGCGTCGCGACAATGCTGCAGGATCTCTTGCTCGAGGCCGGCGACTCGTCCGTTGGCAGCGTCGGCCCCCGTGGTCAGCACCACGTCGGCCACGACCAGGGCGCCCAGGAGCGAGTTGTGTCTCGCCCGGACCCGCGACATCCGCACCTTCGGGTGGCGATTGATCACTGCCTCGACCTCTTCGGGATGGACTTTCAGGCCGCCCACGTTGATGATCCCACCCCGTCTGCCGACGAAGTGATAGCGGCCTCCATGCAGCTCGACCATATCGCCGGTGTCGACGAAGCCCTCCGCGTCCGCGAGGCGCTCGGCCGGGTTGCCCAGGTAGCGGAGCGCGGTGCGCGCGGAGCGGATCCGAAGCGTGCCCCCCTCGACCCTCAGCTCCACGGCGGCGTCTCGCTGCCCGACCAGGCTCGCCGGGAAGCCCGCGAGACCATCGCCGACGGCGAACGCCACCCCGGCCTCCGTCGAAGCGAACGCATGGGTGATGCGGGCCGCCGGATAGAAGGCCCGGAGATGGTCCAGGATGGCCTGGTCCGCGATCTCCCCCGACAGGCGGACGTATTCAGGCGAGATCCTATGCGCCGACGGGCTCATGAGGGCGCGCCGCCAGTGGGACGGGGTCCCTGAGATATGGGTCACGCCATGGCCGCCGGCCCGGATCAGGAAGTCCCCTGTCGGTTCCCGGGCGCTCGACAGCACCAGCGATCCCCCGCCGAGGAGCGCGCGCAGCAGAATCTGCAGACCGCCATAGCGGCGAATATCGTAGAAGGTGCTCCACACCTGGGAGGGGGCCAGCGTCCCGCCCCGTCGGAGCGCGTCCGCGAGAGTCGAGAGCGTGTGCACGACCATCTTCGGCGCCCCCGTCGTGCCCGATGTCAGGAGGACCCATTCCGTTTGGTGTGATCCGCTCCGCGCGGCGGCGCGGGGTGCGATCCGCGGGCTGCACCTGACGAACGTTCCGACGCGGGACATGCCGGCGTCAGGGACCGCCGCCCGATCGGACACGAGCGCTTCCACCCCCGCGGCCGCGACGACGAACGGAATATCCTCGACCGGGAGATCGGGGGGGCTGAGCACGAGTCGGCGTGCCACGCCGTCGAGCTCGATGAGCGCCAGCGCCGCCGTGAGCTGATCGTCCGTCGCGATCAGGACCGAGCGCCCACGGAGTTCCTCGAGCCGGTCCCCGAGGCTCGAGCCTCGGACGAGATCGCCCAACGTGATGCTCGCCTCAGCGCCCCAGAGAGCGCGGTCGGACGGATTCCCGGCGGCGCTCAACGCGGCCAGCAGCGTGCCCTCGTTACTTTGCCGCATTCTCGTAGAACCTGATGAAGTCACCGAGGGTCGCGGGAAACTCGGCGTCGTCGGCGGTACTGAACGGATCAACCCCCAGCGTGTCCTCGAGGCGAGTGACGATAATGGCGACGCAGAGCGAGTCGAGCCCCGACTCCAAGAGCACAAGATCATCGGCCAGCGGCGCCAATTTCTTGTTCTGCTCTTTGGCGACTTGCTCGAATTGAGACAGTACCTCGGACCTCACGGACATGACGGCCTTCTCCTGTGCGGATTGCGTGGCCGTCGGGTCTGCCCGTACGCTCATCCTGTCGAACTGCATGCATGCTCCTCCCATCGTGGGGGGGGACCGAGATCGAGGGGCGTCCGTGACGGGGACGGCGAGGGTTGAATGATGCCTTCGATCAGCGCCCGGAGGCGCGCCACCCCCTCCAGGAGCGTCGGTGCCGGGGGCAGCGGCTCGGGCGTGAGGCGCAGCTCCGCGTCGAGCGCCCGGAAGAGCTCCTGGGAATGGACGACGTCGACCACCCCGTGCACGTCCGTATATTCCCGCTCCGCCGAGCCCTGCCGGCCGGCGAGCTCCGCCAGGTACGGCATGAACCGCGTGATGAAGCCCTCGAAGAACGCCATCATCAGCACGATCTCCCCCCCCGAGAGCCGGGCCACGAACCGGCGGACGTCCTGCAACTGCCGGTGAACCGCCAGGGCGTCGGAGTCCGTCGGCACCGCCTGCGCCGCCATCGCGAACTTCCGCAGCATCCCCGGATGGTTGTCGCGTACTTCCTCGCGGAGATTGTCTTCGATGATGGCGTGGGCCTCGTCCGAGGCCACGGCGAGATAGGTCGCGGTCATCCAGTAGATAAAATTTCCCTCGAGCACCGCCGTGTAGCGGGCGATGATCCCGCGCCGTTCCTCGGGAGAGAGCTGGCCCGGGTTGGGGAGCGACGCGAGGAGGTCCTGGATGGCGCGGTCGATCTCTTGCTGAAATGGGGCCGTGAGCAACTGCGGGGGCGTCATAAGCTCACCACTCTTCCGAGGGGCAGATCACCCTCTGCCGTTTGACCTGCTGAAGCCATGGAGCGACGAGGCCTCTCGCCACGGCGGGCGTCTCCATCGTCCCCCACCCGGGGACGCGACGCCGCGCCCCGTCGTACCCTCCACGTTGAAGGGCGCGGGGTTCCATCGCAATTGGGCGAAATACGGAGCAATTGGGGTGAAATAACCCGAGTCCGGTTGGCCACGCCAGGCGTGGCGCCGCCGAACACGGTAGATTCTTAAGCAAATCCGCTTCGAGGCGCCTCGAGCGACCGGCTTGCTAAGAGAGTGGGCCAGCCCGTGCGCCGGGGCCGCTTCGCCCGCGGGCGCACCCTCGGGGGCAGATTAACATCCGACATCTGACATCTCACCTGCTGAAGGAATGGAGCGACGAGGCCTCTCGCCACATCGGGCGTCTCCATCGTCCCCCGACCCGGGGACGCCACACCGCACGCCGTCGTGCGTGCCCTCCACTGTAGGACGCGGGGCTTCCGTCGCAATTAGGCGAAATACGGAACCATTGCGGAGAAATTACCCGAGTCCAGGCGGCCACGCCCCGCGTGTCGAGGCCGAACGAGTTGGATTCTTTAGCGAATCTGCTTCGAGGCGTTTCGAGCGTCCAGCCGGTTGACAGATGGGGCCAGCCCGGGTTGCCGCCCGCCTGATTCCAGCCGCCGCCGACGAGCCGGCAGGCTCGCTCCCAGGGCGTGCCGAAGCCGCAGGTCGGTTCCCGTCCCGCCGGAACACCCACTGGCCCGTGAGAAGCGCCGTCGCCGCGGCCGAGGGACGATGCCCGCGTGTGGGAAGCTCGGAAGGGCCTGAACTCAGCCGGATCGCAAGGGGCTGCGGGGGAGTCCGACTCCTGACGCAGAAGGGTGGCGCGGCGGACGACGACGGGGCCATGATGGGGTGCGATGTGGATCGACCCGCTGATCGTCGCAACGGCACTTGTGCTGTATACGGCCCTGCTGTTCATTTTGCTTGCGTGGGTCAGTCGCACGTACAGCCTGGTCCAGCAGATCGTCACGTTCCTGACGCGGCATGGACTCGTGCTCGATGAGCCCGATGACGATGAGAAGGAAGACGAAGAGCATCAATCGCCGCACAATCTGTAAACCCACGTCAGCGCACAATGCGTGGGACGCCCCAGTGACGTCGGCGCGGCTTCCCTCGGCAGCCGCCGCCCGCGCCAACGCGATCCTCGCGCGGGGGGTCAAGGGCCGCGCGGGGACCTCGCTGAACGGACGGCAGCGTACGGGAGCCGAGGTCGGCCGGCCCTGGGTCTACATCTGTATGTGGCCTCGTCCGACTCCGATTCCCGTCGCGGGACGGTCCGCACGGGACGAGGGAGCTCCCTATGGCGAAGAAAAAGGGCACCGGGCTGCTCATGGTCTGGGCAGATGTCCCGGCCGACAAGGAGCAAGAATTCAACCGCTGGTACAACGAAGAGCATCTCGCCGAGCGCCTCTCGGTGCCAGGCTTTTTGAGTGGGGCCCGTTACGAAGCGGTGAAGGGGGGGCCCAAGCATCTCGCCTGTTACGAACTGGACACCGTCGCCGTGCTGGAGAGCGAGGCGTACGAGCGCGTCCGGGCTCACCCCACGGAATGGACCCGGCGCTGCTCCCCCGAGGTGGTTGGCACCACCTACATCCGTAACGTCTATGGACTCATCCATCCGAAGACAGTGACGACGGAAGTCGCCGAATCGGATATGGCGCCGGTCCTCCAGATCGGACGCATGGATGTGCCCCCCGAGATCGATGTTGAGTTCAACGGCTGGTACGACACGATCTACGTGCCCAACTACGAGAAGGTCCCGGGCGTGATTCGCGGTCGACGCTATCGAGCGGTGACGGGCACGCCTCCATATCTCACGCTATACGAGTTCGAGCACCCACGGGTATCCGAAAGCGCCGCATGGGCGGCCCAGCGAGACATCTCGCCGGTGACGCATCGTATACGACCACACATGCGACACGCCCCAGGCTCACCTGGCATCTGGGTCAAGACGTTTCAGCTCTGAACGCACGGTGAGCCTGGCAGAGCAGTCCTGGACAGCGGGTCGCGCCTCCCTGATCGCTGCCCGGGCCGCGCGGGCGACCCCGTCCCAGAGCTGAGCGGCCCTCCGCACCTCCAGCGGCGATCCGCCCTCGCAGAAGACCCGTGACATTTTCACTGACCAGTTAGGGGGTGACATTTTCATGGAACAGTTAGCCATGACATTTTTATAGACCAACAGCACGAGAACTCGGAGCCCTTGACAACCTCCCCTCGGAGTCGCACACTCCATCCCCTTCCAGTGCCTCCATCGTCAGAGGGGCTGATCCCTGAGGCGGGGTGATATCGATGACCGCAGCGACGCTCTCGAGCCTGCTGATGCGGGTGTTCACGAATGATCTCGCGATCGACCTGGGCACCGCGAACACTCTGGTGTTCAGGCGTGGCGTGGGCATCATCCTCAACGAGCCCTCGATCGTCGCCATCCACGAAACCGACCAGTCCATCATCGCGATAGGACGCGACGCCAAGGCAATGCTCGGGCGGACGCCCGGGCATATCCGGGCCATTCGGCCCCTGAGGGACGGGGTCATCGCCGACTTCGACGTCACCAGACAGATGCTCGACTACCTGATCTCGAAGGCGCGTATCTCGCGTCGAGCGATCGTCCGGCCTCGCGTGGTGATCGGGGTGCCATCGGGCATCACGCAAGTGGAACGCCGGGCCGTGCGCACCGCGGCGATGCAGGCGGGAGCGCGGGAAGTGTACTTGATTGAGGAGCCGATGGCCGCTGCACTCGGCGCGGGCATAGCTGTTTCGGAGCCTGACGGGACCCTGGTTGTCGACATCGGCGGCGGAACGACCGAGGTGGCGGTCATTGCTCTGGCAGGCGTCGTCTATTGCAAATCGGTTCGGCTCGCGGGCGACGAAATGGACGAGGCGATCGTCGAGTACGTCAGGAAGCACTACAACCTGCTGGTCGGCGAGCGTCAAGCCGAGGAGATCAAGGTCACCCTGGGCTCCGCGCGTCCTGTCGACGATAAGCTCCGCCTGATGGTGGTCAAGGGGCGAGACCTCGTCGACGGCCTCCCGAAGTCCGTCGTCATCACCGAAGAGGAAGTCCGCGAGGCCTTGCGGGAGACGGTGACGACGATCATCGAGACGGTCCATGCGTGCCTTGAGCGGACGCCGCCGGAGCTGGCGGCTGATATTTCAGATCGGGGAATCGTTCTGACGGGAGGGGGCGCCCTTCTTCGGGGACTCGATCGCGCACTGCGGGAAGACACCGGACTTCCTGTGACAGTGGCCGACGATCCCCTGTCATGCGTCGCGCTGGGTGTGGGGAAGATGCTCGACCAGGTGGACCTCTTGGCGAGGGTCGCGATGCCGGACTGATGTCCCGGCGCGTGCGGGCAGGCGTGTTTCGAGTGGCAGAAGTCTGATCGGGGAGGCGGTTCGTCAGACTGTTGCGGGGTGGCGCCGAGCCCCGAAGGCCAGACGTGGAAGGGGACATTCTCGGCGGGCGAGACCGCCGCCTGCCCCGTCGGGCGGCACCTCCCAGTTCGGCGCTCCAGGCCGGAGAAAGCCCCAGCCTCACCCGCGGGCCGGTCGCGGGCTGCCAGCGTCGAGGAGCGTGTCGATCAGTTCGATCCGCAAAGCCGTGAAGTGGAACGGCATCGCGGCGGATCGCCTCGCCCACTCGCCCCCGAGAGTCTCTCTCGCGAGAGGGACCTGTGCGTCGGTCCTCCTCGGTGAACGGGACGGCGGTCATTGTCGAGGCCGATCTGAGAGTTTGACCGCGAGCGCGCGCAACCGCTCGAGGGTGCCCGGGCTCAGCATCGCGGCGAAGCCGGCCGGATCGGCCTGCGCGCGAGTGAGGGTCTGGCTCATCACCGCTTCATCTCCGCCCGAGCCCCGGACGAGATCCTCGAAGATGTGCCCGGCAAGCTCATAGACTTCCTGGGTGAGTGCCGCCGACCTACCCGTCAGCGATTGTATCTGTCGGTCGGCCTCCCCCGCCTGCGGGTGGCCGGCCATCAGGCCGTTCCGGAGCGCCGGATCCCGGAGCATCAGGAGCACCGAGGCGAGTGCCTCTTGGGATGTCGGATCGAGGGCCTGGGCACCCGCCCGGCCACAGGCCAACGTGAGGAGCACCGTCGCGAGCAAGGCGCTCGACGGCAAGCGGGCTCTCATGACCCTCAACATAGCAATCGGCTGACAGAGAGGCGTGATCTTATCTCGGGGGTACCGCCGGGCCGTGGCGCCATTCCGCATCCGTCCTTCGTCATTCCCGCGGGCCCGAGCTCCTCCGCAGCCTGTGGGGTCACGCGTCGATCCCGTTCTCGCTTCACGACGGAGCGTCGAAACCCCCTCACGCGAGGCCGGCGCTCACGTAGCTCGCCCAACGACGCTTTTTCTCGGGTTCGGCGGGCACCCTGGCGCACCATATAGGGCGAATGGACGCCGAACTGATTCGGGCAAAGATCCGGCACAAACTCCGAACCGGAGACCTGCCGGACCGGCACTTGCTCGTCCTCGCGATCGGTCCCGGCACGGGCAAACGATGCAACGCGTGTGACCGGGAGATCTACCCGTCCGACGTCCAGTGCCAGTGTCATCTCGCCGTCGGTCGCGGCGGGTGGTTCCACAAGACCTGTTTCGCTCTCTGGAAGCACGTGCTGCGAGGGTGACCAAGCCCCGGCGTTGAGCGTTCCCGGGAGTCAGCCGGCCCGCCGCGGCAATTCTTACGGCGCGTTCCTTTGGGCTCGCGATGACACCCAACTCAATCCGAGAGCGCGTGTCCGATCCGCCGCTCCCTTCGGGAGCCGACTGTCCGTCGGCCATCGGGTCGCCCTCGACAGGGCCGCGCGCGGTGAACCGCCCGGCCTCAACACGGCGGTTCTGGTCCGGTCCGTCGGTCTTTGGCTGCCGCTGGTGTCTCCAATCGACGTGGTGATTCACTCAGTTATATTCGCGCACATGATCCTCGAACAGGCTGCGGCATTTCGCCTTCAACTGCGGCGCGACCCCGAGAAGGAAATCCCAAGCCTCCATGCTTCCACCCGCGACGGCAGTCTCCTCCGATCGATCAACAAAGGAGGGGCCCTTGACGGCCGAGGTGAGCTCGTAGTGAACCAGTCGTTCCTTCGTCACTGCGTCGACGAACGTCATGCGAAGACAGTAATTGGTCCGATAGGCCGGCGGCAGCCTACGGGGCTCCGGGCCTGGTTGGGGGGGGAAATCCGAGAGGGTTAGGATGGTCGCGAGATTAATTGCCGTCTGGCGAGAAACTCGGGGGACGGTCGTCAGGGGTCCGCCATACTTGGAGATCGCGTACCGGAGGCGCCGTTTTTGAAGCGCCGCCGGGTCAAGATCGAACGACGCCGCGAATACTTCAAGATCCTCGATCGAACGCCCTTTGCTCTGAATGATCAGAGTCTTCTGATTGTTTCTGTTGTCTATTCTGAAGTCCAAGGAGAGGGTCTCCGTGGCCTCGCTTCTGAGGGCTTGGAGCTCCCTGTGCTCGTCTCTCCACGCGGCGATCGGTGCGAGGAACAGCGCAATCAGGCCAAAGGCAAGAAAGACCCGCCCGGACGTACTTTGACGCGTGAAGGCGCCGTAGGCGGTCATGGCCGTGCCAAGCAGTCCGCTCAACAATGCGAAGCTGTTGGTCACGATAGCGGCCAGGAGCGCCACGAATTCCGACCAGGCCATGAGTCGATCTTACCCCTGGCCTAGTCCGAGCCTCGCACAGTGGCCGGACCCCTTCACGGGGACGCGAGGCCTTGTCGCCTTCAGGGCACGCCGCCGTCCGGCGCGAGGAGCTGGCGCCGCCGTTGGCCGACGGCCTGGCCGGGCCGGACGTGACCTTCTCCTGCCGAGGCGGGCTTCGCCGAAGGCGCCACGAAGGCTGGCCTGGGGGACCTTCTGGCCGGGCGCGTTAGGGTTCGATCCCCTCAGACGGCAGATGCCCGCGCCCCGGCCCGACCGCCGTCGGCCGGCGTCGAGGCGAGAACTCTACCGGAGGAGCCTGTGGAGAAGAATCCCAGCCGCAATACACTCCACGACGGCGGCGAGGGTGAGGATCGTCTCCATCAGCGCCTCGAGGAAGAGCGACATCTTCGACCGTTCCTAACGGGTTGCCGTGTTTCCGTCGGCGCAGTCAGGACGCCCACTGGGGCGGACAATCGGAGCCGGCTGGCCCCCGGACAGGGAATCATTTTTTACTTCTGAACGGGCTTCACGTCAACGACGATTTCACGACGATTTCGCGGTCGACCGGCCGTGAGCGGCGATGAACGATTCGGCGGCGCCCCGCCTGCCGGCCCGGCGCCGGCGCTCGGCACGGAGGTCGCCCCGGCGGCTCGACGAGCTAAGGACGAGATTGATCGTCCGCTTCCCGGCGACCCTCCTCGTCCAGAAAGGCCACGACGCGACAGATGCTCGCTTCACCCCCCACCCAGCGCCACGGGAATGCGCCCAGGGTGACCCGCCGCCCGGCGACGACGGCCACGTCGCCCCCGAGATTCTCGAGCAAGGGGATGTTGCTACGCGCGGTCCTATAGTGGTTATAGTCGAACCACTTCGTCGGCAGTACCTCCTCGACCGGCCGACCGACCATCGCTTCGTACTCGCCTACGAGGTCCGGCCTCATGAGCCGAACCCGCGTGCATAGCGAATGGTCGGTGGACGCCAGATCCGTGCCGATCCACTTGATCTTCTTGCCGACCAAGTAGTCGATGACCTCGGGGTGCGGACCGGGGTGGCGGTCGAAGTACGTCACGTCGTCGCGCGTCTTCTGCGTCCAGTTGTAGCGCTCCCAGCCGGTGTACAGGATGACGATGTCCCCTTCTCGGATCGGCTCCGGCGCGTGCGCGAGCACCTGGTCGAGCCGATAGAGACTCCAGCGGTCGGTCACCGGGCGCAGGTCGATGACGAGGCCGGTCCCCACCAGCTCCTCGATCGAGATGTCTCCGAGATGCTTTCCGGTCTCGCAGTAGTGGCTGGGCGCGTCGATGTGCGTCCCGGTGTGCATGTTGGTCTTGACGAGCATGGTGCTCTTGCGATCACGCTGATGCGTCGTGATGTCGGTCACCTCGATCGACGCGAACTGCGGCCAGGTGGGCATGCGGTCGCCCCACGGCTGGGTGAGATCGATGACTTTCACTTGGGCGCTCCCTCCGCGAGTGGGCGCCGCGACCGAGCGGGGATCTGCATCGTCGATCCGCCCGGGCGACACCCGCGCACTGTTCAGTCCTCCCGCCTGTCGAGCTCTCACCGGCCAGGGGGCCCCAGCCTATCGGGGACGACGTGGGCGGTCAAGAACTGCGCGCTGCCGGCGGTCGCGCGGCCGCCCCCACCGCGGCCGGGGCGAGTCTCCGCCGAGGCACCGCCTCCGTCGCGGTGGCCGGCGGGAAGCGGTCGGACCCGGGGGGACGCCTACGTGATGATCTTCGGGTAGAGGCGCGCGCCGAGCCCGATCAGCGCCACGAGGACGATCGCCTCCACCGCGAAGTCCCGGGGGAGACCGAACAGGCTGCGGCCGCCGTCGATCATGAGTTCTCGGAGGGCATCGACCTGATAGGTCAGCGGGTTCGCGGCGGCGAGGCCCCGTAACCACGCCGGCATCATCGCCAGCGGGTAGATGGCGTTGCTGGCGAAGAAGAGCGGCATCGTGAGGACCTGGCCGATGCCCATGAAGCGCTCGCGCGTCTTGACCAGACACGCCACCGCGAGGGAGAAGGTGGAAAATATCGCGGCGCCGAGCGCGATCGACGCCAGCACCCCGAGGACGGCGCCGACGCTGAGGCGAAGGTGGATCTTCATGAGCGCGGCCACCGCATAGATGATCACTGCCTGTGACATGGCGCGCACGCCGGCCGAAAGGGCTTTGCCGGAGACGAGCGCCACCCGAGAGGCCGGGCTCACGAGAAACTTGTGCAGGATTCCCAGGTCGCGCTCCCAGATCACCGAAATCCCGTAGAAGATGGCGATGAAGAGCACGCTCTGAGCGAGGATGCCGGGTGCCATGAAGTCCAGATAGGAAAGCTCACCGGTCGGGATCTCCCGGAGCCGACCGAAGACCCGGCCGAAGACGACCAGCCAGAGGAGCGGCTGGATCGCGCGGGTCAGCAGTTCCATCGGGTCATGGCGCAACTTGCGAATCTCGGCCTCTGCGACGGCGAGCGTTTGCCGGAGGAAGACGAACATTGGACGGTGCCCCTCCTACCCGAGGCGGCGAGCTGTGCGGCGGCCCCGAGCGACGTCCTGATACTGTGCGCCCTCCTCGAAGGCCGCGCCGGTGTAGTGAACGAAGACGTCATCGAGCGTCGCACCGACGCCGAGGGTGACCTTGAGATCCGCCGGAGAACCGAGCGCCACCACGCGCCCACGATGCATGATCGCGACCACCTCGCAGAGGTGGTCGGCCTCCTCCATGTCGTGGGTGGTCATGAGAATCGTCGCCCCGAACTGGCGGCGAAGGTCTCGGAGGTGCGCCCACACGGTGTGCCGCGCGACCGGATCGAGCCCCACCGTCGGCTCGTCGAGGAAGAGGACGGCGGGCCGGTGGAGCATGGATTGCGCGATCTCCAGCCGCCTGATCATGCCGCCCGAATAGCGTCGCACCAGGGTGTCGGCGGCGTCGGCCAGCCCCATGAAGTCGAGAGCCTCCCGGATCCGCCGAGCCCGCTCGGCCCGCCGGATGTCGTAGAGCTTGGCGAAGACCAACAGGTTCTCGTAACCGGTCAGCGAGCCGTCGGCGGAGAGCAGCTGGGGGATGTAGCCAATCCGCCGTCTCACCTCGATCGACTGCCGGGCCACGTCGAAGCCGAGCACGTGCGCCGAGCCCGAGGTCGGCGCGAGCAAGGTCGTCAGCATCTTGATGGTCGTGCTCTTGCCGGCGCCGTTGGGGCCGAGCAAGCCGAAGATCGACCCGGTGGGGACCCGGAGATTCAGATCGTCGACGGCTGTCAACGGGCCGAAGCGCCGCACTAATCGCACCGCTTCGACCGCCGGCGCCGCCGATCCCTCGGCGCCGGACCCGCGGCCGGCCGCCGGCTCACCGCATGGCGGGGCGCGTTCATGAACGCTCTCCATCGTGCATCGTCGCTCCGATCGTTGGCGTCGCTCGCTGGTCCGCGATCAGGGGATCGGCCTCCCGCACGGCTCTCGGTGCTGAAGCTCCTTCGATCAACGCGCGACCCCTCGGATGGAGAGGAGTTGTCCGTCGCGCCCGCCCGGTCATCCGCCACTCGAGTCAGGAGCGCGCCCTATAGTACGGTGCCTCGGAGGAGCAGACCAAGCAAAGCGATGGTCGTCGGCGCCGGACCGCTTCCGCCGGGCGCCGTCGGGGAATCGCCCGCATCGGGCCGTCCGGACGGAAGGGGCGGACGGGGCGTCCTGCTGGTCCAGGCTCGCGGCAGTGCCCCGGCCTCGACGCCGGCGGCGGAGACTCCGACCCTGCCGACGGGCCGCTCCCCCCGGGGATTGACCGCGATCCTCGGGACGCGTTCGTCCGTAGTCTGGTAGGCTGGATCGCGTCCTGGAGGGGCCTCATGCCCGGTGTGGTCCGGTTCTGCGAACGCTGGCTTGGATGCTCGACCTATCCGCTAGGCCTGCCCCGCGGCATGACGGCGGCGGCCCCAAAAGGCCCCCGCCTCCAATCGGGGGCGGGCCCGTGACGCCTGACAGGATGACGCGCGCGTGATCTCGGCCATCGTGTCGGCCCTTCATGTGCTCGCGCTGGGGATCGGGCTGCCGAGCGTCTTCCTCCGCGGTCGTGCGCTCAAAGGCCCCCTCGACGCGGAGGGCCTGCGGAGGCTCTTCGCGGCCGACAACGTGTGGGGCGCGGCCGCGGTGCTGTGGCTCGGCACGGGGCTCCTCCGCGCGTTTGGCGGACTCGAGAAGGGCGCCCCCTTCTACCTGCACTCCCGGCTCTTCTGGGTGAAGGTCGCCCTGTTCGCGACCATCCTGGCCCTGGAGGCCTGGCCGATGGTGACGTTCATCCGCTGGCGGATCCAACGGGGCCGCGGCCAGGCGCCAGACACGTCGTCGGCCGCCGCGTTCTGGGTCCTCACCCATGTGGAGATGAGCCTCGTGGTTGTGATCGTCTTCGTGGCGAGCTTCATGGCGCGAGGGTTCGGGCTCGGGTAGGCGCGTCACGCGCCGGACGGGCTCGGCGCGCGGCCGGGCGCGCTGAGCTCGTTCGGTGGCGCGCCCTGTGGCAGGGCGCCGAGCAGGGTGTCGACGCACGACTGGCCCCGGCGGGCCCTCGGCCGCGCCGTCCGGCCATCCACCGGGGGGCGGAGCGCGGCGCTTCATTCGAGACTCCCCCCGGGGTCGGGGCGGCGCGGCCGCCGTCGAGTAGACTGGAGCACTCGGACCCTGGCGGTCCCCCGATGGAGGAGCGAGGAGCATGAGCAGCCCGGTGAAGAGCGCGGAGCTGAGTTTCGCAGACATTGTCGAGTCGGATCGCGCGGTCTGGGAGGTCCAGACCGCCGCGCCCGGGCCGGAAGGTCGCCTCCCGCTCACGGCGGAGATGCTCCTCGAGCGCCCGAGCGGCGACATCTTCGGGCTGACCCAGAACGCCGGCATGGGCTGGGATCCTCGGGAGCTCGGCCGGCCCGGGTTTCTGCTCCTGAGCACCCAGGGCGGGATCCGGGCGCCCGACGGACGCCCGGTCGCGCTCGGCTATCACACCGGACACTGGGAGATCGGGCTCCTAATGCAGGCGGCGGCCGAGGAGCTGGCGCGTCTCGGGTGCCTGCCCTTCGCCGCCTTCTGCTCCGATCCGTGCGACGGCCGGACCCAGGGCACAACCGGAATGCTGGACAGCCTCGCGTACCGCAACGACGCGGCCCAGGTCTTCCGGCGGCTCATCCGCTCGCTGCCGAACCGGCGGGGCGTGCTCGGGGTCGCCACCTGCGACAAGGGACTGCCGGCGATGATAATGGCGCTCTCCTCGATGCACGAGCTGCCGTGCGTGCTCGTGCCGGGGGGCGTGACGCTCCCGCCGACGAACGGCGAGGACGCGGGCACCGTCCAGTCGATCGGCGCACGCTTCGCCCACGGCGAGCTCAGCCTCGACAGGGCGGCCGAGCTCGGATGCCGCGCATGCGGCTCGCCGGGCGGCGGCTGCCAGTTCCTCGGGACCGCCGCCACCTCGCAGGTGGTCGGGGAGGCCCTCGGGCTCTCGCTGGCCCACAGTGCGCTCGTGCCGTCAGGGCAGCCGATCTGGACGGACCTGGCGCGCCGGTCCGCGCGCGCGCTCGTGAGTCTCGAGGGCCGGGGCATCACCACCCGCCAGATCCTGACGGATGCGGCGGTCCGGAACGCAATGACGGTCCACGCCGCCTTCGGGGGGTCCACGAACCTGCTTCTGCACCTCACGGCCGTCGCCCACGCCGCCGGGCTCCGGCGGCCGACCGTCGAGGACTGGACCGACGTGAACCGCCGCGTGCCCCGGCTCGTCGACGTGCTCCCGAACGGCCCGCGGAACCACCCCACCGTCCGCGTGTTCCTCGCCGGCGGCGTCCCCGAGGTCATGCTCCACTTGCGACGCCAGCGGCTGCTGGACGAGCGCTGCGTCACGGTGTCCGGCGAGCGCCTCGGGCCGATCCTCGACTGGTGGGAACGCTCCGAGCGGCGGCGGACACTCCGGGATCGGCTGCGTGCCGTCGACGGCGTCGATCCCGACGAGGTCATCATGGACCCGGAGCGGGCACACCATCGGGGGCTGACGAGCACGGTGACGTTCCCCCGGGGGAACCTTGCCCCGGAAGGGTCCGTGATCAAGAGCACGGCCATCGACCCGTCGGTCGTCGGTCCCGACGGCGTGTACCGCAAGGTCGGTCCGGCGCGCGTGTTCACGCGGGAGCGCGCGGCGATCGCCGCCATCAAGAGCCAGGGGCCGAGCCGGGTCCAGCCGGGCGACGTCATGGTCCTCATCTGCCGCGGCCCGCTCGGCGCGGGCATGGAAGAGATCTACCAGATCACCTCGGCGCTGAAGCACCTGTCGTGGGGCAAGCAGGTGGCGGTGCTGACCGACGCCCGCTTCTCCGGCGTGTCGACCGGTGCGTGCGTCGGCCACATCGGGCCCGAGGCGCTCGCCGGAGGGCCGATCGGGAAGGTTTTGGATGGGGACCTGATCCAGATCGTCGTCGATCGGAACCGCCTCGAAGGGAGCATCGACCTCGTGGGCCACGGCGAGCTGCGGTTCGGCCCCGAGGACGGGGCGCGCATCCTGGCGGCGCGGTCTCCGCGCCCGGATCTGGCAGCCGATCCCGACCTGCCGGCCGACACCCGGCTCTGGGCCGCCCTCCAACACGTGAGCGGCGGCACCTGGGGCGGCTGCGTCTACGACGTCGATGCGATCGTCGCCGCGCTCGGCCGGGCCGGCTGAATCGGGACGCGGGCTACACCTGGCCCACCCAGGAGGGCCGGGCGACCTCGCGCCAGCGCGCTCGAATCTTCGCGACCCGGGCGGGGGGCAGCGGGCCCGCGGCCTGCAACGCCGCATTCCCTCGCCATCGATCGGGCTTGGTCGTCCCGACGATCGCCGTGTCCACCCCCGGAATACCGAGGGTGAACCGGAGCGCGATCCCGACGGCCGCGTCCGCGCCGTCCCGGAGAAAGTCGTAGTCGAGCGCTCGCAGGCGCCGCCAGTAGGCCTGGTAGTAGCGCTCCCGCGGCTCCCGCGCGTAGGTCCAGGCGACGTTCGCGATCGGGCGCTTGGCGATCACCCCGAGACCGCGCCGCCGTGCGAGCGGTAGTGTCTGGTCGAGCGCCGCTTGATCCGCGATGCTGATCGAGGTCTGGAGAGTGTCGAAGCGCCCGCACTCGACAGCGTAGCGCGCCGCCGCGCCGTCTCCGCTGTAGCCGATGTAGCGCGCGTGTCCGCGCTCGCGGGCCCGCTCCAGGGCCTCGATGACGTCGCCCTTGCGCAGCTCCCGCTCGGAGCAGCTGTGGAGCTGGATCAGGTCGACGTAGTCGGTCCGCAGGCGGCGCAGGCTCCGCTCGATGCTCTCGACCAGCGAGCGCGGCCGCCAGTCCGCGCGCCCGTCCTCCGCGGCATGACCGCACTTCGTGAAGAGGTAGTATTCCGCGCGCCGCCGGCCGACCGCCCGGCCGATCAGGGCCTCGCTCCCCGCGTAGCACTCGGCCGTGTCGATGGCGTTCAGCCCCGCATCGAGGGCGCTCGCGAGCAGCCGGCCGACCGTGGCGAGGGCGACGCGTGTGTAGCCGATCTCGGCTCCGCCGAAGCCGAGCACGCTCACCTCCATGTCGGTCTGACCGAGTCGCCGTCTCTCCATGGCCCAGCCCGCCCCCGGGTCGAGGGCGCCGCCCACATGATGATACGGCGACCGGCCCCCTGGGGAAACGACTCGGGTCGGACTGCCCGGGGGTCTCCGCGCGAGCGCCGCGGACGCCCGTCCCGTCCCCTGACGGGGGAGTGGAGCGCCGGCGGGCCCGGCCTTACACTCTCCGCGAGACCGTCGAGGACGTGACGGGAGAATCCATGAGGAGGGTGACCAATGAAGCTCGCCGGAATTCCCCGCGCGCCCCGCTTCCCGCGGATGGCGCGCGTCAAGCAACGCTTCGCGGGGCCGACGCTGCCGGACGTGCGGGCGGCCGTCCGCGACGCGCTGACCTCGATCGCGCTCCCCGTCCGGGCGGGCCAGAGCGTCGCGCTCGCGGTGGGCAGCCGCGGGATCGTCAACATCGACGCGGTCGTGCGCGCGACCGTGGACGACCTGAAGGCGCGGGCGGCGCGCCCGTTCATCTTCCCCGCGATGGGGAGTCACGGCGGGGGGACGGCCGACGGGCAGCGCTCGGTCCTCGAGCACTACGGCATCACCGAGGCCGCCATGGGCTGCCCGATCCGGGCCACGATGGAGGTCGTGGATCGGCGTCATCAACCGGGTGAAGCCCCATACCGGCTTCACGGGAACCGTCGAATCGGGGCTCTTCAAGATGATGACGATCGGCATGGGCAAGCACCGCGGGGCGGTGCAGGCGCATCGGGCCAACATCCGCCACGGCTACGAGCCCATGATCGTCGCGCTCGGGCGGGAGATGCTCGCGCGGGCGCGGATCGCGTTCGGGCTCGGCATCGTCGAGAACGGCTACGACGAGACGGCGCTGGTCCGCGCGTTCCTGCCGACGGAGCTCGAGGCGGGCGAGCGCGAGCTGCTGCGCCAGGCCAAGGCGTGGATGGCCAAGCTGCCGTTCGACCCGATCGACCTCTTGATCGTGGACGAGATGGGCAAGGACGTGTCCGGCTCGGGCATGGACACGAACATCCTCGGTCGCCACGCGACCTTCTTCGAGCCGCCCTACACGAGCCCGAAGATCACGTTCGTCGTGGTCTGCGACCTCACCCCCCACTCGTACGGCAACGCAACCGGGATCGGCAACGCGGACTTCACCACGCGTCGGCTGGCGGACAAGATCGACTGGGAGGCAACGTACATCAACGGCCTGACCGCGTGCTCGCCGGGCGGGGTCAAGCTGCCGACCGTGCTGGACAGCGCGCGCGACGCGGTCGCGGTGGCGCTCGCGTGTCTGGGCCGCGAGCGGATCGAGGACATCCGGGCCGTGCGGATCAGAAATACGCTCCGGCTCACCGAGGTCGAGGTCTCTGAGGCTTTCCTGCCGGAGCTGGCGACACGGGAGGACCTGACCCGGCTCGGCGCTCCGGCCCCGCTGGCCTTCGACGTCGGGGACGCACTCCTGCCCTTTTGAGCGCTCGGTCGGGACGTCACGCGTGCGCGGCGCCCCGCCCCGGACGCCATGGGGCGTCTCGCCGTCGGCCGGTTCTCGGCCGGGCACTCCTCGGGGGCTAGGAGCAGCACGCGGTGGGATAGCACACGGGGAGCCCGATTGATGGCAGAGCGTTCGACGCCGTCCGTTTGCAGTAAAGCAACTGGCGGCAAGAACGCGATCGGTGAGAGGCAGACAATCGTGACTGAGGAGGCGTGAGTGGCGACAGCGCCGGAGACGCGTTACGTGAAGAGCAGTGATGTCCACATCGCTTACCAAGTGGTCGGCGATGGTCCGCGGGATCTCGTGCTCGTGCCCGGCTGGGTCTCCCATGTCGAGTACGCGTGGGACGAGCCGACCTACTCGCGCTTTCTGCGGCGCCTCGCGGCGTTCTCACGGCTCATCCTGTTCGACCGGCGAGGCACCGGCCTCTCGGACCGCGTGACCCAGCTGCCTTCTCTCGAACAGCGGATGGACGATCTCCGCATCGTCATGGACGCTGCGGGTTCTGAGCGAGCGGCTTTCCTTGGACTCTCCGAGGGTGGCCCGCTGTGCATGATGTTCGCCGCGACTTACCCGCAGCGAACCCGCGCCCTCGTTCTGTACGGTACGTTTTCCAGAGCCATGCGCGCCCCGGACTACCCAATCGGAATGCCAGCGGAGCTCCTGGAGAAGTTCGTCGAGTGGATCGAGAACTCCTGGGGTAAGGGGTTCAGTGCCGACGTCTTCGCGCCGAGTCTTGCGGCCGACGATTCCTTCCGGCAATCGTGGGCCCGCTTCGAGCGCTTCGCCGTGAGTCCGGCCGGGTTCACGACTCTCATGCGCATGCTCTGCGACACCGATGCTCGGCATATCCTGCCTGTCATTCGCGTCCCAACGCTGATCATTCATCGTACCGGCGATCGCGTCGCCCGCGTTGAGGGCGCCCGCTATATGGCCGACCATATTTCGGGCGCACGCTACGTCGAGCTCCCTGGCATTGACCATTTCCCCTGGGTGGGGGACGTGGACGGAATCCTCGACGAGATCGAAGAATTCCTAACCGGCGAACGCCACGGGGGCGAGCGCGACCGGATCCTCGCCACTGTGTCGTTCACCGACATCGTCGCATCGACCGAGCGGGCGGCGCAGATGGGCGATCATAGGTGGCGTGACCTTCTGGAAAGCTACTGCGCGCTCGGACGGCAACAGGTCGGCCGCTTCCGGGGGCGAGAGATCGACACGGCAGGCGACGGTATGCTGGCGGCCTTCGACGGCCCCGCGCGAGCTATCCGCTGTGCGCTGGGCATCAGGGACGGCGCGCGTCGGCTTGGGATCGAAGTCCGGGCAGGCCTCCACACCGGCGAGTGCGAGGTCGTCGGCGATAAGTTGCGGGGCGTCGCGGTGCATCTGGGCGCGCGCGTAGCGACCGCGGCCGGGCCTGGCGAGGTACTTGTCTCGAGCACGGTGAAGGACCTCGTGGCCGGCTCAGGGATCACCTTCGAGAACCGAGGTGTCCACGTGCTCAAGGGGATTCCGGGCGAGTGGCAGCTCTTCGCCGTCCTCGCGGCTTGACCTTGCGGCGCCGCTCAGCGAGCGCGCACAGGTTCCCGATCCCCCCCTCGACGATCACCGCGCGCGGCCGGCCGCCGGTGGCGGCGGGAGCCCAGGGGGGAGTCTACCTGCCTCCCGTCTCACCCCGCGATGCCGGGTCGAAGGGGTCTTCGGACGCGGACGCACCGAAGTAGTCGATGTACCGGTCGATCGCACGGGGGCGGTCCGCCCTGAGCCACGAGCCCGCGTCGGCGGACGGCGCCGCCGGGCCGCCGGGCCACCCCGCGCTCGCGAACGCGCCCGTCGGCCCGACTCGGCCCGCGCGCGGCCAGATCCTTCTGGATGCGTTCATCGGAGCTCCTCCTCCCGTCCGATCTCCATCGGGGAGAAGCCTAGCGCGCCGACGTGAGCGCGGGATGAGAGGCCCGTGAGAATCCTCTTACCCGCGAATTGGCCGCTCGCACGGCGGGCGTCTGGCCGCTGCCGCGTCGCGTGTCCACCGGCTCGGAGCGCCTCGGCCCGAGGGGGATCGATCGCGCCGGAGGGGAGCGGCCAAAACGGCTCGCGCAGGCGCGACCCTCACCGCGCCGGGCGGGGGCGCCAAGGTCTCGGGCTGCCAACCGAGTCGACGCCCCTGGTCAGGGGCTCGACGGATGGCCTTCTCCGGGCACCGGTCGGGAAAGTGACGGGCGGGAACGGCCGCGCGAGTCCCCGCGCGCGTCTGGCGCGGTCCGCGCGGTTACCTGGCTTCGGACGTCCGGGTGCCCGGCGCCTTGAGCAGTGCCTCCAGGAGGGCTCGCCCGACCGCCTCCGTCCAATGTTGGGGTCCCACGGCCCGACCGATCAGTCCGCCGTCCTTTCCCACCAGGTACACCGTGGGCGTCCCCACGACGTGATAGGCGTTCGAGACGGTGCCGTCAGGGTCGATCACGACCCGCATGGCATACCCGCGCTCCGCCACGGTCTTGGCGACGCGTGCGGGCTTCTCCCAGAGGTCCACGAGCAGCACGGTGAGGCCCTGGTCCTTCATCTCCTGCTGGAGGGCGTTGATAGAGGGTAACTCCCTCTCGCAGTTCGGTCACCACGTCGCCCAGAAGTACAGCATGACGAGCCGACCGCGAAAGTCGCGGAGATCGACCGTCTTGCCGGCGAGGTCGTTCAGGATGACGGGCGGCGCCGGCGTGCCCGGCGGGACCTGGCTTACCCCGGCGGCGCGCCAGAGGTCTGCGTCGCTCGTCGCGTCGCTCCGGACCGGGCTGACGTAGGCCGCGTGCAGGCCGGCCACGAGAACGGCCGGAATCGCGATGCGCAGGAGACGGTTCATACGGTACCCTCCGGCCGGCTCCGCCGGAGCCGTCCACCGCGTATCGTAGCACGCGGCTGCGCGGTCTGACGGAGCCGGGCGCGGGCGCTGCCGGGCGCGTGAGGCTCGATGGGGGCGCGCCCCGGCTCGGCGGCTCGCTCGTCGGGAGGGCCGTCGCCGACCTCTCCACGGTGTTCCGGGATCGTGAGATCATCTCCGGTTGGCGATGCCGGAGCCCGATGGCCCCGCCATCGGGGCGAACCCTCTGAACGGAGAGCGATCATGGGCAAGCTCGATGGCAAGGTGGCCCTGGTGACCGGGAGCAGCAGCGGCATCGGCGAGGGCATCGCCCGCGGCCTCGCGGCCGAGGGGGGGGCGGTGGCGCTCGTGGCCCGGCGGGCGGAGCGCCTCCGGAAGCTCGCCGACGAGATCGCCGCGGCGGGGGGCGCCGCCCTGGCCCTTCCCGCCGACGTGACCTCAGAGTCCCAGGTCGAGCAGGTCTTCGCGGCGACCGTGGAGCGATTCGGCCGGCTTGACATCCTGGTCAACAACGCGGGAACCGCCGTGCGCGGGGCAATCGACGAGTTGACGGTCGAGGACTGGGATCGGGTGCTCGCGATCAACCTGCGGGCGCCGTTTCTCTGCACCCGCCAGGCGATGCGGATCATGAAGCGCCAAGGAGGAGGCCGGATCATCAACATCGGCTCGATCTCGGCCCAGCGCGTCCGCCCGAGCAACGCGCCCTACAACGCGAGCAAGTTCGGCATCGACGGCCTGACGCAGTCCGCCGCGCTCGAGGGACGCCCCCACGGCATCTCGTGCAGCGTGCTGCATCCGGGTAATACGCGCTCCGAGCTCACGGTGAATCCAGGCCGCCCGCCCTCCGAGGAGCCCATGATGGAGGTCGAGGAGCTGGCCCAGGCGGCACTCCTGATGGCCACGCTGCCGCCGCACGTCAACATGCTCCACGCGATCGTCCTGCCCGTCGGGATGCCGTACCTCGGGAGGGGCTGAAGGCCGCGTCGGCGTCGCCGAATCGAAGAAGGAGCGCGTCGTCGAGGCGCCGCTCGGCGGGCGCGGTGGTCGAGCTGGACCGGGGAGGGTATGCTATGCGCTCCGAAAGAGGTCACGCGGCTCCGCGAGGAGGGAAACAGCCATGCCCAAAGCGACGCAGCTCGTCCTGAGTCTCGAGTCCAAGCCCGGCGTGCTGGCCAAGGTCTGTCGCACGCTGGCCAAGGCCGGCGTCAACATCACCGCCCTCTACGCGGGCGAGACCGCGGGTCGCGGCAAGATCCGGCTGCTCGTGAGCGATCGCGCCGAGGCCGTCGCCGCGCTGAAGGCGGCCAAGTACCGGGTGTCGGAGGAGCCGGTCTTCACCCAGGTCCTCGAGAACCGGCCGGGCATGATGGCCGAGCTGGCCGAGCGACTCGCGCAGGCCAGGATCAACGTCAAGTACGCGTACGCCACCACGGCGACCCAGAGCGGCGCCATGGTCGTGCTGTCCGTCTCCAATGTCGACAAGGCCGCCGCCCTGCTGGGCTACTAGGCGCGGGACGCGGCGGCGGCTGGCCCTGGCGGCGGTCTCGCTGGCCGCGCTGCTCCCGGGCCTTGCCCACGCGCAGGAGGGCCCGGGCCGGCGGCTGCCCGACCGAGGCGGAGGGCACGTCCCGGAGGGCCAGTCCGTCCCGTACCCGTCCTACCCGCCGACCTCGGGGCCGCACTGGCCGCGGCCGGCGCCGTGGGGCGTCTACGACTTCGAGATCGCGCCGGAGGTCTACGTCCACAACCTCGAGCACGGCGGGATCGTCGTTCTCTATCACTGCCCGCGGCCCTGCCCCGACCTCGTGGAAAAGCTCCGGCGTGCCTATGCGACGCTTCCCCGGTCGAAGTACGGCCACGTCAAGTTCCTCGTGACCCCGGTGTCCATCCTCGACCACCGCCTCGCGTTCCTGGCGTGGACGTGGATCGAGGAACTCGATGACGTCGACCAGGGGCGGTTGCTTCGCTTCTACAAGGCTCACGTGGACCGGGGCCCGGAGGACGTTCCCTGAAACAGACGCGCGAGCCGCGCCCGCACCTCCGCGGGGCGGACGGCGGGCGCGTAGCGGCGGGCGGACGGAAGCTGGAGGAGCGCGATCCAGGCGAGCGCCAGGCAGACGGCGTCCCAGTGGCGGAGATGCACACCGCGCCCGGTCTCGTGGGCGAGGAAGACGTAGGCCGCGAAGCGGGCGCGGGGATGGCGGCGCCAGAGGAGGATGCCCACCCAGGGTGCCGCCAGCCCGTAGGCCAGGTAGTTCCAGACGCGACCGGGCGAGAAATTGAGGACGGAGAGCCCGCCGCGGGCGAGCGCCTGGAGCGCGGGCGCCGCGAGCAGCCAGAGGGCCGGGCCGGTGACGACCGGCGGACGGCGGAGCGGGGAGGGGCGCGGGTCGGGCGTCTGCATGCTCCCGCCCACAGCGTAGCCGCCCGCGGATCTCGCCGCCAGTGCGGGGGCCGGTCCTGTGGTAGGGTCGACCGCGCGGGGCGAGCGATGGAGATCGGGATCAGCGAGGCGGACGGGGCGACGGTGGTCGAGCTCAGCGGAGAGCTCGACGGCGGCGCGGCGGACGAACTGCGGCAGGCGCTGTCGGCGCTCCTCGACCAGGGCCGCGCCCGCCTGGTCGTAGACCTTGAGGGGGTCCCCTATGTCGAGAGCCGGGGGCTCAGCGCGCTGGTGACGGCGAT
>Ga0209161_10001001_pt1 | contig 23134 bp, 19 predicted proteins | sample GraSoiAngelo_155_FD_186169 | JGI IMG/M metagenome (GOLD analysis project Ga0209161, IMG submission 186169) | Grasslands soil microbial communities from the Angelo Coastal Reserve, California, USA - 14_1009_13_30cm (SPAdes) (version 2) | ecosystem: Environmental > Terrestrial > Soil > Grasslands... | reverse complement strand
TTTCGAGCTGAACGTGATGATGCCAGTGATGGCGCACAACATTCTGGAATCGATCCGGCTGCTCGGAAATATGGCCGACGCGTTCACCGAGAAATGTGTGGTAGGGATTGAAGCGAACGCAGAACGTTGTCGCGAACTGGTCGAGCTCTCGATGGCGATGGTGACGAGTCTGGCGCCGAAGATCGGCTACGATCGCGCAGCTGAGATCGCCAAGGAAAGTGCGCGAACCGGCAAAACGGTGCGAGAAATTTGCCGGGAGAAAAAGCTGCTGGGGGAAAACGAACTTGAGGGCACACTCGATCCGGTGGCGATGACGCAACCGGGCGGGACCGGATCTGGCGGCGGCTAAAAAATGCGCGCGGGTTTGTGCTTGGCCGGCGTGATCGTTAGCCTGCTGACGATCTCATTGTTCGCCGCGGAGAAACCGATTGATGTTTCGGCGATCATTCCGAAAGCGGAGGCCGAGAAAATTCTGGGCGAGCCAGTGCGAAAGCCCAGTCCGCTGAATGTCACTGGCAAGGACGGCTATTATTCGAAATGCAATTACTACGGCACGAAATCCGTCCGCTCGCTTCTGTTGCGGGTTCGCCAGGCAACTGAAGGCAGTGTCGATCCATTAACCGAATTTGATCAGATCGCGTCCAGTGGCGGGAAAATGAAAGTGATCGAGGGCCTGGGCGACAAAGCGGGCATGTTCAATGGCGCGCCAGAGAATGGATTACCCCCTAACGTGATCATGCTTTACGTCGTCAAGGGAAGGTCATTCATCACCATCGGCATTGGCGGAATAGCGGATGAAGCAGGGCTGGAAAAAGCGAAACAAGTAGCGCAAAAAATCCTGGCGCAATTGTAAGTCTTAGCCGCTGATTACGCGGATGAACCCGATAAGAAGAGCCTCGAAAGGCTCAGCGGCTCGACGCAGTCTCGCCCTACCAAGGCGTCCTCGCGTAGATTTCACTGTAGGGCGACGCTCTGCGGAGCTGCAAGGAAGCTCGTTGGTTGTGTCCGACGCCGGCGGGTTTAACATCTCGGCGTCATGGTAGCGAACGTTCACGGTCCGCAGTTTTCCGGCGGCGCCAACATCGCGATCAAATGTCCGGCTCACACTTACGAACAAACCGTCGCTTTTTATCGCGATACTCTGGCCTTGCCTTTGATTGAAGAAGAAACGGACGGTTGCATTTTCCAGTTCGGGCCGAACCGGCTTTGGGTCGATCTGGTCCCGAATCTGAGCCAGCCTGATGTCTGGCTCGAATTGGAAACAAATGACACCGAAGCAGCGGCGTCATTTTTGAAAATTAACGGCATCCCGCGCCGCGATGAAGTGGAACAATTGCGCGAGGACTTCGATGGCTTTTTTATCTCCGCGCCCAACGGAGTCATTCATCTCGTCATCGGGCACGAGGAAGCGTGACGGCGAGGCTGGAGGGACGACCGCCGTGTCGCCCCAACAAGATTGGGACGCGACAGAGCACGTCCCTCCAATCAGATATGGCGTCCGAAGATCGTTAGGTCTCTGGGCGTTTCGTTAACGCGGGGCGACGCCGGGGAGGAGGCCCCAGCGCTCAAAGCCGGCGGCGCGGAAAAGGGCAATGCTCGGCTGGTTGTGGCCAAAAATTAATCCGACGAGCGAATGCACCTCCAGTTGCGGACCGCGCGCGATCGCTTCCCGCAACAGTCTCTTGCCAACGCCGCGGCGCTGCAGCACGTCCGAGTGCAGCGTCGATTCGCGTTTACCGAGTCTGCGCAATCGGCGATAGATCGGTTGATGGCGGTAATTCATCAGCGCTTCGGTAAGCGAAAGGCTCTCGTGATAAAGTGCCGTATTACTCATTCTATGGCGCGTGCCGATCTATAATTTGGTTCCGCGCCAGCGACCAATCCAGGTGCTCCAGCCATAGAACCCGAGCGGCTCCAGCAGGCCGGAGGCAGCTAACGCCTCCACATCAGCACGCGCTGCTGCAATTTTCTCACCCGGACCGTAGTAGTCATCGATAACCATCCAGCAGTCCGCCGCGAGTTTGCCGCGATAGCAGGCGATGTCGCGCCCTTTGGCCGCGTCGGCATCGAGGATGAGCAAACCAATCTCCTCGCGACCGAGCTTTTGATTCACGGCCGCGACTGTTGCCGGATCGCCCGAGTGGCCCGCAATTAGTGTAACCAGATCAGCAACGCGCGCCCTTGCGAGATTGCGCTTCAGGTCGCGCAGAATGTTGCCCGTACCCAGATGCTCGTGTTCCAAAATCCCGCCTTGTTCGACCGTAATCAGTGTTTTCCGTTTGCCGGACGCGCGAATGCCGCGCGCGGCAGCGATTGTCGCTCCGCCGAGACAGGCGCCAATCTCCAAAATCTGTCCGGAACATATCCTTGCGAAATGATAGATGAGGATGAGCACATCGAGATGGAGCATCGAGTATCGTTTCCGAATTTTGTCGAGCTCGCCGTGGACGGGCTGCTGTCGGTACTGCATGAGCGTGTGCATCAACTCGAAGACGTCATGTAACTGCGCATCGGGCCTCATGACTATGGCGCCAGGACGGTGCGTGTCGTGATGCCGGCCCATAATAACGAGATCGCGCTCGATGTTATCTGCGCGGGCAACACGGGGAAGAGATCCCCAGCGGGCGAACCTCAACCGCTCGAACAATCGCACACTCGCTGCATTGTCTGCGAAGATCAGCCCCACCATTGCCCTGATGCCGAGGTGCGAGGCATGCGTGATGGCGTGTTCAAGCAATCGTCGAGCGACACCGCGCCGTTGAAAGTTTTCATCAACGTACACACTGATCTCGACCGTGCCACGATAAGCGCAACGCGGCAGAAAGGGTTTGCAACTGAGCCAACCAGCCACGTGCCCCTCGATTTCCGCGACCCAAAGCGGAAAACCACTGCGTAACCAGGCGCCGCAATGATCGATTGTGACGGGTTCCTGTTGCGCGGTGGCGTTTCGCCTCGCGATCGCCGCATTGTAAATCCGGGTAATTGCGGCAAGATCAACGTCTCCTGCGTCGCGCACGCGAATGTCGGAAGCGACGGTTTCGGAAACCCCATCCCAAATTCGGCAACATCGCTCCTCAAGCATTCGCGGGATCACCTTTTTTGATCGTAAAGCCGATGTACCCCCAGCGGCCCCATTCTTCATGCTCACTGCGCGATCGATCCAAGAGACCGGTTTTTTTGTCATGGGCGTATCTCTCGGTCACGAACTTTGCAAACGCAGCGTTCATGTGCACGTCGTGCGAAACGAGTAGCCCGCCGTTGCTGAGCCGGCGCCAGAATTCACGAAATTCCCCCCGCATGTGCCAATAGGTGTGCCCGCTGTCGTGCAGGAACATGTCGATTTTGGCCGGTAATTTTTCGGTGCGCACAATGTCTTCTACTCTTCCACGCAGCGGCACTAACGAGTGACGCAGGTCATCAGGGACCAGGGCCCAGTGTTCGCAATTTTCGTCTGATTCGATGCTGTAAAGCCTGGCGTTGACCATGTTTGCATCTGCGAGCGCTTTCAGAATGAATGTCGCCGATAAACCGACGAAGCCACCTGTTTCCACAATCACGCTCGGTCGATGCCAGCGGGTTAGCGCGTAGAGTGTGGCGCAATCGAGCGCTGCCATCAGTCCGTGGCTGCCGTGCGCCGTGCGTCTGCGCATCATTTCAGCCATGAAATCGCTGGTCCGCATTTCGGCGGCGAAGCTGGCCACGTCATCCCAAACATCGTATAACGGCAGCGGCCACGACTCGAGCGGCGGCGTTCCTTTGCCGCGAGGGGACCAGATACGTGAAAGCAAATGTCTTTGGTTCACGGGAATTGCGACCTGAATGTTCGCTGCCGCTTTCGTGGAAGCGAATTTTTTATTTGGCGCGCGCAATACAGGCCCGCAGTCTGTGCGCTCCGCTTTTTAACGCGCTTCCAGCACCCTGGTAGTTTCAGCGTCGGCTTCGAGTTTGCTCACTGCAGGCTTCGACCACCGCTACAGAAGAGCACGTCCTCGAAGCTAGGCTGAAAATCTTCGCGCGCAGTTTCACCAATTTGAAACCGTGGACTGATGGCATTTTGCAGAGCGCAAAATATTTCCAGATCGGCGCGACTATTGTGCTCCAGCTGGGTACGAACCACCCCAGCAGCGAGCTCGGGCGTATTGCAATCGCGCGAAAGATGGCCAAGGACGACGCGCTCAATATTTCCCGGCAACAATTGTTCGATCACGCTGGCCGCTGCCGAATTGGAAAGATGGCCATGGCGCGACATGATCCGTTGTTTCACCGGCCAGGGGCGATGCGGATCGCTCTGCAAAAGTTTTTCGTCGTGGTTGGTTTCGATGACCAGGGTGTGTACCTCGCGCAGCCGTTCGATTAACATTTTGGTGGGATAGCCGAGATCGGTGATGAAACCGAGGCCGCGATTACCGGCATGAAAAGCATAGCCGACCGGCTCGGCGGCATCGTGTGGGACGGGAAAATTTTGGACCAAAATATCGCAGATAGTGAACTCGGTACCGGTGCGAAAGAGTCGCCAGTTTTTGTGCTCGCGCAGCCCGAAGCAACGAATGGCCTCGGCCGTTTGTGCGTTGCAATAAATTGGAAAGGCAAACTTCCGGCAAAGCACCTCCAACCCGCAAACGTGATCGCCATGCTCATGAGTGAGAAGCAAACCATCGAGTTGCTCGGGGGCGACGCCGCATTGCTCAAGGCGGACGACGATCTGGCGCGCGCTCAGTCCGCCATCGATCAAAATCCGGCAGTGATCGGTGGAAACAAGAGCGCTATTCCCGGCGCTGCCGCTGCCGAGCATGGTCAAGCTGAACACGGCTGATGTTTAGCGGAATGCACTCGTATTCACAAATGGAAACAGCAAAACCAAAAATGGAGTGGTGGAGTACTGGAGTATTGATTTTTTTACATCACTCCAACACTTCAATACTCCATTCCGGCAGTCACGTCTTGGCTAGCCCGATCTTGGCGCAATGCAGAATGATGCGAGCGAATGGGATCGGAATGAACAGTTTCGCGTTTTCCTGCTCTTCGTAGCGATCAACGTTCTTTCGGCCGGCCCTCGTCCGAACGCGTTGATACACCTGAGTGTCGATCAGGATAATGTTGCCCTGCCGCTTTGATACGGCTTGCACGCGCACGGTATCGCTGGCCCGCATTCGCGCGTTAATGAAATTGTAAGTGCTCCAAGTAGCCGCTGCGAGTGCAGCCGCAGATTTCCAACGGCCTTTCGGATGCTCGTCAACGAGCTGAATGGCGACGACCTTGTTGGCGGTGTCGGTCACCAGATAAAGGCGATTAAAGTGTCCTTCGAAGGCGCCGTCATAGCCTATGTAGTACGTGGAGTTTTTCGGAAAACCTGGCGCCGCCACCGGTACTCTTGAGGGAACGCTGTGCGCGAGACCGAGAACAGTGGCAGCTTGTTCAGAATCCATCAGATAGGTAACGCCGTTGTAGATTTTTGTGCCGGCGCCACTCAGATCTACCCCTTCACTACAGTGGGACGACAAAAGTAATTGCATTTCTCGCATGCTGATGTCGCCGCCTTGCATGCGGGAGTCGTAGCCGGGCTGGAGCGAAACTTGTAATTGTGTGCCAGGCGTTGTGGAAGGAACCGCAGCGGGCTTGCTTGGAACAATCGGCGGAATCTCGGAAGCAGCGTCCGGCAGCTCGGCCGCAGAGCCCTCAAACCGAGCGGCACCAATGGGGATGGTCTGCAATTCGCCCATGTAATTTACGCGGACGGAAGTGGCATCGCTCGAGACGACCGGAAGTTTCATTCCCGCCGGCAAAACGGTTTCGCCATAGGCGATCTTTACCTTTACCGGCTGGGTCAACACCACGAAGCGGGGCGAGGACGGAGATGTTGAAGGGTTGGGAACCTGAACTGAGAATGGTGCAGCAGCGATTGAGTTTCCGCTCAGGCAAAATACGGCGCCAGTAGCGGTCAAAAGCAATGTTTTCCGCAACCTGCCGAGCATGATCGAACCGAGCATGCGCGATGTTTAGCGAAACGGGATTGCGTGCACAAATAGAAACAGACGCCTCTGGAGTGGTGGAGTAGTGGTGTGATGGAGAAGGAGAGAAATGGTTTTTACATTACTCCACTACTCCGTCACTCCATTTTCCGAAGTGGTCCGCTCCATCAGCGCGAAGATGTGCGCTTTTTTGGCGGAATAATCCAGGGACCGAAATTTGCGAATTTCATCAAGACGCCGGACACCATTGAGGGTATCGAGATACTGGGTGTAGCTGGCGGCGAGCTCGCAAGTTTCGAGATAGCGGCCGCGCAAATTTTCATCGCGGAAGGCATCGGGACATTGCCGGCTGAAGAGATGAAAACGCAACCATCGGCGATCGGTGCGGGAAACGCGCTGGGTTTTGCGAAAGAAAGCAACGAACAAGAGGAGGACGAGATAAGTATCGACCTGCGCTTGCAGCTCCAGATCGCGGGCGAATTCTTCCGAGGCGATCCGGCGCTGGCCGTTTTTAAACTGAAGCGCGGCATGAAGAGCGTGATTCAATTCCTCGACGAAAACGATGAGGGAGCGAATGTTAAAATCGCTCAGGCCGCTCCGGGGATCGTGGCGTTCGAGCTGATCAATGAGCCAGCGCGAATAATAGATCCCGACATAGAGCTGATCGCCGGCGTGGCGGAGGAAAGTGCGCGCGATCTCATTCAGTTCGCGGGCCGAGGCGCCAGCCAGTTTGCTGAGATGAACGGAACGGGCCCGATCAATGATGCAATCTTCGAGATTAATACCGACCTGGGTGTAAGTGCGCTCGAGCAAGCGCTGGATTTGGCTGAAGAGCGTTTCGTTCATACCAACGACGGCCGGTCACCTTCATCCAAATTGAGCAAACGATCGGCCAGTTGATTGAGCGCGAGACGGACTTCACGAAAACGATCGGCCAGCTCGGCGTAAACATCGTCAAGCTCACAGCGCCTGGCGGTGGCGTGAGAGGCGACAAGGTGATAATTGCGTCGGCCAATATTTTCGTAAAAACCGATGTCAGGGGCGCCGCGCAGGCTGCGCCGCTGCGTATTCTCATGAAAAATTCCGCTGATGAAGAGCGAATAATTACCGACGTGCGCGCGCAAAAGAAACGCTTCATCCTGTGTGGCGCGAGAAAGCGCGATTAAGATATCGGAGAGATACTGGCGCGGCGATTCGTCGGCCTCCGCTTGTGGCCCGCGCAAGAGGTGGGCGCGGGAAAAATTCTCGAGGAGGGAACCGACATAATCGCACAGTTTGCGATCGCGGATTCCGGCGTCGCGCAAAACATATCGCGCCAAAACATAGAAGTAGAATTGGGAGGAGATCCGGAGCTGGCTGTCATTGCACAGAATCGCCTCTACCAGGCTCGGCGAATCGATAACGGAATCGCGGGTCTCGGAATCGGCCAGGAGATCGACCAGGGAGATGGATTCGGATTGGGAGCGTGCCAGGGTGCGCACGACAAAATCGAAATCTGCTGCGGTAAACCGCGAACGACAATTCGCCTGAATCATCGAGAACCCATTATAAGCAATGGAGGTGCCAAAAGACAAGCTGCTTCGGCACGAAGTGACCTGGCCCGCCCTGTCACAGGAGTTTGATGGAAAGCTCAAGCGTATGCTCAAAGGGGAATGAGGCCGAGGTACTTGAGGCCCCGGCAGCAGGAGCGCTGTTAGGGGGAGGAATTAATCTCTGCTGATTCTTACTGTTCTACCTTGATATGACCCAACGAAACCGGGCCGGACAACAAGGTTGATTCGCCGCCGGCACCACCCGTGGTTTCGAACCAGGCGCGCTTGCTGTTATCGACAAAAAGAGCTTCAAGAGAGTAATCGCCGGGTGGCAAACGTTCCGTTGTCACGACGCGCCAATGCTCCGTGTAAATTCCCTCGGTGGCCTCAGGAGCGCATAAGCCTTTCACTAAAAGCGCGACTGTCACTTTTTCTTCGCGCGATAACCTGAGAAGCATCCACGGAAAAACGTCCCGCTCGCCTTGGAATTTCCAGCGCAACTGAACTTCCAGCGGCCGGGATCGAGCAACAACGTCGCCCGTGGTTCCGATACTTACGAGTCGGGTTCCACCGATTGAGAATACGCCCGGCCCATCATCGGCGAGCGAGGATGGTTCAGCGATAACAGGCGGCGGCTTTCGGCTCCCCAAATTCCGCAACAGTGTAAGTTCATCTTGCTCGTCCGCGGTCCAGGCTGCCTTTTTAAGAAAATCGTGCAGCAGCCGATCACTCGACGGGATGATCCGGCCGTCGACCGTCTTCATCGTGGGATGATAGAAGCCCGCGCCCGGATCGAAGGTGGCTGAATCACGATAATCAATCAGGACAAAATCCGCTGACGACGGTGGCTGGTAGGATGATCGGCTTAGAGTCTTGAGACCCTTCAGAACATAGTGAAGTGAGTATAACTTCTCTCGCATGGCCAGGTGAGAGAGGTAGGACAAGGGGGCTACCACGCTGCTGGCTGGTGGAATTTGAGCAATGAAAGCGCTCTTGCGTGCGCGTTCTTGACCAGCTCCGAGCCAATCCGCAGTCGTAGTAACGATTCGTCCGAGAGGTCCGACCCAAATCTGGGCAGCCACACAGCCAACAATGACCAGCCAGGCGGCCTGGCGCGAAACGAATGAAGGAACGCGTTTCCATTGAGCGGAAGCCGCGATTGCTTCGACCGATGCGATCCAGAAGAGAGGAAGGAGCGGCGCGGCGTAATGAAAGTAAATCATCCATTCCGACGAGCGCCAGGAAAGAAGATGCTGCAAAAGAATTGGCGCGGCGATAATGATCCAGCGTGGCCTCAGCAGCGGCAGGCAGAGAAATGGAAAAAGGAGCGCCCAAAGGAGATTTCCGTGAGTGAGAGATTGAAGAAGCGCTCTTCCGATCAATTGTGGCCGGACAAAGGCGTTGATCAGGATGTTCCTAGGCGACGCGCCCAACTGATCGTACAAGGCAACGTAATCTATGTTACCGGAATTCAGCGCCGGCGTGATAACGTATGCGCACAACAGGAACCAGATGAGGGCCAGGATCATCGGCCAGACATACCAACGGCGCAGTTCGGCCAGCCCGCGATTGCGTTCGGTTATGCATTGTGTTGCACAATAAACGATCAGCAACGGCGCCATGTTTTCCTTGCATGCCAAAACAGCGACGAACCAGAGCCAATGGCGGCGAATGGACTTCGCCAACCGCGCCTGAAGCATTAATAAAAGAAAGGGCGCGACCAGAGCTTCGGGGTGGAACTCATGAATGGCGATGTAGCCCGCAGCTGGTGCGAGAAGGAGCGCGGCGCTCAATAAACAGGCACGTTTTCCATCAAGTCCGAGGCGCCTTGCGATGTTGTAGCCAACCATCGGCATGCTCGCGAGGGCAGCATTCTGCACCGCAACAAAAAGCATCGGGTGACCAAAAACTGCGAAGAGCGGTGCAAAAAGAAAAACGATCGGTTCAACGTGGTTCCCCAGGAGGGGAACATTTTCGATCGACACATCCAGCCGCCCATGAATCAGCTGCCAGATCGCCTGAACATAGTAGGCCAGGTCGAACGACCGATACTGGAAATTCGCCCAGCGAGCGTACGACGTCCAGGTGCAGATCAGGAAAAACAGGGCCGTGAGCGCGGTAACGATTCCCTTGCCAGGATCAATTGTCTGCCGCTCAGCCGTGATCACCTCGAACTGCCGCGAGCATCCAGTTTTGGATGGTTCCTTTTTGCATTTGGAATCGTGGGTCAAATCGTGGCGGAAGGGGTGGGATTCGAACCCACGGTGGGTTGCCCCACGCTCGATTTCGAGTCGAGTGCCTTAAACCGGACTCAGCCACCCTTCCTCTGAAGTTGCCGCGCTAATTATCGAATGCCGCGCGGGCAATGCAAACTGCGATAGATTCTGTAGCAACCGGGACAGTCGCCCACGTTTGGTGAAGCGAAAATTGAGGGGAGAGGCGAAGCGCCGGGTGGCTCCGAAAAAATTTACAAATAAAAACTTGAGCAAGGGCACATTTCTACCGCATGTTGTATATCCGCGGGCTAGCTCCCGCAATAACTTGTTGTTCGCCACTGTTCACAAGTTGTTGCCCGGGCTGTTCACTATTTTTCGCATGTATTCGCAATCTTCAACCCATTCTCACTTCCCATGATTCAGTTGAAACCCGGCATTTCCGCATCGCAATTCAACAAAGGACGCAAGGGGCGTGCACGGGCGCGTATCCGCCGTGGCACCGGCACGCAGCGGGCTGGCTTGCATTTCAAGCGAGTGTTCAGCGATGCGAAATCTGCCCCTTTCGACGAGATGGAATGGGAACGCCGCATCGCCGAAATCACCGACGACGGCGGCAAGATTATCTTCAAACAAGACAACATCGAAGTGCCGGCAGATTGGAGCGAGCTGGCGACTAAGATCGCGGTCTCAAAATATTTTTACGGCGACATCGCGAATGGGACTGATCCGGAAAAGGGCGGACGCGAAACATCGGTCCGACAGTTGATTCATCGGGTCACACGAACGATCGCAGACTGGGGATTGCTCGACGGCTATTTCGCCGATGCGCAGACGGCGGATCTTTTTTACGATGAACTGACCTGGCTTTGCCTCAATCAACATGGCGCATTCAATTCGCCGGTCTGGTTCAACGTCGGTCTTTATCAACAGTACGGCATCGGCAACGGTGCCGGCGAGGGTAACTACTTTTACAATCGCGAAACGGGAACGGCCGATCGCGCCGCGACCCAATATGAGTACCCGCAAGGGAGCGCCTGTTTCATCCAATCGGTGGACGACACGATGGAAGACATCATGCGACTGGCGACAAGCGAAGCGATGCTATTTAAATATGGGAGCGGCACGGGAAGCGATCTGTCGACCTTGCGCAGCACGCGTGAGAAGTTAAGCGGCGGCGGCAAACCAAGCGGGCCACTCTCGTTCCTGAAAGTTTACGATCAAGTCGCCAACGTGGTGAAGAGCGGCGGCAAAACCCGGCGCGCAGCCAAGATGAACACGCTGAAAGATTGGCATCCGGACATCGAAGAATTCATCGATGCCAAACAGAAGGAAGAAAAGAAAGCGTGGGCGTTGATCGAACAGGGATACGACGGCAGCTACAACGGCGATGCCTATGGCTCGGTCATGTATCAGAATGAAAATCTAAGCGTGCGTGTGAGCGACGAATTCATGCACGCGGCGTTGGAAGACCGGGAATGGTGGACCCGGCGGGTGCGTGACGGTTCGCCATGCGAACGCAAAGATGCGCGGACATTGCTCCGCAAAATCGCGGAAGGAACTCACATCTGCGGCGATCCCGGGATGCAGTTCGATTCCACCATACACAAATGGCATACCTGCAAAGGAACAGGCCGGCAAAATTCTACTAATCCATGCAGTGAGTACCTTTTCCTCGATAACACCGCCTGCAATCTGGCTTCGCTTAATTTGATGAAGTTCAAAAAAGCGGATGGCATGTTTGATGTCGAACGCTTCAAAGCGGCGGTGCGCATCTTCATTACCGCGCAGGAAATTATTGTCGATAACGCCAGCTACCCCGTCAAAGAAATCGCGGAGAATTCGCATATCTTTCGCACGCTCGGGCTCGGTTACGCTAACCTCGGCTCGCTCGTGATGAGCTATGGCTACGGCTATGACAGCGTGGAAGGTCGCGCGCTTTGTGGCGCCATCACTGCGGTCATGACCGGTGAGGCTTACGAACAAAGCGCGTTGCTGGCGAAAACAATGGGACCGTTCCCGGGTTATCGGGAAGCGCGTTGCAGTGGAGTGAGCAAACCGGCGGCGAAAGATAATGTCGCATCGATGCTGGAAGTGATTGATTTGCATCGGGACGCGGTCGAGGAGATTCCGGAGGCAGAGGAATTTGCTTATTTGAAAAAGGAAGCTGCTCGTGCGTGGGATCGCGCAGCCGATCTCGGCAAGCGTCACGGTTATCGCAACGCTCAGGTAACAGTGCTCGCTCCCACCGGCACAATCAGTTTTCTCATGGATTGCGATACCACGGGGATCGAACCGGATATCGCGCTGGTGAAATACAAATTACTAGCCGGTGGCGGAATGCTAAAAATCGTTAACCAAACGATTCGACCTGCGCTGCAACATCTGGGTTATGCGGAGGAAGAGATCGCGCGCATCATCGAGCATGTCGATCTCTTCGACACCATTGAGGATGCCACGCCTGGCGCCGATCACTCGGCCGTTCTCGCGGGAACAGCGGAGGCAGGCCGGCTTTATCCGACGCCGTTGCGGGCGGAGCATCTCCCGATTTTTGATTGCGCCTTTCGCGCGCATCTCGGGGAGCGCAGCCTCCATTACATCGCACATCTGCGAATGATGGCGGCAGCGCAGCCTTTCCTCAGTGGCGCGATTTCGAAAACGGTGAACATGCCGGAGAACGCGACCGTTGACGACATCATGAACACTTACGTGGAAGGATGGCGGCTGGGATTGAAATCGATCGCCATTTACCGCGATGGCTCGAAACGTTCCGCTCCCTTGAACACCAGAAAAACGCGCGACATGGGCTCGCTCGATGGAGTGATCGACGTCACAGTCGAGCGGGAAGATTTGCACAACCGGATTTTGGAACTTGAAAACGAAATCGCGATCTTGCGCGGACGGCCCTTTCGGCACCGCATGTCCGATACCCGCATGTCGTTGACGCACAAGTTCGAGATCGCTGGGCACGAAGGCTACATCACAGTGGGGTTATTCGACGATGGCGAGCCCGGTGAGCTGTTTATCACTATGGCGAAGGAAGGCAGCACGATTGGCGGCTTGATGGATACCGTCGGCACCCTCACTTCGATCGCCCTACAATATGGAGTACCCTTGGAAAGCCTGGTAAAGAAGTTCGCCTACCAGCGTTTCGAACCGAGCGGGTTTACCAAAAATCCTGATATCCGGAGCGCGACCAGCATTACCGATTACGTGTTTCGCTGGCTTGGCTGCCAGTTCATCAAAGGCTACAAGGAGGCGACCGCGCCGCATCGCGGGCAATCAGAACTGCCACTGAAAGAGCTTGCGGAAATGGAAAAGAAGGCGGTGAACCGGCCGGTGTCCGATCTGCCGCGCACGGCGGAAAAGGAATTAATCGATGTGATTACGAGCCATTCGCCGAACGAGGGAAATCCGAAGATGTTGAGCAAAGGCTACACCCACGCTGATCGGGTGAAGGTAGCCTTGGGCAACATGTTCATGGGCATAGTTTGCTCGGTCTGCGGCAGCGACAAAGTTATTCGCGCCGGGGCATGCGGTGTTTGCATGCAGTGCGGCACGAGCCAGGGCTGCAGCTAGATATGACCAGTTAGAAGGAAAATTAGAATGCCTAAGAAAACAATCGCACGGAGTTCGATCAGCGGACGATTTGTGAGAAAGAACTACGCTCGACGACACAAACGAACAACTGAATTTCAGCGTGTCAGAAGAGGCCGTCGATAAGCAGTCATTCTGGCGGGTGTGACACGAGTCAGGGAGGTAACTGAAGCAGCACAGGAGGTTCAAATGAACGGTGTCTATGACGATAAGGTTCTCCACGAAGCTATTCGAAGCTTCATGGACGCAGGGCGGATTGCCACTTCAGCGGAGATGAGGCTGGTTTGCCATGGTCTCGCCAGCCTTGCGTTTTCCATCAACGAACTGCAGAAGCGTGTACATCTTGTTGAAGAGAAAGTTGGCGTGTCTCCAATGCGAGATATTCAGGAATTGCTTGGCGCTGCGACGTTCGAGTGAGGCGAAAGTCAATTGTAGACAACGGGCGAAGGCTCAGTTCTAAATGCGAAGCCGCTTGGAAGAGAAATAGGCGGTCTTTTTCTCGCACTGGTCCGGACGGGATGGTACGAGCCGCAGACCTTTCAGTTGCCGGACTAGCCAGGGATGCAGTTAAGCTGGTGGTGGGTTGCAGGGCCGAGAGGGATGCGGCCGTGTGGGCAAAGCTTGTCTTCCAGTTAACGCCGGAAGGAGAGATACGCCCTGCCCGCTTTATACAACTCGAGTCGCCTTGTGATTTCGCAGGCGAACGTTGCTTGGCCGAGCCGGACAGCGTGATCAACAGCTTTTGACGCTGTTTCTGCCGCCCGATCGAACTCATTTTGATTGGCATAGGCCGCCGCCAGTGTGTCAAGAAAACGCGGATTGGCGTATCGGGTGGCTTCGCAACATCTGCGGGCTAGCTCTTCGGCACCATGTGGTTTGCGTACCCGTTCATCCGGCGAGGTGGCGAGCAACCAGGCGAAAGCATTTACACCGGCGAGATAAATCGGCCGCTGTTGCAAGCCCTGATCGACAATCTCATATGCCTCATCGCATTTAGCTCGTTGAGCCAGGATCAGCGCCTTGTTCCAATGCGAGCGGGCATAGGTGGGTTTTATCTCGATCGATCGGTCGATGTGTCGCGCCGCTTCTTCGACCTGATTCCGAGCGAGCAAGACCTCTCCAAGATTGTTCTCCGCTTGGTAAAAGCTCGAATTGAGCCGGACAGCCGCACGAAAGTGTTCTTCCGCCCCTCCTGAAGAGCCGCCTTCCATCAGATTGACCCCGAGATTGTTGTGCGCCAGCCAGCAATTCGGATTTTTGAGCAACGCGTCGCGCCAGACTGTGTCCTCGCTCTTATAAATGAAACATTGTCGTGCAGTCAGCAGGGCCAACACAAAGAGGACGAAACCCAGTGCCGCGTTTCGGACATGACGGCTCACGCCAGAAAGAACATTAGGAAATGCACTCGCCAAAGCGATCACTCCCAGGCTCGACAGATACTGCCAGTGATCGGCGACGAAGGAGAATTGGAAGGCATAGCCGTTGAAGAAGCCAAGGATTGGTCCCAGGGTGACGATGAAGAACGCAGCGGCGGCGAAGGGTCCTTTGCCGATGGTTTTGCGCAGGAACCAGAGAGCAAGGAGGCAGAGTGCGACAAAAGCAGGAACGAGCAATAGCCAAAGCGAGGTCACTTCCCAGCGGGGATAGATGAAAGTGAGATCGTTAGGCCAGACCAGCTTGAAGAAGTAGAAAAGAATGGCCCGGCCTGCGACGATACAACGCTGGTAAAACTCCAGATCGAAAAAAGCCCCGGCTGCTCCGACGTGATGGACTTCGAGCCACGCGGTCAGCAGCCCCATCGGCAAACCGACGAGGAAATAAGGAAGCAACGGGCGAAAATCTGCCGGGCGGATTCGTTCGCGTTTCCACCAAATAAGAATGGCAAGCACGACCGGAAGCGAACAGGTCACACTCTTGGAAAGGAGGGCACAGATAAAGAAGAGCAAGGACAGAACAAACCAATTCCCTCGACGCAGCAGGTCGCGGGTTTCCAAGTTTTCAAAGTTGAGGTAGGCGAGAACGCTTCCAAGGAAAAATGCGGTCGAAAGAAGATTTTTGATTTCGGTGACCCACGCAACTGATTCAACCATGACCGGGTGCAGGGCGAAAACAGCGGCGGCGAACCAGGAACCGCGCAGGCCGAGCTTTCGCAGGACTAGCCAAAACAGGACTGCGTTCAGTGTGTGCAACGCGACATTCACAGCATGATAGCCGAATGGATGAAATCCCCAGAGTTGATATTGAATCCAGAAGGCGGTGCCGGTGATTGGGTAATATTGTTGTAAGGCGAGGAGATCGAACCACAGCCGATAGAGACCGTTCAGTCCTTCAAGCGTGCGATTGTGCATCAACCACGCATCGTCGTCCCAGATGAAGCCATTGCGGAACGCTGGCAGATAAGCGAGCACGGTAAGGGCCACGAGAAAAGCTGCTTTGGTGGAGGTTCTCATGGGCGCGGGAGTCAGTCTGGGCATGTGCTGCTGGGGCATGGAATAGCACAATGGATGCTTGGGCGGCCGTAGATGATACGGATCTCAAACGCCGTGCGTGATTTCCAGATCAAACACTCGAAAAAAAGGTTTCGTTCGCCGGTTGATCCCAAAGCCAAGAACGAGACGGAAACCGCACAAGGGAACCGCGCAGTCTCTTTGGAGGCGATTTGGTTTCGCATCCCGTTCGAGTCCGTGATTGGTTTATGGATTAAAAGCGCGGGAGAAAAACAGGACCTCAGACGAGGAATTTTGAAAATCATTTCTGGGGGACAAACTGGCGTTGATCGCGGGGCGCTCGACGCCGCGCTTGCATTTGAAGTTGAGTGCGGGGGGTGGTGCCCGGCGGGACGGTTGGCCGAAGATGGGACAATTCCGAAACGTTATCCGGTGATGGAGTTGGCGAATGCCGGATATGCCGAACGCACCGCACGGAACGTGGCGAATTCGGATGGCACGCTCGTTATTTCAAAGGGAGAGCCTATCGGCGGGACACGTGAAACGATTGATCGCTGTGTCGAAATGCAGAAGCCGTATCTCATTATTGATTGCGCGAGTATGAGCGTCGAGCAAGCTATCGAAGCGGCAACGGAGTTCTTTAAAAATCTGTCATCCCGAGCGGACGCGAGGGACCTCTCAGTTGGTCAGGTCATAAGCGAACATTCGCGAGGTTCCTCGCCGTCTGCGCGGCTCGGAATGACAGTGTTGAACGTGGCCGGACCGCGGGCCAGTCAATGGCCGGAAGGCCACCAAACTGCGCTACAAATTGTGTCAGGCGTTTTGCGCCTGCTTAGTGGACAGAACGACGCCAGTGAATACAGTTTGTGACTCGCCAAGCGGCGACCCCTGAACATGGCACAAAGCGAAGCAGAAATTCAGCGTCAGAAGGAAATGCAGCAAGCGGAGGAGCTGCTTTTTAGCGGCCGGCAGGAACTCGGTTTCGCCAAGGGACTTTTCCTGGGAAATTTTGTCGCTGACTGGGTGATGCCGTATCCGCGGCTTGACGCGACGCGGCAGACGGAATTGGACAGTGCACTGATCGAAGTGCGCCAAATGCTCGATCGCGACCTCGATCCGGACTGGATCGATCGTAATGCCGATATCCCGCGGAACCTCATCGACGGACTTGCTCGCACCGGTGTTCTCGGGATGACAGCGGCACGGGAATTCGGCGGCCGTGGTTTCTCGCAAATGCAATGCTGCCGCATTCTGGAGGAGATCGGGAAACGGGACGCTTCCACTTCGGTGTTTGTTAATGCTCATCACTCGATCGGAATCCGGGCGTTGCTGTTATTCGGCACCCGTGAACAGCAAGCGCAATGGTTGCCGGCGCTGGTGGCGGGAGAAAAACTGGCGGCCTTCGCTTTAACCGAACGAGAGGCTGGATCAGACGCCGCCAATGTCCGAATGACCGCCAGGCCAAGCGACGACAGCTCGCATTACGTTTTAAACGGCGAAAAACGTTACATCACCAACGCTGGCATCGCGCAGGTCTGGACGGTGATGGCGCGAACGCCGGTTTCGAACAAGCCGGGTAAGGACGCGATCACCGCGTTTCTCGTCACGCCCGACATGCCGGGAGTGGAAATGATCGAAGCTCGAATGCCAAAGCTCGGGATTCGCGGCACCGCCACTGGTCGTTTTCGTTTAAACAACGTGCGCGTGCCGAAAGAAAATATTCTCGGCCCGCTCGGCAAAGGTTTGCGCGTCGCGCTGACCGTTCTGGATTTCGGGCGTACCACTTTCGGCGCCTGTTGCACCGGCGCGGCCAAACATTGCCTGCAACTGGCGATCGAGCATGCCAACTCCCGTCAGCAATTCAAAAAAACACTGGGCAATTTCGATCTGGTGAAAAAGAAAATCGCGCGCATGGCAGCCGATATTTACGCGATGGAAGCAATGACGAACGTGACCGCATCGCTAATCGATCGCGGGCTCGAGGATTACATGATCGAAACGGCGATGCTGAAAGTTTTTACGACCGAGCGCCTTTGGGAAGCGGTCAACGACGCCTTCCAAATCCATGGTGGCTCCGCTTATTTCGATGATAATCCGTTGGGTCGCATTTTGCGGGATGCGCGAATCAATCAGATCGGCGAAGGCTCGAACGAAGTGCTGACCTCGTTTATCGCGCTGGTCGGAATGCGCGGGCCAGGAATGGAGTTCAAAGAAATTTACGACACCATGACATCGTTCTCGATAAACCGAGTCGGCAAAGCGTGGAGCGCGGGCATGAGCCGGTTGGGCGCGACCGTTCGCACCCCGAACGTGCCAGTGCAGAGCGTAGAGTTGCGCGCTTTCGCTGGACACCTCGGACGTTTGATCTGGCGCTTCAATGTCGCGGTCAATCGCGCGTTGGTTGTTTACCGCGAACCGGTCCTGGACATGCAGCTGATTCAGGAGCGAATCGCTGGGGCAGCGATGGAATTGTTCGCCTCAACCTGCACACTCAGCCGCTGGGATTCGGAGTTGCAGGCATCTCAACGCAACGGTAACGCCGCCTCGAGCGATTCCTCCGCGCCCGGGCTTTTCCTGCGCCAGTCTTTTCGGCGCATTCGAACTTTTCTGGATTCGTCAGGGAACAACGACGACAAAGCGATTCTCGCCACGGCAGATTCGGTCCTCGGGAAAACGCGATAATTTTTGTATCGGTTAGGCGCGAACATCAAGCCCGGTTTGGTGCGATCCTGCTGCGTTGGCAGCGCCCTTTTCTTTTGTCTCGCCGTCGGGTTGAAACTTAACGGTTCCTCGGTGGGAATGTGGCGCAATCTTCTCACTGAGCCCGGAATTGCTCGGGGCCTGATTCTATCCTCACCGAAGCATCTGCGAGTTGACGAATGGGCCATCTGGACGCCCGCGATGCTCTCGCAAGCACGCCAGACTCCACCGTTTCCGATCGAAAATCCCAGTCTCGGCGCCGGACGCGCGCCGCTTCTCATGAGCGTTCCGGTCGCCTATTACACGACATTTTTCCGTCCGCAGTTGTGGGGCTTTTTCGTTTTCGATTTCGAACATGGATTTTCGTTTTATTGGTGCACGAAGGTTTTCGGATTACTGCTAGCGGTTGCGTGGGCACTGCGACAAATCGGCGTCCGGAGCTACTTGCTCGCGATTTTCGGCGCGATCTGGGTACTATTTTCCAGCTACGTGCAATGGTGGTTTTCGTCGCCAGGTATGCTTCCCGAAATGATCACCACCTGGGCGATCTGCCTGGGATGCGCGGTGTGTTTTTTCAAAGATCGACATCGCGGAAAATTGGGGCTGGCGCTGGCAGGTTTCATTTTTTGCGGCACCAATTTCGTGCTTTGTCTTTATCCGCCTTACCAAATTCCGCTCACGCTTTTGATGCTCGCCATTTTGGCCGGTGTATGGCTCGAAAAGTGTGACAAGGAGGATTCCAAATCGACAATCCGTGCCTTGCTTCTCATCGGAACGGGGTTGTTAGCAATCGCAATCATGCTGATTCCATATTGGATTGACGTACGAGGGACACTCGAAACGGTGGCACACACGGTTTATCCCGGACAGCGTCGCAGCGCAGGCGGAGATCTGTCGCTGTTTAAATTATTCGCGGGTGTACTCGGTTTTTTCGAATCCGAACAAACCGTGCCCGCTGTTTACGATAACATATGCGAAGCGAGCAATTTTTATCCGCTCTGGCCCGCGGTCGTTCTTGCGACCTTATTCGCTCGCTTTCGAAATAGGACGCGCATCTCTCCGTTGCTGGCAACACTATCGATCTTTCTCATTTGCTTTGGTCTTTATTGCGTGATGCCACTTCCGGCCTGGTTGCTGCGCGCGACACTTTTGGACCTCGCCACCGAACGCCGCGCTCTTCTTGCCTTGGGCCTCGCAAACATTTTTTTGTGCTGCTTCTTCCTGGATCGATATCGCGCGGCATTTCTGTCCAAGACGACTGCGGGCATCTGTGGGGCCGTTCTCTGGCTCGGAGTTGTGTTTCTTCTCTTGCGAGGACGGACTACGAACGCCGTCTATTTCAGCGATCCATGGCACTGGATCCAGCCGCTGGCGATCAGCGCCGCTATTCTCCTGCTCTTTTTCTGGGAAGCGCTCCGGTTTCGTTGGCTGCCAACAGTTCTGGGCGCGCTCTTGATTTTCAGCAATGCCGCAATCAATCCGGTGATGTCTGGCCTTGGACCTTTGCTCGGATCGAACGCCTTTAAAGAAATCGATCGCATTCGAGCGCAGGATCCCGATGGAAAATGGATTATCTATCACACTCGTTATTTCGCGCAATTGGTTAAGGCGACCGGTGCACCAGTCTTCAATGGCACTATGATTGTGCCCGATCTGGCGCTTCTCCACCAGCTCGATTCCGGCGCAAACGAGTCCACTTATAATCGCTACGCAAATATCGGGTGCGAGGTGCCGAGGAAGTCCCATGAAGTGAGTGCGAGTTTGGTTTATCCCGACTTTTACATTTTGTTTTTGCCGCCGGACCTGCCGGTTCTGGCCAACGCCGGATACCGCTACATGTTGTTTCCAAAGGAATGGACCGACGGAGCGCTGTATGGATTCACTTTGATCGAGAAGATCACACCGGGCGATCTTTGGATTTATCGGCACGACTAGAGTCGCGATTTCTCCTGCGGGCGCGTCGCGGGCACCTTTTCATCAACCGCTTGATGCTCATGCTTGGCCATTCCATCGCCCTCGAAAAAAGGAATGCTCGATGTAACGCACACGCAGCTGTTTACATTTCGTTTCCATCAGGGAGCTGCTCAGCCAATCTGGCTACAAAATTCTTGAAGTATGCGAAATTCCGGCGCCATTCCCTGTCGCACTCGGAAATCCTTTCGTCGCACGTGCGCGCATCTCCAACGCGAAGCTAGGTCCGACAGCGGTAAATAGCCCGATGCTCCACCGTCGTTGGACGTTATTAGCAAAACGGCCTGCATGCGAGTCGTTCTCCCACGCGACACTTACTTCACGATGTTCAGTTGGCGCAATATTTCTGTCGCGCTTGGATCGTAGGTTCCATTCTGAACGAAGAACAAGCAGTAGTGACTTAAATCCACCGCGCAAACTACGGCTACGGCTACGGGAATAAAGATGGTTCGATAACGCGAGGGGACGCTTGCAGCCATGAGAACGATTTGCGTAAACGCGAGCCAGCGAAGTGGCAGATCCCACATAGCGGTGTAGCGCAGGCTTATCCCGTAATGCAGATTCGACATCAGCAGATAGGTGACTGCAAGAAAGAGCGCGAAATAGCGACCGATCGCCTCCTGGAAACTAAGCCGCCCAAGCGCAGCCAGCGCGAGCAGCGTAACCAAGGGGCTAATCGCGATCAGATCGAGAATATAACGAAACCACGGACCATCCCCGGTTTGTATAACATAAGGGGTCACATAGGCCTTTGAAAGATTAGCCTGGAACACCTGAATCAAAGTCGCTAGTCCGCCGGCGGCAATGACCAGGGTTGCCGCGCCCGCCAATGCACCGGCGAAGGTGGCGATAACGAGATTCAGACCTACCTCCCCAATCTTCAGCCAGCGGTTGCACGCAAGAATACTGAGAATACCAACAAAGACAAAGGCCGCGCTTTCCTTGGTTACTACCATTAGCGCGATGCTCGCTCCGTAAGGCACGAGCCACTTCAGCGAAGAAGGCCCCCGCATGTTTTCCCAAAGCAACCAAATCGTCAGGACAGCGGTAAAGGCGAATACTCCGTCGACGTAGGCTCGTTGTGCCAATTGGATCTGCATCGGGGCACAACTCAGTAAGGCGCTCACCGCTATGGCAGCAGGTAACCCAGCGGCGCGGTAGAGGAAAAGGGCACTAATGAGTAACGTAAGAACGCTGGCGGAGCAGGCGACCGCTCGCAAAGATATCAGTGGCACGGTATTAAAGATTTGATGCCAAAGAAACGCAGCCGCGATTAGCGTTACCCGCGTGGGGGGAATAACGGCAACGGGAAGGGTTGGTTGAACTTTAGCGTAGTCGCGAACGAGACTCGGATAGCTAGTAAAACCGTTGTGGACAAGAAACATCACCCCGTGACGATAATACATCTCATCCACACCAGGGTATTTGAGGCCCGCGCTAGGATAAACGCGCAGAAAAGCGCCGAAAAGAAGGACAAGACAAAGCAGAGCGATTCCAAGCCGGCTTTCAGGAATCTGCGACATAGCGGTCGGTGCCATTAAGGATGAAGGTGCGGGCTAAACTTGAGAATTTTAAGAGCATACATTAAGTACTGGGTAGCCAGCTCATAGAGAGGAAAGTTCACCGCCAGGACGATATACTGATGGAACTCGATTAGACAAAGGACGCTAGTCGCCCCAACGATCAGCCAATTCTGGGCGCGCGGGAACAACCTGCAGAGGGAAAGCATCTGGCTAAACGCAAGTACTCGCAACGGCAGATCCCACATGTTGGCGTAACGAAGATTCATGCCGTACTTAATGTTGCACATGACCAAATAGCTTACGGCAATGAAAAGGACGAAAAACCATTCCGCCTTTTGCTCGCGCCGAATGGTGAAAACAGCGCCGATAGCTAGTAAGAGAACTACTGGACTAACCAGCAGTAGATCAACCAGATAGCGATACCATGGGCCGTCCCCGGTCTGAATAGCGTAGTCGAGAGTGTAGTTCTTGCCGACAGACAGCGTATACGTCTCAATTAAACTCCCGACACCGCCTGCCAGTATAAGGAGGATGACAACGCCGAGAAGCGAGCCAAGAACGGTCGCGATGATCATCTCGCGGGTAACGACACCAAAAGCGAGCCAGCGATTAGCCGCTATGATTCCGATAAATGCAACCCAAACAAAAAAGGCGTTCTCTTTGGTAATGACACATGCGCACAGGGCAAAGACGTAGAGGGTTAGCCAACGCCAATCCCGCGGTGATCGAAGATTTTCCCAAAGTGACCAAAGCGCCAATATTGCCCAGAAGGTAAAGAATCCGTCGATCAGACCATGCTGTGACATGTGCAGTTGCGTCGGTGCTACCGCCATGAGGGAAGTAACTCCAAGAGTATAGCCGGCGCGCCCTAATCGGCTGGCGAAGACAGCTGAAAGTAGCAGCGTTAGCATGCTAAAAATGGAGGAGAGGTAATGTAAGGCGGTGCGTTCGGGTGTGCTAAATAGAGCATGATAAAGATAGGCCAGGAAGATGTACAAGAAGCGAAGTGGGGGTAGAATTGAACCAGGAAGGGTCTTCTGTTTTTCGATATACGCCCTAACAATATCCGGATAGGAAGTTAGACCGTTCGTGCCAATTGCTTTGGCGTAAGCTTCGTAAAGTCGCTCGTCGTAGCCGCCTTTTTGATCGTCCGGTCTAGGATGGAGCGACTCGATGGCGTGA
>Ga0209161_10001000_pt1 | contig 23139 bp, 24 predicted proteins | sample GraSoiAngelo_155_FD_186169 | JGI IMG/M metagenome (GOLD analysis project Ga0209161, IMG submission 186169) | Grasslands soil microbial communities from the Angelo Coastal Reserve, California, USA - 14_1009_13_30cm (SPAdes) (version 2) | ecosystem: Environmental > Terrestrial > Soil > Grasslands... | reverse complement strand
GGTCGGCGACAAAAGCCGCTGCGCGAGGTCTTCGAGGAGATCGCCGCCGAAAAGACCGGCGCGAGCGAGTCGGCCGCCGCCGCCGCGAAAGCCCTCTGCGCTGACCTCGCGCACTATGCGGCGCGCGCCGCCGAGCTCACGACGGCGGCTCTGCTCTTCGAGTTCCTCGACCGCTCCAAGCTCCTGGCGCGCTACCTCGACCCCGATTCCGCGCTCGTGGAGGAGCAGGGAAGGAACGTGGCCAAGTTTCTACGGCTCGTCCACAACGCGGGTCGCGCGCTGGCGTCCGACCGGGCATCGTTCTTCGTCCCGCACCTCGAGCTGCTACGCGAAGCCGGCGACGATCCGGTCGCCGCGGACTTCGAAACCTCGCACGAACAGGTGAACGTGCTCAGCATCCACAAGGCGAAGGGCCTCGAGTTCTCCGTGGTCTTCCTGGCGCATACGACCGACGAGCGGCTACCGGGCCAGGCCCGGCTCGATCCGCTTCGCCTTCCCGATGAGCTGGCCCGGACTGTCCCTCCGGATCGCGAACGGCATATCGCCGAAGAGCGCCGCCTTGCGTATGTCGCGATGACCCGCGCCAAGGACGCCTTCTACTTCACGAGCGCGATCGACTACGGGTTCCAGCGCCCGTCGCGTCCGAGCCGGTTCATCGGAGAGGCGCTCGGCCGTGAGCCCTCACGCCTTTCCGCCAGGCTCCAGGTCATCGAAGCGTTGCAACGCTTCCAGCGCGCGCCCGCGCCGGCCGACGCGCCTCTGCCGGCGCTCGGCGTCGACGACGTGCTCACCGTGTCGTACGAGGCGATCGACGATTACCAGCGCTGCGCGCTGCTCTATCGCTTCAAGCACGTGCTGCAGATCCCGGTGTTGCCCACGCCGCAGATGACGTACGGCCTCGCCCTGCACGAGGCGGTCAAGGACTACCTGCGGCGCAAACGAGACGGGGAGACGCCCACGCTCGCCGACCTTCAAGCGGTTTTTCGCGCGGCATGGCTCGCCGAAGGATTTATCAACCCCGCGCACGAGAGCGAGCGCTTTCAAGCGGGCCTGGCCGCGCTCCGGCGTTTTCACGACGATGAGCGCGCGCAGCCCGCGCCGGACCTCGTCGAACAGCGCTTCAGCTTCATGATCGGGAACGACCGCGTGGTCGGTCGCTGGGACCGCGTCGATCGGACGCCAAGCGGCGCGGTGGTGGTGGACTACAAGGCTGGGGCGGATGAGGAGGGGAGCGGTCGCGCCCAGCGCGCGGCTGGCGAGAGCCTGCAGCTACGCCTCTACGTCCTGGCCCACGAGCGTGTCTACCGTGAGCGTCCCGTCCAGGCGGCTCTGCACTTCCTTGAGAGCGGCGAGCGGGGCGTGATCACCCCCACGGACGACAGCATCGGTGCGGTCCGTGCGTTGGTGACGTCGACGGCGGCGAAGATCCGCTCGCGCGACTTCGCTCCGAATCCGAAGAACCTCCGCACCTGCCAGCAGTGTCCGTATCACCAGATCTGCCCGAGCTCGCTCACGGCAAGGATCGCGACCACGACGGCGGTGCCGGTCGGCTAACTGTCTCTGCGCAGGGACGTGCTACCAAAAAAGAAAGCGCCAGAAAGGGAGCAGGGCCCAGAGGCCCCGCCCCCGTTCTTCGCTTCAGGCCGCTGCGGTGGTCCGACGCTGGGTGCGAACGAGCTGTGCGAGGCGGACCGTGCCGCCGATCGCGATGAGTGCCGCGACGAAGGCGATGCCTTGACCGAGTGGTTCGTTGGCGGGGCTTGGGGCCGGAGCACTTTGCGAGTCATTCGCTGAGGTAGAGGCCGGCGCGAGAACCGTGACCGTCCCGAGGTCGAAGGGCGCGAAGAACGAGCCCTGCGTCACCTGCCAGGTGTACGTGCCCGCGGCAGGGAAGTAGACCTTGGCCACGTAGTGGCCGGCTGCGCCGGCGGTGGTACCGGGGTAGGAGAGCGCCTTGCCCGTCGTGTTGCGGATGAGGATCTCGGTCGTGTCCGCTTTGTACGGCTCGACGCCGTCCATCAGGATCGTGTAGCCCAACATGTAGGTCTGGCCGGCGTGAAGGCCACCGGGCGGAAGCGGGTCGAGCTTGGTGACCGCGCCCTCCTTCGCAAAGGCCGTGCCGGCGAGCGCGGCGAGGGCGAGGAGCGTGCCGACTGCGAGGATCGATATGCGTCGCATGCGTCCCTCCGTGCGTGGCTGCATGGCCCTTGCGCCACCTGTTCTCCATACAACCCCCGAGGAAAAGGGTTCCAAGCCCGTCCGTGCGCAACGACGAGGCGCGTTCAGACCGCGCGGCGCGTGTGCGGTGCGTGGACCGTCAGGAGCAGAAGGAAGCTCACCAGAACGAAAGCTGCCGCCCCCACGAACGCTGCGCGATAGCTGTCGAAGTTGCCGATCATGATCCCGGCCACGACCGCGCCAACCGGCTGCGCGAGCGACCAAATACCCGATCCGAGCCCGGTCATCTCGGCCGCGCGTTCGCGCGGCACCAGGTCAACGAGCAACGGGATGTTCAGCGCCGTCCACACGCCGTTCGCAATCCCGACAAAACCCATGGCGACGAGCGCCTGCGGCACGGTCTGGACCTGAGAGGCCGCGAAGGCGATCAACGAGAACGCGAGCACGCCGACGGCGAGGACCTGTTTCTTGCCATAGCGGTCCGCGGCGTACCCGGCCGGGATCGCGCCGACGATCGTGCCGACCAGGGCGGGGAGAAACAGCTGGAAAGCCTCACCCTCACTGGTCCCCAGCTCCCGCACGCCGAAGCGCGTGAGGTAGGGGAGTACGCCTCCGGTGCCTAGCCAGAAGGCCACGGCCGCCAAGATGTATTTGCTCAGCTCGCGGTACGCGAGGAGACCGCGCAGGTAGCCCCGAAGGTCGAAACGCACCGGCTCCGTCGGGCGCGGTGGAGACTCCGGCTCCTTGACCCCGATCGTCGTGATCGTGAACGAGATCACGAGGATCACGGCGACGTAGAGGAAAACGAGCTGGGGTGAACGATCCCAGAGGAAGATCGCAAGCAGCGTTGCTCCGATCTGGCCGGCCATGTTGAAGACGGCGAGGATCGTCCCCACGCGGCCTCGCTGCTCCGGCGGCACGATGTCCGCCATGAGTGCGGTGTATGGGTCGACGGCCACGTTGAGGAAGAACGCGTTTATGGAGAGCACCATCAGCATCGGCACAAGCGGCGGGAATCCGCTCAGGAAGAGGAGCGAGGCCGCGGTGAGCGCGACGCCCGCGATGAAGAACGGTTTGCGCCGGCCGATCCGTGTTCGCGTACGGTCGGACATTGCGCCCACAATTGGTTGCACGAAGGCACCCGCGAGAGATCGCTCCTGCGAGAGGAGGCCGACCGCCCAGGTCGGGACCGCGGGGTAGCGCTCTAGGTAGAGTCCCGCGCCGCTGTTCAGGAAGCTGTAGACCGCGCTCGCCCCAAGTGTTCCGAAGCCGTAGATCGCTGATTCGCGGAACGACAGCGGACGGGTCGGGCCGCTTGCTTCCATTGGCCGACCTTTCTACAGCACCGACGCAAAGGCCCAGGAGCTCCGCGACCGTCGTACAGGTGCGGCGCACACAAATCTTGCCTCGAACGCTTGTGCTAAAGGCCTTTGGTGACGACAATCGCAGGCCATGGACCTCGCGACGCTGTTCGCGCTTCTGGCGGCGATCGTGGCGCTGACGGCGCTTGCCCTCGTCGTTCGCCGGCCCACCGCTGACGGCGGCGGCGCGGCCCTCCGCGAGAGCGTCGGTGCGCAGCTCCAAGCCGCGCAGCAGGGCGCCCAGGGGCAGGTCGAGCTGCTGGCGCGTTCGGTGGCGGATCTGCGGTCCGATCTGAGCCGCGCGCTCGGAGCCACGGAGCACCAGCTGACCAGCCAAGCCGGCACGACTCAGCGAACGCTCAGCGACCTCTCGCGGCAGCTCGGCGCGCTGTCCGAGCAAAGCCAGCGGATCGGTGAGCTCGCCAAGGACATCGGCTCACTTCAGGATCTCTTGCGCGCGCCGAAGGCCCGCGGCGGATTTGGCGAGCTCCTCCTCGAACGGCTTCTTCACGATGCCCTCCCTGCGTCCGCGTACGAGATCCAGTACACCTACAAGGACGGGTCGCGGGTCGATGCCATCGTGCGCTACGCCGGGCGAATCGTTCCGATCGACGCGAAGTTCCCCAACGAGACGTGGACCGCGCTCGCGAGCGCGGCTGCCGAGACCGAGCGTCGCGCGAAAAAGCGCTTGTTCCTCCAGCAGGTCCGGCGGCACGTGGACGCGGTCGGCCGCTACGTCTCTCCCGCGGACGGCACGATCGACTTTGCCGTGATGTATATCCCGTCCGAGTCGGTCTATTACGACCTCGTACTGCGCGAGGAAGAGGGAGAGCCGGATCTGCGCGCCTACTGCGCCGAGCGCAAGGTCATCCCAGCGTCGCCGAACACGCTGCTTGCGTACCTTCAGGTGATCGCGCTCGGCGTCCGCGGCCTCGCGATGCAGGAGCGTACGCGCGAGCTGCAGCAGGGCGTGTCCGCGGTGCGTCGCGAGTTCGAGCGCTTCGTCGAGCTTCACGACCAGCTCGGTCGGCACCTCGAGAACGCCACGAAGAAGTTCGATGAGACCGACCGCGCCCTGGCCCGCGCGTCGGGTGCGATCGAGACGCTCGCCCAGGCACCGATCGCCGCCGGGAGCGAGCAGGTCGCGTTGCCCCTCGCCATGCCGCCGGAGACCGAGGACCGATAACGAAACGGCTCCTCGTGCTGCTCGCGCTCGCCGGTCTCGCGGTCGTGGTGTTCGTCGTCCTCATGCGCGATCCGGCCGACACGCTAGCCATCGCCACGGTGATCGTGGGTGCGTCGGTGTTCGTCGCCAGCGTGACGGCGCTCGTCAGCCTCGCTCTGGAGGAACGCTGGGCCGGCCAGGCTCGGCCGCGTGGCCGCGAGCCGCGTCGGCGGCGCGCGTTGCGCAGGGGACTGAGCGTGGGAGCTCTCGTCGCGGCGCTCGCGCTGCTGCGCGCCGTCGACGGCCTGACCATCCTGACCGGAGGTTTCGTCGTCGCCGGTTTCGCGCTGGCCGAGCTGGTCCTGAGCGCGCGGCCCGCCGTCCGTTCGGGTTAGCCTCCAATCGCCTTGGATGTCAGGGCGCTCAAAAAGCGCCTCGCCGAGCGCGTCGACGCACGGGCTCCGGCGCTCGATCGGCTCGCGCTTGCGATCCATTCGCGCCCGGAGCTCGCGTTCGAGGAGCGTTTCGCGGCCGATTCGCTTGTGGCATATCTGCGCGCGGAAGGGACGAACGCCGAGACGACCGCCGGCGGTCTCGATACAGCGTTCGCTGTCGAAGCCGGCGCCGGCGGGCCGCTGATCGCGATCCTCGGCGAGTACGACGCTCTTCCGGGCATCGGCCACGGCTGCGGCCACAACCTCATGGGCGCCGCGGCGGTAGGCGCGTTCCTCGCGCTCCGCGACGTGCTGAATGGGCTCAAGGGTCGCGTCCGGCTGATCGGCTGTCCCGCCGAGGAGCGCGGCAACGGCAAGGTGCATCTGATCGAGGGCGGCGTCTTTGACGGTGTGGACGCAGCGCTCATGTACCACCCCGGCGATCGCGACGAGATCGATCCGCTCATGCTCGCGATGGTGAACCTGGACGTAGAGCTTCTCGGGAAAGCGGCCCACGCCGCCGCCGAGCCGCACGAGGGTGTCAATGCGCTCGATGGCCTGGTACTTGGATGGAACGCGATGTCGGCGCTGCGTCTATTGGTCAGGAGCGATTCGCGGATCCACGGGATCATCACCGACGGCGGGAAGGCCGCGAACATCATTCCCGATCGCGCAGCCGCGCGGTTGATGGTGCGCTCTCCGGAGAACACCTATCTCGCCGACCTCCGCCGCCGGGTCCTCGCGTGCTTCGAAGGGGCGGCGCTCGCCACCGGCTGCGAGCTGAAGACGGAATGGAGCGAGGTCTGCGAGGTGGTGAATACGAATCGGCCGCTCGCGGAAGCGTTCGCTGAGAATGCGAAGGCCCTCGGTCGCACGATGCACCCGCGGCGGTCGAGCGACACGCACGGCTCGACGGACATGGGGAACGTGACCACGCTCGTGCCCGGCATCCATCCGTTCCTCGCGATCACGGAAGGTCCGGTGCCGGGTCACTCGATCGCCTTCACCGAGGCGGCGAAGACGCCGCACGCTCTCGAGACGATGCGGCTCGCGGCCAAGGCGCTGGCGATGACCGCACTTGACGCGTTCGTCGATGGCTCACTGGTGAAGCGCGCGAAGGAGGCACACAACGGCCGCCAGCCGTGATTGGCAGGGCACGGAGCGCGACGCGGGCGAGGCCGCGCGACTCGCCGCGCTCTACGACCTTGCCGTCGGGCCGATCGAAGGTGGTCCGGATGTGGAGTGGTTCTCCGGTCTTGCGCGCCGCACCGGCGGTCCGATCCTCGAGCTAGGCTGCGGTACCGGCCGCATCGCGGTGCCGATCGCGCAGGACGGCCATCATGTCGTGGGTCTCGATCACTCTCGGGCGATGCTGGAGCGCGCGGAGCGCCGCGCCCGGCGGGTGAACGTCGACGTGCGGTGGGTCGAGGCTGACATGCGGGCCTTCTCACTTGATGAGGCCTTCGCGCTCATCTTTGTCGCCCTCAATTCCTTCCTGATGCTCACGCCGGACGATCGCTGGGCCTGCCTTGCCCGGATGCGCGAGCATCTCGCCCCTCGCGGGCGGGTGGCGATCGACGTCTTTCAGCCGGACCCGCAGCGCATCGTGGGTATGGAGGGTGGCGTCGTCGACGAGTGGGAACGCCTCGACCCAGAGACGGGCAAGGCCGTCCGGGCGTTTTCATCGAGCCGGGCGAATGTCGATGGCGTGACCCAGCGCATGTGGTACGACGAGATCGCGGAGGATGGCACGGTGAAGCGGATCACCGGGACCACGACACTTCATTACCTCTATCGGCGTGAAGCCGAGCTTCTTTTCTCGGAAGCGGGATTCCAGGTCGAGACGCTGCACGGCGACTACGACGGACACCCCGCCGACGCAGGGTCGCCGAAGCTCCTGATCGTCGGAAAGCGCAAGGAGCGCGGGACAGGACGCGAGCGACGGACTCGGTGATCGACCTCGTGCTGCGCGGCGGCAGCGTTATCGACGGTACGGGGGCGCCCGCGCGCCGAGCGGACGTGGCGATAAAGGACGGCCGCATCGCGGCGATCGGCCGCGATCTGGCCCAGGATGATGCTCGCACGCTCGACGTCTCCGAGCGGATGATCACGCCGGGGTTCATCGACATCCATTCGCACTCCGACGAGGCGATGTTCGTGAACGACGCCCTCGAGAGCGCCCTCCACATGGGCGTGACCCTCGTGGTCTGTGGGAACTGCGGCGGCTCGTCCGCGCCGGTGAGCGGCCTTGCCGAGGCCGAGCTCGATCGCGAGCTCGCGCGGCTCGACGTCAAGCGGACGTGGTCGTCGTTCGGCGAGTACGCCGCCGCGGTGGACCGCGCGCGCCCTTCGATAAACGTCTGCTCGTTCGTGGGGCACGGCACCCTCCGCTCGTGTGTCATGGGCGCGGACGCGCGTGCGCCGACCGCCAACGAGCTCGCCCGGATGCGCACGCTGCTCGCGAAGTCGATGGATGAAGGCGCCATCGGCCTCGCCTCCGGGCTCATCTATCCACCGAGTGCCTTCGGGACCACCGACGAGCTCGCCGCGCTCTGCGCGATCGTGCGGGAGCGGGGCGGCTTGTACGCGAGCCATATCCGCAACGAGAGCACCAGGCTTCTCGATGCCGTCGAGGAGAACCTCGAGATCGGACGGAGATCTGGGGTCCGGGTCGAGCTCTCGCATCACAAGGCCTCGGGAAAGCAGAACTGGGGCAAGGTCAAGGAGTCGACCGCGCTGATCGAGCGCGCGCGGGCCGAGGGGGTCGACGTGACCGCCGACCAGTACCCGTACACGGCCTCATCGACCGGCCTCGCGGTCACCATCCCGAACTGGGTGCACGAGGGTGGGACCGCGAAGATGTGCGACCGCCTGCGCGACCCCGCCGTGCGCGAGCGCATCCGCGGGGAAGACGTCGAGACCGGAAGAGCCTGGGACCGCATCGTCATCGCGCGCGCGCGGCACCACCCGGAGTGGGCGGGGAAGAACGTGCAGCAGCTCGCGACCGAAGCTGGCCGTGACCCACTCGAGTGGTCGTGTGACGCGCTCATCGAGCACGACGGCGCCGTGGACATCGTCCACCATTCGATGAGCGAGGACGACGTGCGCTACGTCATGGCCAAGGAGTGGGTCTGCGTCGGAAGCGACTCCCGCGCCAACGCGCCCTACGGGCCGCTTTCGTTCGGGAAGCCGCATCCGCGCTCGTACGGCACCTTTCCCCGTGTGCTCGGTCGATACGCGCGCGACGAAGGCGTGCTCACCCTCGCGGACGCGGTCCGGAAGATGACTTCCGCTACCGCGTCGCGCCTACGGCTTCGGGACCGGGGCGTCGTCCGCGAGCACGCGTGGGCGGATCTGGTCGTGTTCGATCCCGCTCGTGTGCGGGACACGGCGACCTATGACGACCCGCATCGCTTTCCGGTCGGGATCGACCACGTGCTCGTTCGTGGCGCTATGGCCCTCGAGTCCGGAGAGACCACGCGCGAGCGCGGTGGACGGTTCCTGCGCCTGGGTCCTGATCTGGGAGGAGCATGAATCGGGGACCGGGGGGAGGGGCCCAGGGGGCAGGGGCCCCCGGACGCGTAGCGGAGCACGAAGCGACAGCCCCCCGACTGGCGATCCTCGCCGAGGGCCAGTTCGCGCCCGCAACCGCCAAGACCGCCATCGGGATCCTGCGTTACGCGCCGTTCCCGGTCGTTGCGGTCGTGGACTCGACGCGCGCGGGCAAGGATGCGGCGGACTGCGTGGGTGTCGGACGAGGCGTGCCTATCGTCGCGAGCGTCGAGGAGGCGGCGGCGCTCGGCGCCAGGGCGCTGGTCATCGGGACGGCGGCGGCCGGCGGCCGCATCCCGGACTCCTACCGGCCCGCGCTCGCGTGGGCGCTCGCAAGCGGGCTTGAGGTCTGGAACGGACTGCACGAGCGGGTGCTGGCGGACCCCGCCCTCGCGGACGCCGCGCGGCGCGGCGGCGGGAGCGTGCGCGAGCTTCGAGAGCCGCCGATAGACCTCTCCATCGGAGGTCATCGCCGGCCCCGCGAAGGCGCGACGGTCGTTCTCACGGTCGGCACCGATGCCGCGGTGGGGAAGATGACCGCGTCCCTGGAGATCGTGCGCGCGCTCGAGCGCGCGGGCGAGCGAGCCGCGTTCGTCGCCACGGGACAGACCGGCATCGCCATCGCCGGAGACGGCATCGCGGTCGACGCCGTCGTTGCCGACTTCATCGCCGGCGCGGCGGAGCGCATGGTCTGCGATGCGGCCGAGCGCGCGGACTGGGTGATCGTCGAGGGGCAGGGGTCGCTGACCCACCCCGGTTTCTCCGGCGTCACCCTTGGCCTGCTTCATGGGAGCGCCCCTCACCTGATGGTCCTCTGCCACGACGCGACGCGGATGACCGTCAAGGGGTTCGAGCGGGAAGGCCTGCCGCTCCGGGACCTGCGCGAGTGCGTGCGGATCTACGAAGAGGCCGCGTCGTGGCGGAGGCCACCGGGCCATCCGCCCGCGCGGGTCGTCGCGATCGCTGTCAACACCAGCGGCATGGGCGAAGAACGAGCACGTGCCGAGCTCGGCGATGCTGCGTACGCGACGAAGCTGCCGGCCGCGGATCCGATCCGCGAAGGCGCCGCCGGAGCCGATCGCCTCGCTCAGGCGCTGCGCGCGGCGGTTCCGGCGTGAAGACCGACGTCCACGTCGTCGAGCTCCACCTGACGGTACCGTTCGCGATCTCGCGTGCGACTCAGACGACCAAGAAGGTCGTGCTCGTCGAGCTCCGGGAGGGCGAGCGCGTTTCGCGCGGCGAGGGCGTCCCGGACGCCTTCTTCGGCGAGTCGGCTGAGTCCATCGAGCGCGACGTACGTTCGGCGCTCGACCTGCTGCCCAAGGATCCGCTCGACCTCACGCTCCTCGGCGCGCGGCTCGACGAGCGCTTCCCCCACGGCGGGGCGGCCTGCTGCGCGATCGACGTCCTCGCGCACGACCGGGCGGCGCAGGCCGCCGGGGTCCCGCTTCGCGAGTTCCTCGGCCTGGCCCCGGCGGAGCCGCCGCCGACGTCGTTCACGATCGGGATCGCCGAGCCGGCGGTGATGGCCGAGCGCGCGGCGAAGGCCGCGGCCCAAGGCTTCACGGTGTTGAAGGTGAAGCTCGGGCACGGCGACGACGTCGCCATTCTCTCGGCCATCCGCGAGCGGTTCGACGGCGTGATTCGCGTCGATCCGAACGCCGCATGGTCCGTGGAAGAGGCGCCAGGACGCATTGCGCGCCTCGTGCCCTTCGGGATCGAGTTCGTCGAGCAGCCGGTCACGCCGGATGACATCGACGGCCTCCGCCTGGTACGGGAACGTTCGGAGCTGCCGATCGTCGTGGACGAGGCCGCCGTCCGTGCGGCCGACGTGCCGCGTCTGGCCGGCGCGTGCGACGGCATCAATGTGAAGCTTCAGAAATGCGGAGGCGTCGGGCCCGCGCGCGCGATGATCACGGCCGCTCACGAGCGGGGGCTCAAGGTGATGCTCGGATGTCGCGCGGCGGAGACCAGCGTAGCGATCGCGGCGGCGGCGCATCTCGCGCCGGCGGTCGAGTGGGCCGACCTCGACGGCAATCTGCTGATTACGGACGATCCCTTCCGCGCCGTCCGCGTCGAGAACGGACGCTTTGTGTATCCCGATCGGCCAGGCCTCGGCGCGATCCCGGCGTGAGCTCGCATCGTGTTGAGGTCGCGATCTTCGCGATCGCATTCGCGATCTTCGGTCTCGTTGCATTCGCGCTGGTGTGGAGCGGCGATTGGGCGTACGCGGCGCTCGCGAACGTGAACGGCGTGAAGGGGACGACCTTCACGAGCAAGCTGCTGACAACGACAAGCGTCGAGTGGTCCGTCGATCTCCCTGCGCTCGTGGAGTGGCATCGGCGCTGGACGGCCTACGTCATCGGGTTGAGGGAGCCTCCCGCGGGCCTCGGCACATTCAGCGGTGCGGAGTACGAGCACATGGCGGACGTCCGGAACGTGTTCCGCGGGGCCGAGGTCGCCGCCCTCCTCGCCCTCGGCGTCGGGGCGTTCCGGCTGCGGCGCGCTCGGCGCGATGGCGATGCGCTGCGGCTCGTGCGTGATGGCGGGTTGCTCGCAGCGGCGCTTGTCGTCGCCGCGGGTATCGGCGCGGTGTTCGCCTTTGACCAGCTGTTCCTGCTCTTCCACGAGGTTTTCTTTCCGCAGGGCAACTTCCTGTTCGACCCGGCGACGAGCAATCTGCTGCGGCTGTACCCGGAGTGGTACTGGCAAGGCGTAACGGCAGGCGTGGCGGTCTCGTTCATCGCGGCCGCCCTGCTCGCGGCGGTCGGGGCCCACCTTGCGCTCCGCCGGGCGTCGACGAAATACACTCCCGCCGCATGAAGAGAGTCCTGCTCGTCGAGGACCTGCCCCAGGTCGCGCAACACCTTCAGCAGATGCTCTCCCGGGAGAAAGAGGCCGAGCTCGTCGGTGTGGAGAAAGAGAGCGAGTCCGCGATCGCGCGCGTCAACACCGAGAAGCCGGATGTCGTGATGATCGATGCGCTCCTCCAGGGGAATACGACGGGCTTCGAAATCGCCAAGCGCGTTCGCGCCGCCTCGCCGGGGACCCGGATCATCATCGTCACCGTCCCGCAGCGACCTGTAGATCCCAAGCCGGATCAGGGGATCGATGCGGTCTTCGTGCTGCCCGGTGGCGCGAACGAGCTCGCGAGCGCGCTCGCGGTGGGCAAGCGCGAGATCCGTCTCAAGGGACGGATGATCGTCTGCTACTCGCCGAAGGGTGGATCGGGCAAGACGACCATCGCGGTGAATCTCGCGACCATCCTCCGGCGTCGCGGGAACTCGGTCGCGCTGATGGACGGCGTCATGCAGTTCGGCTCGATCCGTCACGTGCTGCAGGTGCCGCCGGCGACGCGTTCCATCGTGGACCTCCCGACCGGGCAAGGCATGCGGACATCGTTGTCGGAAGTTCTCTGGGAAGGACCGAGCGGCGTCGCGGTCCTCCTGGGGCCGCCGCGTCCCGAAGAAGCGGAGCTCATGGCGGCCCCGGACGTGGCGACCGCGATGATGCTGCTCGCGGAGGACCACGACTACGTCATCGTCGATGCGCCCACGAAGCTCTCCGACGAGTCGCTCGCCGTGCTGGACGCGGCGGACGTGATCCTTCTCGTCGTGACGTACATGCAGGCGTCGGTCGCAAACACGCGTGCGGCCGTGGACACCTTCGAGGCGCTCGGCTACAAGGGCACGAAGCCGATCCTGCTCGTGGTGAACCAGGCCGACTCGGCCGCCGGGATGTCCAAGGGCGGCATCGAGCACACGCTGAACCTCCCGGTCGTCGCGGAGATCCCGACGGACTGGAAGGTCGTGGCTGAATCCCTGAACAAGCAACAGCCCTTCGTACTGTCGAGCCCGAACTCGGCCGTCGCGAAAGCGATGGAAGCGCTCGCGAGCGCCCTGGTACAGCAGCAGCGCCGCTAGACCTTCGTGTGGGAGACGCCGTTGACCGGCCGATAGGTCTGTTCGACTCGGGCGTCGGCGGGTTGACGGTCCTGCGCGAGCTGCGCCGTCAGCTCCCGAACGAGTCGACGCTCTATCTCGGCGACGAGGCGCGCATGCCGTACGGACCGCGTGAACCAGCCGAGGTGCTCGGCTTCACGCGTGAGGCGATGCGGTGGTTTTCCGGCCGGGACTGCAAGCTCGTGGTCATCGCGTGCAACACCGCGACATCGGTCGCTCTCGAGGCGGTCCGAGACGAGTCCGCCGTCCCGATCATCGGCGTCATCCGCCCGGGCGCTGCGGCGGCCCTGACGGCGACGGCACGGCGGGCGATCGGGGTTCTGGCCACCGTGCTCACCGTCCGTTCGGGCGCGTACGTCCGCGCACTCCGCGACCTTGACCCGCTCGTCGACGTAGCCCAGCAGGCATGCCCGCGCCTGGTGCCGCTCGTTGAGGATGGTCGGGCGAACACCGCGGAGGCCGAGGACGCGGTCCGAGAATATGTCGAGCCGCTGCTCACGGAGGGGGGAGTGGTCCGGCCGGTCGTCGACACGCTGTTGCTCGGCTGCACGCACTACCCCCTGCTCCGGCCGATCATCGAAAAGGTCGCCGGCAGAGACGTCCGCGTCGTCGACTCCGCCGCGACGACGGCGCTCGCGGTTCGTGAGGTGCTGACATCGCATCGCGTGGTGCGTAATGGAGGCCGCGCGGAACACAGTGTCTTCTGCACCGGCTCGGTCGAACGATTCCGCCGGGTCGCGCGGGCGATCTTCCAGGAGGACCCGCCAAACGTCGAGGAGACGCGACTCCAGACGTGAGCGTCGTTTCGGCCATCACGGGGCTGCCCTACGTCGGCAAGACGACGCTCTTCAACCTCCTGACGGGTGCGCACGCCGCCACCGGGTCGTTTTCGGGAGCGGAAGCCGAGACGAACGTGGGAGTCGCGAAGGTGCCCGATGACCGCGTCGACCAGCTCGCGGCGCTCTATCGCCCGAAGAAGACGACGCACGCTGAGGTCATGTACCGCGACCTCGGCCTCGCGCATGCCGAGAAACCGGGTCAGGGCATCTCGCCGCAGAAGCTCGGTGACCTTCGTACGGCGGACGCTCTCGTCCATGTCGTCCGCGCGTTTGGCGACCCGTCGGTGCCCCACGTCGACGGATCGGTCGATCCGGTGCGCGATCTCGCCGCGGTCGAACTCGAGCTGCTTTTCGCGGATCACGGCGTGGTCGAGCGACGTCTCGAGCGGCTCGAGCCCGAGCTCCGGAGCGCGAAGGGCGTCGAGCGCGAGACCAAGGAGCGCGAGAAGGCGGTGCTGCGCAAAGCCCTCGCCGCGCTTGATGCAGAGCGGCCGCTGCGCGATGTCGACTTCGACGTCGAGGAGACGAAGGCGATGCGCGGATTCCGTTTCTTAACGCTCATGCCGCTCCTGCTTGCCGTCAACCTCGATGAGGCCGACGTCTCGTCGCCGGAGAAGGTCCTCGCGCCGGTGCGCGCCGCGGCCTCGGTCCACCGTGCGACGGGCGTTGTCCCGGTATGCGCGAAGCTCGAGGCGGAGATCGCAGAGCTTTCCGCGGGAGAGGCGGCGGCCTTCCGCGCGGAGCTCGGGCTCGCGGAGCCCGCGCTGGACCGGTTGATCCGCGCGACCTACGAGTTGCTCGGCCTTTGCTCCTTCTTCACCACCGGCGAGGATGAAGTTCGCGCGTGGACCGTGCCCTGCGGCACGCCCGCGCAGGAGGCGGCGGGCGCGATCCACACGGATCTCGAACGCGGGTTCATCCGTGCGGAGGTGATCGCTTGGGACGAGCTTTTGAAAGCGGGGAGCGAGGCCAATGCGAAGCGGCAAGGGGTCATGCGGGTAGAAGGGAAAGCCCATCCGATCAAGGACGGCGAGATCATGCACGTCCTTTTTAATGTTTGATCTCGTCGCGATTGGGCACGCCGCGCGCGACGAATTCGAAAGCGACCCCGAGTGGCGCATTGGGGGCACGGCGGTGTACGCGGCCGCGGCGGCCGCACGGCTCGGCGATCGCGTCGCCCTTCTTACGCGCGCCGGCCCCAGGGAACGGGAGCGGCTGGCTGCCGGCTGCGCCGAGCTCGGGATCGAGCTGCATGCGCTCGACAGCGAGACCACCACGACGTTCGCGTTCCGCTATGTCGACGGGAAGAGGAAGCTGCGCCTCAAATCGCGCGCCCGCGGCATCGGGGCGGAGGCCATTCCGGCGCCTCTCCGCAAGACCCGCAGCGCGGTGCTCGCGTCGATCGCGCACGAGCTCGATCTCTCGCTCTTCGATGCGTTCGCGGAGGTGCCCCGGGTGCTGGCGGCGCAGGGCTATCTGCGCTCGTGGGACGCCGACGGCAGGGTCCACCGCCGTGACTGGGATGACGCGCACGACGTCCTTGGCCGCGTCACCGTCGCGGTCGTCAGCGAAGAGGACATCGAGGGCGATCTCGAGCTCGCACGTGGATGGGCGCGTGCTGCGGCGGTGATCGTCACGGTCGCCGAGCGCGGCGCGATCCTGCTACGCGGCGGGCGGGAGATCCTCGTCCCGGGGTACGTGGCGGAGCGCGTGGTCGACCCGACGGGCGCCGGGGACGCCTTCTGCGCCGGACTCGCCCTCTCGCTCGCCGACGGGAACAATCTGGAAGAGGCGGCGCGCTACGCCAACGCCGTCGCATCCTTCGCCGTCGAGGCGGTCGGGATCGCCGGCCTTGCGACCCGGGAGCAGGTAGAGGCGCGGATGCGCGCTCACACGCCGTCTTCGTCGGCGTCGAGGACCCCATCCGGCGGCGCTCCACCGGGGCGGACGATCCCGTAGTCGTCCTCGACCGGCGCCGAGAGCTCGAGCCCCGACGACCGCATGTGCTCGAGCTCGTGGGCGTAGTCGCGCAGCTTCTGCGCGGCGTCGGTGAGGGTCCTTGCGCCATCCATCGCCCACCTGCCGCGGATGGTCAGGCTGCCGCATTCGGGACATTCGAAGATCGGCTCGCCGTGTGCGGCCTCGAGCTCGCTCTCGTTCATTCGTCCTCCTCGACAAGGCGCATCGGGGACTCTTCGCCAGGTCGCACGATGAACGCGTAGTCGTCGTTCACCGGCTGCTCGAGCTCGAACCCCGCGCGGGCGAGCTGCTCGAGCTCGTCGGCCCGTTCCCTGAATTTGCCCGCAGCCTCCGCGAGCGTCCTTGAGCCATCCATCGTCCATTTCGCGCGCATGACCAGATGGCCGTAGTCGCGCCACTCCTCCATGCAGTCGCCCAACCAGCGCTCGTCCATTAGGCGACGCCAACCTTCTTCCATGACGTTTCGTACATCGGCGGACGCTTGCGGTCAGTCCGCTGGAGTGGTCTTGGTCTCTCCCGAGTACGTCTTGATGTCCTGCCCGTACAGTCGCGCCCAGGTGCCGTCACGGATCGCGCCGGCGAGCCAGGCGTTGAGGAAGGGGAGGAAACCCTGACGGTCGCCGGCGGCGTTCCTCTTCACCCCGATCGAGTAGCGCTCCGTGGTCACGAACCTTCCGACGAGCTTCGTGTTCGGGTCGAGCTTCACCAGGTTCCACAGGATCGCCTCGTCCGCGCCGATCGCGTCGACCTGACCCTGTTGGAGCGCGCCGAGGCAGGAGGCATAGGTGTCGAGCGACAGCGTCCTCGCGAAGGCGCTCGCCTCGACGACGTGTTCGGCAACGGCCGTGTCCCGCTGGACGCACACCGTCTTGGTGTCGAGGTCGGGCAGGTCCTTGATCTCGTCGTTCGAGGACTTGATCAGGATGCGCTCGCCGGTCACGAAATATGGATCGGTGAGATCTACCGGCGAATCGAGTCCGCTGCCGCTTTCCGGCGCCGCGAGTCGCGCGAGGATCAGGTCGGCTTGCGCGCTCGTGAGGGCCGAGACCGCCGTGGTGCCATCCACGGAGATCCATTCGATCACCGAGTCGGGGTCCCGCTGCGGGCCGAAGATGGCTTTCGCGAGCGCGCGGCCGAGATCGACCTCGAACCCGGTGCGCAGGCCGCTGGAGTCGTGCACCGCGAAGGGGATGGCCTTGTCGAGCACCCCGATCCTGATCTTCCCCTTGGTCTGAAGGGCATACATGTAGGTGGCGAGCTCGAACCTCGGCCGGGCCGACGTCGGCCGCGCGGTCGGCGCGGGCGTCTCCTCGGAGGGCTGCGGGACACACGCCGCGATCACCATCGCGAGCAGCGCCAGAGCGGCGGGGTAGCGCGGATTCATGGAACGAGCGTACCGGTCGTCCGCGGCCGCGCCGTGAATTAGGCTCGCGAACATGGACCATTTCGGACCCGCGCGGTCCGGGCTTCTGTCGTTCCCCGGCGAGGCCGCTGCGTTCGCCTGCGACGATCGCGGTAGAGAGCTCCTCGCGGAGCAGGCGGACGAGCTCTTTCCCTCGGCGTCGGTGATCAAGCTGCCTCTGGTGATGGCGCTGTACGCGGACGCCGCCCGCGGCGAGATCGATCTCGAGGAGCGCGTGCGGGTGGGGGAGCGGGTCGACGGCAGCGGAGTGCTCCGGCACATGCGCGACGTGGAGACGCTGTCGCTGCGCGACCTCGCGATGCTGTCGATCATCGTCTCGGACAACACCGCGACGAATCTGCTCGTCGACCGCTTCGGATTGGATCGAGTCAACGAGCGCATGCGTGAGTGGGGTTGCTCAGAAAGCCGATTCGCCCGGAAGATGTACGACTTCGATGCTGCCAGGTGCGGTAAGGAGAACCTCATGACCGCGCGCGAGACCGCCTCGCTGCTGCTGCGGCTGCTGCGCGGCGACTGCGGCGACCGCGCCACGAGCGACGCGGTGCTCGCCATCCTGGGCGAGTGCCAGGACCGCACGATGCTGCGGCGCTACCTGCCGTACGGCGCGAAGCTGGCGCACAAGACGGGGACGCTGGACGAGTCCCGCAACGACGCCGCGATCGTCCGCGGCGAGCGGCCGGTCGTGGTCGCGGCGTTCAGCCGGAAGCTGACCGACACGGGCGCGGCTGTCGCGTGGCTTGGTGTCCTCGGCTGGTGCGCGTACCGCGCCGCGGGGAATTCGGGCGGAGCTCTTCCCCCGGAGCTCGTGCGTACCGCATGATTCGCGTGTGAGAGGGCGCGCCGTTCATCGGCGCGGGCGACGCGGCCCGCGAGCGGTTCGATCGCTCGCCGCGCTTGCCTTATCGCTTGCGGGACTGGTGCTCGCCGCCGCGTTCGTGAGCATCACCGTGCAAGCGAACGCGATCGCGCGCGAGATCGCCGGCTATCACGCGGACATCGCGGCGGCGCAGGCTGAGCGGGCCGCCCGGACCGCGCACATCGCCGAGCAGCAAACGCCCGACTACGTGCGCGAGAAGGCTCGCGATTACGGGTACATCGGCCCGAACGAGTCACTGATCGCGGTCGAGCGGAGCGGACAGACGAGCGGCCTGTCGGCGCAGGCGGTCTCGTCGAGCGTTTCTCGGATCGCGCGGTGGGTTACGTTCTTTTTCGGAACGCGCTGATCTGGCGTGATCACTAGGGGTCGCGGCGCGTTCGCGGTAGAATTGTCGTGCGGGATGGAGCAGCGGTAGCTCGACGGGCTCATAACCCGTAGGTCGTTGGTTCGAATCCAACTCCCGCAACAGAGGCGCGCTCCTCGGCGCCGTTTTCATTCGGGCGGTCCCATTGTCACGAGCCCGCTCGTCTGGTACATGTGGCTCGATGCCGTATCTCGATATCGAACGCCGTCGGGCGTATGGGCGCGCGTGGATCACCCGAAACAAAGAGAAGGCGCGCGATGCTATGCGGCGCTGGCGGTCACGCCATCGCGAGGATGACCGGTCAGACAAGCGCGACTACTACGCCCGGAATCGCGATCGAGTCAAAGCAGCAGTTCTCGCTTATCGGCGGCGGAACCCGGAGATCGTTCGTGTGGTTCGGACGCTGCGCCGCGCCCGCGAGCTCGCTGCTGAAGGTCATTACTCGCTCGCCGAGTGGTTGGCGCTCCTCGAACGGTACGGGCATCGCTGCGGCTACTGCGGCGCTGTTGGGAAGCTTGAACCTGACCATCGCGTGCCGCTTTCACGCGGAGGGTCGAATTGGATCTCGAACATCATTCCGGCGTGCCGGCGCTGCAATACCCGCAAGCGGACGGCGCCGGAGACCGAATACCCCGGCGTGCCGGCGCTGCAATACCCGCAAGCGGACGGCGCCGGCGACTTCTCGCGGGTTCTCATCATGTAGTAGAAGAAGCCCCCGATGAGCAGCACGGGAGCATGCTGAGAACGATCGACCCGATGATCGAGAAGCTGTTTTCGGCGGACTGATAGACGAGATCGACCGCGCTGTCGGGATGCGCCGCGTTGTAGTCGACGATGGCTTTCGCGAAAAGCTGATCCTGCTCGGGAAGCGTCGTCTGCTCTCTTTGCGTCCCGTTGCGGAACTCCAGCGTTGCCTTGTTGCCGACGACCGTGACCGACCGGATCTTCCCGGCCTGTACGTCCTGGATCGCCTGGGTGAGAGAGACCTGAGGAACGGTGGGCGTCTGCGAACGGTACGCGTAGAGGAGGGCCAGACCCAGCACCACGAGCAGAAGCGTGAGCACCGCGTTCGTGACGAGCCGATTCGCGGCGGGCCGCATCTGCCGATCACCGCTGGCGGGCATGGCGAGCTCGCCCCAGCCGCGAAAGCCACCGCAGCGACAAGCGGCGCCCCCGACCTCGCGATAGCAGGGTCGCTCGATCCCCGGATCATCCCGCTGTCGCGACCGCATGGCGTCGCGGTCGTGCCGCTCATAGGTGTGCCCGCAGGTCGCGCAGATCGCACGCAGATCGAACATCTTCTTCAACTCGCGTCGATACACTAGGTCCCATTCACGGCTGGGTAGCTCAGTGGTAGAGCAGCCGACTCATAACCGGCAGGTTCGTGGGTCCGATCCCCACCCCAGCCACCAGTGATCCCATCCCGGGTCCGTGCGACCGTCCGCGACTACATCCGTGCGCACGACATCCTGAAGCCCGGTCCGCTCGTCCTCGCGGTCTCCGGCGGTGCCGATTCAACCGCGCTGCTCTTGCTTCTCGCCGACCTCGCCGACGAATTCGGCCTCTCGCTCCATGTGGCGCACTTCGATCACCGCACCCGTCCGAAGGCGGCCGCCGCCGATGCGGACTTCGTCGCTAAGCTCGCGAACCGTGTGGGTGCACCGATCAGGGTCGGGCGCGCGGACAAACCCACAAGGAGCGAGGACGACGCGCGTCGTGCGCGCTACGAGTTCCTCCGCCGCGCCGCGCAAGAGATCGGCGCGACCGCGATCGCCACCGGTCACACCCGCGACGATCAGGCCGAGACCGTCCTCCTTCATCTTGCCCGGGGGAGCGGTCTCGCAGGCCTCGCCGGCATGCGCCCGCTACGCGGCGGCATCGCGCGCCCGATCCTGGCCATCGGGCGCAAGGACACCGCCGCCGTGTGCCGCGCGGCCCGGATCCGACCGCGCGTGGATCCGACGAACCGCTCGCTCAGGTACGCGCGCAACCGCGTGCGCCTCAAGGTCGTCCCGGAGCTCACGAAGATCAATCCGCGCGCGACCGAGGCGATCGCACGGCTCGCCGAGGCCGCTGCGGGGGTCGAAGGCGAGGAGGAGCAGGCGGTCGCCCGCGCGCTCGCGAGCGCGACACGCGGCGACGCGATCGCGATCGATGCGCTCGCTGACGACGAGCTCCGCGGTCAGGTACTCGCGCTCGCGTGGACGCTCGCGACGGCTCGAACGCTCACCGCCAGGCATCGACGCGCGCTCGAGCAGCTTACGGCGACCACGGATGGCACAAGATCGATCGATCTTCCGGGCGGTCGCGCGGTACGTGAATACGGAATGCTCCGCATCGTCACCGCCCGCTCGGAGGCGCCGCAGGATGACGTGCGGCGACTCGAGCCGGGGCGGGAGATCACCTGGAACGGTTGGCGCCTCGCCCTCGGCGTCCCGCAGACGGGCGATGGGAAGGCAGAGGCGCGCGTTCCTGTGAACCTGGTAAGAACTCTTGAAGTACGCGGACGCCGTCCCGGGGACCGGCTTCTCGGGCGAGGCGGACGCAAGCTTCAGGACGTGTTCACTGACGCCAAAGTGCCGCTCGCGTTGCGCTCGCGCTGGCCCGTCATCAGCACCACGGAGGGCGTTTGGTGGGTTCCTGGCCTCACCAAGGCCCCGCCTGACAGCGACGGAACACCGCTTGCGGTAGCGGCTCCGGCGCACTTTGGGAACGTCCTTTGGACCGCTCGCGTTAGACAGGTAGCATCGAAGCGAGAGCCGACCGCCAAGCGGTCGCGGAGAGGACCTAGTAGCTGAACCTCGACAACCGGATCTTCAAAAACGGCATCCTGACGCTGCTCCTGGTCGTAATGGGGCTGGCGTTGCTGTACGCGTACCGGTCGCAGACGCCATCGGTTCCCGAGGTTTCGATCACCGCGGCGATCCAGGACATTCAGGCCGGGAAGATCAAGTCGGTCACCGTGGTCGCCAACAAGGCGACGCTCGACTATCGCAACGGGAGTCAGAAGGAGCAGGCGCAGCTCCAAGAGCAAGACCAGCTGCTCTCGAAGGCGATCACCGACTATAACAACGCGAATCCGTCGCAGGCCGTCGAGCTCAAGTACCAGCCCGACAACAACTCACTCTCCATCGTCGGCTCGATCGTTTTGAGCCTCTTGCCCGTCTTGCTGATCGGCGGCTTCTTCTTCTACATGATGCGGCAGGCGCAGGGCACGAATAACCAGGCGCTGTCGTTCGGAAAGAGTCGCGCGCGGATGTTCATCGGCAACAAACCGACGGTGACCTTCGACGACGTCGCCGGCGTCGAGGAGGCCAAGCAGGAGCTCACCGAGGTCGTCGAGTTTCTGAAGTACCCGGAGAAGTTCAGCTCGCTCGGCGCCAGGATCCCGCGCGGCGTGCTGCTTGTCGGGCCGCCCGGCACGGGCAAGACGATGCTCGCGCGTGCCGTCGCCGGCGAGGCGGGCGTCCCGTTCTTCTCGATCTCGGGCTCCGAGTTCGTTGAGATGTTCGTTGGCGTCGGCGCCTCCCGCGTGCGCGACCTCTTCGACCAGGCCAAGCGCAATGCGCCATGCATCGTGTTCATCGACGAGATCGACGCGGTCGGGCGCCAGCGCGGCGCCGGCCTCGGCGGCTCGCACGACGAGCGCGAGCAGACCTTGAACCAGATCCTCGTCGAGATGGACGGCTTCGACACCGGCACCAACGTCATCGTCGTCGCCGCCACGAACCGCCCGGACGTCCTCGACCCGGCGCTCCTCCGGCCCGGCCGGTTCGACCGTCAGGTCGTGCTCGACCGCCCCGACATCAAGGGCCGGAAGGCGATCCTCGACGTGCACGTCCGGGGCAAGCCGCTCGACAAGAATGTCGACCTGCTCCGTATCGGGCAGATATCGCCGGGCTTCTCGGGCGCGGACCTCGCCAACGTCGTGAACGAGGCCGCGATCCTCGCCGCGCGCCGGAACAAGAAGCAGATCGGACAGATCGACTTCGAGGAGGCGCTCGAGAAGGTCGCCCTCGGCCCGGAGCGCCGCTCGCGCGTGATCACCGAGAAAGAGAAGTGGATCGTCGCCTACCACGAGGCCGGCCACGCGCTCTGCTTCAAGCTCCTCAAGCACACCAACCCGGTGCACAAGATCTCGATCGTCGCCCGCGGCATGGCCATGGGCGTCACCTGGTCGCTTCCGCAGGAGGACCGCTACTTCCGGACCCGCACCGAGTTCGAGGACGACATCGCCGCCGCGCTCGGCGGTTGGGTCGCCGAACAGCTCCACCTCGGCGGGGACGCCACGACCGGGGCTTCGAACGACATCGAGAAGGCCACCGAGATGGCGCGGCAGATGGTCACCAAATTTGGCATGAGTGAAAAGCTTGGCCCGCTCCAGTACGGGAAGACCGACGAGCTCATCTTCCTGGGCCGACAGATCCAGGAAGAGCGGAACTACTCCGAGGAAGTCGCCAAGATCATCGACTCCGAGGTCCACGACATCGTCGACCGCGCCCGCCAGCGGGCCTACGAGGTGCTCACCACCAATCGCGAGAAGCTCGACCTGATCGTCAGCAAGCTCATCGAGCAGGAGACCCTGGAGGCGGACGAGTTCAACAAGCTGTTCGAAGCCCCCGAGGAAGGTCTGCCGGTGGCCGCCTCGACGCCCGGCCCGGACGCGACGCCTCCGGGCGCTCCGGCCGGCGAGGAGCGACGCCGGGAGAAGGGCGAGAAGGGCAAAGGCCCGGCACCCGCCCCGACGCCTGCCTAGCAATTCGGCGCTCGCTCCATAACGACCGGCACGCCGTTTGCTTGTACTGATCGGCGATGGCCGACCTCATTGTTGTGACGATGCACCGGACGCTCCGCAGCGAAACGGCGCGGCTCGTCGCTCTGTGGGCATTCACGGCGCTTCTTGCGGTCGCCTTCCTGGCGATGCTCGTCGGCGACCAGGTCCAAGCCGCCGGTTTCTCTAACTCGCTCTAGCGTCCCGGCGTGCGGCTCTTCATAGCGATCCCT
>Ga0209161_10000999_pt1 | contig 23158 bp, 21 predicted proteins | sample GraSoiAngelo_155_FD_186169 | JGI IMG/M metagenome (GOLD analysis project Ga0209161, IMG submission 186169) | Grasslands soil microbial communities from the Angelo Coastal Reserve, California, USA - 14_1009_13_30cm (SPAdes) (version 2) | ecosystem: Environmental > Terrestrial > Soil > Grasslands... | reverse complement strand
TCTTCCGAGAGCTCACGCGCCTTCTGGATGACTTCCTCCTCGGAGAGATCGCGCCACTTGGCGGCCTTCATCGTCGCTCGCTCCTCAGAGGGCTCGCCTCGCCGGAGGCACCGTCTCGGCTCGCACTACCACTCATAGGGCTCGCCTCGCCGGAGGCACCGTCTCGGCTCGCACGGCCACTTATAAGACCCGCGTCCGCGACACGAACCGGGTGGCGATGCCGATCTTCTGCGCCGCGGTCCGGAACGACTCGCGCGCCACGTCCTGCGGCACGCCGATCATCTCGTACAGGATGCGGCCGGGCTTGACCACGGCGACCCACTCCTCGGGATTCCCCTTGCCCTTGCCCATGCGAGTTTCCGCCGGCTTCTTCGTCACCGGCTTGTCCGGAAAGACCCGGATCCAGACCTTGCCGCCGCGCTTGAGGCTCCGCGTCAGCGCGACGCGCGCGGCCTCGATCTGGCGATTCGTCACCCAGCCCGGCTCCATGGCCTTGAGGCCGTAGTCGCCGAAGGCGAGCGTCGACCCGCGCGTGGCGATGCCCCTCATCCGCCCGCGCTGGGCCTTCCGGTACTTGACACGCTTCGGCATCAACATGGGAGAGCTGCCTCACGCTTCCGCGGGCGTGGCGCGGAGCACCTCGCCCTTGAAGACCCAGACCTTGACGCCGATGGTGCCGTACGTCGTGTGCGCCGTCGCCAGCCCGTAGTCGATGTCGGCGCGGATCGTGTGGAGCGGCACCCGCCCGTCGCGGTACCACTCGCGCCGCGCGATCTCGCCGCCGCCCAGCCGCCCTGCGCACGCGATCCGAATCCCGTCGGCGCCCAGGCGCAGCGCGGACGTCACGGCCTTCTTCATGGCGCGACGGAAGGCGACGCGCTTCTGGAGCTGGAGCGCGACGTTCTCGGCGACGAGCTGGGCGTCGAGCTCCGGATGGATGACCTCCTCGATGTTGAGGTAGATCTCCTTGCCGGTGCGCGTCTGCAGCTCGTTCTTCAGCTTCTCGACCTCGGAGCCCTTCCGGCCGATGATGATGCCGGGCCGGGCGGTCAAGATCGTGATCCGCGCGCGGTTGGCCGACCGCTCGATGTCGATCTTCGAGATGCCCGCGTGGTAGAGCTGGTCCTTGATGAAGCGCCGGATCTTCACGTCCTCGTGCAGGAGAGTCGCGTAGGTTCGCGTGGCGAACCAGCGCGAGCTCCACGTGCGTGTCGAGCCCAGCCGGAAGCCGATCGGATGCGTTTTCTGGCCCATCGTCTACTTTTTCCCCTTCGACTTGGAAGTGCGCTTCGCGGCCGGCTTGCGCGGCGGCCGCGAGGCACCCCGCCGTCCACGTGCCGGTGCCGCCGCTTCCGCCGGTCGCTCGACGGGGGGCGGCGCCGCCGGGCGCGCCGGCGCGGCGGCCGGGCGTACCATCGCGGCGCCGTTCGTCTCGTCGCTCACGCCGATCGTGAGGTGGCTCGTCCGGTGCTTGATCGAGAAGGCCCGACCCATCGCGCGCGGCTGCACGCGCTTGAGCACGGGCCCGCCGTCGGCGATCGCCCGGACGACGCGCAGGTCGTCGAGGTTTCGCACCTGGTGGTTGTGCTCGGCGTTCGCCACCGCCGACCGCAGCACCTTCTCGATGAGCCGGGCCGCGGCCCGCGGCGTGTACTCGAGGGTCGCCAGCGCCTCGGCCACCGGCTTGCCACGGATCTGATCGAGCACCAGCCGGGCCTTCCGGGCCGACACCCGCACGAACCGCGCGCGCGCCATCGTCTGCATCGCGCTCAGGTCTTTCCGGTCGGCGACGTCGCCGCTTTTTCGGCCGTGCCGTGGGCCCTGAAGGTCCTGGTCATCGCGAACTCACCCAGCCGGTGGCCCACCATGTTCTCGGTCACGTAGACCGGGATGAACTTCTTGCCGTTGTGGACGGCGAGGGTGTGGCCCACGAACTCCGGTGGGATCGTCGAGCGCCGCGACCAAGTCTTGAGCACTTTCTTCTGCCGGCTTCGATTCAGATCCTCGATCCGTTCGAGTAGCGTCGGATCGATGAACGGCCCCTTCTTCAGCGAACGCCCCATCACCCGCTCCTATTTCGTCCGTCGCGTCACGATGTCCCGGTCCGACGGCTTCGCGCCCCGCCGCGTCTTGTAGCCTTTCGTGGGCTTGCCCCACGGGGTCATCGGATGGTTGCCCTTGCCCTTGCCCTCGCCGCCGCCCATCGGGTGATCCACCGGATTCATGACCGTGCCGCGGACCGTCGGACGGAAGCCGAGCCAGCGCTTGCGGCCCGCCTTGCCGACCGACACGTTCTCGTGGTCGAGGTTGCCGACCTGGCCGACGGTCGCCGCGCACTCGAGCGAGACCATCCGCACCTCGCCGGAGGGAAGCTTGAGCGTCGCGCGGTCTCCCTCTTTCGCGAGGAGCTGCGCCTGCGCCCCGGCACTGCGGCAGAGCTGCGCACCTCGGCCGGGATGCAGCTCGATGTTGTGCACGAGCGTGCCGAGCGGGATGTTGCGCACGGGCAGCGCGTTGCCCGGCAGGATGTCCGCCTGCGGCCCCGACATCACGGTGTCGCCGACGCGGAGCCCCTGCGGGGCGATGATGTAGCGCTTCTCACCGTCCCGGTAGAAGAGCAGCGCGAGCCGCGCCGAGCGGTTCGGATCGTACTCGATCGCCGCCACGCGCGCCGGGATCCCGTATTTCTCCCGCCGGAAGTCGACCTGCCGCACCATCTGCTTGGCGCCGCCGCCCCGATGGCGAACGGTGATCCGGCCGTAGACGTTCCGGCCGTTCGTCCGGCGCTTGGGCGACAGCAGACGCTTCTCGGGCTCCTGCTTCGTGATCTCGTCGTACGTGACGTAGGTGAGATAGCGCAGCGCGGCCGACGTCGGCTTGACGGTACGGATAGGCATGCCGCTAGGCTCCCTCGACGAGTTCGATCTTGTGTCCGGGCGCCAGCGTCACGATCGCCTTCTTCCAGTTCGGGCGCCGGCCCTCGGCGCGGCCCATCCGCTTCAGCTTCCCCTCGAACGTCGCGGTGCGCACCGACGACACCTTCACGCTGAACACGGTCTCGACCGCGGTGCGGATCTCGACCTTGTTGGCGTCCGGCCGGACCCGGAACGCCACCGTGTTCTGCTCTTCCTTCTGACGCATGCTCTTTTCCGTCATCAACGGACGGATCAAGATCTCGCGGGCCGACCTGGTCATTGGAGCGGTGTCCTCGAGGCCAGCTTGGACCGCGGGTGGCCTGATGTAGGTGCTTGTGGCTCCGTCCGGCCACGTCGCTGCATCGGTTTGCGTCCCTCCGCCCGTGTAGGTCGCTGGGTTCGCTGCCCGCTCATTTCGACAGCGCCTCCGCGAGCGCGACTAATCCGGCGCGCTCGAAGATGACGCGGCGCGCGTGCAGGAGCTGATAGACCGACACGTGAAGGGGTGTCTCGACGGTGAGCCACCGCACGTTGCGCGCGGCGCGCGCCAGCGGTTCCGCCAGCTCGCGCACCACCAGCAGCGTCCGCTCGCCGTCGATCCCGAGCGCACCGAGACGCGTCACCAGCGACTTGGTCTTGCCGTCGGCGGCGTCGAGCGTCTCGACCGCGGAGAGCTCGCCGGCGGCCAGCTTGGCCGCCACGGCGGCGCGCAGCGCCTCGCGGCGCATCGTGCGCGGCATCGCCTGGTCGTATCCGCGGGGCGTGGGACCGAACGGCTTGCCGCCGCCCTTCCACTGGGTCGCGCGGATCGAGCCCTGCCGCGCCCGGCCCGTTCCCTTCTGCTTCCACGGCTTGCGGCCGCCACCCGACACCTCGCTGCGGCCCTTGGTGTCGTGCGTGCCGACCCGGCGGTCGTTGAGCTCGCGCTTCACCGCCTGATGGAGCAGCGGCACGCGGATCTCGACACCGAACGCCTCGAGCTCGAGCGAGCCGGCCTGCTTCCCCTTCGCGTCCAGCACCTGTACCGTCGGCATCGCTATTTCTTTTCCGCACTCTTGGCCGGCTGCGCCTTTTTCGCCTTCACGGACTTCCGCACCATCACGAGAGAGCCGTTGGCGCCCGGCACCGCACCGCGCACCAGCACCAGGCTCTGCTCGGGCATCACCCGCACGACGCTGAGGTTCAGCACGGTCCGCCGGTCGCCGCCCATGCGTCCGGGCAGATGGTGCCCCGGCCACACGCGCGAGGGATCGGACGAGGCGCCGATGGACCCCGGCGCTCGATAGAACATCGAGCCGTGGGTCGCGTCGCCACCCGCCCAGCCGTACCGCCGGACGCCGCCCTGGAACCCCTTGCCCTTCGTCACACCCACGACGTCCACGAGCTCGCCGGGCGTGAACATCTCGACCGTCAGCGCCTGACCAGCCTGATAGCCCTGGAGCTTCTCGGTCTTCTCGAGCCGAATCTCACGGACGACGCGCATCGGCGGCACGTTCGCCTTCTTGAAGTGCCCCGCTTCGGGCTTCGACACGTTCTTCTTCTTCGGCCCGAAGCCGATCTGAAGCGCGTCGTAACCGTGAGACTCCGTCGTGCGGATCTCGATGACCGGGCACGGCCCAGCCTCGATGACCGTCACCGGCACATGGCTGCCATCCTCCGAAAACACCTGCGTCATCCCCACCTTCCGCCCAATGAGTCCTTCTTTACGCGCCATGACCACTCCGCCGTAAGAGCGGCCGATGAAAACCGCCCATCTGCTTCGTTGCCTCCTTGCTCCTCCCTGCGGCGTATGCGGCATACGCCTCAGTCGTCGCTCGTCGGCGCCTCGCATCTGGGACGGTTTTGATCGGCCGCGAGAAACAGGAGCTTGCTTGCGATATGCCGAGAGGGGCGGTTTTCATCGGCCGCTTCAGAGCTTGATCTCGACGTCGACGCCGGCTGGCAGATCAAGCTTCATGAGAGAGTCAACGGTTTGCGGCGTGGGATCCATGATGTCCAACAGCCGCTTGTGCGTCCTCATCTCGAACTGCTCCCGTGACGTCTTGTCGACGTGCGGGCTCCGCAGCACCGTCCAGCGGTTGATGATCGTGGGCAGCAGGACCGGGCCCGACACGCGGGCGCCCGTCCGGCGCACGGTCTCGACGATCTCCTTGACCGACCGATCGAGCAGCTGGTGATCGTAGGCCTTCAAACGGATCCGGATCTTCTGATCGGCGGCCAGCGTGGACATACGCTACTCCGTGATCTCCGTGACGACCCCGGCCCCCACCGTCCGCCCCCCCTCCCGAATCGCGAACCGCAGCTCCTTCTCCATCGCGATCGGCATGATCAGCTCGATCGCCATCGTCACGTTGTCCCCCGGCATCACCATCTCCACCCCACTGGGCAACGTGCACACCCCCGTCACGTCCGTCGTCCGGAAGTAAAACTGCGGCCGGTACCCATTGAAATACGGCGTGTGCCGCCCCCCCTCTTCCTTCGTCAGCACGTACACTTCGGCCTTGAACTTCTTGTGCGGTTTGATCGAGCTGGGCTTGGCCAGCACTTGGCCGCGTTCCACCTCTTCCTTGTCCACCCCGCGCAACAGCGCCCCAATATTGTCCCCCGCCTGCCCCTCGTCCAGCAGCTTGCGGAACATCTCCACCCCCGTCACCACCGTCTTGCGCGTGTCGTGGATCCCCACGATCTCCACTTCCTCGCCCACCTTCACCACCCCCCGCTCCACCCGCCCCGTCACCACCGTCCCCCGCCCCGTAATCGAGAAGATGTCCTCGATCGGCATCAGAAACGGCTTGTCCACCGGCCGCGGCGGCGTCGGAATATAGCTGTCCACCGCCTCCATCAGCTTCCAGATCGCCTCCGCCGCCTTCGGGTCCTCCGGCTTCTCGTTCGCCTGCAGCGCCGACCCCCGGATCACCGGCACGTCGTCCCCCGGAAAGTTGTACTTCTTCAGCAGCTCCCGCACCTCCAGCTCCACCAGGTCCAGAATCTCCGGGTCATCCACCATGTCCACCTTGTTCATGAACACCACCAGAAACGGCACGTTCACCTGCCGCGCCAGCAGCACATGCTCGCGCGTCTGCGGCATCGGCCCATCGTTGGCCGCCACCACCAGAATCGCCCCGTCCATCTGCGCGGCCCCCGTGATCATGTTCTTGATGTAGTCCGCGTGCCCCGGACAGTCGATGTGCGCGTAGTGGCGCTTGCCCGTCTCGTACTCCACGTGCGCCACCGCTATCGTGATCCCCCGCTCCCGCTCTTCCGGCGCATTGTCGATCGAGCCGTACTCCCGGATCGCGATCCCCTTGTTCTTCGTGTGCAGCACCTTCGTGATCGCCGCCGTCAACGTCGTCTTGCCGTGATCGATGTGCCCAATCGTCCCCACGTTCACGTGCGGCTTCGTCCGTTCGTACTTCGCCTTCGCCATTGTGTGCCTCCGACTACTTGGTCTAGCGGGACCCGGTGCGGGCCGGCGGCTTGCCGGCGACCTTGGCCATGATTTCTTCGGCAACCGAGGGCGGAACTTCCTCGTACCGCGCGAACTGCATCGTGTAGGTCGCGCGGCCCTGGGTCATCGACCGCATCTCCGTCGCATAGCCGAACATCTGCCCCAGGGGCACGCTGGCCCGGATGACCTGGGAGGTGCCCCGCGCCTCCATCGAGGCGATCCGGCCGCGGCGGCTGTTCAGGTCGCCCACGATCGCCCCCATGTACTCCTCGGGCGTCACGACCTCGACGTCCATCACGGGCTCGAGCAGCACCGGCTTGGCCTTCCGGCACGCTTCCTTGAAGCCCATCGACGCGGCGATCTTGAACGCCATCTCGGACGAATCCACATCGTGGTACGACCCGTCGGTCAGCATGACCCGGATGTCCACCATCGGGTAACCGGCGAGGACCCCCGTGTCCAGGGCCTCCCGGATACCCTTCTCGACGGCGGGAATGTACTCCCTTGGGATCGTTCCGCCAACGATCTTGTTTTCGAACTCGAAGCCCTTCCCCGCCTCGTTGGGCTCGACCTCGAGGTAGACGTCGCCGTACTGGCCGCGACCACCCGTCTGCCGCACGTAGCGGCCCTGGGCCTCGGCGTGCTTCCGTATCGTCTCGCGATACGCGACCTGGGGCTTGCCGACATTCGCCTCGACCTTGAACTCGCGCAGGAGGCGGTCGACGATGATCTCCAGGTGGAGCTCGCCCATGCCGTGGATGAGCGTCTGGCTCGTCTCCTCGTCGCTGGTCACCCGGAACGTGGGGTCTTCCAGCGCGAGGCGCGACAGCGACACGCCGAGCTTCTCCTCGTCGGCGCGCGTCTTCGGCTCGATCGCCACCGCGATGACCGGCTCGGGGAAGGTCATGGACTCCAGCACGATCGGCTGGTCGGCGTCACAGAGCGTGTCGCCGGTGGTCGTGAGCTTGAGCCCGATGGCCGCCGCGATGTCGCCGGACGCGACCGCCTCGATCTCTTCCTTCTTGTTCGCGTGCATCCGGAGGAGCCGCCCGACGCGCTCCTTCTTGTCCTTGGTCGAGTTGTACACGCCGGAGCCGGCCTCCAGCGTGCCGGAGTAGACGCGGAGGAAGACCAGCTGGCCGACGTGCTGGTCGTTCATGATCTTGAACGCCAGCGCCGCGAACGGCGCGTCGTCGTCCGCCGGCCGCTCTTCGGGCTCCTTGGTCTCGGGATTGATGCCCTGTACCGGCGGGATGTCCTGCGGCGAGGGCAGGCAATCGATCACCGCGTCCAGCAACGGCTGCACACCCTTGTTCTTGAACGAGGCGCCGCAGAGGACCGGGAAGAGCTTCATGCTGATCGTGCCCTTGCGCACCGCGGCCATCAGCTCGGCGGGGGTGATCGCCCCGCCGTGCACGTACTTTTCCATCAGGTGCTCGTCGACCTCGGCGAGCCCCTCGATCATCTTCTCCCGGTACTCCTTGACCTCGTCGACCATGTCGGCCGGGATCTCGATCTGCGTGTACTCCTTGCCGAGCGTGTCGTCGTCGTCGTTCCAGACCAGGCCGATCTGGTTGATCAAGTCGACGAGCCCGCGGTACTGGTCCTCGCGGCCGATCGGGATCTGGATCGCCACCGGATGGGCGCCCAGGCGCTCCCGCAGCATGTCGAGGCAGCGATAGTAGTCCGCCCCCACGCGATCCATCTTGTTGACGTAGACGATCCGCGGGACCTGGTACTTGTCGGCCTGCCGCCACACCGTCTCGGTCTGTGGCTCGACGCCCGAGACGGCGTCGAGGATGGCGACCGCGCCGTCGAGGACGCGGAGCGAGCGCTCGACCTCGACCGTGAAGTCGACGTGGCCGGGCGTGTCGATGATATTGACGCGGCAGTCACGCCAGAAGCATGTCGTCGCGGCGGACGTGATCGTGATGCCGCGCTCTTGCTCCTGCACCATCCAGTCCATCGTCGCGGTGCCTTCGTGGACTTCACCGATCTTGTACGACCGCCCAGTGTAATAGAGGATGCGCTCGGTGGTCGTGGTCTTGCCCGCGTCGATGTGGGCCATGATCCCGATGTTGCGCGTCTTCTCGAGCGAGTACTGCCGTTCCACGTCTGCCGCCCTGCCTCTCCGACGATTCGTTACATGCGAAGAGGGGGGTCAGGCTGCGCCCCCCTCTTCATTTCGATCTCTAGCTACCAGCGATAATGCGCGAACGCCTTGTTGGCCTCCGCCATCTTGTGCGTGTCTTCTCGCTTCTTTACGGCGGTGCCGCGGTTGCTCGCGGCGTCGAGGAGCTCGCCGGCGAGCTTCTCGGCCATGCTGCGCTCGCCCCGACGGCGGGCGGCGCCGATGACCCACCGCATCGCCAGCGAGGTGCGCCGGTCGGGACGCACTTCGACCGGCACTTGATACGTCGACCCGCCGACCCGCCGCGACTTGACCTCGACCGCGGGCTTCACGTTGTCGATCGCGGATTTGAACATCTTGAGCGCGTCCTGCTTGCTCCGATCCTCGACCGACACCAGGGCCTCGTACATGATCTGCTCGGCCGTCGACTTCTTGCCGCAGATCATCATGATGTTCACGAACTTCGCCACGAGCCGGCTCCCGTACTTCGGATCCGGCAGCACTTCACGCTTGGCCGCTCCTGCCCGTCGCATGGCTTAACTCGCTGCGCCCTTCGTTGCCTTGGCGCCGTACTTGGAGCGGCTCTGCTTACGGCCCGCCACCCCGGCGGTGTCGAGCGTACCCCGGATGATGTGGTAGCGAATCCCCGGGAGATCCTTGACGCGGCCGCCCCGGATCATGACGATCGAGTGCTCCTGGAGGTTGTGGCCGACGCCCGGGATATACGACGTCACCTCGAGCCCGTTCGTCAGCCTCACCCGCGCGACCTTGCGGAGCGCCGAGTTCGGCTTCTTGGGCGTCGTCGTGTAGACGCGGATGCAGACGCCGCGCTTCTGGGGACACCCCTGCATCGCGGGCGTCTTCGACTTCTTACGCACCGCCTCACGACCCTGATGGACCAGCTGGTTGATGGTCGGCATGACTCTCCGTCACCCTCGCGGCGACAAAACTCTCACTTTATAACCTTGAGACCCAGTGATGTCAACGATTTACGCCCCACAACCTACCCAGCCACCGCGACCGATTCGTCGGTGTCGCCCGCCTCCGTGACCGGCGGCGTCAGCGACAGCACGCTGTCCAGCGACTTCACGGCCTCGCCGCCCGGCGTCAGCACCTCGACCCGCGTGTAGTTCGAGAGGCCCGTTCCCGCCGGGATCAGGCGGCCGACGATCACGTTCTCCTTGAGCCCGCGGAGGTCGTCGGTCTTGCCGGAGATGGCCGCCTCGGTCAGAACTCGAGTGGTCTCCTGGAACGAGGCCGCCGAGATGAAGCTGTCGGTCGACAGCGACGCCTTGGTGATGCCGAGCAGGACGGGCTTGGCCGTGGCCGCCCGCTTGCCCTGCGCCAGCACCCGCTCGTTCTCCTCCTGGAACCCGAACTTGTCGACCAGCTCGCCCACGACAAACTCGGTGTCGCCGACCTCCTCGATGCGCACGCGCCGAAGCATCTGACGCACGATGATCTCGATGTGTTTGTCGTTGATGGTCACGCCCTGCAGCCGGTAGACCTCCTGCACCTCGTTGACGAGGTAGCGCTGCAGCTCCCGGTCGCCGAGCACCGCCAGGTAGTCGTGCGGGTTGGGCGACCCGTCCATGAGCGGCTCGCCGGCCTTCACGCGATCGCCCTCGTGAACGCTGATGTGCTTGCCGCGCGGGATCAGGTACTCCTTGGTCTCGCCGTTGTCGGCGCGGATCACGATCTTCCGCATGCCCTTCACGAAGCCGCCCATCTCGACACGCCCGTCGATCTCGGTGATGACGGCCTGCTCCTTGGGCTTGCGCGCCTCGAACAGCTCCGCGACGCGCGGCAGACCGCCGGTGATGTCCTTGGTCTTGGTCGTCTCGCGCGGGATCTTGGCGATGATGTCGGCGGCATAGACCTCGGCGCCGTCCGGCACGTTGAGGTTCGCGCCCACCGGCAGCGCGTACCGGTGACGCTCGATGGCCTCCACCGTGGCCTGACCCTCGCCGGCCGAGCGGATGATGACGCCCGGCTGCAGCTTGCCCTCCGGATCCTCGATGACGACCTTGCGGGCGAGGCCGGTGACCTCGTCGAACTCCTCCCGCACCGTGACGCCCTCGATGATGTCCTGGTACTCGACCCGCCCGGTGAACTCGGTGAGGATCGGGTTGGTGAACGGGTCCCACTCGACGAGCACGGTCCGCGCCTTGACCTTCTGGTCCGCCTTCGCCTTGATCTTGGCGCCGTAGACGACCGGATAGCGCTCGCGCTCGCGGCCGCGGTCGTCGGCCACGCCGATCTCGCCGTTGCGGTTGGTGGCGACCAGATCGCCGTCGCGGTTCACGACGGTACGCAGGTTGTGGTACTTGACGAGGCCCGGGCTCTTCGCCTCGTGCTTCGAGGCCTCGACCACGCGGCTCGCGGTGCCGCCGATGTGGAAGGTGCGCATCGTGAGCTGCGTGCCCGGCTCGCCGATCGACTGCGCGGCGATGATGCCGACCGCCTCCCCCAGCTCGGCCAGCCGGCCGGTGCCGAGGTTGCGGCCGTAGCACATGACGCAGATCCCGCGCTTGGTGTCGCACGTCAGCGTCGAGCGGATGCGCACGCGCTCGAGGCCCGAGTCCTCGATGCGCTGCGCCAGCTCCTCGGTGATCTCGTTGTTGGCCTGGACGATGATCTCGCTCGACAGCAGATCGCGGATGTCTTCCGCGGCGACGCGGCCGAGAATGCGGTCGCGCAGCGACTGGATGATATCGCCGCCTTCGACCAGCGGCGTGGCGTCGATGTACTTCACCGTGCCGCAGTCGTACTCGGCGACGATCACGTCCTGGGACACGTCGACCAGCCGCCTGGTCAGATACCCGGAGTCGGCCGTCTTCAACGCGGTGTCGGCGAGGCCCTTGCGCGCGCCGTGCGTCGACGTGAAGTACTCGAGGACGGTCAGCCCTTCGCGGAAGTTCGAGGTGATCGGGGTCTCGATGATCTCGCCGCTCGGTTTGGCCATCAGCCCGCGCATGCCGGCCAGCTGGCGGATCTGCTGCTTGCTGCCGCGCGCGCCGGAGTCGGCCATCATATAGATCGGGTTGAACTCGCCGCCCTGCTCGCCGCCTTCCAGCTCGCGGAACATCTCCTCGGCGATGAGCTCGGTGACGTGCGCCCAGATGTCGACCACCTTGTTGTACCGCTCGCCGTTGGTGATCACGCCGTCCTGATACTGCTGCTCCACCTCGTTGACCTGCTCGCGGGCCGAGGTGATCTGCCGCTCCTTCGACGACGGGATGTGCATGTCGTCGATGCCGATCGAGAGCCCCGACAGCGTCGCGTAGCGGAAGCCGAGGTCCTTCAGCTCGTCGAGGAAGTGGACGGTGGCCTCGTTGCCGAGGGAGTTGTAGCACCGGCCGACCAGTGAGGTGATCTCCTTCTTCTTGAGCTCCTGATTCACGAACCGTAGCGACTCGGGCACGATCTCGTTCAGCAGGCTGCGCCCGACCGTCGTCTCGACGATCTCGCCCTTCCACCGCAGGCGGATGCGCGCCTGGAGGTCGACGTCCTCGTTGTCGTAGGCGATCCGCACCTCTTCGGGGTCCGCGAAGAGACGCCCCTCACCCCGGACCGGACGCTCCGGCGTGCTGAGGCGCTCCTTGGTCAGGTAGTAGATGCCGAGGACCATGTCCTGGGTCGGCACCGCCAGCGGCGCGCCGTTCGCCGGCGACAGGATGTTGTTGGCGGACAGCATCAGCACCTGGGCCTCGAGCTGAGCCTCCATCGAGAGCGGGATGTGGACGGCCATCTGGTCGCCGTCGAAGTCGGCGTTGAAGGCCGTGCAGACCAGCGGATGGATCTCGATGGCCTTCCCTTCCACCAGGATCGGCTCGAAGGCCTGAATACCCAGACGATGGAGGGTCGGCGCCCGATTGAGAAGAATCGGGTGCTCCTTGATGACGTCTTCGAGGATGTCCCAGACCTCGGGACGTTCTTTTTCGACGAACTTCTTGGCCGCCTTGATCGACGAGGCGATGCCCCGCTCCTCGAGCTTCCGCAAGATGAACGGCTTGAAGAGCTCGAGGGCCATCTTCTTGGGCAGGCCGCACTGGTGCAGCTTGAGGTACGGACCGACCACGATGACCGAGCGGCCTGAATAATCGACGCGCTTGCCGAGCAGGTTCTGGCGGAACCGCCCCTGCTTTCCCTTCAGCGTGTCGGAGAGTGACTTGAGCGGCCGATTGTTCGGACCGGTGATGACTCGCCCCCGTCGACCGTTGTCGAAGAGAGCATCAACCGCCTCCTGCAGCATCCGCTTCTCGTTGCGGATGATGATCTCGGGCGCCTTGAGGTCCATGAGCCGCTTCAGCCGGTTGTTCCGGTTGATCACGCGGCGATAGAGGTCGTTCAGGTCGGATGTCGCAAACCGACCACCATCAAGAGGAACCAGAGGACGGAGCTCCGGTGGAATCACCGGCACGACTTCGAGAATCATCCAGTCGGGCTGGTTGCCGGACTTCAGGAACGCCTCGATGACCTTGAGGCGCTTCACGATCTTCTTCCGCTTCTGGACGGACGTCTCCCCGAGCATCTGGGCCCGGAGATCACGCGCCAGCGAGTCCAGGTCCATGTCGCGCAGGAGCTCGCGGATCGCTTCGGCGCCCATGCCGACCTTCAGGCTCTCGGCGCCGTGCTCGTCCTGGAGCTTGCGCGCCTTGTCGACCGCGACCAGGTCCTTCTTCTTCACGCCCTGGATACGGCTGTCGAGAACGACGTACTCCTCGAAGTACAGGATCTTCTCCAGCTCGCGCAGCGACATGTCCAGGAGCTGGCCGATGCGGCTCGGCAGCCCCTTGAAGAACCACACGTGCGAGACCGGCGAGGCCAGCTCGATGTGGCCCATCCGCTCGCGCCGCACCCGGGCCCGCGTGACCTCGACCCCGCACTTGTCGCAGACCACGCCGGCGAACTTCATCCGCTTGTACTTGCCGCACGCGCACTCGTAGTCCTTGGTCGGCCCGAAGATGCGCGCGCAGAACAGCCCGTCCCGCTCCGGTTTGAACGTGCGGTAGTTGATCGTCTCCGGCTTCTTCACCTCGCCGTGCGACCAGTCGCGGATCTTCTGGGGCGCGGCCAGCTTGATTCGGATCGCATCAAACGTGATGGGCTTCGCATGCCGATCGAGGATCCCCCACAGGTCCTTGGTGGGCTTGTCCTCTCTGATCAGGCTGCCGAAAGGCCTATCCGTCAGCATTCGCACTCTCCTTTGGGAAGACCTTCTCCCACTTTAAGAAGCCTTCTTCCCGTCCTTCGTCACCAGCTCGACGTCGAGCGCCAGACTCTGGAGTTCCTTGACCAGCACGTTGAACGACTCCGGCGTGCCGGGCTCGAGGAAGTTCTCGCCCTTGACGATCGCCTCGTAGATGCGGTTGCGTCCCTCCACGTCGTCGGACTTCACCGTGAGCATCTCCTGGAGCGTGTGCGCGGCGCCGTAGGCTTCCAGCGCCCACACCTCCATCTCGCCGAACCGCTGGCCGCCGAACTGGGCCTTGCCGCCCAGCGGCTGCTGGGTCACCAGCGAGTAAGGGCCGATCGAGCGCGCGTGCATCTTGTCGTCGACCAGGTGGGCCAGCTTCAATATATAGATCTGCCCGACCGTCACCTCCTGGTGGAAGCGCCGGCCGGTCCGTCCGTCGTACAGGACGGTCTTGCCGGAGCTCGGCAGACCCGCCTGCTTGAGGTGCTCCTTGATCTCCTCCTCGGTGGCGCCGTCGAACACCGGGCTCGCGACCCACGCGCCGAGCGCGCGCGCCGCCCACCCCAGATGCGTCTCGAGGATCTGCCCGACGTTCATGCGGGACGGCACGCCGAGCGGGTTCAGCACGATCTCCACCGGGGTCCCGTCCGGCAAGTACGGCATGTCCTCTTCCGGGAGGATCTTGGAGACCACGCCCTTGTTGCCGTGGCGGCCGGCCATCTTGTCGCCGACCGAGAGCTTCCGCTTCACGGCCACGTACACCTTGACCATCTTGATGACGCCCGGCGGCAGGTCGTCGCCCCGGCGCAGCCGCGACTTGCGCTCCTCGAACATCGCGTCGTACACGCCGATCTGCTCGTCGGCCAGGTCCTCGATCCGCTTGACGGTCTGGGCGAGGTTCTCGTCTTCCTTGACCTTGATCTTCTTCAGCTCGTTCCACGACAGGTTGTCGAGGTCGGGCCGCTCGATGCGGTCGCCCTTCTTGGTGAGCCGCTTCAGCTTGTTGGTCGGATCGAAGAGGTCCTGGAGCGAGGTCTTGCCGACCAGCAAATTCTTCAGCTTCTGGTCGCGCTCCATCTCGACCATCGCGATTTCGTCCTGATAGTCCTTCTCGAGCCGTGCGATCTCCTCTTCCTCGATCGACTTCGCCCGCTCGTCCTTGTCGACGCCGCGCCGCGAGAACACCTTCACGTCGACCACGGTGCCTTCGATGCCCGGCGGGACGGTCAGCGAGGTGTCGCGCACGTCGCCGGCCTTCTCGCCGAAGATCGCCCGCAGCAGCTTCTCCTCCGGCGTCAGCTGGGTCTCGCCCTTCGGCGTGATCTTGCCGACCAAAATATCCCCCGGCTTCACCTTGGCGCCGATCCGAACGATCCCCGATTCGTCCAGGTCCTTCAACGCTTCCTCGGAGACATTCGGGATGTCTCTGGTGACCTCTTCCTTGCCCAGCTTCGTGTCGCGCGCCTGGATCTCGAACTCCTCGATGTGGATCGACGTGAACCGATCGTCCTTCACCAGGCGCTCCGAGACCAGGATCGCATCCTCGAAGTTGTACCCGCCCCACGGCATGAACGCGACCAGCACGTTGCGCCCGAGCGCGAGCTCGCCCTGGTCGGTGCCCGGGCCGTCGGCGATGATGTCGCCCGGCGCGACCTTCTGGCCCTTGTGCACGATCGGCTTCTGGTTGAGGCACGTGTTCTGATTCGACCGCCGGTACTTGGTCAGGTTGAAGATGTCCAGCGGCAGGTCCTGCACCGGGTCGGCCTTCTTCGACGACCTCCCCTCGGCGCGCACCACGACCCGGTCGGCGGCGACGTACTCGACGACGCCGGACCGCTTGGCCACGATGACCGCGCCGGAGTCGCGGGCCACCACGTGCTCCATCCCGGTGCCGACCAGCGGCGCCTCCGGCTGGAGCAGCGGGACCGCCTGGCGCTGCATGTTCGATCCCATCAGCGCCCGGTTCGCGTCGTCGTTCTCGAGGAACGGAATCAGCGACGCGGCGACCGAGACGAGCTGCTTCGGCGACACGTCCATGTAGTGCAGCTCTTCCGGCGACACCATCCGAAACTCACCGCTCTTGCGGGCCGAGACACGCTCCGACACGAAGCGGCCGTTGCGGTCGATCTCGGCGTTGGCCTGGGCGATGACGAACTTCTCTTCCTTGAGGGCGGTCAGGAAATCGATCTCATCGATGACCCGGCCGCTGGTGACCTTCCGGTACGGCGTCTCGATGAACCCGAACTCGTTCGTTCTCGCATACGTGGACAGCGACGAGATCAGGCCGATGTTCGGCCCTTCCGGCGTCTCGATCGGGCAGATCCGGCCGTAGTGCGTGGGATGAACGTCGCGTACCTCGAAGCCGGCACGCTCGCGACTGAGCCCGCGCGGACCCAGCGCCGAGAGCCGCCGCTTGTGGGTCAGCTCGGCGAGCGGATTCGTCTGGTCCATGAACTGCGAGAGCTGCGAGGACCCGAAGAACTCCTTGACCACCGCCGACACCGGCTTGGCGTTGATCAGATCGTGCGGCATCAGGTTCGTGATGTCGGAGATCGACATCCGTTCCTTGACCGCGCGCTCCATGCGAGTCAGGCCCACCCGGAACTGGTTCTCCAGGAGCTCACCGACCGACCGCACGCGGCGGTTGCCGAGGTGGTCGATGTCGTCGGTCGCCCGCGAGCCGAGCCGCACCAGCAGGAGATGCCGGATCACGGAGACGATGTCCTCGCTGCGGATCGTCTTCGTGTTCGCCGGCGCCTCCGTCCCGAGCTTCTCGTTGATCATGAACCGGCCGACGCGGGCCAGGTCGTAGCGTCGCGGGTCCATGAACATGCCGCGGAACAGGGAGCGGGCCGACTCCACGGTCGGCGGATCGCCGGGCCGCAGGCGGCGGTAGATCTCGACCAGCGCTTCGTCGGGATTCTTGAAGTGGTCGCGCGCCAGCGTCTCGTAGATCGCCTGGTCGATCTTGCCCGCGCTCATCACCAGCAGCTTGAACGGCGCCACCCGCCGGCTCATCACCTGCGACAGCACGGTCGAGGTGATCTCGGCGTTGGTCTGGACCAGCACCTCGCCCGACTCGGTGTCGACGATGCGCGAGGCGGTCCGCCGCCCGACCAGCGTCTCGGCGCGGATCGGGATCTTGTCGACGTTCGCTTCGATGAGCTTCTCGATGAGCTTGGCGGTAAGCGCCTTGCCGGCGGTCACCAGCGGCTCGCGGTGCCGCGGCGGCTTGATGTCGTCGGCGACCTTCGCGCCGACGTGCGCCTCGGCGTTCAGCGTCACCCAAGCGTTGCCGGCCTCGAACGACAGCACCTCCTCGGCCTCGTAGAAGTGGCCCAGGATCTCCTCGTCGGAGAGGATCACGCTCTTCTCCAGGAACCAGAACGCCCGCAAGAACGCGGTCGCCAGCATCTTGCGGCGCCGGTCGACCCGGACGTGCAGGATGTCGTTCGCGTCGAAGTCGAACTCGACCCACGAGCCGCGGTACGGGATGACCCGCGCCGAGAAGAGCGGCTTGCCCGACGCCAACGTCTTGCCCTTGTCGTCGTCGAAGAAGACGCCGGCCGAGCGCTGGAGCTGACTGACCACGACGCGCTCGGTGCCGTTGATGATGAACGTACCCTTGTCGGTCATGAGGGGCAGCTCACCCAGATAGACTTCCTGGCCCCGCTGCTCGCGGATCGTCCGGGTCTTCGCTTCCTTGTCGTGATCGAAGATGACCAGGCGCAGGGTGACCTTGAGCGGAATCGCGAAGGTCATGCCCCGGTCGTGGCACTCCTCGACCGTGTATTTCGGTTCGCCGAAGTGGTACGAGTCGAACTCGAGGAGCGCGTTGTCGTTGTAGTCGGCGATCGGGAACACCGACTTGAACACCGCCTGCAGACCGATTTCCTCCCGGCGATCGGCCGGGCCGTCCTTCTGCAAAAAGGTCTCGTAGGATCGCTTCTGGACCTCGATCAGGTTCGGGATCTCGACGATCGACGGAATCTTCCCGAAGTCCCTGCGGTTGCGGCGCCCACACTGAATCGTGCCTGCCATACCTTCTCCTGGGGCCGGCTCCCGGCCCCGGCTTGACGGAGTCCCTAGTGACCGAGCAATTCGACGCGCCTACTTCACCGAAACGGTCGCGCCCTGCTCCTCGAGCTTCTTCTTCATGTCCTCCGCTTCAGCCTTCGTGACCTTCTCCTTCACCGGCTTCGGCGCGCCGTCCACCAGGTCCTTGGCCTCCTTGAGACCGAGCCCGGTGAGCTCGCGCACGACCTTGATGACCTGGATCTTCTTCTCTCCCGCGGCGCCGAGGATGACGTCGAACTCGGTCTTCTCCTCGACCGCGGCGGCGCCGGCCGCCCCGCCACCGGCCGCGCCCGCGACGGCCGCGACGGCCATCGGCGCGGCGGCGGACACGCCCCACTGCTCTTGCAAGCGCTTCGAGAGCTGAGCCGCCTCCAGCAGTGTCAGCTTGTTGAGTTCCTCGACGATCTGATCAACCGTCATCACGCTCTCCTTTTATTCGCTACTCGCCGCTTTCGATTCGTCGCCGGCCGCCGCGCCGCGTTGCTGCAGGACGTAGACGAGCTCGCGCTGCGGCGCCGCCAGCACCCCGACCAGCCCGGCCAGGACGCCCTGGATCGAGCCGACCAGCTGCGCCCGGATCGCCTCCCGTGACGGCAGGTCGGCGAGCGCCTTGAGGCCCGCCGGCGCGAGCATCTGTCCCTCGACGTACCCCGCCTTCACCGCGAGCGCCTGGTTGGTCCGGGCGAACGCGTGCACGGCCTTGGCGACGGCGACCGGATCCTCTTTCGAGAAGATCACGCCCGTCGGCCCCTTGAGGTGCGTCCCGAGGCCCTGCAGCTCGGACGACGCGATCGCGAGCCGCGCCAGCCGATTCTTGACGATCTTGTACTCCGCCGACACCGCGCGGAGCTGCTTGCGCAGATCGCCGAGCTGCTGCACCGTGAGGCCGCGATACTCCGTGAGCACCACGGCCTTCACCCCGTTCAACCGCGACCTCAGCTCCTCGACCGCCTCGACCTTCTCTTGCGTTGGCACGAAGCGCTCCTTGTCCTACACGGCCTTCTTGAAGAGGTTCGCGATCGCCAGCGCGTCGAGCGGGACGCCGGGCCCCATCGTCGTCGAGACTGTCAGGGACCGGAGGTACGTGCCCTTCGCCGCCGCCGGCTTGGCCCGGACGATCGCCTCGATGAGGGCCATGCCGTTGGCCGCGAGTTGTTCGGCGCCGAACGAGTGCTTGCCGATCGGCGTGTGGATGTTGCCGGCCTTGTCCACGCGGAACTCGACCTTGCCCGCCTTGGCCTCGCGGACGGCGCGGCCGACGTCGAACGTCACCGTGCCGAGCTTCGGGTTCGGCATGAGACCGCGCGGACCCAGCACCTTGCCGAGTCGGCCGACCTGCCCCATGAGGTCGGGGGTCGCGACCGCCGTGTCGAACTCCATCCAGCCTCCCTGCACCCGCTCCACCAGATCCTCGGCGCCAATCACGTCGGCGCCCGCCTCCCGCGCCTCACGCTCTTTCTCGCCCTTGGCGAACACGGCCACCCGCACGGTCTTGCCGATGCCGTGTGGGAGCACGACCGCGCCACGGACCATCTGGTCGGCGTGCTTCGGGTCCACGCCCAGGCGGAACGAGAGGTCGACGGACTGGTCGAACTTCGCCGCCGGCATGCTCTTCACGAGCGCGACCGCCTCCTCGAACGTGTACTGCTTGTCGGGAGCGATCTTCGCCGCGGCCTCGTTGTACCGCTTGCCCGTCCGTTTGCTGACGATCGTCGCCATGTCGCTCTCTCCTAACTCTCTACGGCTCGCTAGGCCTGCGGCTCGCTACACGACATCGATGCCCATGCTGCGGGCGGTGCCTTCGATGGTGCGCATCGCCGAGTCGATCGAGTCGGTGTTCAGGTCCGCCAGTTTGCTCTGCGCGATCTCCCGAACTTGCTGGCGCGTGACCTTGCCGATCTTGTCCTTGTGGGGCACCGCCGACGCCTTGGCGATTCCCGCGGCGCGTTTGAGCAGCACCGCCGCCGGCGGCGTCTTCACGATGAACGTGAACGACCGGTCCTGGTAGATCGTCACCACCACCGGCAGGATCAATCCCTCCTGGCCGCCCGTCTGCGCGTTGAAGCCCTTACAGAACTCCATGATGTTGACGCCATGCTGACCGAGCGCCGGCCCGACCGGCGGCGACGGATTCGCCTTGCCGGCGGTGATCTGTAGCTTCACGACCGCCTGGACTTTCTTCACATCCGCTCCACCTGGTAGTACTCGAGCTCGACCGAGGTGGGCCGTCCGAAGACCGGCACGACCACCTTCATTCGCCCGCGCTCGGGGTTCATGTCGTCGACCACACCCTGGAAGTTCACGAACGGCCCGTCGATGACGCGCACCTTGTCGCCGCGCTGGAACACCGACTTCGGCTTGGGCTTCTCGGCGCCCGCTTCCATTTGCCGAAGGATGTCGTCGACCTGCTCGTGCGACAACGCCACCGGCTTGGACCCGGAGCCGACGAAGCCGGTCACCTTCGGCGTCGACCGCACGAGATGCCAGGTGTCGTCGGTCAGCTCCATCTCGACCAGCACGTAGCCCGGGAAGAACTTCTGCTCGGTCTCGCGCTTCTGCTTGTTGCGGACCTCGACCACCTTCTCGGTGGGCACCAGGACCCGCGTGATCTTCTCCGACATTCCGAAGATCTTGGCGCGCGACTCGATCGCTTCCTTCACCTTGTTCTCGAAGCCCGAATACGTGTGGACGACGAACCACTGCTTGTTGGTGGTCGCCGCCGCTTCACCGCTCATCGCAAAATCCTTTCCACGATCCGCGCCAGCACGATGTCCACGCCGCCGAGGAACAGCGCCACCACCACGGTCACGGTGATCACCACGACCGTAGAGTTGATGAGCTCCTGGCGGCTCGGCCACGTGACCTTGCGGAACTCCGCCAGGACCTCCCGGACGAACTCTTGTGCGCGCCTGAGAAACTCCATTGCTCCCTAACCCGCCGAACAGTGGCAGGGGTGGAGGGATTCGAACCCCCATCCCCCGGATTTGGAGTCCGGTGCTCTAGCCGTTAGAGCTACACCCCTGGACAGCTACTTGGTCTCTTTGTGCGGCGTGTGCTTGCGGCACCACCGGCAATATTTCTTGAGCTCCAGGCGATCGGGATGCGTTCGCCGGTTCTTGGTCGTCGAATAGTTCCGTCGCTGACACTCACCGCACGCGAGCGAGATGATGTCGCGCATCGCTTACTCCGTGATCTCCGTGACGACCCCGGCCCCCACCGTCCGCCCCCCCTCCCGTATCGCGAACCGCAGCTCCTTCTCCATCGCGATCGGCATGATCAGCTCGATCGCCATCGTCACGTTGTCCCCCGGCATCACCATCTCCACCCCACTGGGCAACGTGCACACCCCCGTCACGTCCGTCGTCCGGAAGTAAAACTGCGGCCGGTACCCATTGAAATACGGCGTGTGCCGCCCCCCCTCTTCCTTCGTCAGCACGTACACTTCGGCCTTGAACTTCTTGTGCGGTTTGATCGAGCTGGGCTTGGCCAGCACTTGGCCGCGTTCCACCTCTTCCTTGTCCACCCCGCGCAACAGCGCCCCAATATTGTCCCCCGCCTGCCCCTCGTCCAGCAGCTTGCGGAACATCTCCACCCCCGTCACCACCGTCTTGCGCGTGTCGTGGATCCCCACGATCTCCACTTCCTCGCCCACCTTCACCACCCCCCGCTCCACCCGCCCCGTCACCACCGTCCCCCGCCCCGTAATCGAGAAGATGTCCTCGATCGGCATCAGAAACGGCTTGTCCACCGGCCGCGGCGGCGTCGGAATATAGCTGTCCACCGCCTCCATCAGCTTCCAGATCGCCTCCGCCGCCTTCGGGTCCTCCGGCTTCTCGTTCGCCTGCAGCGCCGACCCCCGGATCACCGGCACGTCGTCCCCCGGAAAGTTGTACTTCTTCAGCAGCTCCCGCACCTCCAGCTCCACCAGGTCCAGAATCTCCGGGTCATCCACCATGTCCACCTTGTTCATGAACACCACCAGAAACGGCACGTTCACCTGCCGCGCCAGCAGCACATGCTCGCGCGTCTGCGGCATCGGCCCATCGTTGGCCGCCACCACCAGAATCGCCCCGTCCATCTGCGCGGCCCCCGTGATCATGTTCTTGATGTAGTCCGCGTGCCCCGGACAGTCGATGTGCGCGTAGTGGCGCTTGCCCGTCTCGTACTCCACGTGCGCCACCGCTATCGTGATCCCCCGCTCCCGCTCTTCCGGCGCATTGTCGATCGAGCCGTACTCCCGGATCGCGATCCCCTTGTTCTTCGTGTGCAGCACCTTCGTGATCGCCGCCGTCAACGTCGTCTTGCCGTGATCGATGTGCCCAATCGTCCCCACGTTCACGTGCGGCTTCGTCCGTTCGTACTTCGCCTTCGCCATTCCTCACGCCCTCCCGTTGGCGGTAGCGATTGTGGCAATGAACGCCGTGCGCGCGGCAGGCCGTCGCGGGGCTGGGACCCCATCGGCCGAGGCGCGTCGATAAATCCTGGAGCCCATGTCCGGGATTGAACCGGAGACCTCGTCCTTACCAAGGACGCGCTCTGCCGACTGAGCTACATGGGCGCATGCGCGAAACTTGGAGCGGGAAACGGGATTCGAACCCGCGACCCCCAGCTTGGAAGGCTGGCGCTCTACCACTGAGCTATTCCCGCCCACGCTGTAGTGGTGGGGAGGGGAGGATTTGAACCCCCGAAGGCGTTTGCCAGCAGATTTACAGTCTGCCCCCTTTGGCCACTTGGGTACCTCCCCGAATCCGCCGGCACGCTCTGTAACACCTCGGAAAAGCTGGCGCTGGCGGGAGGATTTGAACCCCCGACCCACTGCTTACAAGGCAGTTGCTCTGCCCCTGAGCTACGCCAGCACAGACAAAACTTCACACTAAGCTTGACTTTCCGATAAGTCAAGCGATTTGCCCTTTAGATTTCGCTGCCGAGCGACTTCGTAGCAGATGACGGCGCCGGCCGCAGCGACGTTCAACGATCCCACGCGGCCCAGCATCGGGATCGTGACCAGCACGTCGCAGGCACGCGCGACGTGAGACCGGAGCCCTTCGCCCTCGCTTCCCAAGACCACGCAGAGGGGCCCGGTCAGATCCGTGGACCACACCGGAACCCCGGCGCCGGCGACGCCGCCGAAGACCCAAATCCCAGATTTCTTCAACACTTCAACGACGTTGATCAGGTTGGTCTCGCGCGCGACGGCGAGGTACTCGACCGCGCCCATGGCGACGCGCGCCGCCGCGTCGGTGAGGCCGACCTGGTGGTGCTTCGGCACGATCACGCCGTGGGCGCCGAAGCTCTCGGCGGTTCGAAGGAGCGCGCCGAAGTTGCTTGGATCCTGAATCTGGTCGAGCGCGACGAAGAAGGGCGTCTGTCCCCGAGACGGGGGGATC
>Ga0209161_10000996_pt1 | contig 23185 bp, 23 predicted proteins | sample GraSoiAngelo_155_FD_186169 | JGI IMG/M metagenome (GOLD analysis project Ga0209161, IMG submission 186169) | Grasslands soil microbial communities from the Angelo Coastal Reserve, California, USA - 14_1009_13_30cm (SPAdes) (version 2) | ecosystem: Environmental > Terrestrial > Soil > Grasslands... | reverse complement strand
AATAGAGCGGCGTGGTGTCCGCGCCGGGACTGGTGGAAATTTTCTTAGAGTAGCGCGAGCCTCGGGCTTGCGTGTCTGAAGCGGACAAGCCAGAGGCATGTCCTACACTGATCGGCACGACAAAAATTTCATTGTTCGTGCTCGTCGCTTCGACCTCGTCGATGTTGCTCGTGTATGCGACCTCCTGGCCGTCGGGCGAAATTGCATACATGTCTTGCCCGCCTAACGAGAACGGCGGCACATCGTGATCGCCGGGGGTAAGATCCCTTGGTGTAGCGTGCGCTGTCCTCAGCGCATTTGGGGTTGCTCCGCTGGGGACAGCGGACTCTACAGCGTCAGCACTGATTACAAACAAATGGCTGCGCTTGAATTCGGTGAATGCGTTCCAATGCCGGTAAAACAAACGCGTGAAAATCTTCGCTTTCACTTTGCTCGTCTTCAGCTCTTCATCGCGTTGCTTGTTGCACGCGTCGTCTTTGCAATCCGGATAAACTGCCGACACGAACACGATGCTCTTGCCATCCGGCGACCAAATCCCGCCATCTGCGCCGGTAGAGATCTCCGTCACCTGATGAGGCTTCCCAATTAGCACACCGCTTCCGGAGTCGAAATCGGACATCCAGATTTGCGTCGGATCGGTCGCTTTCGACGTCCAGATCAACCGTTTGGCGTCACGTGAAAATCGCGGTCGCTCTTCGTGGTTCGGTGTTGGATTCAATCGGCGCGATTCACCTCCGTTCGCCGGCACGATCCACAAATGCGAAATCTTCGTGTTCGCTTCCAGATCGACATCTATGCAATCGAACACGACCCACTTCCCGTCCGGCGACGGCACCGGCGCGCCGACGCGCTTGAGTTTCATCATGTCCTCGAACGTGAAAGGGCGCTTCGCGACCTGCGCCAGGACGGATGTCGTTAGCGCAAAAATAATCAGCAGGAAAACTTTCACGCGCGGGCAAACTCTCGTTGAGGAACGGCGCTTGCAAGCTCTGTCTCTGGGGGCCACAGGCCGCTGCTCTGTAATTCGTGACAGCTTACCGCGAACATGCTGGCTAACATAGCGCGTGTGCCACACGCGTTCGGCAGGCTGCCGAACGCTACAGGTTCGCCGCAGTGAATCCGTCCTTTGGCGGACTGGCAGCCTGTGCTCCCCGGATCGAGCACTCCATTAATCGTGAGAATTTGGGTTTATCACCTGCGGTGTTTTCGTGTCCGGGCCGCTTTCTTTGCCGAGCGGGACCGGCCGGCTGCGCTGCGACTTCTGGCTGCACGCCTGGCCTGACGTGACAAAGCCTTTCGCGAAGCCGCGCTGCGGCTTTCACGCTTCAGCGCGCCGCGTACCGCGCGCGAGCGTGTCGTCGACGGCTTGCGCCGACCTTTTCGGCCCTTGGCCAAGTCCCGCTTGGCCTAACGTTTCGTTCGTTTGTTGCCTCGTTTCGGCGGCGGCAACTTCACACCGGCGCGCCGCGCCTTCGACAAACCAATCGCGATAGCTTGTTGTGGCGATCGAGCGCCATGTTTTCCCTCACGGATGTGCTCCATTTCTTCCCGAACGAATTCACCGGCCCGCGTCGATGGCGAAAGCCCTTCGCGTTCGTCCTCGCGGGCCCGTTCAGTTACATCGTCTTCTGGCATAACAAGAGAGTTTCGCCGCAACGGGCTGATTTGGATGCCAGCTAATGCATTGGGTAATGCGCTGTGCTCTCCCCGAGTAAGGAAACTCAATGGAGCTGTAACAGGCGACAACAAGACCACCCACGCATGCTAAATTGCGCAGATGGATACCACCGCTGCCATCCTGCTGCGCAAACGAAAATTCAGCGACACGAGTTTGATTGTGTCGTGGTGCACGGAATCGTTTGGCTGTGTTCAGACGATGGCCAAAGGCGCACGGCGTCCCAAAAGCCTGTTTGGCGGAAAACTGGACTTATTCTTTGAGGCTGAAATTTCCATCGTGCGGAGCCGCAAATCCGATCTGCACACGCTGACCGAAGTCGTCTTGAAAAATCCGTTCGCTGGCATTCGCAGCAAGTATCTGCGTATGCAGACTGCCGCTTATTTTGTCGAACTGATCGAGATTTGCACCGAGCGGGATCATCGGGAGCCGGAATTGTTTGGCCTATTGCGCAGGGCGTTCGGTTATCTGGATGAAAACGATCCCACCCCGCGTGCGGTCGGACATTTCGAGACCGAGCTGGCGCGCATCGCCGGCGTGCACGATCGATCGAGATTAAGATTCGACCCGGCGTTTGCGCTCGGAAATTTGTTCGGACGATTACCGCTCTCTCGCACGCCGCTCTTGAAAACACTCGCCGCCGAGGCGAAGAAGAATTCAAAATAAGATTGCGATCACTCCATCAAATAGCGTTGTCATGTTGAGCGGAGCGCTGCAAAGAAATGCATAGGCATGAGGCCAGGCTTTCAAACATCTCGATTTGTTTGCCTCTGTGGACAATCGCGGCAGAATGGAACAGAGATTGAACGCCTGGCCTCGCGGACTTCGTTCGCTACGTTGCAGCTTCGGTTCCCTAAGAATGACATTATGAACTCACGCGCTCCCAATCTTATCGCTGCGGTGATCATTGCCGGCTTAGCGTCCGTCGCATCGGCCAAGGACACGTACAAGTTCGATCCATCCGGATCGACGATCGGTTTCAGCGTGCACCAATTCCTGGGTACGACTCGCGGCAAGTTTACGAACTTCAGCGGAAAGATCGAAATCGATCGGGAACATCTGGAGAACTCCTCGGTCACGGCGCAGATCGACGTAAGCAGCATCGATACACGGATAAAAAAACGCGACGATCATCTCCGCAGCGCGGAGTTCTTTAACGCGGAGAAGTTCCCCCGTGTCACGTTTAAGAGCCGCAGCGTCAAGCAGACTGGTCCTCAAAGTGGCGACATCCTCGGCGACTTTACGATGCACGGCGTGACCAGACCGATCACGCTGCATGTAAAACTGCTGACCCCGATTAACGAAACAGCACAGACTCGATGGGCGGTGACCACGGATCCAATCAACCGGCGCGAGTTCAACTTGATGTTTGCTCCAGCGACTGAAACGGTTTCGGGCATTAGTCAGACGGTGGCAATCAACATTGAGATCGAGGCAAAGCGCGCAGAGTGAGTTGGATCTACTCGCCCTTGCAAGGACGGTCATCCTGAGCGAAGCGCAGCGGAGTCGAAGGATCTCGTTGCAAAACGGATCGGCTGAGCCGCGGGATTCCTCGACTTCGCTCGGAATGACAGGATTATGGAAATTATTCCGCTCGGAGATTCGGCGCTGATCGTTCGCGTGCGCGAGCAATTTGAAGATGCACCTGAAGAAACGCTGGACGAAGTGCTCCGCGCACTCCAGCTGCTTCAAAAGGCGGAAATTCCCAGCGTCGTTGAGTTCGCGCCCGCTTATACCAGCGTCGCAGTTTTTTTTGATCCAATCGTAGCCGCGAGGGCGGGCGCTGTGCCGGGCGAGGCATTCGATTGGCTAGCGACGCGCGTTCGCGCCGCTGTAGCCGGGGTCCGTGACTCCGGCCGGACTAAACGCAAGGCTTCACAACTCATTGGAATTCCAGTGTGCTACGACGCCGAATTTGCTCCAGATCTTGATGATGTCGCGCGCCACACGCAAATCTCGACGAAGCAAGTTGTCGATCTCCACAGTGGGTGTGAATACCGGGTGGCCTGCATCGGGTTCGTTCCAGGCTTTCCATTTCTGGCAGGCTTGCCGGAGAAGTTGGCGACGCCGCGTCGGGCCATACCGCGAAAAGAAATCCCTCCCGGTTCAGTCGGAATCGGCGGTGCGCAAACAGGAATTTATCCGTTGCGTTCGCCCGGCGGTTGGAACCTGATCGGGCGAACGCCGGTTAAACTTTTCGATCCGCAGAAAGATCCGCCCACGCTCTTGCGCCCCGGCGATCGTGTGCGTTTTCGCGCAATCAAGCGGGAAGAGTTCGAGGCACTAGCCCAATGAAGCATTGTCATCCCGAGCGAAGCGTAGCGCAGTCGAGGGATCCCGTTGCGCTAGCTTTGAAGTCACACATCGGGAGTGAAAGCCTGGCCTCGCCGCTTGGCGCGGCTGCGTTGCACCTTCCACTTCGGTCGGCATGACGGCGATTGTAACGCGAGCTGGTTTTCTCACCTCGGTGCAGGAACTTGGTCGCACGGGATTTCGCCAGTTTGGTATTTCTACCAGCGGTGCGCTTGACCCATTTGCGTTGCGCGTGGCGAATTTACTTGTTGGAAACGATGAAGGCGCGGCCGGGCTGGAAATTACGCTCGGCGGTTTGCATTTGCGCTTTGACGACGAGCGAATGATCGCCTGGTGCGGTGGCGAATTCGATGTGCAGATCGGATCGCGCGCATTGCCGGCCGGGCATGTAGCGCATTTGAAAGCTGGCGACGAATTGAAATTCGGGCGCGCGCAAATTGGCTGCCGATGCTGGGTCGCTATTTCGGGTGGAATCGATGTGCCGGTTGTTCTTGGCAGCCGCTCCACAGATTTGCGAGCCAATTTTGGCGGATTTGAAGGGCGCGCATTGCGCGACGGCGATCAGCTTTTATTGGGAGAATTTCGGCGGTCACAGACCGCCGCTACAGCAGGAATTTCCTCTTGGACCGCGCCGCATGATTGGGCAAGGCCGGCAACGCGCAATCCGATTTTGCGTTTCGCGCGCGGTGCGGATTCGAATCGCTTCAACGCTTCGACGCTTCAACGCCTAACGATGGAAGTCTTCGCGGTTTCACCAGACTCGGATCGCATGGGAGTTCGTTTTGATGGTTCGGAAATGAAACGCGAGGACAAAACCGATCTTATTTCGGAAGCCGTTGCGCCCGGCACAATCCAGGTTCCACCGAGCGGAAAACCGATTTTGCTTTTGGGAGATTGCCAAACCATCGGCGGCTATCCAAAAATAGCGCACGTGATCACCGTGGACCTGGCCGTCGCAGCACAACTTCGTGCTGGCGATCACGTGCGTTTTTTTGAAGTCCCACTCGCCGATGCGCATCGCCTTTTGTCGGAACGCGAGCGTGATCTCGAGCGTTTCAGAATTGGCATTAGCTTGCTTGCTTCGGACGATTCGAGTTGTAGCCACGGCCCTGTGGGCCGTTCCGACAACGAAAGTGGCGGCGCCGAGGGCAGACGGGCCACAGGCCCGTGGCTACAGGAGACGTCATGAAATTATCGGTCGATATCAACGCCGACCTCGGCGAAGGCTCAGGCCACGATGCCGAATTGTTCGAACTGATCAGCTCGGCGAACATCGCAACCGGTTTTCACGCCGGTGATTCCGATACGATGCACGCTGCCATTTCCGCGGCCAAGAAGCATGACGTTGCTGTCGGAGCGCACCCGAGTTTTTTCGATCGCGAGAATTTCGGACGCAAGGAAGTGACGATATCCAACGAAGAAGTGTTCGAGGCGGTCGCCTATCAACTTGGAATTTTCCAGGCGATCGCCTGCGCGCTGGATGTGCGACCCAATCACGTAAAGCCGCACGGCGCGCTATACAATATGGCTGTGCGGCATGCCAAATTGGCCGATGCCATCGCGCGTGCGATCAAATCGGTCGATTCGAAATTGATCTTATTTGCGCCGGACAAGAGTGACCTCGCCCGCGCGGGAGAAGCGCATGGACTGCAAATCGCGCGTGAAATTTTTGCCGATCGCAATTACTTGAATGACGGCTGGTTGGTTCCGCGTACGCGACAGGATGCATTACTCCACGACCCCAAGGAAGCTGTTCAGCGGGTGCTGCGGATGTTGCGCGAAGGCAAGGTGCGTTCCGTCGAAGGCCGCGATGTGGCCGTACGTGGCGAAACCATTTGTGTCCACGGCGATACACCGGGCGCAGTCGAGTTCGCGCGCGAATTGCGTACTCGACTTGAGAGCGATGGCGTCAAGATCAGCGCGCCGAAGAGTTCGCGGTGAGCGACAAGATCGAAAACGGAGCCGGCGCGCCCCCGCGCCGAAGGACAGGGTCTTTGCGGCCCGAGGGCGGGCCGTCTCCAAAACGACCAGCTACATTTCGCCATTTGGCGCACGTACCTTCGTTCCGGGACAATCCGATTGTTTTCGTTACAACGTGCACTCATCAGCGACGTAAGATTCTTGGCTCACGCGAATACGAGAGGATTCTACGAGAAATCTGGCAACGCTCTGCCGATCATGACGGCTGGTGGGTTGGCAATTACATTATCATGCCCGATCACGTACATCTTTTTGCGCGACCTGAAATCGGTGCGCAACGCATGTCAGATTGGGTGCAGATATGGAAGAGCGTTAGTTCACGACGCATTGCGGCGGTGCTCTTGATTAAGCCGCCCGTCTGGCAATCGGAGTATTTCGACAGGTACCTTCGGTCCAGCGAAAATTACTCGGAGAAATGGAATTACGTCGAACAAAACGCAGTGCGGGCCGGGCTGGTCGATCTGCGCGAAGCGTGGCCATATAGCGGGACGATACATGATTTGATGTTCTGATGGAGTCAACGCCGTCCGAGAATGGAGCCGGCGCGCCCCCGCGCCGAACAGTAGGCCCTTTGCGGCCCGAGGGCGGGCCGTCTCCAAGCGACACGACCGGTCTGGTCCGCGCACTTGGGCCGATTGACGCGACCACGATTGTTATCGGCTCGATGATTGGATCTGGGATCTTCATCGTGTCGGCGGAATCATCGCGGTTGAGTGGTGCGCCCGGCTGGCTGTTGCTCTCGTGGGCACTCGCCGGTTTGCTTACCGTTACCGGCGCGCTTTGTTGCTCCGAGCTCGCGACGATGATGCCGCGTGCCGGCGGCGTTTATGTGTTTCTGCGCGAAGCGTACGGGTCGGCAATGGGATTTTTGTATGGCTGGACGTTATTTCTGGTGATCCAAACAGGTACGATCGCGGCCGTGGCGATTGCATTTGCGAAGTTTCTCGGCGTTTTTGTCACAAGAGTTTCACCGGATAACTACCTGGTTACGCCAATCCGGTTAGGCGGTTACGCGATCAGTTTGTCCACCGAACAACTGGTCGCGATTGCATTGATCGCCTTTCTCACATGGACGAACACGCGCGGGCTTGAGGTCGGTAAAATTATCCAGAACACATTTACCTTTGCAAAGACAGTTGCGCTGGCTGCGGTGGTCGTGATCGGGTTGTCGTTAGGCTGGAACTCCAATTCTGCGGCGCTGAGCTCGGCGTGGTGGGACTCGTGGGCCAATGGCTGGAACCCGCAAGTGGCGCAACCTGGTCTCACCGTCACAGGTGGATTCGCTCTCGCGCTGCTTTTTGGAAAATCAATGGTTGGCCCGCTTTTCGCCCAGACTGCCTGGACAAACGTGACGTTCATCGGCAGCGAAGTGCGAGACCCGGGTAAGAACCTGGTGCGCGCGCTGGTAGGCGGGTGCGGGATTGTGGTCTTACTTTATTTGCTGGCTAACGTTGCTTATCTGGCGGTGCTACCGTTTTCGGAAATCGAACACGCGCCACAAAATCGCGTAGCCGTGGCAATGATGAGCGCGCTCTTCGGCCAGCCCGGCGCGATGTGCATGGCCGGGGCAATCATGATCTCCACATTCGGTTGTGACAACGGACTGATTCTCGCCGGCGCGCGCGTTTACTATGCCATGGCGCGCGATGGGTTGTTTTTTCAAAAAATCGGGACCACAAACCGGTATCGTGTTCCCGCGGCAGCGCTGGTGGCGCAGGGAATCTGGACGGCGCTCCTGGTTTTGCCGCGCACGGTCACACTCAACACTGCGACACACGAGATGGGTTACGGGAACGTTTACAATCAACTGCTTGAATACATCGTCTCAGCGGACCTGGTGTTTTACCTCCTGATGGTCGTCGCTGTCATTCTCTTACGACGCAAAAAGCCGAATGCTGAGAGGCCATACCGCACGTGGGGTTATCCAATTGTGCCGATCATCTCGATCTTGCTCTCGGCACTGTTGACCATTGACCTTGCATGGCTCGCGCCCGCGACGTCAGGAATTGGAATTCTGATCGTGTTGACCGGCGTGCCGGCTTACTTCCTGTGGCGTCTGCGCGGCGCGCGACATACCAGTCCTGTTTAGCCTCGGCGCCCGAATCAATTATGTATGCCTGCAAAATCAAAGAAACAGCAAATGGCAGCCGGAGCTGCGCTTGCAGCGAAACGAGGCAAGCGTTCCAAGTCGTCGCTTAAGGGCGCATCGCGCCAAATGGCGAAGTCGATGACTAAAAGCGAGCTACGAAGAATGGCGAAGACCAAGCGCAAGGGCAAGCCCACACGCAAACGCAAGAAGAGGTAGAACTCGTATTTGGCGACCAGAAAGCTGCACGAGCTGAAGATTCACACTCAAGCCGGCGAATCTGCCGGACGAAAAAAGAACTGGGACGAGATGAAGGTTTTCAGTCTCCCGCGCTGTCGCCCTGCATTGCCGCCATAGCCTCTCTCAAAGGTTCCAGGCTCACCCTGCTTGTGCCGGTAAAGGGATGGTCAAGCACATAGATCAAAAACAAAATCGACGAGATCATTACGGTGAGTGTAGTGGTAAGGAGGTATTGCGCCTCGATGTTTTTCATTCCGAAGAAAAAGGTGTAGGAGACGGCGAAGATGCCGCCAACAAGCAACACCAACCAGATGACCGGTGGTACGGTATTGTTACCGGCAAATATTCTCATTCGGCGATACTGAGCCAGGTTGTTCAAACATCGTAACGTTTCACCGTACAGCTCCCGGTTGGGAACCGAGCTCGAGTCCACTTGAACGAATAATATTCTGAGACTGTTGTGAGCCCCGCCGGAATAAAGCTGAAGGTCTCCCCCTGCCATCTTCGGGACTTCATCGCTGTAAACCGCGGCAAGGTAATCTTTCACTCCCTGCTGAATGATTTTCTTGGGAGAATCAGGAAAGGTTGCGGCAGTGTGAAAAATATCCAGAGCCTCGCTCGCCTCCATTTGCAGATTTTTTGTTGCATCGTCGTATCCGCCCCAGGTAACAAACACGACAAAGGCGAGCAACACTCCGTAAAACAGTCCAAAGGCATTGAAAATAATGGCCGCGACTTCGTGGTTCTCCTTGAGTACTTCAGCCGAATACTTCTTTCGCACGAAGTGGAGGCCGACCAAGGTGGGGAAGGTGGTAACCGCCGAGACCACAAAGAATGAAACCGGTGCCGGCAAATTAAGTAGAAATTGCATAATTGGTTGAAGTCTCTGAAAAGTTTCCGCCAATCTACTGCTTTCGACTTGTTACTTCACGTTTAAGCCGATACCCGTCGGCGCGTGCACCGTACCCGCTGGCGTATTCAACTAATCCGACGCCCTTTTTCCAGACGATTTTTTTGAAATGTCCGGAGGGATGACTCGCATCATAAATGCAGAGGTCTGCTTTCAATTTGATTGTTGCTTTCCACTCTTCCTCCTGGTGTTCGAAGCTCCCGCTGGTGATGCCGTAAATATCGTTCGGTTCGAATTCTGGCGGTTTGTCCATGGCCGAAATCTTTGTGGCGGCTGTGGCATTGTCCTCGTCGTTTAGCAGGACGATCCGGTTGTCAGTCACGATAAAGTAGTCCGGCCGAATCTCGCGTTTCTGTGGCGCACTCGATTTGAGGTCGGTAAATTCGATCTTGAAGATGGCACCCCACGCCGTCTCAGCGATGCGCGTTGTAACTACTTGTGCAGTCAGAGCGATGTCTTTTTCCCCAATGTCGTCGCCCCATTCCGTTCCGCGAAATCTGGCCGAGACCGGCTGATCGTTGTTCGCATCCAGAAATGGATTTGCGGCATAATCCAACACCGGAAACAAGACGGTCATTACAGTTACCGCCAGTCGCCAACGATTCATGGAACGACCTTAGCAAAGCTGCGATTGACAGTGCACGCTCGAATTTCCTAGTCTCGCGGGATGGGAAGCTCGGATCATCGGGGTGCCTTTCCGGTGATTCTATGAAGACTGGTGCAGTTATTAGAGGCCAGAGATTGGCTGTTGCTGCAGTATCTCTGTTCGGCACCGCTTCGATCGCATTCGCCGGGACGCAAAAGAAGTCCACCAAGTCAATTCAGCTAAATCCGGATCCGCTCGTAAACGCCGCGATGAGAAACATGGAGACCGGTGTGTGGTCGGTGAACGGCAGCGTTACGTTCAAGAAGATTATTAAGCTGCACGGCCTTCTTTCTGGCGAAGATTTTGATCTAAGCATGGAACCTGGCGTTAAGTCAGGTGTGCCGTTGCGTGGCATTGTGATTAAAGACAAGGCGTGGGTTTGCTCCGATGGGGAGACGTGGCACGCCGGTCGGCCGGATGATCGATTGCTCTACAATTGGGCGCACGTGCCAATCATGGCCGACCGGCAGCTACCGCCATTTGAGAAAGTGGGGTCTGAGCAACGCAACGGACAGACTTGGTTGCACGTTCGGCTCAAAGTTCCTGAGAAGAAGATCAACCCAAAAGAGTTGCCCGAATATTGGCTCGTCCTCGATTCTCAGGGGCAAGCCCAATACATCGGCCACACCGAGATGCCGATGTTCTCGCAAGCGCGTAAGGAAGTCATGTATTGCTCATTCGATTATGCCCCGGCTAAAGAAAAGATCGCGCCACCACCACTCGGGGCACCAGTCGATGATAAGGGATATGGCTTTAACGACATCGAGCAACACAAGTTTGATTGGAAAAGTAGAATTGTTAGGCTCGAGGTGACTCCGAAAATTTTGGAGTCCAAACAAATTGGCGAGGACACTTATCGCGCCTTTCTCAAGGATACTGCGACACCGAATCATTACGGCGTGGTCGAATTTCCGCACGACGCCTTGGTTAAGCTGGGATTTCTCAAAAAGATCGTGAGCGGTGCACATGCCTGGGAGGATCTGGAAAAGATGGGTGCGTTGGGTCGCACCGAAGGCAAACCAGTTTCATTTTATGTCGAGGTGATTCCACTCGGCGAGAAGCCCGCCGCACGAGCCGTGGCCGTTGGCGCGAAGCTCGTCCGCGATCCCGACGGGAGTGTCAGTTATAGCTGGGAAACCGATGAGAAACAGACGGCGCAATCACCTCCTGCTCCTGCGGCGTCGGACGCCTCCGACGGCGACCTCGTTAACCGCGGGATCGAGAAAGCGAAGAACGGTGACCTGGATGGCGCCATGGCCGATTTCAACCGTGCAATCGAACTCAATCCAAAAGACGACGCCCCATACTATAACCGTGCCCAAGCCAGACGGATGAAGAACGACACGGCTGGCGCCATTGCCGATTATACCCGAGCCATCGAACTCGGCTCAACGAACCCCGCGGCTTATAACAACCGCGGTAACGCCAGAGCCGAGAACAATGACAAAGATGGTGCGATTGCTGATTACACGCGCGCCACCGAACTCAAACCCGATTACGCACGTGCCTACTACAACCGTGCTGTCGCCAGGAAGGACAAGGACGATGCGAGCGGGGCCGCAGCAGACTTCAAGCGCGCCCGACAACTAGATCCAAAGTTGGTGAGCGAAGAGTCCGTGGCCGATTCCAGTAGCAGGGGCGGTTCCGCGAATAATGGAGCGGCCGGAACAGCGGTTAGTCTCCTCGACGGAAAGCTCAAGCTCGATATCCCATCGGATTTTTCGCGTGACACTGACGATCCAAAAACTCCAAAAACACTGGCTAAGTTCTCAGGCCCCGATGGAGCGTGGGGAGAGGTTTTGCGCGGTACGCATGGTCTGACGCCTGACAAGCTCGAGGGTTATCTAAAAATGCGCGTAGCCGAATACAGCAAAGGCTTCAATTGGCTGCCGAAGGATTCACATCTTCAATGGCTGAAGAAAGACATCGTGACCATCGATGGTCGCAAGTGGGCCGATTGGCGATATGTCCCGATGCTAAAGGGGACAAAAGACTACTCGCATAGCCCCGTGTACACACGTTTCCTGACCACTTCCTATAAAGGCCAGCTGCTAGAGGTCACCTTCACCTCAAATTTGAACACCGATCCCAAGTTAAAGGCAGAGATAGATCACATCATGGACTCGGTGCACCTTGAAGAATGAGAGCGCTGAAAGCGTTCTTGTCGATCGCTGTTGCTTGCTATGTCGCATACCCTTGGGAGTGGCTAGCGGCAGAGGAGGAGATCAAATATCTATCGCCCGATGGGCGCCTCGCTTTGCGGATTATCGATGAACAAAAGGTTGAGCTGATCGAGAAGGCGTCCGGCGAGGTCATGGTCGATCTAGGGGAGGCCTGGCACAACCCAGGTCAGGTCAGCCAAATTCTGGTGTGGTCGCGTGATTCAAAACGGGTAGCCTATGGCAACCGTGGTTATAAAGGGGGCGAAGTAAGCGTTTATTTTTGGGACGGCTCAAGTTTCGAGCAGGTCGCCTTACCTGAGGAGTTGCCGTCTCCGCATATCAAGTTCCCAAAGGACTGCGGTGCCGTGAAGAACTACGGAGGCGCAGCGACGCCTTTGCGATGGTTAAAGTCAGGAGAGTTGGAGCTATCGAGCGATTTGATGATGCTTTGTCGTGGCAGCGGTGCCACCTGCACGGGCGAACTACGATTCACACTCGCCTTTGACGAGCAACACCACGCCTCGGTCAAAAAGGTTGGCAAAACGAAGACTGAGGTGGAAGAATGAACAGCCGAGACTCCAGATGCGGATTTGAAACTCGCTTCGCTTGCTTGCTCGTTCGCCGCTACCCGTCGTTGCTTTACCTTTTATGTCGCTGATCCCCTTAGCTGCATTTACCCGCCTGCGCGCAGGCTACGGCGGGGCGGGCGAAATCACACCGGACCACCCAATAAGTGAATCAGTCCTTGGTGCGTGCAATCACCTCATTATATGGACATTCGGTGCGGTGTTTTTGTTTGTCCTCACATCCGCCTTCGCACAAGAGCAGGAAAAACCGCCGGCGAGATCTATTTCGCCGGACGGCAAGTGGCAATTTCGTGCTGCCGCGGCCGGTGAACAGGAGGATTTTGTTATCGCAAAAGCTGGCAGCGACGAGAGTTCCCTCGTGCTCTCCGAAGAAGAATACGCTGACGGACTCGCAGAAGCGCTGAGTCGAGCGCCTAGCTACGCAAACATCGTTTGGGGGCCGGACTCAAAACGCTTTGCATTTAACCTTCAGCCGGGCAAGGCCTATCAAACGGTGCAATTTTATCAATTCGACGGGAACACGTGGCGCAAGCTCGATTCGCTAGAATCCAACGCCGCCACGACTGCGCCGCTCGATCCTGCGATGGCAAGGCAGGAAAAAAAGCTGAAACTGCGGGCGGACTGGCCGTTTTTGACAAGCTGGCAGGTTCGCAAATGGATCGACTCAAGCACTGCGCTTTTATATGCCCGTAAGGTTAAAACTGTCGAAATCGGAGACGAAACGGAAGCGGTGAGCGTGTCTTTTTTCTTCACCCTCAAATTCGATCCTGCCGGCAACTGGAGAGTCACAAGGACGTTCGAGGTGCCGGAGAAAGGAGTCGGCGGATTGAACGCAGAGGAGCGCAAAGAAATTAATAGGATCGAGAATGGGGACCGGGAATTGAGAGGTAAATGAACAGTGTCATCATGTGGCAAACAATTAGTCGCCTTTTCTTCCCTATTCTCATCACCTCCTGCGATTCGGGTCTCGCTCAGGATGCTCCGCGGACGCCGGAGCCGAACAGCCAAGAACGGAAAAGCAATTATCAACACTCTGCGTGCACCTGCAGGGAAGGAGTTGAAGCAGAAAGTTGTCCCGGAACGTCGCTAGGGAGAATGGATCCGAGTGATGAAACGACGGGGGTTACTGATGCCGGCATGGACGACTTGTTACTCCTCGGCCGACTCGAACCCAACCCGATTATGCCGATTTTATCTGCCTTTAATTGCAGATTGTTGGCGCCGAATTCTCGTTAGACGCTGGGAGAGTTTATGAAACTCCTTTCTGAATTATTACTGCTGGGAGCGGTCATACTGCTGGCAGTTAAAGGTGCCCAGGCAGAACCTCCCAAAGATCCAATCTACATGAAAACTTCCAACGGGTGGAATGCCGCGTACGCACACGATAACGAGTACGCTGAATTCCGCATAATAGGGAACAGCGCAAAACTTCAAGACGCTTATCATATCCTGCTACAAAAGGGTGTTGGAATGATGGTTTCCTTTGTCGATAAAAAGGAGCTTCAAAACAACAGGGACTTGTTGAGCGCTCACGCTCAATGGGAAGTAAATTACTGGCATCAACATGCGAGCCGAGTTGAAAGTAATATCCGAGAAGACTTAATAGGAACAGGAAAGGACGTTAAGGTGACTGAGATAAGAGTGTACAATGACCGAGGTGCAAAGATGTCATCGTATTTGATCGGGCTTGCTGCGAAGGATGGGGTTTTTGTCCTTTCAGTTTCGCCAGCCAAAAAGGAGGTAGATCCATTGGTAAAAGAATTGGTCGGCTCGTTCAAACTTGTGCCTCGAAACCTGGATGCTGAAGAAGCCAAGCGGCTGCCATCGGAAGCCAAGGCGCAGCGTTAAACCTACGTCTAACACGTATGCTGAGGAACTGAGAATTCAAATTGTGATGACAGAACGCACTCAACGGCGAATCATGCAAAGCTATTCAGCTGTGTCCAAACGAGCCTCCCTACACAGCTGGATATGGAAAAGATCAAAGCGCTGCTCACGACCAAACCAGAGACAAGGTCAATCATGCAAAAGGAACAGCTAATCACGGGAGCTTCGTTGATGGGGTATCCGTGAGGAAGGTTGGGAAACCGAAACGACATGGAAGAATGAACCGGCGGCTTGAATCCTACATTCCGCAAGTCGCAGCTACACTTATCCGGGTACTGCTAGTGGCTCCGGTCCTAAGCACGTTTGATCTGATTGCGGCAGACTGGCCGGAACATCTCACGCTTCACGAAGCATCGCGTTCGCCCGATGGGCATTATGGGATCGTCGTCACCACTTCATCACACGTGGACGATGGTGCGACAGTGCTGCTACCTGAGAAGGACGAGGAATTCGTCGATTACTTCGCCGATTTACAAAACCATCGGCTGCTCGGCAAGATCAAGAATTTCGAATATGTCGAGGGCGAGAATCACGCTCACCTGGACGCGGAGTGGACGCCTGATTCCAAACTGTGTATCGCGACCTATTGGGAGCGGTACGGATTCGCGTCGGCGGCCGTCTTGGAACCCAAGGGTGACAGTTTCACACAGACGGATATCGGCCAACACATTCGCAAGGCGATCGACGCGACGATCAAAAAGCAATCGCGCGATGTGGACGCGGATGTGTATCCACAATTTTACATCGAAGCAGGGCCAAAAATTCGCGTGTTCGCCGAGGCCAGCAATAATCCCAAGCAGCTTGAAGGTGTTGAGACGTATTATGCCTTATTTCAAGGTATCTTCGATCCACGTTCAAAAAAATGGACGGCGACCTCGGCGCGAGCGATTACCGCGAAAGACAATGAAATGCTGCAAAGCGCGTCGGAGGCTTCCTGTTGCTTCGAGGTGTACGCTGTCTCACCAGAACCCTTTAAAGAATTCCCGGACGCCAAGGAACCACTTTCTTACAACGAGAAATCATTTTTTCGATCCGAAGAAAGCAAATTCAAGTATTTGGATGAACGCATGAATGATGTTTACAAGGCCGTTCATTTCGTGCTTTCGCCGCCAGAATTTGCAAAGGCCAAGCAGGACCAAATCGCGTGGTTAAAGAAGCGGGACGCCAACAACTCCGTTGCCGAGAAAAGCAAGCTAACCGAGGAAAGAATCAAGGTATTGCGGCAGCTTGTCTGGCCTGACAAAAAGAAAGCCAACGAACAATAAAATCTTTTTGCACTTTTGGCGTCATCATCGTGTGCGCAATCAGCTACGGTGTTTCCCATGCGCAGGAGTCCCCCATTTCCGGCAGAGGAGCAATCCCCAATTTCTCCAGACAAAAAATGGGCGTACATCGGTGGGGATGCACCGAAACTCGTTAAAGTCGCCACGAGCGAAACTGAGATCGATTTCTTCGAGCAACGTAATCCGGGTACCGCGCCGGCTGGTGAGGATCCGGAATTGCTCTGGGCGCCGGATTCGAAACGGTTTGGCTTCAATTACAGTCCGATGCACGCGCATCATATGACGTTTCTGTCGATCGCTTTTTATCAGCTACGTGGCGATAAATGGGTAGCGGTGGATTCACCGGCGGATGAAACAAAGGGTCCGCAGTTGGTGCAGTTCGGCAAAGGCTATTTGCCAAAGCATTTTGACCCGCGCCATTGCGCACCAGAATGGGACATTATGAAGTTGCGCAAATGGTCCGACGCAACTACGGCGATCGTGTACGCGCCGTGTTATGGGCGAACGTCGGGCAAGTTGGAAGCGGGATTTCTTTTCACGTTGAAATTCGACGCCGCCGGCAATTGGAAGATCATCAAAACGCATCAGATGGCGAAAAAGGAGCTCGAGGAAGAACAATGAAGTCATCGTTCACCTTCAAATGCGCAAGAAATCCTACCGAAAGGAGAACACCGTGATTAAAGGAACAGTCAAAGCGTCGGAATCAAATTCATTCGCGCCTATTCGCGCCTGCCGGCCGTCGCGGGTGGTCAGCGCGCGAACTTGGTTAGCCGGGCTTTTGATTCTGTTGTTATTTCCAAGCGCTTTTGCGCAGACCGATTTTTCGACATTCTGGAAAAAATTTAGATCCGCGGTGATCGCTGGCGAAAAAGCGACGGTGGCCGAGATGACGAAATTCCCACTGTCGATGTCCTATGGGGTAAAAGTCGTAAAGAACAAGGAGGATTTCTTGCGACGGTATAACGAGATCTTTAAAGGCGAGGCCAATGCCGTCCAATGTTTCGCAACCGGCCAACCGCGAAAAGAATCGGCCCGGCGGCAGGAAGTTTACTGCCCATTCAAGGAAACGCCTAACGAATGGGAAAACGCGCCGATTCGCTTCGTCTTTGAATGGACCAAAGGTGGGTGGAAATTTGTCGCGCTCGACAACATTAATGAATAGACGGCGTAACGCCAAATCATGTGGACTCTTCACGCACATTCATGAAAAGCCGACTCGTTGCCCGGGCATTTGCCTGTCTCGGAACAATCTTGTTTTCGATTAGTGCGCTTGCCCGCGTTGAGCTTCGCGTTTTATAAAGGGGCAACCTCTTTGAGGTGGACAGGGAATCGATCTTTAAAATCACGCCCGATGGAACGGGATCGGGCACTCCACTTAGCGCAACCCGCACGGTTGTGCTCGCGTTCAATCGCGCCGGCAAACCGAAGGCCGTGAAATCGACGATTAAATATGAGACCGAGACTGAATAAGACTCGACGTCGACGACTGAAATCGTCAAAACGCATCAGATGTCGAAAAAGAGGTCAAAGAGACGCGAATAATGAAATCGTTTTCGGGGTTCGTCGTAGTCGTCGCGTGCACGATCGGCTTTGGCTTTGCCACTCGTGCTGCGGATGAACGCGTTAACGCGGCGACTCCTTCTCGAGAGTCCTCTTCGGCGAAGAACAGTGCCGAGGAAAAAACTGAAGTTCTTTATACGAGCCCGAGTGGCGCGTTTCGAGTCGTGCAACTCAACGTTACACCCACTGGGGATGACCAAAGCGGGCAAGAGTTTTGGATCGTATCGACGCGGGATGAGAGCCGGCGGACCAAGCTTTATTCGAGCGAGATAACCTTCCCAACCGCGTTCTACAGTGCGCCTGGCGAGCGGTGGTTGTTCGTAGAATCACATCAGGGCTCGTGCTTGCAACGCGGAGATCTTTATCGTTGCAAGGATAACGATGCCTTTGAAGCGACACCGTCATTTAGCGACAGAGCATGGAATGATGCGGTGAAGCTCGGCGCCTTTAAAACCAACTATTCCGCTGAAGGTTTGTGTGCGATGATCCAGTTTGGCTGCTGGAGCTTGGACGCGTCACGGCTTTTGGTCGTTATGCTTGGCGGCGAAGATCGACGCTCGACCAACCAACGGCACATTTACTTCAATACACGCTCGCAGAAGTTCGAGATCACGGATTACCTGCGGAAGCTAAACAAGAGTAAATCCAAAATGCTCGTTTGCGCCGAACCGGTCGATCCGTTGCCGAGTTTAGTCGAATTGAAGATGAGATTCGACACGTTAGATCGGCAATTGAACAAGCGCTACGCTGAAGTCATCGCAAAAACAGATAACGAACGGGTCCCGAATGTGCGTGAAGCTCAACGCAACTGGATCAAACGTCGAGACGAAGGGGTGAAGTTTTACGTCTCGCTCTTTCCGGCAGCGGAGAAAGAGCGGCATCGGCTCCAATTTCTTTGCGATGTCACAACGGCACGAATCGACACTCAGCCGGATGAAGAATGGGAGCTTTAACAACTGAAGGAAGAGATCGACCACGTCATGCACGGTGAATCTCGAAGAATGCGAGACACGATTTCACGAATTCACACCAAATCATCCTATGAATGAATTAGCTATAAAAGTTTCACAGTCCCTTGGCAGAACCACCTGGTGGACGTGGCGCCTGGTCTGTTTTTGCTCAATCGCAGTTTTTATCACTTCCGCTCCAGCTCAGACCGACTCCGAGGTGCGTGATATGGTTCAGCAGATCGATCAGTTGCGCGACGCCGGCAAGTTCCAGGAAGCAGTGCCGATTGCCGAAAAGGTGCTGAAGTATTGCCAGAAACATGACGGTCCGGACCACCCGGAAACAGCCGATAGCTTGAATGACCTCGCATCGTTGTATGCAGGTATGGGTGACTACGCCAGGGCAGCGCCGCTTTACGAGCGCGCCTTGAAGATTCGCGAAAAAGCACTTGGCAAGGACCATCCCTATACCGCGATCATCCTCAACAATCTGGCGGAGACCTATCGAGAAGCAGGGGACTACGCAAAGGCCGAGCCGCTCTATAAACGAGCTATAAAGATTTTTGAGACCAAACTCGGCTCAAAGCACGACAACACCGTAAGTGTTACGGCCAACCTGGCACTGCTCTACCAGGACAAGGGAGACTTGGCCAAAGCAGAACCCCTATACACGCGCGTGCTGAAGGTCCGCGAGGAAACTCTCGGCCCTCATGATCCGCAAGTCGCCAATACGCTCAGCGGTCTGGCGACCATTTATGCTTCACAGGGCAACTTCGCCAAAGCAGAGGCGATGTACGATCGGGCATTGAAAATTTTTGAGAAGGCGTTCGGAGCAGAGCACCCGCAGACTGCCAATGTCGCCAATAATCTCGGCGCTCTTTACCTCAACCAAGGCGACCTGGCGAAAGCCGAATCGCTCTTCAAGCGCGCATTGGATACTCGGGAGAAAATTTTCGGCCCGAATCATCGCTCGACGGGAGAAAGCATAAACAATCTGGCGTGGGTTTACATGGACGGTGGAGACTACAGCAAAGCTGAACCGCTCTTTTTGCGCTCGCTTAAGATTACCGAACAGGCTTTGGGTCCGGAGCATCCGGACACCGCCACTTCGCTCAACAATCTCGGTGTGCTTTACCAAATGATGGGTGAGTACAAAAAAGCCGAGCCATATTATGAGCGCGCTTTAAAGATTCGGGAAAAAGCGTTGGGACCAAACAATTTTGCTCTCGTCTCGAGTATCGGCGGCCTGGCTGATCTTTATCGGCTGGAGCGCGATTACGCCAAAGCTGAACCGATGGCCCAACGCTCCTTACAACTTTCTGAAAAAACATTTGGCCCGATCCACGAGATGACTGCGACTGCATACAATAATCTGGCTGCGACTTATCAAGGCATGGGAAAATACGACAAGGCGCTGCCGCTCTACGAGAAAGCGCTAAAACTTTTTGAGGACAAACTGGGACCGAACCACTACAAGACCGGCGCGGCTTTGGATAATCTCGGCGTGTTCTATCGTGAAAAGGGCGATTACAAAAAAGCTGAGTCGTATGCGTTGCGCGCGGTGGAGGTCACAGAAAAGGCTCGCGGCCCCGACCATCCCGAGACTGCCACTTCACTCAACGACCTCGCCAAAGTTTACGAAGCAATGGGCGATACAGCCAAAGCCCAACCGCTTCGTGAGCGGGCTGCAAAGATCCGACACAAAGGCAAAACAAACGCGGCATTGCCAGAGCAGACCGCCTCACCGCAGACTACAACCTCACCACAGCCAAGTCCTTAGTTTCGTGTGAAACCACGCACTTATCTTCTTGGGATCGCCTGCGTGCTGGTCGCCGCTGAATTTGTATGCGACAAGCTCATTTCGGCCGAATCGTCTCCGCCGGGTGAACCGCGCTGGATCGAAATCGGTTCAGAAAGAGCCGTGATCGTGCGCGATTCAAAATCGGCGGACGATCGCAATGCCCTGGCGTGGACAATCGATAGCAGCGAACCAATCGACTGGACTCTTCTGGAAAAAGACGTCGAGCATTTCTATGAACAGTACGACGTGAAGGAAATCTGGGTGGTTAATCTTTCTGACAAAAAGAAAATTGGCACGGTCGCCGACAAAGGCGGTTATGTTCGTCCCGGCAGTCATCGGACGTTGAGCGTTGCGTGGGGGCCGCTTTCCGACAATGGAAGGCGCTTTGCCCTGGCCGCCTACCAGTGGAAATGGGGAACTGACACGTTACTTCTTCTCGACGTCGGCCCGGATGATTCTCGCTCCACGCAGATCGGCCCCGTGCTGGACAAGGCAATCGAGGCGCAGATTAAACACGCGAAGCCGCGAACACGCGGTCCGTTCGATTCAACTTACCTTCTGACGGGTTTACCGGAACTTGGAAAAAGAACTGGTTTTTCGGATCCATTTACAGTCGGCATTCCATTCGTAACAAAGGATCGCGAAAACGATGCGAAGGTGAGCGAGGGCATCCTCACGCTTAAGCTGGTCAGGGGCGCCGAAGGTCCCGCGGCCAGTGTGGCTAAAACCATTCCAGGCCCGTTGCCGGACGATCCGTTTTCCGAATCAGCGCGGCTGGCTAAAGCCGATCGAGAGCTGAATGCAATATATTCCGCGCTTCTGAAGCGACTCGATCGCTCCGAACAGAACGCGCTTAGAATCGAACAGCGCGTATGGGTTGAGCGACGTAACCAGCAAGCCGACGACGCGTTGCGCACCAAGGATACCGCTGAGAGCTCACGAATCGTTCGAGATCGCATTCTGCGGCAACTCACAGAGCAGCGTTCTGCAGAATTACGCAAACAGCTCGAGCCTGATCAACGATCGCCGAGTCCGGAGTGAGAAAGCGTTGCTTGTGGGCTGTCATCTTGCTTCGTTGTCGATCATTTACGCGAGTTCCGCCGGCTTGGGAACGTAATATCGACATCTTTAGAGAATATTCGGCGCGGGTTTGCCGCCGAATGGCTCTTGATCTCGCTCAGAAACGCTTCGCCAAAATCCTTCAGTTTCTGTTCGCCGACGCCGGGAATGCGACGGAACTCGGTTGAATTTGTCGGGTAATCTCTCGCCATTTCTCGGAGCGAAACGTCAGAGAAGATGATGTAAGCGGGCACCTTCCGGTCGTCGGCGAGTTTTCGGCGGAGCGCACGGAGTCGCTCGAACAACGCTTCGTCACATTCGATCGTGCCTGCCCGGCGTCGCGCGTTTTTCTCAGCAATGTCGATTTGCTTCGTCAAAACAATCGGTGTCCGGTTTCGCAACGTCTTCAGACCCTCAGACGTAAGCGATAACGTCGTAAACTTGCCGGGCGCGCATTCGATCAGCCCCAGTCGCAGCAGTTCGCGACCTATTGCCTGCCATTCAGTGCGTTTCAATTCGGCGCCGATGCCGTAAGTGGACAACTCGTTGTGGCCTCGTTGGCGGATTGCCTCCGTGTCCGCCCCCCGCAGAACGTCAACAACGTGATTTAATCCGAAAGCGAATCCGCTTTTCGCATGAATCCGATAAACACAGGAAAGGAATTTTTGCGCATGCACAGTTCCGTCGAACGTTTCGCGCGGCTGCAGACAATTATCGCAACCATCACACGAAACCTGTAGCGGCGCTGTCTCACCGCCGATGCCGTCACGCGTAATTGGGTATGTTTCCCCAAAATATTTGAGAAGCGTCGCGCGCCGGCATTCGCGCGTCTCAGCGTAGTGAACCATTTGCCGCAGTTGCGCCCGGGCAATACGCGCTTCGCTTTCGCTCTTTTCATCGATGAAGTGCAACTGCTTGGCTACGTCACCCGGGCTGAATAGCAGCACACATTCACTCGGCAACCCATCGCGTCCGGCGCGTCCGGTCTCCTGGTAATAGCTCTCCAGATTTTTCGGCAGATCGTAGTGCACAACGAAGCGGACGTTCGGCTTGTTGATACCCATCCCGAATGCGATCGTCGCGGTGATCACGCGCACGTCGTCGCGCAGAAATGCTTCCTGATGTCTCGTCCGCTCGGACGTGGTGAGCCCGGCATGGTATGTTTTTGTGCTTACGCCGTTCTCGTTCAAATTTCGCGCCAGCGATTCGGTGCTCTTCCGGCTTGCACAGTAAACGATGCCGCTGTCGTTAGGCCGGCTGCGCATGAAGGCCAACAGTTGGTCGTAGGGCGCCGTTTTCGCGACTACGCGATAAGTCAGGTTCGGCCGGTTGAAGCTGGCCACGTAAAGGCGTGGATCGCGCAGGTGCAATTCCTTAATGATGTCGGCCATGACGGGCACATCAGGCAAATGTTTCCGCAGCTTTTTCAACTCACGATAATCCGGCCGGAAATCGTGACCCCATTCGCTGATGCAGTGCGCTTCGTCGATTGCAAATTGCGCAATATTCCAGTTGAGAGCGCGTTCCAAAAACGTGTCCAGCATCAACCGCTCCGGTGCGACGTAGAGCAGTCGATAGTCGCCGCGATGCAAGCCGCGCCAGCGCGCCTTTGCTTCCTCTCGATCAACCGTTGAGTTCAGGTATGTCGCTGGAATGCCACTGGTCTGCAGCGCGTCCACCTGATCTTTCATCAACGAAATGAGCGGCGACACCACAATCGTGAGTCCATCACGCGTCAACGCCGGCAACTGAAAGCAAAGCGACTTGCCGCCGCCGGTCGGCATTAGCACAAACACATCTCGCCCCGCGAGCGCATCCTGGATGATCTCCCGCTGCAACGGCCGAAATTCGTCATAGCCGAAATGCTTTTTGAGCGTTGCGCTCAGATCCAAAGTAGTCATTCTACATACGCTCCTTCATGTCATTGTGAGCGAAGCGAAGCTGCAATGCAGCCCCGAAAGCTTTCGGGGCGAGGCCAGGCTTTCAATCTCTGATATTTCTCCATTGTGCATGGAATAGACTGAGATGTTTGAAAGCCTGGCCTCATGC
>Ga0209161_10000989_pt1 | contig 23243 bp, 23 predicted proteins | sample GraSoiAngelo_155_FD_186169 | JGI IMG/M metagenome (GOLD analysis project Ga0209161, IMG submission 186169) | Grasslands soil microbial communities from the Angelo Coastal Reserve, California, USA - 14_1009_13_30cm (SPAdes) (version 2) | ecosystem: Environmental > Terrestrial > Soil > Grasslands... | reverse complement strand
CGAATCTTGCTGGAGCCAACGTCAACGGAGCCAACGTGAAGGACGTGATCTGGTCCAACACCATCTGTCCAGACGGCACTAATAGCGACGCCAATGGAGGCACCTGCAAAGGGCATTTGCACTAGCCGGACGAGCTTCTTCTTTCTCTTCGCCCCTCCTCGTGGAGCGCCTCGGGCGGTTGCTTCGCGGGCAGGGTCGCCGAGGAGACGGCCCGTTCACGTCGGGGAGCTACCCCGGCGGTGTAAAGACCTCCGCTCCGCGAACCTGCTAGGATTCGCTTGGATGCATGCGCCTCCGCACCGTCAGACAGCCGCCGCGCACTCTCGCGGCCGGTTGACCGCGACCCTTGTCCTGACGTGCGGGTTTCTCGTCGTCGAGATCGCGGGCGCGCTCTGGTCGGGCAGCCTCGCCCTACTGGCCGACGCCGGTCATATGCTCACCGACGCGGGCGGCCTCGGTCTGGCCCTCTTCGCCATCTGGGTCGCGGCGCGGCCGCCCACGCCGGCCAAGACCTACGGCTACTACCGCGCCGAGATCCTCGCCGCGCTGGTCAACGCGATCGTGCTGCTCGTCGTCGCCGGCGGGATCCTCGTCGAGACCTACCGGCGCCTGCTGGCGCCGCCGGAGATCCTGGGTGGCCCGATGCTCGTGGTCGCGCTGCTGGGGCTCGCGGTGAACCTCGTGTGCGCGCGCCTGCTCCACCACGCGGCCGGGCAGAGCCTCAACGTGCGGGCGGCGTATTTCGAGGCGCTCGGCGACGCGCTGAGCTCCGCCGGAGTGGTGATCGCCGCGCTGGTCGTCGTGGGCACCGGCTGGACGCCGGCCGATCCGCTCGTGAGCGGCGCGATCGCGCTGGTCATCGTGCCACGGACGTGGCGCCTGCTCCGCCAGGCGGTCAACGTGCTGCTCGAGGGCACGCCGGCCCACCTGGATCTCGGCGAGATCGAGGTCGCGATACTCCGCGTGCCCGGCGTGCGGCACGTGCACGACCTGCACGTGTGGACGCTGACCTCGGGCCGCGAGGCGATGAGCGCGCACGTGGTCGTCGACGACGTGCGCGAGAGCGAGCGGCTGCTGGAGGCGCTTCACGCCGTCCTGCACGCGCGTTTCGGCATCGATCACACCACGATCCAGCTCGAGACCGCCCCGCCGGCGGTGCTCCGCATCCAGGGACCCAATCCGGTATAGTTGGCCGCTGGAGGAAGCCATGGCGACATACGCGCTCACCGACAAGGCGGTGCTGCTCCGCGCGGAAGACGACGTCGCGGTCGCGAAGGCCGAGCTGGCGGCCGGGACCGTGCTCGAGGACGGGACCACTCGGATCGAGGTCCGTCAGGACATCAGGCCCGGCCACAAGGTCGCGCGCAAGGCGGTGCGGACGGGAGCGCCGGTCCGTCGGTACGGCCAGGTCATCGGCTTCGCGACGCAGGACATCGCGGTCGGGGACCACGTCCACACGCAGAATCTCGGGATCGGCGAGCTGCAGCGGGAGTACGAGGTCGGCGTGGACGTGAAGCCGGTCGACTACTACCCAGCGGAGTCGATGCGGTACTTCGACGGCTACCGGCGCGACGACGGCCGGGTGGGCACGCGCAACTATGTCGCCATCATCTCCGGCGTGAACTGCTCGGCGAGCGTGAGCCAGTTCGTGAAGGATCGCTTCCGCGACGTCCAGAAGGACTATCCGAACGTCGACGGCGTCCTGGCGATCACCCACAAGTCGGGCTGCGGCACCAAGCTCTTCGGTGAGGATCACCTGGCGCTGCAGCGGGTGCTGGCCGGCTACGCCAAGCACCCGAACGTGGCCGCGTACATCCTGGTCGGGCTCGGGTGCGAGACCAATCAGGCGGCGGTGATGGTCGAGCGCCAGCGCATGGCGGCGCCGGGTCACCCCGAGCGCAAACCGTTCCTGGTCAACATCCAGGAAGCGGGCGGCATCCGAAAGACGGTGGAGCGCGCCTCCGAAGAGGTCGCCAAGCTCCTGCCGCTGGCGAACGCGGCGCAGCGCAGCCGCCAGCCGATCTCCGAGCTGACGCTCGCCACCAACTGCGGCGGATCGGACGCCAGCTCCGGTATGACCGCCAACCCCGCGCTCGGCTGGGCGGTCGACGAGCTCGTGCGCTACGGCGGCACCGGCGTGCTCGCGGAGACGCCGGAGATCTACGGCGCCGAGCACCTGCTGATCAGACGCGCGATCAACGAGGGCGTCGCCAAGAAGCTCGTCGACCGCTACAAATGGTGGGAGTGGTATTGCCGTGGACTCGACGCGATGGATAACAATCCGGCGCCTGGGAACAAAGCTGGAGGAATCACCACCGTGTTCGAAAAGTCTCTCGGCGGTGTCACCAAGGGCGGCACGACGCCGATGATGGACGTGTTCCTCTACGGCGAGCCGATCACGACGCGCGGGTTCGTGTTCATGGACACGCCCGGTCACGATCCGGTGTCGATCACCGGGCTCGTCGCGGGTGGATGCAACCTCATCTGTTTCACGACCGGCCGCGGCTCCGTGTTCGGGTGCAAGCCGGTGCCGTCCATCAAGCTCGCCACCAACTCGCTGATGTACCGGCACATGGCTGAGGACATGGACATCAACTGCGGCGTCGTCCTGGAGGGAACGCCGATCGCCACCGTCGGCCGTCAGATCTTCGAGGAGATGATCGCGGTCGCGTCCGGGAAGCGGTCGAAGAGCGAGCTCTCCGGCGTCGGCGAGGAAGAGTTCGCGCCCTGGATCATCGGGCCGGTGATGTAGCCGGGCGGGGGGGCTCGGGCCCCGCCCTCGGTTTAAGACTGGACGACCGTCACCACCAGGCCGATGGCGGCCAGGACGTTGCCGACCTTGACGCACTCGGCCTCCGCACCGACCTTCACCACGGCCTTGCCGGTGTTGTGGACCTGCCAGGCGATCTCCCAGCCCTTGGCCTCGCTGCAGCCGATCGCCTTCTGAAGCTGCGCCACCACCTGCTCGAAGGTGTGGCAGTCGCAGTTGTGGAGGATCGTCATCCACGGCGGGGCGACGGCCTCCTGGCCGATCTCCTCGACGTCGGATTCGGGAGCGATCCGCTCACTCATCCGGCGGCTATCCCTTGACCTCCCGGAGGAGCTCGCGCGCGATCAGGAACTTCATGATCTCGTCGGACCCGGCGCCGATGCGCATGAGGCGCGCGTTCCGGAAGATGGCCTGTACCGGGAAGTCGGTCGTGTAGCCGATGCCGCCCAGCACCTGCATCGCGTGGTCGACGATCTTCCACACCGCGTCGGCCGTGAACAGCTTGGTGACGGCGGACTCGCGCTGGGCCGGACGCCCGGCCTCGATCATCTTGGCGGTCCGGTAGATGAGCTGGCGCGCGGCGTCGAGCTGCGCGTACATCTCGGCGAGCTTGAACGACACGCCTTCGAACATCGCGATCGGCTGCTTGAACTGGACGCGCTTGGTGGCGTACTCCGTCGCGATCTCGAGGCAACGGCGCGCACCGCCCAGCGAGGCCATGCAATACGTGACGCGCTCGGTATCCAGCTCGTCCATCAACACGTGATAACCGCCGTTGAGGGGTCCCAGCAGATTGTCCCCCGGAATGTCCACGTCGTCGAACTCGATCAAAGCGTTGTCCATCCAGTCGGCCATGATCACCTCGTCGAGCTGGCGCCGGATGCGCACGCCCGGGTGGTCCATCGGCACGATGAAGGTGGACATCCCCTTGTGCGGGTGCGTCGACGAATCGGTGATGGCGAACAGGGTCACGTAGTCGGCGAGGCCGCCGCCGGTGATGAACCGCTTCTGGCCGTTGACGATCCAGCGGTCGCCCTTCAGCACCGCGCGCGTCTGCATGCCGGAGGTGTCGCTGCCGATCTGGGGCTCGGTGATCGCGATCGCCGCCAGCTCCTCGCCGGCGAGCCGCGGCGGGATGTGCTGCCGCTTCTGGGCCTCGGTGCCGTACCGGAGGATCGAAATGGTGCCGAGGGTCAGCGTGACCGAGCGGAGCGTGTCGGCCGGGTGGCCGACCGCGGCCAGCTCCTCGTCCACGATGCACTCGGCGACCACGCCGCGGCCGTTACCGCCGAACGCTTCGGGGAACAGCGCGCCGGTGAGCCCGGCCTCCCCGATCAGCTTGAGGTACGCCCGGGCCATCTCGCGCAGGAGGCGCCGCCGCTCCGGGCCGGCCTCGTGCTTTGCCTTGATCTCCTTGACGCGCCGATGGGCCGCGGCCGCCTGCGGCAGGATCTCGCGCTGGGCGAACGCCCGCGCCTCCTGCATCAGCTGGAGCTCGGCCGGCGTGTAGAGGAAGGTCTGCCCGGCGGAGACGGACCAGCCGCCGGGCATGGTCAGGTCGTCGAGCGAGATGGCGCGGAAGCGCTCGGCGTCGACGGTCATGGTGGCCTCCTGCAGCGAGTGGGGGAACCGTCGAGGGGCGACACGGTCTAGAGGCGACCGCGCGCCGCCACGCGGCGGGCCAGATCGCGACGCTCCGAGGCGTTGGCGGTGGGAGAGGAAGCGAGCCCGGCAGCGTCTCGGTAGTAGCGCTCCACCGGGAACTCGCTCGTGTAGCCGTAGCCGCCGTGGACGCGCATCGCGTCGAGGGCGACCTGGTACGCCGTCTCCGAGGCGTAGACCTTGGCCATCGACAGCCGCACGTCGTCGTCCGCGTGCGAGGCGGCATCGTCGACGAGAAGGCGGGCCGCGGTGATCCGCGTCGCCATGTCGGCCAGCATCAGCTGGACGGCCTGGTGCTGGGCGATGGGCTTGCCGAACGTCATCCGCTGCTGTGAATAGCGCAGCGCGGCCTCGAACGCCGCCTGCGCGATCCCCAGCCCCGTCGCGGCGGCGCCGAGCCGCGCGGCCACGCGCGCCAAGGCCGCCTGCGCGCCTCCGTGCCCGGGCGCGCCGCCCAGAAGATCGCGAGAGGCAGCGCGGCAGGCCTCGAAGCGAAACGCGCACGACTCGAGGCCGCGCAGGCCGAGCGTCGCGAGCGGCGCGCCGCGGCGCATCCCCGGCGAGTCATGGTCGATCAGGAAACATCCCGTGTCTCCGGCCGCGACCAGAATCCGCGTGGCGCGGGCGCCATGCTCGACGAGTGGGATCGCGCCGTCCAGGCTCCAGTCGTTTCCACTGCGTTCGGCGCGCACGCCGGCGCCGAGGGCGAGCGCCACGACGATCTCGCCGCGGGTCATCGGGCCGAGGAGACGCTCGTGTTGCTCCGCGGTTCCGAACACCGAGATGGCTCGGGCGGCGGCGACGTGCGCGGCGGCGATCGTCGCCAGGACCGCCGAGCCGCGGGCCAGCTCCTCGACGACCATCGCCCACGTGCGGGGCTCGAGGCCGAAGCCACCGAAGGCCGGATCCACGCTCACGCCGAGAATCCCGAGCTCGGCGAGCGCGGCCACGAGCTTGTCCGGATGCGCGCTCGCGGCGTCGAGCGCGCCAGCGACGGGGACCACCTGCTTGTCGACGAGCTGACGCACGGCCAGGATGACCTGCTTCTGCTCCTCGGGCATCCGATCGCGCGAGGTCAACGCGCCGAGCCGCTCACCGTACCGGTCGACGAGGTTACGCGCGATGATCGTCCGCTGGATCTCGTTCGTGCCCTCGCCGATGATCATCAGCGGCGTGTCCCGGTAGTAGCGCTCGACGTTCAGCTGGGCGAGCAGGCCGGCCTCGCCGTGGAGTCGGAGCGCTTCCACCGCGATGTCCTGGGCGGCCTCGGAGGCGAAGAGCTTTGCCATGCCGGCCTCGAGGTCGCACCGCTCGCCGTGGTCCTTCATGTCCGCCGCCCAGTAGGTGAGGGCTCGCGCTGCGGAGAGCTTCGTCGCCATGTCCGCGACCACTGGGGGCGCGTCCTGGGGGTCGCGGCCGAGCAGCGTCAGCGTGTCGTCGAACGCGGCCTGGGCGACGCCGACCGCGCGTGCGGCGATGTTGATCCGGCCGGCCTCGAGGCCGCCCATCACGTGCTTGAAGCCGCGCCCCTCGATGCCACCCACGAGGTTGGCCGCCGGCACGACGCACTCGTCGAACACGAGCTCGGCGGTGTCGACGCCCTTGTACCCGAGCTTGGCGACGGACTTCGTGACGCGGAACCCCGGGTGCCCCTTCTCGACGATGAAGCAGGACATCCCGCGGTGGCGGGGCTCGGCGCGGGGGTCGGTGAGCGCCAGCAGCGCCAGCGTGTTGCCCTCGCGGGCGTTCGTGATGAACATCTTGCTGCCGCTCACGATATAGTCGTCACCCCGGCGGATCGCGACCGTGCGGATCGCCTGGACATCGGTGCCGGCGTGCGGCTCGGTCAGCGCGAGACCGCCGCGCGCCTCGCCGCAGGCGAAGCGGGGAAGGAAGCGCTGCCGCTGCGCGTCGGTCCCGTGGTTCAGCACGATCAGCGCCGCCATCGTGTGGCTGTTGATCACGCCCGCGAGCGACATCCAGCCGCGGCAGAGCTCCTCGATCACGCGCGCGTAGGTGGTCACGTCGAGCCCCAGGCCGCCGTACGTGGACGGCACCAGCGCGCCGAAGAGGCCGAGCTCGCGCATCCGCGCGACGAGGGCGTGCGGGTAGGTGTCGGCGTGCTCGAGCGCCGCGGCGGAGGGACGAACCTCGTCGGCGACGAAGCGGCGCACGGCGACGACCATTGGATGGTCCATGGGCGATCAGATACTACAATAGGGACGCATGCCCCTCGACGACCTCGCCCTCGGGCTGCAGCGCGTCCTCGACCGCGGCATCCGTCGGCTCCGGCTCGGCGCGGCCCCGGTGCCGGGTCGGCGGCGATTGCTGATCGTCCAGATCGACGGCCTCTCGCAGTCCGTCCTGGACGAGGCGCTGGCCCGGGGCCGGGTGCCGTTCCTCGCCCGACTCCTCCGCCACCGCGGCTATGGGATCATGCCGATGTCGGTGGGGCTCCCGACCTCGACGCCGGCGTTCCAGATGGCGGCGATGTACGGGGTCCGACCCGACATCCCCGGCTTCCACTACCACGACCGGCATCGCAAGACCGACGTCTACTTTCCGCGAGCCGGCGACGCGGCGCGCGTCGAGCAGACGCAGGCGGCCGGCCGTCGAGGCATCGTGAACGGCGGCGGTGCCTACGGCTGCATCTTCACGGGTGGGGCCGAGAGCAACCTCCTGACGTTCGCGATGATCACGCGCCCGAGCGGAGCGGGCCTGCTCCGGACGATCTCCGGGGCCGTGGTCATCGGGTGGGTGCTGCTGAAGGGCAGCGTCGCCTCGGCGATCGAGCTCACCCGGGCGGTACTCCGCGTCGTCGCCGATCCCGTTGCGGTCTCGCGCGGCGGCGGCTGGAAGTGGCTCGCGATCAAGATCGGCATCTCGGTCTGGCTCCGCGAGCTCTTCACGCTGGTCGTCTCGCGCGATCTCTACGCCGGTGTCCCCGCGATCTACGTGAACTACTTCGACTACGACGTCGCCGCTCACGCGTGGGGCCCGCGTCACCCCCGCGCGCTGCGCGCGCTACGGCGGGTGGACGCGGCGATCCATCGTCTGTGGCGCGTTCTCCGGCGCGTCCCGGGACACGGCTACGATTTCTACGTGCTCTCCGATCACGGCCAGGCCGCGTGCGTGCCGTACCGGCAGGTGAAGGACGGACCACCCATCGAGCAATCGCTTTTCGATGACTTCTTCGATCCGCCCGGCGCCACGGGCGCAGCCGCGGCCGCGACGCGGGCCCGACACCTGGCCAGCGGCTTCACGGCGTTCCGCACGCAGCGGGCGCCCGGCCTCTTCCAGCGGTTCGTGAACTACCTCGAGCGCGACTTCCCCTGGGTGCTCGGTGAGATGCGCGAGGTGCGCGAGCGCGCCGGCATCCGGGTCATCTCGGCGGGACCCAACGCGTTCGTGTATTTCCTCGAGTCCCAGGAACCGCTGACACTCGAGCGGATCGAGGCGCGCTTCCCCGACGTGGCGGCGAAGATCTCCAGCTCGGGGGCGGTCGGGACCGTCCTGGTCCGCTCCGAGTCGGGCCCGCTGTGCTTCTGGCGGGGCCGTCGGTACGGCCTCGACGAGCTCCACGCCGGGCCCTTCGCGAGACGCCCGGACGTCGATCGGGTCGCCGAAGGGATCCGCGATCTGATGGCGATGCCGTCGGCGGGGGACCTCGTGATCTACGGAATCGACGCGCCGCAAGGCAACGTGTCGTTCATCGCGGAAGTGGGCGCCCACGCCGGCGCATCCGCCGACGAGATGAGCACGTTCCTGATCCATCCGTCGAATGTCGAGGTGACGGTGCCGCTCACGCACCCGATCCACCTGTATTCCCACTTCGCACGCTATCAGGCCGAGGTGGCATGAGACATCTCACCGTGACGAGCTACAACATCCACCGCGGCGTGGGCCTCGACCGCCGACGCGACCTCGACCGCATCGCCGAGGTCATCGCCGAGACCACACCGGACGTCGTGGGGCTCCAGGAAGTGATCCGGGAAAACGGGGTGCCGCACGCGGACCAGGCCGCGTACATCGCCTCGCGGCTCGGGATGTCGGAGATCGTCATGGGCGAGACCCGAGCGCACGGGGCGGGCACGTACGGCAACGTCGTCTTGACGAAGCTGCCCGTCCTCGGGTCGGGGCGGTGTGACCTGAGCTGCGGTCCGCGCGAGCCCCGCGGATGCCTCCGGGTCGATCTCGACATCGAGGGCGCGCCGGTCCACGTCTTCAACTGTCACTTCGGCCTGGCGCTGTCCGAGCGGCGCGCGCAGCTGGCGCTGCTCGGTGTCTTCATCCGCGACTCCGAGCGCCTCGCGGGGCCCCGGGTCCTGCTGGGCGACTTCAACGAGTGGCACCGCGGCCCGGTGACGCGCGGGCTCCGGCGGGAGTTCTCGTCGCCGATGCGCCGGCGGCGGACTCACCCCGCGATGTTCCCGTTGTTCGCGCTCGATCGGATCTACTGGGACGCCGAGCTCGAGGGCGAAGGCTTCAGCGTGCACCGGAGCCGGCTGGCCCGCGTGGCGTCCGACCACTTGCCCGTGGTCGCCCGGCTGCGCCTGCGCCACGGGCCGCCGCGCCTGACTCCCTACGTGGTCGGCGACGCTCTCCCGCCCCCGGAGTAGGGCCGTCCGCCTCAGGCCCGGCCGGCCAGGTCGAGCGCGGCCAGCAGCAGCGTGGTGGCTCCGTACTCGATGTCGTCCATCGCCGTGAACTCTTCCTCGCAGTGGCTCCGGCCGTCCCGCGACGGCACGAAGACCATCCCGGCCGGGCCGATCGCCGCCATGTACTGAGCGTCGTGGCCCGCGCCCGACCGGATGCGCCGGTAGCGCGCGCCGGACGCCTTCGCGGCGCGCTCGACGGTGTCGACGACGTCGCGATCGAACGGCGTGTAGGGGACACGCCAGTAGTGCTCGAGCTCGTAGCGCACGCCCTCGCGAGCGCAGACGTCGCGGACGATCGGCTCCAGCATCGCCCGCGCGCGGTCGAGCGTCGCGTCGCTCGGGTCGCGCATGTCGATCGAGAGCATCACCCGACCGGGGATCGCGTTGACGATGTTCGGCGCCACCACGAAGTTGCCGACGGTCGCGACCAGGTCGCCCCCGATCTCACGGGCGACGCGGCGGACACCACCGACCACCTCGGCGGCGGCGACGAGCGCATCGTGGCGAATGCGCATCGGGGTCGGCCCGGCGTGGTCCTGGACGCCGTGGATCGTCAGACGCGACCACGCGATCGCGACGATGCCCGCGACCACGCCCACGGTGAGCCCCTCCTCCTCCAGGAACGGCCCCTGCTCGATGTGGAGCTCGAGGTAGGCGCGGAAGGGCCGGGCGACGCAGGGCTCGGCGCCGAGGTAGCCGATACGCTCGAGCTCGTCGACCAGGCGGATCCCGTCCTTGTCGCGGGCGTTGTAGGCGTCTTCGAGGGCGATCTTGCCGGCCATCACGCCGCTGGCGATCATCGCCGGCTGGAAGCGCGCGCCCTCCTCGTTGGTGAAGATCGCGAGCGTGATTGGACATCGAGTGTTGATGCCGCCGTCGTTCAGCGCGCGGACCACCTCCAGGGCGCACAGGACCCCGAGTTGCCCGTCGTATTTACCACCAGTCGGTACCGAGTCGATATGCGAGCCCATGATGACCGGGGGCAGCGCCGCTTCTCCGCGCCGCTGGCCGAAGATGTTGCCCATCTGGTCGACCGTCACGGCAAGGCCGGCCTCACGCATACGCGCCACCATCCAGTCGCGGCCCCGCTTGTCCTCGTCGCTGAGCGCCAGGCGCGTGAGCCCGCCTCGGGGTGTCTGGCCGATCCGGCCTAGCTCCTCGATCGACCGCTCCAGGCGCCCCTTGTCAATCCTCATGTCAGTCCTTTCCTTGTGAGCCCTAAATCCCTGGAGTGTCAGGGCGACGGCCGGCGCAGGACCCGCCGATCGTCTGGCATTGTCGCGTCCAGAATAGCTGGTTTAGACTCTGAGACGTGAGCGACGGCCACACGCATCCGTTCCTGGCGCCCTCCACGATCCGCTTCTGCCCGCTCTGCGGCGCGCTGCTGGTACTGGAGCGCGTTCCACCCGACCACCGAGAGCAGCAGGTGTGCTCGCGCTGCCGCTTCGTCTATTACCTGAACCCGAAGGTCGTCGCCGCGACCATCCCCGAGCGGGACGGGGCAGTGCTGCTGACGCGGCGCTCGATCAATCCCGGGCGGGGTCTGTGGACGTTTCCCGGTGGCTTCGTCGATTTCGGGGAGGCGGTGACCGACGCGGCGGCGCGCGAGACGTTCGAGGAGACGGGGCTGAAGGTGGATCTCACCGGTCTCCTGAACGTCTACACGTATCCCGACGCGCCGGTGATCATCGTGTACCGGGCACGGGTGGTGGGTGGCACCCTCACGACCTGTGACGAGAACGACGCGTGCGAGTGGGTCAGCGCGGGGAACATCCCGTGGGACGTGCTGGCGTTTCAGTCGACGCGCGAAGCCTTGCGGGACTGGCTGGCGGCACGGGAGAAGCCGGCGGGGGGCTAGGGCCGCGCGGCCAGGATCACCGTGGCGCGACCCGTCACGACCTTCTCGGTCTTCTGGTTCTCGGCCCACACCTCGAGCTCGACGAGGTTCACATCGTCGGTCGAGGACTTGCCCACGACGCGCCCCCGGCAGGTCACGACGTCCTTCAGCCGCACCAGGGCCGCGAAGCGGACGCCCAGCTTTCGGACGGCTCCGGCGCCGGCCCAGTCGGTCACCGCCTGGGCCACGAACCCCATCGAGAGCATGCCGTGGGCGAAGACTCCGCCCATCCCGGCCGCGCGCGCGAACTCGTCGTCCTGGTGGATCGGGTTGAAGTCGCCGGACGCGCCCGCGTAACGCGTGAGCTGGATCTGCTGGATCGGCCCCTTGACCAACGGCGGCAACTCGTCGCCCACTTTGACGTCGTCGAAGTAGACCTTGGCGTACTTCATCAGAGCCGCACGATCGTGATGTGACGCATGGCGGCCACGACGTCGTTCGTGCGGTCGGTGATCGTGGTCTCGCGCACCACGAACGCCATCGGCCCGCTCCGTCCGGACTTCTCGTAGATGTCCACGATCCGGGCGCGGCACAGATACGTCTGGCCCGGCTGCAGCGGTCGGAACAGCTCGAACTCCTGCTCGCCATGCAGGATCCGTGAGATGTCGGTGCCGAGGTCGCGCAGCATGGCGCCGGTGTCGGCCGTCTCGTCGCGAAAGGTCACCGCGAACGTCGGGGGCGCGATGAGATCGCCCCACTCGGAGGCCGCCCCCACGCGGTCGTCGAGGTAGCACGGGTTGAGATCGCCGATCGCTCGCGCGAACTCCTTGATCTTCCCGCGCTCCACCGTGAACGGATAGGGTGGGTATTCCTTGCCGATCAGGGCCGTGTTGATGGAGATCGGCATCGTCACCGGCCCTTGCTCATGGCCCGCGCGAGGAACTTCTCCATGTCCGGCACGACGGCGCGCTCGTGCCGGCCCTCGGCGATCTTGTCCTTCTCGTCCCACGCCTCGACCGCGAAGAGATAGCGCCGGCCGTCGGTCTCCAGCAGCGTCGCCTTCGCGCGGACCTTCATCCCGACCGGCGTGGCGGCGAGGTGTTTCATCTCGACCGAGGTGCCGACCGTGCCCGCCCCGGGCGGCAGGTGGGGCTTGAGGACCGCGCCGGCGGCGTCCTCGAGCATGCCGATGACGAACGGCGTGGCGAAGACGTGCACGCCGCGATTGCCCATCGCGTGCGCCGTCCGCTCGGCATCGACCGTGTACGCCACTTCCGCCGTCGCACCAGGCTCGATGTTCATGGCAAACGGTTTTACCGTGGAAACAGAAGGAACTGCAACCCCATCGCGGCGACCAGCACCTCGATGACGGCCAGGAAGATGCGGTCGCTCATCCGGTCGAGCAAGCGCCGGCCGAGCCACGCGCCCGCGAACATCATGCCGCCGAGGACCAGGCCGACTGCGACGGTCTCCCACGTCATGAGCCGGTAGCGGGCCAGCGCGGCGCCGCGGGCCAGGTGCATCGCCATGGCGCAGACCGACTCCGTACCGATGTAGGCGCTGCGCCGCAAGCCGTACGCCAGGAAGAACGGCGTGTTGATGGGGCCGGTGGTGACCACCAGAGCCGACACCAGGCCGACGACCGCGCCGAGCACGGGGAAGTGCCGCAGCCGCATCTGGAAGACGTTCCACGCGAGGATGCGGCGCAGCGGGACCGAGAGGACGAGGAACGCGCCGACGATCCGTCCGAGCCCCTCGCTGCTCGTCCCCGCATAGACCGCCGTGCCGAGAGCGGTGGCCGGCACGGCGCCCAGCGCGAAACGGATGACCACCGCGCGATCGATCTCGCCGCGGCACCAGATGCGCGAGAGATTGCCCACGAGCATCGTCACCGTCAGTACCGGCACCGCGGCGCGCACGCCGGCCACCCACGCCATGAGCGGCAGCATGATGATCCCGGCGCCGAAACCGGCGACGCCGCCGACGATCGAGGCCACCAGCGCGCCGCCGCCGAGGATCAGCCATCCGAGCGGGTCCGGCATGTCGTGCCATCATACGCGCGATGATCCACTGGCTCGCGGCGGCGGGCGCTCTGCTCGTGTCGCTCGACTCCATGATGAACATCGCGTTCCCCGCCATCGCCGCCACGTTCGCGGTGCCGCCCGAGCGGGTGCGGTGGGTCATCATCTGCTACGTCCTGACCTACGCGATCACGGCGTTCGCCGGGGGCGCCGCCGCCGACCGGATCGGGCACGTCGCGGTGTTTCGCGCCGGCCTGGCGCTGAGCGCCGTCGCATACGTGATGGGAGGTCTGGCTGGCACCTACGAGTGGCTTCTGGTGGCGCGCGTCGTCCAGGGGTTCGCGGGCGGATTCATCTACGGCACGGCGCCCGCGCTCGCAACGGTCGACGCGCCGAGGGGGAGCCAGGGGCGGCGGCTCGGCTTCCTGAACGCGGCGATGGGGCTCGGCGCCCTCGGTCCGCTGGCCGCGGGTCTGCTGCTCGAGCGCTTCGGCTGGCGCCTGGTCTTCCACGTCCGCGTGCCGCTCGCCCTCGGCGTGCTCGCCTGGTCCATCACCCTGGTGTCCTCGGAGCCGATGGAGCGGGCGCGTCGACCCGTGTCGCTCGCGGATCTCACGCGGGCTCAGGTGCTGCTGGCGAGCGCCTTGTCCTTCGTGGCGCGGGGAGCGATCTTCGCGATCTGGCTCCTGGCGCCGTTCTATCTCGTGGAGGCGCGGGGGCTCAGCCCGGCGATGGGAGGCGTGTTCTTCATGCTGGCGCCCCTCGGCACCGCCTTCGCGGCCCCGCTCTCGGGGCGCCTGGCCGACCGCGTCGGCCCTTGGGCTCCCGCGGTTGCGGGCCTGGTGATCGAGAGTGCCGGGCTGGCGCTTCTGGGAACGGCCGATGGCGCCACGCCGCTCGGCTTGATCGCGATCGGCCTCTTCACCGCGGGCTGGGGCGTCGGCTTTTTCGAAGTGCCGAACATGGCCGCCATCATGTCCGCGTTCTCGCCGACGCAGCAAGGCGCCGCTGGCGGCCTGTCGTTCCTGGCTCGGACGCTCGGCGTCGTCGTAGGCGTCGCGAGCCTGGCCGAGATCTTCGCGGTCCGGCGCGTCACCGTAGGGTTCCTCGGCGCGTTCGCGGAGGCGCACATGACCGCGGCGATGGCGGTCGCCGTGGCGGCGCTCCTGGCGCTCGCCGGCAGGCGCGCTATACTTCGGGGACCGTGAACGTTCCGCTGATCCCAAGGAGACGCTGATGGCGACGGTGCTCACGTCCAAGCGACATCAAGTTCAGGCGACCAGCGACCCCGTCGAGTTCTGTTTCCAGCAGGGCTGGACCGACGGTCTTCCGGTGGTCCCACCCACGGCGGATCGAGTGGGCGCGATGCTCGAGGCGGCGCGCCTGGCGCCGGGCAAGCAGATCGCGTTCGTCGAGCACCGGTCGGTGGCCATCACCGCCGAGAAGGTCGCCATCAACGCGGTCATGGCCGGCTGCAAGCCCGAGTATCTGCCGGTGGTCGTGGCGGCGGTCGAGGGGATCGGTGACCCGCGCTGGAGTTATCACGGGCCGGGGACGTCGACCGGCGGCGCCGCGGTGCTCATGATCGTGAATGGACCGATCGCCCGCGAGCTCGACATCAACGCCGGCGACAACCTGTTCGGACCGGGCTGGCGGGCCAACCTCACGATCGGGCGGGCGGTCCGTCTGGTGATGCGTAACGTCTGCGGCTCCTTGCCCGGCTTGCTCGATCGCGGGACGCTCGGACATCCGGGCAAGCTCTCGTACGTGATAGCGGAGAACGAGGCGGACAGCCCGTGGACCCCACTGCACGTCGAGCACGGGTTCCGCCCGGAGCAGAGCACCGTCACGGTGATCGCGTCCGAGGCGCCTCACCAGTTCTACAACCAGCTCTCGCCGACCGCCGAGGGCGTGCTCACCACACTCGCCGACTCGATGCGGATCTCGGGCACCGTCATGGGCCAGTCCACCTACGCGGTGATCCTGGCCGGCGAGCACATGCGGACGATCGCGGGCAGCGGGTGGGGCAAGAAGGAGATCCGGCAGTTCCTCTTCGACCACACCAAGAACTCGCACGCGCACCTCAAGCGCACCCAGCGGATGGCGGGCGCCATTCAGGCGGCGGACGAGACCACGATGCGTCCGCTGGTCGCGAGCCCCGACGACATCCTCGTCGTGGCCGCCGGCGGCCGCGCTGGCGCCTTCTCGGCGTTCGTCCCGGGCTGGGGCAGCGCGAAGAACTCTCAGGCAGTCACCAAGGAGGTCAAACGATGACCGAGCTCCTCGATCCCACCGTGGAAGCGGCGAAGCAGCCGATCGGCTACGTCGATCGACCGCACTCGCTGGCCGGCAAGCGCGTCGGGCTCATCGAGAACACGAAGTTCAACTCCGACAAGCTCCTGTTGAGAATCGGCGAAGTCCTCAAGGCGGAGTACGGCGTGGCCGAGACGCGCATGTTCCGCAAGCACAACTCGTCGGTGCCGGCGCACGACGAGATCGTCCAGGAGGTGCGGAAGACCTGCGACGTCATCGTCGCGGGCGTCGGCGACTGAGGGTCCTGCTCGTCGGGCAGTGTGCTCGACGGAATCCTGCTGGAGAAGAACGCGGTGCCGGCCGCCTCGATCATCACCGACGTGTTCGAGAAGACCGGACGCGCGATGGCCGAGCAATGGGGCGTGCCGACCTACAAGTTCCTGATGATGCCGCATCCGATCGCGAACCTCACGGAGGCGGAGCTCGACCGCCGCGCGAGGGAGATCGTGCCGGAGATCGTGAAGCTGCTGCTGATAGGGCAGGCGTAGCGTCCGCGTTCCGGCCACCCTGGTGGTGCCGGAACGGCCACGTCCAGACGATCTGGGGCCCGCTCGTCCGGCGCGACCGGCTGCGGTGGCGCCGGGAGCGGGTCGCCACATCGGACGACGACTTCGTCGACCTCGACTGGACGGTCGGCGAGGTGCGGCCGGACGCGCCGGTCCTCCTGATCCTCCACGGCCTGGAAGGCTCCTCGCGATCCCACTACGCCGTCGGCCTCGCCCGCGAGGCGCTGGCCCGGGGCTGGCGGGCCGTCGTGCTGAACTTCCGATCGTGCAGCGGGGAGCTGAACCGCCGGCCGCAGTTCTACCATTCCGGCCACACCGACGACCTCGACGACGTCGTCCGCGGGCTCGTCGCCCGTGAGCCGGCGACGCGTCTGGCCGCGGTCGGCGTGTCGCTTGGCGGCAACGTGCTGCTCAAGTGGCTCGGCGAACGGGAGGCGAATGCGCCGGCGCAGCTCGTCGGTGCCGTGGCGATCTCGGCGCCGTTCAATCTGGTGCCGTGCGCCCGCGGGCTCGACCAGGGGCTACGCCGTCGCGTCTACACGGCGAACTTCCTCCGCACGATGCGGGCCAAGGCGGAGCGCAAGGCCGCCCGCGATCCCAGCTTCGCAACGCTCGTCGATCTCCAGCAGGCGCGGCACGCGCGGACGTTCGCCCAGTACGACCGCGCGGTCACCGCGCCGCTGAACGGCTTCGCCGACGAGATGGACTACTGGGTGCGCGCGTCCAGCGCGCCATACCTCTCGCGGATCCGACGGCCGGCCCTGCTCGTCAACGCGCTCGACGATCCGATCGTCCCGCCCGCGGCGTTGCCCGACCCGAGGACCCTCCCGCCATGGGTGCGAGCCGAGTTCCTGGAGCGCGGAGGCCACGCGGGATTCCTCGAAGGCGGCTGGCCGTGGCGACCCCGGTCGTGGATCGAGCGGCGCGCGATCGAATTCCTCGCCCCGCTCGTCGACCCGGGCGAGCGTCTCTGCTAGCATCCGCCCATGCGCCAGGACGCCTACGGCCTGCCGGTCAGCACCGAGTCGCCGCTGGCGCTGGAGAGCTACGACCGCGCCGTCGACGGGCTCCTCCTCTGGGACAACCAGGCCCTCGACTTCTTCCGCACGGCGACCACGCACGATCCGGGATTGGCGCTCGGCCACGCCGGCGCGGCGGTGTGCCTCTTTCTCGAGGAGCGCTTCGACGACGCGATCGCGACCGCGAAGGTCGCGCGGGCGGCGGCCGCCACCCAGACCGATCGCGAGCGCCGCCACGTCGAGGCGTTGAGCCTCCTCGTCGAGGGTAAGATGGGCGAGGCGCCGCGCGCGATGAGCGCGCACCTCGCGGACTATCCCCGTGACCTGCTCGTCTTCCAGCGCCTCTACTTCGTCTGGTTCTGGCAGGGAAAGTTCCCCCAGATGCTGGACCTGGCCGCCACGCTGACCCGCTACTATCCGGGCAACTCGTTCATGCTCGGGCTGCACGCCTTCGCGCTCGAGGAGGCCGGACGCTGCGACGAGGCGATCCGCATGGCACAAGTGGCGCTCCACAAGAATCCGCGGGACGCCTGGGCGATCCACGCCTTCGCCCACGCTCTCTACGAGATGGCGGCGTTCGACACGGGGATCACGCGGCTGCCGCCGGCCATCCATCCGTGCAGGCACCTCGGCTGGTTCAAGAACCATCTCCTGTGGCATCTGACGCTCATGCACTTCGCGGGAGGTGAGTACGAGCGGGCGTCCCAGCTCGGGCGGACCATCTTCGAGCGCGAGCCGTCCTCCATCCCCGGCGACCTGCACGACTCGATCTCGCTGCTGTGGCGCCTCGAGCTGGCCGGCATGGACGTGCGCGCGCGCTGGCGGCCCTTCGCACGCATCGCCGCCGAGCGCCTGGACCGACAGGGACTGCTGTTCCACGCCGCGCACCTGGCCATGGCGCTCACCGCGGACGGCGACTGGGCAACGGCCGATCGACAGCTCGCGATGCTGCGGGAGCGCGGCGCCCGCGATCGCAGCGGGCTCGCCCGCGACGTCCTGGTGCCGGTGATCGAGGGAATCCACGCGTTCTGCGCGCGCGACTATCCGCGGACCGTCGAGCTCATCGAGCCCGTCAGCTTCCGAATCGTCGAGCTCGGCGGGAGCCGCGCTCAGCGCGACGTCTTCCACGACACGCTGCTCGAGGCGTGTTTCAGAGCGGGAGACCTCGATCGAGCGCGACGCTTGTTGGTCGAGCGCGTGGCCCGGCGTCCGGATCACTTCTGGAAGACACGCGCGGCGTGAGACGCCACCGGTCCACCACTCGCGGAGGTCGTGCCGGACGGCCGGATCACGCGGACCGGGCGGTAGCGCGCTTGTCCACTTATCCCCAGGAATCCCCACTGCGAAAATCGCGCGGTGTGGTGCGGCGCGATAGCAGGCGCCCCTTGTGAGCTCAAGAAAAGTGCGGCCGCGCGCTCGTCGAGCTCGATCCAGCCCGTGGAGACGCGGCGCTTTCGCGCGACCCCGAGCGAAACCCGCATGTTTCGCGGCGATGTTTGTCGTTGAACTCGATGCGCTCGCCGCCGTATCTTGACTACGCCTTGCTCAACCCGCCGCGCGTTCTGGTCATCGATGACGAGCGATTCATCCGGGGGCTACTGGCCGAGCTGCTGACGGTCTGGGGTTGTGAGGCCGACGTCGCGGCGAACGGCACCGAGGGGCTAGCGCTCCTTGACTTGAAGAGCTACGACCTCGTGCTGACGGACTACGTCATGCCCGGGAGCACGGGGGTCGAGCTCGTCGAGCGGGTCCGCAGTCGCGACCAGGGCATCGGCGTGATCATGCTGACCGGATCCGAGGCCGATCTCGAAAGTGACGGGCGCCGGCTTGGGTTCACGCTGCTGCACAAGCCCCTGCAGATCGATCGCCTGGAGACGGCGGTGAAGCAGCTGCTGAATCACCGCCAGATCGAGGCCTGATCAGCGGCCCAGCACCTTCCGCGGATCGAGCGCGTCGCGCAGCGCGTCCCCGATGTAGTTGATCGAGAGCACGGTCAGGAAGATCGCGGTCCCCGGGAAGATCGCCCAGTGCGGGGCGAAGTCCAGGTTGTCCTTGGCGTCGAACAGGATCCGTCCCCACGTGGGAATGTCGGGTGGAAACCCGAGGCCCAGGAAGGACAGCGTCGACTCCGCGATGATCGCCGCCGCGACGTCGATGGTGGCGGCCACCAGCACCGGACCCATCGAGTTCGGCAGGAGGTGGCGAAACATCTGACGGAAGGCCGGCGCCCCGAGACCGCGCGCCGCCTCGACGAACTCCTTCTCGCGGAGCGACAGGAACTGGGCGCGCACCAGGCGCGCGACCGGCATCCAGCGCAGGCCCCCGATGACCGCGACGATCAGGATGAATATGCCAGCCTCCGGGCCGAGCGTCTTCCGCAGCGCGTCGCGGAAGAGGTAGACGATCAGCAGCAGCAGGGGGAGCCCCGGGAGCGACAGGAACATGTCGGTGATGCGCATCAGCGTGTTGTCGATCGTGCCGCCCACGAACCCCGACGTTGCGCCAATCGTGGTCCCGATCGAGATCGCGATCAGCATCGCCGCGATCCCCACGGCGAGCGAGATGCGGCCGCCATAGAGCATGCGCGCCAGCAAATCCTGGCCGAGGTCGTCGGTGCCGAGCGGGTGGCTCCAGGACGGGCCCTTGAGCTTGGCCTTGAAGTCGATTTCGTTGATCGGGTAGCGCCACACCAGTGGACCGGCCAGTACCGCGAGCACCATCGCCACGAGGATCACGCTGCCAACCATGGCGAGGTGGTGGCGACGGAAACGGCGTCCGGCCTCGAGCCACAGCGAGGTCGATACGTCGGCCGCGGCGCCGACCGCGAAGACGGCTTCGGACGCGCCCCGGGTCGCCACTACCGGTAGCTGATCCGCGGGTCGAGCCATCCGTAGAGGAGGTCGGCCGCGAGATTGGACAAGAGGACGAGGCACGACAAGACGAACGTCACCGCCATGACCACCGGCGTGTCGTTGGCGAGTATCGACGCGATCAGGAGCGAGCCGATCCCCGGAACTCGGAAGATCTGCTCTGTCACAATCGCTCCTCCGAAAATGCCCGGAATTTGAAGTGCCACGAGCGTCACGACCGGGATCAATGCATTCCTGACCACATGCTTCACGAGAGTCGTTCCCTCCGAGAGTCCCTTCGCCCGAGCCGTATTCACATAGTCGAGCCGGATCACGTCGAGGACGGCGGCACGCATGAAGCGTGTCATCGACGCGGCCTGGAAGAGCCCGAGCACCGCCACCGGCATGATCGACTGGCGCAGGTGCTCCCAGTACCACCGCCATCCCGTCGCGCTGATGTCGGCCCGGTAGATGAAGGGCAGCCAGTCCAGGTGGATGCTGAACAACAGGATGAACAGGAGGCCCGTGAAGAACGTCGGGAGCGAAAAGCCGATGAACGCGAACGTGGTCGCGGCCTGGTCGAACAACGAGTACGGTCGTAACGCCGAGAGGGTGCCGATCGGAACGGCGACGACGATCGCCAGGATCAGCGCCGAGCCCAGGACCACCATCGTGACCGGCAGTCGCTGCAGGATCAGCGTGTCGACGTTGACCCGGCTGACGAACGAGAAGCCCCAGTCACCGCGCACCATCGCCACCACCCAGCGCGCGTAGCGGATCGGAATGGGGTCGTCGAGGCCGAACTTCGCGCGGAGGTTCATGCGGACCTCGGCCGGCACGTTGGGGTTCGTCGCCAGCTCCTCGAAGGGATCGCCGGGGGCGAGGGTCAGGATCGTGAACAGGACGGCGCTGATCCCGGCGAGCACCGGAATCAAGATCAGGATCTGGCGAAGAAAGTATTTCGACATCCGCGTGGGCGGGGAGGCCGGGCTCCCTGCTACGCCTGCTTGGACCAGTAGGGCAGGGCCCAGAAGTCACCGTCCCACCCGCTCTGGACCACGTCGCGCATCCGGCTCGAGATCGCGGCGACGCGCGGGCGGAAGACCACGGGAATGACGACGATGTTCTGGATCACCAGGTCGTTCATCTTGACGAAGAGCGCCGCGCGCTTGACCGGGTCCATCTCGGTCTCGGCCGCCTTCCAGGTGCGGTCGTACTCCTCGCTGCGCCAGCGCGTCTTGTTGGTCAGCGCGAACTTGTTGTCCTTGGCGGAGACTTCCCAGGACGCGAACTGATCCATGAACCGCTGGGGGTCCGGCTGGGTCATGGTCGTCGTGTACATCTGCAGATCGGTGTAGAAGTGCGAGTAGGTGTCCGGGTTCGCCGGGTCGGACGAGAAGTAGACGCCGGCCAGGACGGCCTTCAGGTCGAGGTCGATCCCCGCCTTGGCGCACGACTGCTTCACGATTTGCTGCGTCTTCTGGCGCGGCGGGTTCACCGAGGTCTGGTACACGAACTTGAGCTTCTTGCCGTCCTTGGCGCGGATGCCGTCGGTGCCGCGCTTCCAGCCCGCGGCCTCGAGGAGCTGGTTGGCCTTCTCGACGTTGAACTCCCACTTCGTGTTCTTCGAGACGAACCGCGCCGGCGCGTTCACGAAATTGGCGGTGGCGATGCCGGTGCGCCCGTAGATCTCCTCCTGTACCGAGCCGCGGTCGACCAGGAGATTGAGCGCCTGGCGCGCGGCGAAATCGCTCAGGATCGGGTGCTTGGTCTTGATCGACGACCTCTCGCCGTCGACCTCCGTCCACGGATCGGTGAAGTTGAGCTGGATGTGCTCGATGTTTCCGCCGGAGACGATGTCGGCGCGGCCCTTGCCGCCCTGCTCCCAGCGCTTCAGGATCTCGTCCTCGACCTGCATGTTCCAGGCGTAGTCGAACTCGGCGGTCTGGAGCACCGCGCGCGCCGCCGACGCCGCGTCGCCGCCGCCCTTCATCTCGATCTGGTCGAAGAACGGCCGGTTCGGCACGTGGTAGGTCGAGTTCAGCTCGCCGCGGACGATGTCGCCGGGCTTGAAGTCCACGAACTTGTAGGGGCCGGTGCCTACCGGTTTCAGATTCGTCGGCGCCTCGCGCGACTTGTCGCCCTTGAAGGCCTGGAAGAGGTGCTTGGGGATGATCATCCCCGACGGGCCGCAGAAGCCCGCCGACCAGAACGGCATCGGCGACTTGAAGACGAGCTTGACGGTGTGGCTGTCGAGCTTGTCGATCCGGCTGATGTCACGGTACTGGCCGACCGTCACCGCGGCGGTCCCCGAGTCCATCACGTATTCCCAGTTGAAGACGACGTCGTCCGCGGTGAAGGGCTTGCCGTCGTGCCAGGCCACGTTCTTCTTGAGCCGCCAGGTCACCGAGAGCCCGTCCTTGGCGACCTGACCGTTCTGGAGGCTCGGGACCTCTGCGGCCAGCACCGGGACGATGTTGCCGTCAGGATCGTACCCGCCGAGCGGCTCGTAGAAGATCCGGCACGCATCCTGATCCTTCGTGCCGTTCGCGAAGTGCGGGTTCAGGAGGGTCGGCGCCTGCCACCAGAGCGTCTTGACGAGGCCGCCGCCCCCGCGCTTGGTGGGATTGAACGTCCACTTGGTCTGCGCCTGCGCCACGCCGGCCGACGCCAGCATCTGCGCGGCCATCGGGGCCGTGAGGCCCAGCCCGACCATCATCTGGACGAAGCGCCGTCGGCTCAGCGTTCCCGCCTTGACGGCTCCGATCAACGTTCTCAGCTCACGTTCTTCCATCGAAGACTCCTCCCCAGTCGGTCGCGGCGACCAAGTGGCTGGCTTCTCGTCGTTTCGCACGTTTCAGTGTCAAGACTGCCGGTACCAGTAGGCGAGGCGCCACAGGTACGAATCCCATCCGGAAATGTCGGTCGACTTGAGCTGGTTCGAGACGCCGGCGACGGCGTTGCGCCAGAGGATCGGGATGGCGACGACGTGCTGGATCAGCAGGTCGTTCATACGGACGAAATGCGCGGCGCGCTTGATCGGATCCATCTCGCTCGAGGCGGCCCGCCAGACGCGGTCGAATTCCTCGTTGCGCCAGCGCGTGTTGTTGCGCCCCTGCCACTTGTTCTCCTTGGCGGCGACCTCCCAGGACGTGAACTGGGCCATGAAGGTCTGGGGATCGGGCGCGTTGGGGCCGTTGCTGTACATCTGGAGGTCCGCGTAGAACTTCGAGACCGTATCGGGATTGCCGACGTCGGACGAGAAGAACACGGAGGCGACGACCGATTTCAACTCGAGCTCGATGCCTGCCCGCGCGCACGCTTGCTTGACGATCGCCTGGGTCTTCTGCCGCTCCGGGTTGATCGACGTCTGGTAGAGGAACTTGAGGCGCTTGCCGTCCTTCGTCCGGACGCCGTCGGCGCCGCGTCGCCATCCGGCCGCGTCGAGGATCTGGTTGGCCTTCTCGACGTTGAATGCCCAGCGCGTGTTGCGCGACCGGAACCGCGGCGGCCCGTTGAGATAGTTGGCGGTCGCCTGGCCGAGCCGGCCGTAGATCTCTTCGTGGACCGAGCCGCGGTCCACGAGGAGGTTCAGCGCGGCGCGCACG
>Ga0209161_10000988_pt1 | contig 23243 bp, 26 predicted proteins | sample GraSoiAngelo_155_FD_186169 | JGI IMG/M metagenome (GOLD analysis project Ga0209161, IMG submission 186169) | Grasslands soil microbial communities from the Angelo Coastal Reserve, California, USA - 14_1009_13_30cm (SPAdes) (version 2) | ecosystem: Environmental > Terrestrial > Soil > Grasslands... | reverse complement strand
CGGGTGGAGCTCGGACGGGAAGATCGTCGGAGGCGTGCGGGTCGCCTCGAGGATGTCCTTCAACGAGCTTGTGACCATGAAATAGAAGGGATACGCGACGATGCCCGCGACGAGGATGAGCACGGCGTGCTTCGCGATCGTCCCGACGCGGGGTCGCGGAGCGAGGCCGGGAAAGCCGCGCGGGATCGTGACGCCGCGCTCACTCACCGAAGTTCACGCGCCGCCCGAGCACCCGGAACTGGATGAGCGTGAACAGCAGGATGATCAGCGTGAGGATGAATGCGAGCGCTGCGCCGAGCCCGAACTGAGCCTGCTGGAAGGCGGTCTTGAAGACGAGCAACGTCACGGTCCGCGTCGTGTCGAGCGGGCCGCCAAAACCGTTCGTGAGGACATAGACCGAGTCGAACGAGCGGAGCACACCGATCGACGCCACAGTGAAGACGAAGAACGTGGTCGGCGAGAGAAGCGGGAGTGTGATCCGTGTGAAGATCTGCCGTTCGTTCGCGCCGTCGAGGCGCGCCGCCTCGTAGTACTCCTGAGAGATGTTGGAGAGGCCGGCCAGGAAGATCACGATCTGGTAGCCCAGGTAGTGCCAGATCGTGACGAGCGAGATCACGACGAGCGCGAGGCTCGGTCCCGCGAGCCAGCTCGGGAGGATAACGCCGAAGGCCGATGCGGCGAGCTCGAAGATGCCGTCAGGCTCGTCGAGCCAGCGCTGCGGCCCGATCCCGACGACACCCAGGAGGTCGTTGATCAGGCCGTACTGAGGATGGAAGACCCAGAAGAACACGGCGGCAGCGGCAACGAATGAGGTGACGTACGGGAGGTAATAGACGGTCCGGTAGATCCCGCGGCCGCGCATCTTCTGGAAGAGGAGATAGGCGATAACGAGCGCGACCGCGATCTCGAGCGGGACCGTGAAGATGACGTACGTGAACGTGGTGGAGAGCGATCGCCAGAAGTCGGGGCTGCGGATCGAATTGTCATAGAGCCAGTCGGTGTAATTGCCGACGCCGCGGAACGCACCCTGGACGACATCCCACTTGAACAGCGACATGTAGAAGGCGGCGATCGCCGGGAAGATCTGGAAGACGCCGAGAATGAGCACGGCGGGAAGAAGGAAGAGCCAGGCCTGAATGGCCTCGACCGGAAGACGACGGCGTGACGACGCGCGGACGTTCGCGGGAATGACCTCGGCCGCCACCGGCTGCGATGATACGTGCAGGAGTGCCCATCTATGACTACCGCTGCGATCACTGCGGGCACGCGTTCTCGGCGGTCCAGTCTTACAAAGACCAGCCGCTCGAGAAGTGCCCCAAGTGTGGTAAGAAGCCGCGCCGGCTGATCGGGTCTCCCGCGATCGTCTTCAAGGGATCGGGGTGGTACAAGACGGACAGTCGTCCCGCCGAGAAGACCGAGAAGACCGAGAAGACCGGGGGGACGACCGAGACGAAGTCCGAGGCGAAGACCGAGACCAAGAGCGACAAGAAGTCCGAAACGAAGCCGTCGGGGGACGGGGGGCAGAGCCCGCCGACTCGCAAGAGCGAGGCGTCATCCTAAGAAGGCTCGTCACGCGCTGCCGCGCCGTATTGGAAAGCTTCTTCGCCGACGATTGTCCCTTCCTCGCGGGCGCCGTCGCCTACCAGATCTTCTTCGGGCTCATCCCATTGCTCGCGCTGATCGTCGGTGTGCTCGGATTCATCTACGGACCGGATCGCGCGCAGCGCGAGATCGTCCAGATCATCCGCGAGATCTATCCATCGGCGACCGCACAAGAGACACGGATCGCACGTGAGCTCGTGCAGGGCCGCGCGATCTCGCTCGGCTTCGGGGTCTTTGGCACGGTCCTCTCGGCCACGGCGGTCCGCAACTCGCTGGAGCTGGCGCTCGCCGCCGTCCTCGGACGCGAAGGTCGGCGCACATTCCTGCGCGGCCATCTCGAGACCGCCGCCTTCCTTGCCGGCATCGCCGCCCTGGCGGTGACCTCGTTCGGCTTGTCCTATGGCGTCGCGGCGCTTTCGGGCATGCTCGTCGAGGCCGGGTTCGGACGGGTCGTGTCGTTCGCGCTGCCGCTCCTCTCGCCGCTAGCCGGGCTCCTCTTCGGCTATGTCTTCTTCTATCTCGTGTACCGGGCGTTGCCCCGGCGTCGCGTGACCAGGCGTGTGGCGGCCAGCGCCGCGCTGGTATCGGCCCTGCTGTGGGAGGTCGCCAAGCTGGCGTTCGGCTACTTCACTCGGGCGCTCAGCTTGTTCGCGGCGTACGGGCCTCTCGCCTTCGCCGCGGGCCTTCTTACCTGGATCTACCTCACAGCGGTCATCATCCTCATCGGCGCGGAGGTCGTGAAGACGCGTGGAACGGCTTGAGGCGTTCGCGAGCCGGTTCATCGAGGGCTGGAGCGCGCGGCTCTTTGGCGCGAAGCTGCAGCCGGTCCAGATCGGCAAGCGCCTGATCCGCGCGATGGAGTCACATCAGACCATTTCTCTAAGTAAGACCTTCGTGCCGAATTCGTACGTCGTGTCGCTCTCGCCCTCTGACTTCGCGCAGTTCGAGCAGTACCGCCGGAGCCTCGAGCAGGACCTCTCCGAGGCGATCCTCGGTGCCGCCCGGGATCGGAACTACACGCTCCTCGCGTTCCCGACCGTCGAGATCGAGCGCGACGAGGATCTGTCGGCGGGCGATCTGCGCGTGTCTTGCGCGCTCGTCGACGCCTCCGGCGAGGAGGTCGAACCCGACGCGAAAACTCTCGGCGCGGTCGAGGGCGGGCACACCATGGTCCTGGACCGCGAGAAGCTGCTTCGCGAGAAGCCTCGCGCCCCTAAGGCGTCGCTCGTGATCCGCGAAGGCGAAGACCGTCGCGAGATGGCGCTCGGGCCAGAGCCGCTCGCGATCGGCCGCGACCCGCAGAACGACATCGTGCTGGACGATCGGCGCGTGTCGCGCAAGCACTCGGAGATCCGCATGCGCCTCGGCCGGTACACCCTGTACGACCTCCAGAGCACGAACGGCACGTACGTCAACGGGAGACGCGTCGCGGAGATCGTGCTCTCGGACGGCGACCGCGTCGCGATCGGCGGGGCCGAGCTGCTCTTTCGCACCGCAGACTAGCCTGCGTGGAGATCACGTTCGCGGTCCTGCTCTGGGGCGTGCGCATCGCGTTCCTGGTCGTGCTTTACCTCTTCGTCATCCGCTCATTCGGTGCGCTCCAGCGCGCGCTCGGGAGCGAGATGGCGGTCGCGGCGCGGCCTTTGGGGATCGCGTTCCTGGTGGTCCAGCGCAGCGTCCGCGGCGCCCCGCGGGTGGGCGATCGCCTCCCGCTCCGCGCGGTGAACGCGATCGGCCGGGACGCCGGGAACGACCTGGTGATCAACGACGAAGCGGCGTCGGCGCGGCACGCGCTGGTCGAGTTCGCCGATGGCGAGTGGTGGGTCGAGGACGCCGGCAGCACCAACGGCACGCTCGTGAACGGTGAGACCGTCCGATCGCGCGAACGGCTCCAGTACGGGGACGAGCTCGGCATCGGACGCGTCGCGCTGAGGCTCGAACAGTGAACAAGTCGCAGGGGGCTGCGCTGCCCGCGAGCCCCCCGCGTTGGGGGCTGGGAGGCATCGCCCCCCGGAGTCGGTTCACGGAGCTCTCGCTCCTGGTCTGGGTGGGCGCGCTCGCCGTCTTGGGCTTCGTGGCTGTCGTGGGCGCGGAGACGTCGTCGTTCGGGAGCGCCTCGATCGTTGTGCCAGCGATCTTCATCGTCCTGGTGCTGTCCCTTCATGTCTTCCTCATCGCGCGGCGCTTTCGGGGTGATCAGGTGCTCATGCCCATCGCCGCCGGTTTCACGGCCATCGGGTTGGTCCTGGTACAGCGCCTCGCATCCGACCTGCTTCTGCAGCAGCTCTCGTGGACGATCATCGCCGGCGGCGCGTTCGCGGCGACCATCCTCATCCCGCGCGATCTCACCGCACTCGCCCGGTTCAAGTGGACGTGGGCCTTTCTCGGCGTACTACTCCTCGTCGCGCCGCTCTTCCCGATCATCGGCCGCGAGATCAACGGGGCGCGCATCTGGGTCAAGGTCGGTCCGGGATCGATCGAGCCGTGGGAGGCCGTGAAGCTGTTGCTCGTCATCTTCTTCGCCGCCTACCTCGAGGAGTACCGCGAGGTGCTCTCCCGGTCGCAGCGCCGCATCGGACCGTTCCCGATCCCGCCGATCCCTTACCTCGTGCCGATCGTCGCGATGTGGGGGATCGCCATGCTCGTCATGATCTTCGAAAAAGACATCGGCGCGACCGCCCTCTTCTTCGGGATCTTCCTGGCCATGCTCTTCCTCGCGACCGGCGAGGGTTTCTATGCCGTCCTTGGCCTGGCCCTGCTGCTCGTCGGCGGGTTCGTCGCGTATCAGCTCTTCGGTCACGTTCAGGTGCGCGTGGACACATGGCTTCGGCCGTTCGACGAAGACCTCCGCTTCGGCTCGGGCTATCAGCTCGTGCAGGGGCTCTACGCCCTCGCCAACGGCGGACTGTTCGGTGCCGGGCTCGGGAACGGCATGCCGGATCGGATCCCGGTCGTGTGGAGCGACTTCGTGTTCGATGCGTTCGCGGAGGAGACCGGTTTCGCCGGCGCGCTCGCGCTTCTCACGCTCTACCTCCTATTCCTGTATCGGGGGATGGTCATCGCGCTGCGTGCGCCCACGACGTTCCTGCAGCTTCTCGCCGCGGGCCTGTCGTTCATCATCGCTCTGCAGACGCTTGTCATCGTCGGCGGCAACGCGCGCCTCATCCCGCTCACCGGCATCACGCTTCCGTTCGTCGCGTACGGCGGCTCATCGCTCGTGACGAACTGGATGCTCGTCGCGCTGCTCCTGCGGGTGAGCGAGGTCTCGAACCGCATGCGAGGTGGACCGTGACCACGCCGATCGCGGCGAGCATCCGGTCGCTCACGCTCGCGCTCGCCATCGCGTTCCTCGTGACGTCGGTCGGCGTCAGCTACTGGACGATCCTGGCGTCGGACCAGCTCGCGAACGATCCTTTCAACCCGCGGCTCATCGCAGCGTCGAACGACCGGCCTCGCGGCGCGATCCTCGATCGGAACGGCGCCCCGCTAGCGACGACCGAGAAGGGCGCGAGCGGCTTTGTGCGCTCGTACAAGGATCAGAGCCTCGCGCAAGTCGTGGGCTACGCGTCTCTTCAGTTCGGACTGTCGGGCGTCGAGGCGGCGTACGCCGAATCGCTGATCGGCCAGGACCCCGCAGACCCGATATCGATCTGGCGCGCACGGTACCTGGGCGAGCGCCAGGCCGCGGGTTCGGTGGTGCTCGGGATCGACGAGAAGATCCAGAAAGCCGCGGTCGAAGCCCTTGGTGGACGGCGCGGGGCCATCGTCGCCCTCGATCCGCGGAGCGGGGCGATGCTGGCGTCGGTCAGCGTTCCGTCCTTCGACCCGAACGAGGTCGTCGATCCCCAGCGCCAGCAGGCCGCGATGGATAAGCTGAACAACGGCCCCGAGCACCCGCTTCTGAACCGCGCGGCCCAGGGCCAATACCCGCCGGGCTCGACCTTCAAGGTCGTGACGGCCTCCGCCGCCCTTGAGTCCGGGTTCGATCCGACCAAGAAGCTCCGCGTCGACGACCCGTACCAAGCCGACCGCTCGTGGGGCGACTACTTCGTGCGATCGGCATCACACGCCCACGGACTTTTCGACATGTCCGACGGGTTCCGGCTCTCCGAGAACATCTACTTCGCGCAGGTCGGTCTCCAGATCGGCGGCGGGAAGCTCGCGGAGTACGCGAAGCGGTTCGGCATCGGCACGGCTCCGAAGCTCGACCTGCCGGCGGCGAAGGGCCAGCTTTCGGGGTCGGGGCTGCTCGATCGGCCCACGTTGGTGGCCGACACCTCGTACGGGCAAGGCGAGCTCCTCGTTTCTCCGCTCCAGATGGCGCTGATCTACGCGACGATCGCCAACGGGGGAGTGATGCCGACACCGCATTACGCCACGGGGGTCCGTGACGCCGAAGGCCACGTCGTGCGCCAGGTCGCGCCCGGCGCGCAGGGGCAGGTGATCTCGGCGAATACGGCGAAGACCCTGACGACCATGCTCGTCGGAGCGGTCGCCGGACCGGGCGCGTTCGCGTTCGGGGCCAAGGTCCCCGGGGTGGACGTCGCCGGAAAGACGGGCACGGCGGAGACCCGCCCGGGCGAGGCCCCTCATGGCTGGTTCGTCGGCTTCGCTCCAGCCGAAGCCCCGAGCGTCGTCGTCGCCGTCATCGTCGAGAACGCGCCCGAGGGTGGAGTCACAGCAGCGCCGCTTGGCGCTCAAGTCATGCGGGCCGCGCTGGGCAAGTAATTCTCGTCCTGCCGGGCCAGGGCGGGTGGCACGGCGGTGCGGGCTCTCTCGCGAAGCGCGGGTGCCCCAGGGGCCCGCTCGCAGCGAGCGCAGCGAGCTGCGGGAGCGGGAAGGGTGCGCAAGCGAGAGAGCCCGCGTCGCCGGGACAGGACCCGCCCAGGCCCCGCCCGCGGGGGAGGAACTGCGGAAGTCGCGGAACCGTATATGAACTTGATGCCCTCCCGCGTTGTGCTGTGTAGAGAACCCATACTTTGGAAATGGGGCGCGGAAACTCAACGAAGAGGGGTACGTAAGCACGGTGGATAAGGCCCTCGCTGATCGGGTCTCTGGCGTCGTCGAGAACGTCGAGCGGGTCATCTTCGGCAAGCACCACGAGATCGAGCTCGCGCTCGTCGCCCTGATCTGTCGCGGCCACATCCTCGTCGAGGACGTCCCCGGCACGGGCAAGACGGTCCTCGCTAAGGCGCTCTCCCGGTCGCTCGGGTGCTCGTTCCGGCGGATCCAGTTCACGCCAGACCTGCTCCCGTCGGATGTGACGGGCGTGTCGATCTTCAATCAGCGGACGAACGCCTTCGAGTTCCGCCCGGGGCCGGTCATGACCCAGATCGTCCTCGCGGATGAGATCAACCGCGCGACCCCCAAGACGCAGTCCGCCCTCCTCGAGGCGATGGAGGAGCACCAGGTCACAGTCGACGGCACGACGTACCAGCTCCCCGAGCCGTTCCTGGTCATGGCGACACAGAACCCGATCGAGTACGAGGGGACGTTCCCGCTGCCCGAGGCGCAGCTGGACCGGTTCTTCATGCGCGTGCAGCTCGGCTACCCGAAGGAGCGCGAGGAGATCGCGATCCTCGACGCGCAGCGGATCATCCACCCACTCGAGACGATCGATCAGGTCATGAGCTCGGAGGAGCTCCTTCGCGCCCAGTCCGCCTCGCGCGAGATCCACATCGCCGAATCGGTGAAGACGTACGTGGTCAGCGTTGTCACGGCGACACGGTCACATCCCGACGTATACCTCGGCGCGTCCCCACGCGGATCGCTGGCGCTCTCCCGCGCGGCTCAGGCCTACGCCGCCATGAACGGCCGCGACTTCGTCGTCCCGGATGACGTGAAGGCCCTCGCGGCGCCGACGCTCGCGCACCGGTTGATCCTCCAGCCGCAGGCGCGGCTCAAGGACCTCGCGGCGACGACGGTGATCGCCGAGATCCTCGCCTCCGTGCCGGTGGAGTCGACCTCAGCGCAAGCGCTCCGGGCGTAAGCGCCTTGAAACCCTGGCGCTTCGCGGTTCTCTGGCTCGTCCTCTTCATCGTCGCCGTCTCAACGGGGGTCGAGCTCCTTTCGTACCTCTCCTATCTCGTCCTCTTCGTCGCGATCGCGATGTGGGTCCTCGCGCGGCTCACGCTCGAGGGCCTCTCCGTGAAACGTTCGCTGGGCCAGTCCTACGCGCATCTTGGCGACACGATCGAGCTCTCCTACGAGCTCAACAACGACCACGCCCTCGGAAAGCTCTGGCTCGAGGTGTTCGAGAGATCGAACTGGCCTGAGCCCCTTCCAGGTCGCGTGCTCTCGATCGGCGGGCGCAAAACGCGCAAGTGGAAGGTGCTCGCCAAGGCGCAGCGCCGCGGCCGGTTCCGGCTTGGGCCGATCGTCCTTCGAAGCGGCGATCCGTTCGGTCTCTTCGCCACGGAGGCGCGCATCGCTTCCGAGGCGTTGCTGCTCGTCTATCCCCGCGTCGTGGGGCTGCCGTTCTGGACGCTCCCCGGTTCGTTCCTTGAGGGCAACGTCCTGACCGGCCAGCGCTCGCTCCAGTCCACGTCGATGGTCATGGGCATACGCGAGTACCGGCCGGGCGACGCAATGAACCGCATTCACTGGCCTTCGTCGGTGCGTCACCGCCGGCTGCATGTGAAGGAGTTCGAGCTCGACAAGACGGCCGACCTGTGGATCTACCTCGACCTGGACGGACGGTGGCATCACGGGGACGGCGAGGACTCGACCGAGGAACGCGCGGTCACCGTCGCCGCGTCGGTGGTCGCGAAAGCGCTCCGTGCGCACCGGAATGTCGGCCTCGTCACCAACGGACATCGGGCCGAGGTCCTCCATCCCGACCGCGGGACGAAACAGTTCGGCAAGCTCATGCAATACCTGGCAGAGGTGCACGCCGGAGGGACGCGCACGTTGCAGGAGACGCTGGTGGAGACGTTGCCGCGCCTGCGCCGCGGTGCGTCGTGCCTCCTCATTACGCCCTCGCTCGACCGCGGATGGGTCCGGCCGGCGAGCACCCTGCGCGAGACGAACATCGCCACGCAGGCGGTCGTGGTCAGCCCGCCGGTGGACCTGGACGAGCGCGATCGCGCGCGCAGGCGAGCGGTCCTCGGCGAGCTCGCCGTCGCCGGCATTCCGAGCGCCCATCTGGCGGCGGGCGCACCGATCGAAGAGCTCTTCCATGAATCGCCGGCGGCGATCGCGTGACCAGCGAGCTCGCTGCGCTCCTCCGCGCGAGCCTGCGCGCGCTCTTTCCGCACGTGGACCGGCGGCGGCTTCGCTTCCGCGGCGGGTGGTTCGCGCTCCCGATCTACCTCGTCGTCGTCTCGATGTATCCGCTCTCGCTCGAGCACGCGGACTGGGTGGACATCGACGAGCACTTCTGGTGGATCGCGCTCTCCGGTGTCCTGGTGGGAACGCTCCTCGGAAATGGCCGGACGCGGGTGCGCCGCTCGATGCTGATCGGCGCGGCCGTCGGCACTCTCGCCGTCGTGATCGGCACGACGTTCGCTGCCACCGGTGGGGGCGTCTTCCGCGACAAACTCATGCACCTCGCGATCCTCGTGAACAACTGGATCACCCAGGTCCTCGCGGGCGAGGCGGCGAGCGATCCGACGGTCTTCGTGCTGCTCCTCGGCGCGTCGGTCTGGTGCGCGACGCTCGTGGGATCGTTCGCCCTCGCGCGCAACGGGCGCATCTGGGACTCGGTCTTCTTCAACGGGGCGTGCCTGGTGATCAACGTGTCCGTCGCGCTCACGAACCTGTATCCCGACCTCATCGTGTTCACGCTCGCCGTGCTCGTGCTCCTGGTGCGCATCCACATCGTGAATCTTCAGGAGCGGTGGACCACGCAGAACATCGTGCCTTCGGGCGAGATGGACTGGCGGTTGCTTCGCGGTGGCCTGACCTGGACGGCCGTCCTCGTGATCATGGCCCTGGTCACGCCGCGCGTCGGCGCGGCCGAGGTGCTCAACACCGCATGGAGCACGTTCGAAGGCCCTTACCACAGTGTGGAGGCGGAGTGGCAGCGGTTCTTCGCGGGGGTGTCCGGACCGAGCCGCCTGCGTGGCGTTTCGTTCTCAGACTCGATCCGCCTCGGGCAGGCACCGAACCTCGGGGACCGCGTGATCATGACGGTTCAGGCCGGCGCGGGACACTTCTGGCGCGCGGTGACCTACGACTTCTACACCGGCGCCGGCTGGCGTACGACCGAAAACGACAAAGCCGACAAGATCACGCTCCCGACCACCGATCGCGAGAAGTTCGACGCGCGGTTCGACATCATCGTTCCGCATTCGAACATCCTCTTCGCCGCGAACGAGCCGCAAAAGGTGGACGTCCCCTACCAGTTCTACACGGGGCAAGACCGCACGTACTCGACGTCGCTCCATGCGCTTAACCGGTCGCAGGCGGCGGGGAGCTATACGGTGACGAGCCTCGTGTCCGCCGCCGATAAGCAGACCCTGCGGCGTGTGCCGGCGACCTACCCCGATTACATCAAGGCGAAGTACCTGCAGCTCCCGTCGACCCTACCGCAGCGGGTGAAAGACCTCGCGCACAAGGTGCTCGACAACATCCCGAACACGTATGACCGGGCCGAGGCGCTCGAGACGTACCTACGAAGCCCACCGTTCCAGTACTCGCCGCAGGTGAAGGCCACGCCGCCGGGCCGCGATCCGGTTGACTACTTCCTCTTCGACTTGAAGCAGGACTTCTGCGAATACTTCGCGTCGGCGATGGTGATCATGCTGCGCGAGGAAGGCGTTCCCGCGCGGCTCGTCGAAGGATTCACCACGGGAACGTACGACGCCGCGAGCGGCGAGTACGTCGTCAAGGAGCAGGATGCCCACGCGTGGGTCGAGGTCTACTTCCCGCAGTACGGGTGGATCGAATTCGAGCCTACGCCGTCGCAGCCACCATTCGCGCGCGTCGATTCGAGCCTCGGGGCCGGCGGCGGCGACGCGGACACCGGCGGCAACGGTGGCGCAGGCGACCCCAACGCCGCCGACCGCGTAAACCGCGGCGAGAGCGAGCTCGACCAGGGCGGGGACGGCTCCGGATTCTCGGGCGACAGCGTCGTCGCGGTCGTCCGTGCGATCGATCCGCGCCCGATCGGTGTGCTCCTCGTGTTTCTGCTGGTCCTCCTCGCGCTCGCGGTGGCCCGTTTCAACTGGCGCTTCCGCAGCTACGGGCCGATCGAATCGGCATGGGCAAAGACGCGGCTACTCGCGAGCTACGTGGGCTACCCCCCGCACCATTCGCAAACCACCTACGAGTTCGCGTCGGCGCTCGGTGCAGCGCTCCCCGAGACGGCCGAGCCCGTGCACACGATCGCGGAGGCCCGCGTGCGCGAGCGCTACTCAACCGCCGGGGTGGACGTGGATATCGAGGAGGCAGCGGTGACCGCGTGGCATCGCGCGGCCAGCTCGATGCTTACGCTGCTTCCGGGCAGGATCCTCCGCTTCTTCACTCGGCTCTTCCGCTGAGCACGGAGCACCCCAACGTCGCGCGCGTCCGCGAGTTTGCCGGCAAACGCGGCGTAGACCTTCCGGTGCGGCGCTTCGCGGCCACCACGCGGACCGCCGAGGACGCGGCGCGCCAGATCGGCACAGAGGTCGAGCGCATCGTGAAGTCGCTGGTCTTCATGGCCAACGGGGAGCCGGTGGTGGTGCTGTGCTCGGGGCGCTCGCGGGTTGACGAGGGGCGCCTTGCCACCGCGCTGGGTGCGCGCGGTGTGCGTCGCGCGACCGCGGACGAGGCCAAGACCTTCACGGGGTACGCGATCGGCGGGGTCCCGCCATTCGCGTATGCGCGGCCGTGCCGCGTCGTGGCGGACCAGGGGCTTTTGGCGTTCGATGAGGTGTGGGCCGCGGCGGGCCTCCCGGACGCCGTTTTTCCGATCGCACCGACCGAGCTGCTGCGGCTTGCCGGTGCTCTGGTCGCCGCGGTCGCGAGCTAGAACCGGTAGCGGGTCACCGTGCGCGGGAATCCTCGGACATCCCACGCGAACACTTTCGTCGGGATCAGCACATAGCCACCGTTGTCCCACTGCTCGGGCTTGGGGCGGTATTTGTAGACGCGTCCGTATTTCGCGCGGTACTGCTTCGTGATCCGCTCCGAGAGCGAGCGCGCAACGGTCGGCAGACGCGCCGCCCGGCCCTCCACCATGACCGCGAACGTGTCGCGCTCCACGCCCATCGCGATGCGCGGCTCGCGCGTCACGTTCCGCGCCCACTTCGTGTCGGCGCCGCCTTCGAAGTACCAGCGCTCATCGATCCAGGCGCCCCACTGGCCCACCAGATGCGGTTTGCCGTCAGGGTCGATCGTCACGAGCCAGTGCGACTGGGCCCGCTCGAGCACGGCGCGGGTCTTGGACCACGGGACCATACCGGTGGCGCCCTTGGGCACTCCGTAGCCGGCGGGCATGCGCGGACGCGCGGCCCGCGGGCCTCTAGCGATCTTCTTCTTCGTCGCCCGCCTCGTCGTCGCCTTCGTACTCGTCGCTATAGAACCCGAGCTCCTCTGATTTGAAAACGGTGACGAGGAAGTCCTCGCGCTCCGGATCGTGTGTCTGCACGAGCTCCTCGTCGATCTGATCGATGATCTGCTGCAGCTCGTCGTCGGTCAGGTCCACCTCGAGCAGCAGCGTGCCGTGGACCTCGAAGCGGCCGTAGTGCAGATCGATGCGGCCGACGCGACGCGCCCCGCCGTAGATCGCGAAGATCTCGCTGGATTCGGTGCGGACGGTGCGTTCGAAACGCGCGGCTTCCATCGGCCGCGAGAGGTTACTCCATAGGGCTGCCGCATGGCGCTACATCCCGAGCCGCGCCGTGCGGACCGCATTGATGTCGGCGAAGGCCCTGATGCGCGCGCGAACTTCGTCCGGCACCGGATCGTCGAGCGTGAGGATCATGAGCGCCTCGCCTCGCGGGTGGAGCCGGCCGACCTGCATCGACGAGATGTTCACGTCGTGCTCGCCGAGCAGCGTTCCGACGCGGCCGACGAGGCCGGGCTTGTCCTGGTGCTTCGTCAGGAGCAGGTGCCCCTCGACGGGGACGTCGACCCAGAAATCGTCGATGAACACGATGCGGGGCTCGCCCTGCACCAGGGTCCCCGCGACCTGGGTCGACCCGACGCTCACGGACAGGAGCGCGGCGTAACGCGCGGCCTCAGTCTCGCGGCGCTCCTCTATCACCAGGCCGCGTGAGCGCGCGAGGTCGAGCGCGTTCACGAGGTTCACGCGCTGCTCGCTGAATGTTTCGAGCAGTCCCTTTACCGCGGCCGCGCGGAGCGGCTCGGGGTCGAGCTCGAGGACCGAACCCGCATATGAGAGCGAGAGCTGCGCGGGCCGATCGTCGAGAAGCTGTGCCGCAAGCGATCCGAGGCGTTCCGCGAGGCGCAGCCAGGCCATCCCGCCGGCCTCCTCCGCCGGCGGTCGTGGCGCATTTACCGCGAATCGCGCCGGCCTTCCGTCGAGGACGTCGAGGATCTGCTCGACGACGTCCACGGCCACATTCGTCTGCGCCTCCGCCGTCGAGCCGGCGATGTGCGGCGTGAGCACCGTGCGTGGCGCCCGGCGGATCGCGGCGTCGGCCGGCAACGGCTCCTCCGCGAAGACGTCGAGCGCGGCGCCGGCGATCGTGCCCTTCTCCAGCGCCGCGGCGAGCGCGTCGAGGTCGACGACCTCGCCCCGCGCCGCGTTCACGACTACGGCAGTCGGCTTCATCTTCGTGAGCGCGGCCGCGTCGACAAGCCCCCGAGTCTTCTCGGTGAGCGGCACGTGGAGCGAGATCACGTCCGCGGTGCGAACGAGCTCGTCGAGCTCGACGAGCCGCGCGCCCGCGGCCCGCGCGGAGGCCTCCGTCGCGAAGGGATCGTGCGCGATCACGGTCATGCCGAAGGCCGCCGCGCGGCGTGCCACCTCCCCGCCGACCCGTCCGACCCCGATGAGCCCGAGCGTCTTTCCGCGCAGCTCGCGGCCGATGAACTTCGACCGGGTCCACTCACTCGCGCGGACGCTGCGGTCCGCGTCGACGACCCGGCGCAGGAGGGCGAGAGTAAGCGCGACGGTGTGCTCCGCCGCCGCGACGATGTTGCCGAGCGGCGCGTTCACGACATACACGCCGCGCGCGGTCGCCGCCGGCACGTCGATATTGTCGACACCCACGCCCGCGCGGCCGACCACCTGGAGGCGCTTCGCGGCGTCGAGGATGGCAACGGTCACCTTCGTCTCGCTGCGGACGACGAGCCCGTCGGCGTCCGCGAGACGGGCCGCGAGGTCGGCCTCCTTCAGGCCTGTCGTCTGGCGGACCTCGCAGCGTGCGCGGAGCAACGCGAGACCCTCTTCAGCGAGAGGGTCCGCGACGTGAACGATGCTGCGGCGGCTAGCGACGAGAGGCGACCGCAGTCGGGGGGCTCTGCCCCCCGGCCCCCGCGACGCGTGCGGTCGACGAGGCGCGGGCGGCCGCACGAGTCGGCGGTTGCGCGGTCTCCGCGTATGCGCGTAGCGCGGCGGTCATCGCGACGCCCGGCTCGACGGGCTGGTTCAGATCACGCAGCGTCAGCTCGAGAGCGCTGAAGAACGCCACGATGTCCTGTAGCGTGACGAACCCGAGGTGCGCGACCCGCACGAGCTGACCTTCCATCTTTCCCTGACCGCCGGCCACGATCGTGTCGTGGTCGTCGCGCAGGATGCGAATGAGGTTCCGTGTGTCGACGCGCGCCGGCGGCCGGAACGCGGTTACCGCGGGCGACGCGTAGCGCTCATCCGCGAAGAGCTGCAGGCTTACCGCCTGGAGCCCGCGACGCGTCGCGCGCGCCAGGTCGCGGTGGCGGCGGATGATCGCCTCGAGGCCTTCTTCGGCGAGGAGCCGGAGCGATTCTTGGAGGGCGATGAAGATCGTGACGGCAGGCGTTGCCGGGGTCTGCGCCTTCTCGAGCGCGGCCTTGTACGCGGCGAGGTCGAAGTACGCCTTGGGCAGATTCGATTTCTCGTACGCCTTCCAGGCACGCGGGCTCATCGTCACCATGGCGACGCCGGGTGGCGCGCCCCACGCCTTCTGCGAGGCCGTGATCGCGACGTCGATCCCCCATGCGTCGATCTCGAGCTCCGCGCAGCCGGCCCCGGAGACGCTGTCGACGATGAGGAGCTTTCCCGAATCGCGAACGACCGCGGCGATGTCCTTGAGCGGATTGAGGACGCCGGTCGACGTCTCGTTGTGCGTGACGAGGATCGCTTTCGCGCTGTCCTTGCCTTTTTCCTTGGCGAGCTCGTCGCGAACGAGGTCGGGCTCGATGGCCCGGCCGTACGGCACGTCGACACGCCGGGCGTCGACCCCGTACGCCTTGCAGATCGCCGCGAAGCGCTCGCCGAACGCGCCACAGCTGAACGTCAGCACCTTGTCGCCGGACGACAGCGTGTTGGCGATCGCGGCTTCCATCCCGCCGGACCCCGATGCGGAGAGGAGCAGGACATCGTGCTCGGTGCGGAGAAAATCCTGGAGCGCGCGAGTCAGCGCCGCGAGGAGCGCGGCGAACTCAGGCCCGCGATGGTTTATCAGGGGTCTCGCCGACGCGGCGAGCACCGCCTGTGGAACGAACGTGGGACCGGGAATACGGAGGTTCTGCGGACGGTACATTGACGCCCTCCCAGTGGTGATGATGCCAGCCGCCAATCGCGGCCACAAGGCGAAAGTCGCGCATGGCTGAACCGAAGTTCGCTCCGTCCATCCTTTCGGCCGACTTCGCCCGCCTCGCCGATGCGGTGAAGGCCGCGGAGCAGGCCGGCGCCGACTGGGTCCACGTCGACGTGATGGACGGTCACTTCGTGCCCAACCTGACCTTCGGACCGAAAATGGTGGCGGACCTCCACAAGGCCACGCGCCTCCCGCTCGACGTGCACCTGATGATCGACCGGCCGGAGGATTGGGTCGACAGGTACGCCTCGGCCGGCGCCACGTACCTGACCATCCACGTCGAGGCCTCAAACGATGTGCCGGGCACGCTCCAGGCGATCCGCTCCCGTGGCGTGCGCCCCGGCATCACGCTCAACCCTGAGACGGGGGTCGATGCCGTGCTCCCGCACCTGGGCGCGGTCGATCTCGTCCTGGTCATGAGCGTCCGTCCTGGCTTCGGTGGCCAGAAGTTCATCGAGGGCTCGCTCGACAAGGTGCGCGCGATCCGCGCCGCGCTCGACCAGCGCAGGCTCGCCGTCGAGCTGGAGGTCGACGGCGGCATCAAGCCTAATAACGCCGCACGCGTCGCGGCAGCAGGCGCGACCGTGCTCGTCGCCGGCTCGGCGATCTACGAAGACCCTGATGGGCCGGTTGCAGCCCTCGCGAAGTTCAGGCGCGCCGTACTGGGTTAGGTGAAGCGCGACCCGACGCACTCTCGCGTTTCATGCGTTCATGTGCTGAATGGAACGTCGCGCGGCCGCGGCCGCGTTCATCCGCGAACGCACCTCGGCGATCATGCCGCGCGTGATCGCCGAAGCCATCGCCGGAGACGCGTCGAGCGTCGACCCGGCCAGGACGCGACGCCTTCTCACCGAATACCTCGAACGGCGCGTCCCGTCGTGGCTGCAGGCACTCGCCACGAGCGACGAGCAGCGTGAACACGCCATCACGCGCCTTCTGCGAATCGATCAGGAGGCGGGCGTCGACGTTCCTCCGGTCGTGGTCCTTGGAACGGTTGCCATTGGCTACCACGTGATCGAGCAGGAGCTGCGCGCGCACGCCTCCGCGTACGGCTATTCCGCGGATGAGCTCTGGGCGGAGATCGACACGCTCCGCCGGCTGGTCACGGCACGGCGGCAGGCGATGGCCGACCGTGGCGAGGTGGCCTGAGCCCGAGCTACTCCGCGTCGCCCAGGCCCAGCTCCTCGAGGCGGGCGTCGCTGATGCCGAAGTGATGGGCGATCTCGTGCACCACCGTGTCGCGGACGATCACGGCCTGCCGCCTCGGCGACGAGGTCATGCGCTCGATCGGGCGGCGAAAGATGCAGATGCGATCGGGGAGGTACGGCTCCTGGTAGCCGCGGCTCGTGAGCGGCACTCCTTCATAGAGCCCGAGGAGCGTCGCGCCATCACGCATTTGGTCTTCGCTCGGCTCGTCCTCGATCACGATCTCAAGATTGCGGATCCGATCGCGGAATTCCATGGGAAGCTCCGCGAGCGCGTTGCGAACCAGCCGCGCGAAGCGCGCGCGGCGCAGATCGGACATATCCGCACTCTAGCGTTGCGGGGCTCCGCTCCCCATCCCCGAGGCTCCATCGTCAAGCGCCGATCGCACGCGCTCGAGCGCACGCGCGCGCAGACGGCAGACGCCTGACTCGGAGAGGCCGATCTCGCGTCCGATCTCGCGCAGCGTGAGGCCGCGCCCGTACGAGAGGACCAGCACGCGGCGCTCGAGGGGCGGCACATCCCGCAGCGCCCGAGCAACCAATGACCAGCGAGCGTCCCGCGGTTCGGGGCGGCTCTGGCGCTGCGCGATGTCGCCGATGCGATCGAGCGAGACCTCCATATAGGGCTGCGGTAGATCCTCGCTGGCGCGTTGCGCCGAGCGGAATGCCCGCCGCGCGGACCGGGTAAGGGGGTCCCGTTCGCGAAGGGCGTCGAGCACCTGGCCGCGCACCCGGCGCGCGGCATACGCGCCGAACGATGCGCCGCGGTCGCCGCGATAGCGTCTCGCGGCCTGGACGAGGCCCACGAGTCCCCAGGCGATAAGGTCTTCACGGTCGGCGCCCCGGCAGCGCGGATCGATCGATCGCGAGGCGACCGCCCTGGCGAATTGGAGGTGCGCGATGATGCGGTCATCTCCAACAGCCGGCTCGGCCAACCGCTCCCCCGTGGCGGCGACCGTAGACAGGGGCTAGCATGGTGTCAATAGCGAATTGACGCAGTTATCCACCGAAGCCGAGCGGTTCTTCGCCCGGTACCGCTATCCCGACTGGCTCGTGACGCACAGCCGAGTCGTCGGACGGATCGCGGCCGCGTTCGTCGAGGCCCGCCGGCTCGACGCGGAGCCAATCGACGAAGAGACAGTTGTGCTCGCCGGGTATCTCCATGACATCGGGCGCAGCCCGCTGCTGGCCGGCGATCCCCGCGACCACAACGTCCTCTCCGCGCTCGTGCTGGCGGCGGAGGGCCTGGAGCGCTGCGCGGAACCGGCCCGGCGCCACGCGATCTACACCGTGCTCGATCCCGGACTGGCGCCGCGCACGTTCGCCGACAAGCTGGTCTACGTAGCCGATCGCCGCGGGGGCCAAGCGGTCGAGGCACTCGAAGAGCGGGCGCGGGACACCGCGCTCCGGAACCCGAAGTACGCCGTCGAGATCGAGCGCGCGATCCCGATAGCGAAGGAGCTTGAGCGGGAGGTCTTCGCGCAGCTCACCTTCGCGCCGGAGGATCTCGCGGAGCGCCTGCGGTGATCGATCGCGGACGTCTCGAGCGGCGGATCGCCGAGCTGTCGGGCATCGGCGGGAAGGGCGCGGCCGTCACGCGACTCGGCCTCTCCCGCGAGGAGCAGCGCGCGCGGACGCTCGTCGGTGACTGGCTCGCCGCTCGCGGGGCTCGCGTGCGGCGCGATCCTGCGGCGAATCTGTTCGCGCGTTTCGGCGGCGATGGCCCGGCCATCCTTCTCGGCTCGCATCTCGACTCCGTTCCGGACGGGGGTCGGTTCGATGGGGCGCTCGGCGTGTTGTGCGCGATCGAGGCGGTCGAATCGCTCATGGATCTACAGGTGCCGCTGCAGCGGCCGATCGAGATCGTCGCGTGGGCCGACGAGGAAGGCGCTCGCTTCGGCGTGGGTCTTTTCGGGTCCGCCGCGGCGTTCGGTCGCCTCGCGCCTGGCGTCGCTCGGCGGAAGGACGGCGCCGGGGTCTCGATCGGAGACGCGCTTCGCTCGCTGGGGGAGGCCGGCGATCCGGCGCTCGCACGGCGCGACCCGAAGGAATTCGCGGCCTACCTCGAGCTGCACATCGAGCAAGGCCCGCGTCTCGCCGACGCCGGGCGCGCCCTCGGTGTCGTGAGTGACATCGTCGGTATCTACCACGCGCGCGTGACACTTCGTGGCCGCGCCGACCATGCCGGCGCCACGATCATGGACGCGCGCGCCGACGCACTCGCGGGCGCCGCCGAGATTGTCCTCGCGGTCGAGCGCATCGCGCGAACGCACGCCGACGGTGTCGGCACGGTGGGGGAGATCGCGGTCCGTCCCGGCGCAAAGAACGTCGTTCCGGGAGAGTGCGTGTTTTCGCTCGATCTCCGCGCGGCTCGCGGGCACGACGAGCTGGTGCGAGGCGTCCTGGCCGAGGTCCAGCGGATCGCGCAAGCACGACGCCTTGAGCCGTCGGTCGACGAGCTCGCACGGGTCGAGGTCACCCCGCTCGACCGTGGCGTCGCGCTGCTCCTCCGACGTGCGGTCAAAGATGTCGGCGTCGACGCCGATCTGCTCGTGAGCGGCGCTGGGCACGACGCACAGAACGCACAGCTTTCGGGAGTGCCGACCGGAATGATCTTCGTGCGCTCGTCCGGCGGATCCCACACGCCACGCGAATTCGCCTCGCTCGACGACGCGGCGCTCGGTGCGCGGGCGCTGGCCATCGCGCTCCGCGAGCTCGCCGGCTGACATGGTTAGTCTCTGAGCGTGGCGAGCGCGTACGTTCCTGGCCTGCAGGGCGTCGTCGCGGCGCGCACGCGCCTTTCGAGGGTCGATGGACGCAAAGGCGAGCTCGTCATCGCCGGCTACGCGATCGAGGAGCTCGCGGGTCGCGTGCGGTTCGAAGAGCTGGTGTTTCTCCTCTGGAACGACCGCCTGCCCAACGCGCGCGAGCTCGAGACGTTCCGCGCCGAGCTCGCCTCACTGCGCGATCTGCCCGCCATCACGCGCCACGTGCTCGAGGCCGCCGCGGCGCAGAAGCTCCCGGCGATGGATGCGCTGCGGATGGCGGCCGGCACCCTCAGCGTGCGCACGGATAGCGAAACCGTTCCGGAGGGCACATACCGGGACGCGCTCGTCTCCGTGGCGCGGTTCGCCACGATCGTCGCGAGCTATGGCCGCCTCCTCACCGGCGAGGGCCCGATCGCGCCGCACCACGGCCTCTCGCACGCGGCGAACTACCTCTACATGCTGAAGGGCAGTCATCCGAGCGCGGCGCGAACGCGCGCGCTTGAGACCTACCTCAACACCGTGATCGACCACGGGCTCAACGCGTCGACGTTCACCGCGCGCGTGATCGTGTCGACTGAGTCGGACCTGATCTCGGCGATCGTAGGAGCGATCGGCGCGCTGAAAGGGCCGCTGCACGGCGGGGCACCCGGCCCAGCCCTCGACATGGTCTTCGAGATCGGGGAGGCGTCGAACGCCGAAGCGTTCATGCGCGCGAAGCTGGAGCGCGGCGAGCGGCTCATGGGCTTCGGGCACCGCATCTACAAGGTGCGTGATCCGCGAGCGGATGTCCTGTCGCGCGCGGCCGAGGAGCTGTTCCGCTCCGACGGCGACGTCCAGCTCTACGAGCTCGCGCGCGAGGTGGAGCGCGTGGCGCTGGGCCTCCTCGACGAGTACAAGCCCGGCCGCAGCCTGCGCACCAACGTCGAGTTCTTCACCGCCCTCGTGCTGCACGGTCTAGGGATCCCCGTCGATCTCTTCACGCCGACCTTCGCGGTCTCCCGCGTCGCGGGCTGGACGGCGCATTGCCTCGAGCAGCTCGGCGCGAACCGGATCATCCGGCCCGAATCTGAGTACACGGGCGAGTCAGATCGTCGCTGGGTGCCGCTAGATCGGCGCTGAAACGCCGCATTGATTTATGCGATGTAGTAGTATGCGACTATGCTGACTGTTCCTGAGGCTGCCCGTCGGGTCCGTCGCGATCCTGAGACCGTCCGACGATGGATTCGTTCAGGGAAGCTACCCTCGCGTAAGGTGGGGACTCAGCATGTGATCGAAGAGCGCGACCTCGAGCGAATCGCGCGCGGAGGCGAAGCAGAGATGCTGCCTCTTCCGAAGGACTGGGCGGCCGAGCATGCTCGGCTTCGGCTTCCCAATCCCGTTGAGATGGTCCGCCGCGCCCGGGAGGGTCGCTGACTCTCGTTCTCGACGCGAGCGTGGTGGTCGAAGCGTGCCTACTCCCCGCCGGGCTACGACGATTCCGAGCGGAGGACTTGGTAGCACCGCCGCTTCTCTGGCCGGAAGTCCGCGCGAGCCTCCACCAGTCGGTCTGGCGCGGTGACCTTCCGGCGGTCCGCGCCCTTGAGGCGCTCGACCGCTTGAGCTCCTCGGCGATCGCTTCCCGAGCCCCGGCCGGGCTTGGGGGGCAAGCCTGGAGGCTCGCCGACGAGTTTGGCTGGGCGAAGACCTACGACGCGGAATATGTGGCACTGGCGCAGTTGCTGCGCTGCCGGCTCGTCACGCTCGACGCGGCGCTCCGTCGGTCGACCGCACGGCTCGGGTTCGTCGTGAGCCCAACGGAGCTGTGATTTTGGGAGGGGCGGCGAGGCCGATCTGCCAAGGCCGTCAGCCGTCCGCCAGTTGACGTAAACTGGCGGGCGTGGCGACGGCGGCGCCCACCAGCTATCGCATCGGCGAGGTTGCGGCGAAGGTCGGCCTGACCGAGCGGACCATCCGCTACTACGAGGAGCGCGGGCTCCTGGAGTCGGTGAAACGCCTCGACGGCGGGCAGCGCGTGTACACCGACGACGACGTCCGCCGCCTGAAGTTCATCCTGAAGCTCAAGGTGCTGGGCCTCACGCTTGCGGAGATGCAGGAGCTCGAGACGCTCTACGGCCGGCACCGCACGAACGCCAGAGTCCTCCCACGGCTGATCGAGCTGCTCGAAGCGCACCTCGCGACGACGAAGGAACGGATCGGAGAGCTCACGGCGCTCCGTGATGAGATCCGCTCGTACCGCGAGCACGTCGCGCGGCGACTCGCTGAGGAGGGCGCGAAGTGAGGACCGTCATCCTCGGCGCGTCGCGCACGCCCATCGGCGCGTTCCTTGGCGGACTGGCTCCGATCCCCGCTCCGAAGCTTGGCGCGATCGCCATCAAGTGCGCCCTGGAGCGCGCGGGGGTCACGCCCGACCAGGTCGACGAGGTCTTCATGGGCAACGTGGTGCAGGCCGGCGTCGGGCAGGCGCCGACGCGGCAGGCCTCGCTCGCTGCGGGCATCCCCAACTCGGTCCCGTGCACGACGGTGAACAAGGTCTGCGGCTCGGGGCTCAAGGCGGTGATGCTCGCCGCGACGCAGATCGCGGCCGGCGAGGGTCGCGTCATCGTGGCGGGCGGGATGGAGTCGATGTCCAACGCGCCGTATCTGGCGCGCGGGCTGCGCGCGGGCCTCTCTCTGGGCGAGCACATGCTCGAGGACGCGAACCTCACGGACGGGCTCATGGACGCGTACGGCCACGGGCACATGGGTCTCGGGGGCGAGCTCGTGGCCGAGCAATGCGGCCTCTCGCGCTCGGATCAGGACCGCTTCGCGCTTCGCTCGTACGAGAAGTCTCTGCGCGCGCAGCGCGAGGGCGCGTTCGATGCCGAGATCGTGCCGGTCGAGGTGCCCGGCCGGAAGGGCGCGGTGACCGTGGTGAACCGCGACGAGACGCCGCGCGAAACGAGCCTCGAGTCGCTCGCGAAGCTTCAGCCTGCGTTCAAGCCCGGCGGCACGATCACCGCCGGGAACGCGTCCAAGCTGAACGATGGCGGCGCGGCGGTGATTGTCGCGTCGGAGGAGCGCGCGCGCGAGCTCGGCACCAAGCCGATCGCGCGAATCGTCGCGCAGGCCCAGTTCGCGCACGAGCCGGAGCGGTTCCTCGCGGCGCCCAAGGGCGCGATCGAGCGTTGCCTGGAAAAGGCCGGCTGGAAGCTCGGCGATGTCGACCTCTTCGAGGTGAACGAGGCCTTCAGTGGCATCGAGTGCGTCAGGCGAGAGCTCGAGATCCCCGAAGAGAAGTTCAACGTGAACGGCGGCGCGGTCGCGCTCGGGCATCCCATCGGGGCGTCGGGAGCGCGGCTCCTGGTCACGCTGCTCTACGCCCTGGGTGCGCGCGCGAAGCGGCGCGGCGTCGCATCGCTCTGCCTCGGGGGCGGCGAAGCGGTCGCGCTCGCGGTCGAGCTGTGGTGATGGCGGAGCCGGCGCTCACCAACGTGTTCGCGTTCACCGCCAGGCGCGATGAGATCGCGCGCTTCTTCGAGGATGTGCTGGGCCTTCGCCGGCAGACGCCGCACGACGACTCCGTCTGGTTCGAGTCCGCGGGCGGCGCGACATTTACGGTGCACGACCACGAAGAAGACGAGGGCGACGAGGGAGGCTTCGTCCCGTGGTTCCACGTGCCGGACCTCGGGGCGGCCTACGAACGCGCGGACGCCCGAAGCGCGGTGTTCGGCGAAATGCGCGACGGGTATTTCCTCGCCCGCGACCCCGACGGACGCGTCTTCGGTGTGCGGCAGTGGCGGTGACGTCGGCCGAGACCGGCTTCGATCTCACGCTCACCGAGGAGCAGGAGCAGGCGCAGCGGACAGCGCGCGACTTCGCGACCGAACGCGTCCTCCCGCGCGCGGCGGAGATCGACGAGCAGGGCAGGATCCCGCGCGAGCTTCTTGCGGAGATGGGAAGGCTCGGGTTCATGGGCACGTACGTGCCCGAGCGCTACT
>Ga0209161_10000986_pt1 | contig 23258 bp, 23 predicted proteins | sample GraSoiAngelo_155_FD_186169 | JGI IMG/M metagenome (GOLD analysis project Ga0209161, IMG submission 186169) | Grasslands soil microbial communities from the Angelo Coastal Reserve, California, USA - 14_1009_13_30cm (SPAdes) (version 2) | ecosystem: Environmental > Terrestrial > Soil > Grasslands... | reverse complement strand
CAGATTGTCCAGGATTCGACCAAGCTGCTCGCCGTCCGCCTTGACTAGAACCGGATCAGCTGGGAGAGCACTGGCAATCTCGGCGCCAAGCAGCTCAGCCCGAGGCCGGGCACGTTCGCCGGCAGCCTGAATCACGTGCCGCAGGTCCATCTGGCTCGGATTGGTTGGCACGGCGTTCGCCTCGATGCGCGACGCCTCGAGAAGACCGGTTACGATGCGGTTCAGCTCGCCCGCCTTGCCCGTCAGGATGTCGAGCGGGTTTCGCCAGGCTTTCGGCACCGCGCCGAGGGTGCCGTCGGACAGCATCGAGAGGTAGCCCGTCACCACGGTGATCGGCGTCCGCAGCTCGTGGGCGGCCATATGAAGGAAGCGGGTCTTGGTCTCGCTCGCGATTTGCGCCGACGCGTACAACCGCGACATCTCCTCCTGCCGCTCGCGGCTATCCGCAAATGCGGCGAGCAGGAAGGAGGTCAGGGCGATGCTGACATTGAAGACCTGGAGGGTGACCATCTTCTCGAACAGCGTTTCACCCGCAAATGGACCTGTCCCCCGAATCGCCGACCAGATCGCGATTCCAGACGCTATCAGGGCGGCCGGCGCGGCCCCCCGTAAACGGAACCGCCAGGCTGCCAGCATGATGAGGGGCAGCACGAGGTATTCGAGGTCGAGCTGATTATCGAAGAGGACATAGCTCACCACCGCCGTCGCCACCAGTAGGCCCGCCAGCTCGAGCCCCTGCCGCCGATCGGTCGCCGGCATCGAGCGGCGGGCGAGAACGCTGAGCAGGAATGGCGCAACCAGCAGGACACCCATCGCATCGCCGGTCCACCAGACCGCCCAGGTGGGCCAGAACGCGCTGGCGGCAATCGCCCCCGAGATGGCGAGGACGGAGCTGCCGACGGTCGCGCTGATGGTCATGGCGCCCAGCGCGCCGATCACGATGATGGCCAGGGCGTCCCGCAGGCGATCGAGCTGCACATGAAAGTCCACCCGCTTCAATAGCTCGGCGGCAACGAGCGGAGCGAGCGTGTTACCGGCGGCAATGATCGCCGCTCCCAGCGGTGTAGGACCGATCGGAAGATTGACGGCAAACGCGGCCAGGCCGACGGCCGGCCAGGCGCGGCGACCGAGAATCAGAAAAGCCACCAGGGCGATTCCTGTCGGCGGCCAGATCGGCGTCACCTGACCGTGCACGAGCGCCAGGTTCAGGCTCAGGCGGGCAGCGACCCAGTAGGCGAGGGCAACCAGCGCCAGACGCGCGATGTCCCCGGCTCGTCGTTGCAAGGGTTCAACCACGGCTGTCCCCACGCTTTTAGCAGGTCGCCCGACGCTAGTCAAACATCTCGACCGAGAGTAATCGTCGACCGCCTATCGTCGGCGCCGGCGCCATTGATATTACTGATGAGGTTGTGGTTGTTGAGACAGCCGGTGAAGCAGGCGATAGCATGATGACCAATGAAGGAGCAAACCGTGGAGACCTTTCGTGCAGTCGCCGACGTGCCGCCGGCGCGGATCTGGGACGGGGTGCTGGCTCGGCCACTCAACGGTGAGCGAGTCACCGTGGGTTTCGTCGACATCGACCCGAATGTGCTGGTTCCGGAGCATCGCCACGAGAACGAGCAGATCGGGTTCGTTCAGCGTGGCTCGGTGACCATGACCATCGCCGGCGAATCACGCGAGCTTTCAATCGGTGGCACTTATGTGATTCCCAGCCAGGTTCCACACTCGGCTAAGGCTGGTGCTAGCGGTGCGAGCGTGGTCGATGTCTTCGCGCCGGTTCGAGCCGACTGGGACAAAGCCCCCAGGCTGAAGCCATCTCCGGCCCGCTGGCCGGAGGCCGCCCGCTGAGTTAGAACCCGCCAGGGAGTCTCAGGCGATCCGCTCGACGATCATCGCCATCCCCTGGCCGCCACCGACGCACATCGTTTCCAGTCCGATCGTCTTGCCGGCGGATGCCAGCCCATTCAACAGGGTGCAGAGGATGCGCGCCCCCGTCATGCCGAACGGATGGCCGAGCGCGATCGCGCCCCCGTGAGGGTTCAGTTTGTCGCCAAAGGGATCGACGCCAAGCGCGCGGGCGCAGGGGATGACCTGGGCGGCAAAGGCTTCGTTGATTTCGAGAATGTCGACGTCATCCATCGTCATCCGCGCCCGCGCCAGCGCGCGTCGCGACGCCTCGATCGGCCCGAGCCCCATGACTTCCGGCTCGAGCGCGCTGACCGCCGTCGCGACGATCCGCGCCAGCGGTTGCAGGCCGAGCTGTTTTGCCTTGCGTGCCGAGACGATCACGATGGCGGCCGCGCCGTCGTTCAACGGGCAGGCATTGCCGGCCGTGACTCTTCCGTTCTCGCGAAACGCCGGCTTCAGGGTCGCCAGCACCTCCATCGTCGTGTTGGGGCGGGGGCCGTCGTCGCGCGCCATCGTGCCCCCATCCGGTAGCGGGACCGGGATGATCTCGCGATCAAAGAATCCGTCGTCACGAGCCTTGACGGCGAGCGCCTGGCTCTTGACGGCGTAGCGGTCCATCTCTTCCCTGCCGATCCCTTCCCGGTCGGCCACGTTTTCCGCCGTCTGACCCATCGCGATGTAGATATCGGGATATTCGTCGGCGTTGCCTGGCAGCAGGCGCGGATTCTGCGCATCCGGCTGATCGGCGTAGCCATGTAGGTAGCGCGACACGCACTCGACGCCGACCGAGACGAAAGCGTCGCCCTCGCCGGCCTTGATCGCGTGATAGGCCATCCGGCTGGTCTGCAGCGAGGAGGAGCAATAGCGATTCACGGTCGTTCCGGGGACGTCGAGCCGGGCCATGATGCTCACCACCCGGCCGATGTTGAAGCCCTGCTCGCCGGCGGGCAGCCCGCAGCCGCAGATCACGTCGTCGATCGTGGTGCGGTCGAGCTGCGGCACCTTCTGCAGGACCTTGTCGGTGACATGGGCGGCGAGATCATCGGGACGGACGTTCACCAGCGAGCCCTTGCCGGCGCGTCCGATGGGCGAGCGGCCGTAGGCGACCACCACCGCGTCAGAGTCGGCCAGGCTATTGTTGTGCGCCTTCATCGGATTCCCTCCCAGAGCTGACGGGTTGAACCGCCGGGATCATTGAGCACGACTCCGCCCGGCGCATCGAAGTGCATCACCCGACGGCGCGAGCGGTCGTAGCGCGGCCACCCGGGATCGCCGGTGCTGGCGAAATTTACCCAGGCCCGATGCATCTCGTCGGCCAGCGGTTGGGGTGGATGATCGCCCACCAACGGGCCGACGTGATCGAGGTTGTCGAACACGAAACCGAGCTCGAGCGCATGACAGGCCCCCAGCCGGCCGTCGAACATCGGCGAGGGCCAGGCGAACTCGTACATACGGACATCACCACCGTTTCGAAGCTGCGCCTCAGCCAGGCGAATCGCCGGAATGCGGAAGGCGAAATCGGTGATGATGGCGGCGTAGACATCGCCCGCCGTCGCCGCCGGAACGGTCTCCCGATACGCGGTGATGGCCTTCTCGGGGTCGAGACCCAGCCGTTTCGCCAGACCCCTGGCGCGTTCTTCGTCGATGTAGTCGAGGACGCCGGTCGGCACCACGAAGAAGCGCCACTCTTCCGTCGTCGTGCCCACCATGAGCTCGAGGCCGGAGCCGTCTCCGCGAGTCATGGCGTCGATCGGCCGCTCCCGGAGGATCGCGCCGTCGATCACCGGCTCGAATAGCATCCCGTTACTGGCGACCTCCCCCCAGCGGCCCGGATCTGGATTCTTGATCCGTTCGAAGTCGAGCTCGGCCTGCGCTTCGACGAAGCGCTCCAGCGAGACGTCGGCGAGCGCGTCATAGGTGCGCGGCAGGCCCAGCCGCTCGCACAGCATCGCGCCAACCAGCTGGGCCGTCGCCGTCGAGATCACGTGATGCCCGGCGCCGCTCTGCAAAATGGCGCGCCGAAAGAGGCCGGCCGACTCGCGGATGGCGATCAGCGACGCGACGCTGAAGGCGCCGGCGGACTCGCCGAAAACCGTGACCTTGCCGGGATCCCCGCCAAAGGCGCGGATGTTGTCCTGCACCCAGCGCAGCGCAGCCAGCTGGTCGAGCAGCCCGAAGTTGGCGGAGCGATCCCCAAGCCAGAGGAAGCCCTCCGCCCCCAGCCGGTAATTGATGGTCACGCAGACGATGCCGTCGCGGGCAAAGCGGCTGCCGTCGTAGACCGGGATCGCGCCCGAGCCCCGCAGAAACGCTCCGCCGGGGATCCACACGATTACCGGAAGGTCATGCGCGCCGGCGTCGGGCGTCCAGACGTTGAGATTCAGGCAGTCCTCGCCACTGATTCCCGAGTCGCCCAGCATCTGCCGGAACGGTTCGGGATACGGCGGCTGGGGCGGAACGGCCCCGTACTCGTGCGCCGCTCGCACTTCGGTCCACGGCTCCGGCGGCTGCGGTGGCCGAAAGCGGTTGGCGCCGAACGGCGGGGCCGCGAAGGGAATCCCCTTGAAAGACGCGATGCCATCGCTGACGCGACCCTCGACCGGCCCGGCGTTCGTCTTCACGACGACGCCGGCCAGGTCAGGGCGAACCGGTGGCATAGAGTGTCTGCCCGGTGACGAAACTGGCCTCCTCGCTGCACAGAAAGGTGATCACGCCGGCGATGTCATCCGGCTGGCCGGTGCGCCGCAGCGCAGCGCGTTCCGCGGCCGCCTTCTTGAGCGCATCGTAGTCGATGCTGGTGCGCTCCGCGACCGCGCGGGTCATGCGCGTCTCCACAAAACCGGGCGCCACCGCATTGACGTTGATGTTGAAGGGGCCGAGCTCGATGGCGAGCGTGCGTGCCAATCCCTGGATCCCTGCCTTGGCCGCCGAGTAGTTGGCCTGCCCGCGGTTGCCGAGCGCCGAGTTCGAGGAGAGAAAGACCAGCTTGCCGAAGCGCCGCGGCACCATCAGCCGCTGCGCTGCCTGGGCGCAGAGGAAGGTGCCGCGCAGGTGGGTGTCGATGACCAGGTCCCAATCGTCGTCCGACATCTTGTGCACCAGGTTGTCGCGGAGGATGCCGGCGCAGGTCACCAGGAAGTCGACGGTTTCGAATTCCTCAGTCGCAGCGCTGAAGAGCGCCTCGACGGCGGCGCGTTCCGTCACGTCACAGGCGACCGAAAGCACGCGGCCTCCACCGCCGCGGATCTGCTGAGCGACCGCCTCTGCCGGCTCGCGATCGAGGTCGGACACGACGACGGCGGCACCCTCGGCAGCGAAGCGGTTCGCAGTGGCGGCGCCGATACCGCGGCCGCCGCCCGTCACCAGCGCGGTACGGCCGTCGAAGCGACCGTTCACGAGGTCACGACCTCCGCCTCGCCGAAAGTGACCTGCTGGGCCCGCTGGTCCTCGGCCCACAGCTCGAGCGTCATCCGCTGTCCACCAGCGTCCTGCTCCAGGGCCTTGACCCGAGCACGGCAGGTCAGCACGTCGCCCGGGCGGACCATCTCAGCAAAACGGACGGTGAGCCGCCGGATCGACGTTGGACCGGTCAGCCAGCAGAGGTACTCGCCGAGGAAGGCCATGCTCAGCATCCCATGGGCGATGACGCCGTCGAGGCCCACGCGTCGGGCGGTCTCGTCGTCGGTGTGGATCAGGTTGTAATCGCCGGACGCGCCGGCATATTTCACCAGCTGCAGCTTGGTGATCGCCTCCTTGCGCAATTCCGGAAGCGCGCTTCCGACCGACAGCTCGCGAGGGCTCAGGTGCGTCGTGAGTGTGTCGCTCATCGCACAATGACGGTACTTCGGCCGCTGAACACCGGCTCACCGTCCTCGCTCCGGCCCTCGAGCTCGATGATCAGGAAGGTCATCGCCCCCAGCCGGCCCTCGCGCTGGTAGACATCGCGCAATCGCGTCCGGCACCGCAGCCGGTCGCCGGCGAGGATCGGCCGCTCGAATCGATACTCCTGGCCGCCGTGGAGCACCCGGGCGAGGTCGAAGGTCAGGCCGGGGATCGGGATGCGGATCGTGGTCGGAAAGGTGGGTGGCGCGATGTCGCCGCGGATGCAGGCCTCGGTCGTGTCGCCAACCGCCTCGGCGAATTTTCGAATCGCGCCACGCTCGACCTCGACCAGCACCTCGTCCGACTGGCGACCGATCAGTTCTCTTAAGACGCTGACGTCGCTCATGCATTCCTCGAGGCGGCCCACTCGCCGACGCGGATCTCAGAAAGCAAGCCAAGCAGCGAGCCCATCAATTCATAGCTGCGACGGATGAGCGAGGCATCGCCGAAGAAGGTCACGTTCCAGAGGACGACATGCCTTAGACCCACCCGGGCATAGGCCTCGAGCTGCTGGGCGACATCTTCCGGGGTCCCGTGCAGCACGCCCGCCTCGACCACAGCCGGGGGGACGCCATCGATCAATTCGAGGATCTGGTCGCGGGTGAAGCGCACCGGGATGAAATCGCGGACGCCGAAGGCCTGCTCGCCGAGCGGATGGGTGGCGCCGTGGCGGGCGAAGGCTTCGGCGGGCTGGGTCAGGGCCAGAATACGCAGCAGCGGCGTCTTCATCAGGGCATGCGCCTTCTCGTGGTCGTCAGTGAGGACGAGCTTGACGTACATCCCCGGAGTGAAGGGCTCGGCGGATCGCCCTGCGGCCGCGCGTGCCTGCTGGATGCGCTGCAGCCGACCGCGGTAGTCGTCCAGCGGCAGGAATTCCGGCAACCAGCCGTCGGAATAGCGGCCGGTGATCTCGAGCATACGCGGGCCATGCGCGGCCAGCCAGATCTCGGGCGGGCCTTCCGGAGTCGGTTGGAGCCCGAGCACCGCCCGCTCCAGCCGGAAATGCTCGCCCTCGAAATCGACTGGCCCATCGCTGGACCAGAGCAGGCGAATGATGCGGACGGCTTCCTCCAGCCGGCTCACCGGATGGTCGAAGGGAATCCCGTAGGGCAGGAGGTTGAGCGCCTCGCCCGAGCCGAGGCCGCAGATGATCCGGCCGGGCGCCAGGTGGTCGAGCGTGAGGAAGGCCTGCGCCAGCTCCACCGGGTGGCGGCGCAACGCCTCGGTCACCGCGGTGCCGAGCTTCACCCGGTTGGTGGCGCCGGCGGCGGCGGCGATCGCGATCAGGGGATCGAAGAAGATGTCGGGATTCGCCTGGAAGGCCGCGAGCGGCGTGATGTCCGGAGTCCAGAGGCTCTGCGGGAACCATCCCATGAAGTGATCGGGCCACCAAAGGGCGGCGTACCCCTGCTCCTCGTTGCGCCGGGCGTTCTTCCCCAGGTTGGCCGCGGGCGGCATCAACGTGCCGAGGGTACCGACGCTGAGCCGATCGGGGGAGCCGATCAACGAGAGCCCCCGCGGGCCGGTCCGGGTCGATTGCGATCAGGATCGGCCTCCAGGTCGATGATCACCTGGCTGGCGCGGCCGCTGGCGAGCAGCACCCCGGCGAGGTCATGCAGCTCAGCGGCGGCAAAGGTGACCCGGCGCGTTTTCTGCACCACCCACCCGGTGGCGCGCACCGGTCCGGGGCGCGCTGGCCGGTAGAACTCGGTGCGCAGGTCGGCGGTGAGGAAGACCTCGTCGCGATCGAGCAGCGTCCAGGTCGCGCTTCCCATGGCGGTGTCGAGGATGGCGGTCACCATGCCGCCGTGAACGATCCAATCCTTGCCCGCGGGAAATGCGTGGTCGATGCTCGGCTCCCATTCGAGCACGGCTCGCCCCGGCGCGACCTCCAGCCGGCGCCAGCCGAGCGTGGCAAAGATGCCGCGCTCGCCCGGCTTTGGCTGCCAGCCATCCATCTCGGCAAAGCGTTCGCCGGGGCGAAAGGTCGTGGCCATCGGTCAGGCGCCGGCGTGAGACCGTTCGCGCTCGATCAACGTCCGCCGCAGAATCTTGCCCGCCGGACTCTTGGGAATCTGGTCGACCACCTCGAGCAGCCGGATTTTCTTGAACGGGGCGACCTGCTCGTTGACGAAGGCCATCAGTTCATCCGGGGACGCCTGACCTTTCATCACCACGAACGCCTTTGGCACCTCGCCGGCTTCAGCGTCGGGGTGCGGGATCACCGCCGCATCCGCCACTGCCGGATGCTTGAGGAGCAGGCTCTCCAGCTCGGCGGGCGCCACCTGGAACGCCTTGTACTTGATGAGCTCCTTGAGACGGTCAACGATAAAGAGGTACCCGTCCTGGTCCACCATCCCGATGTCGCCGGTGTGCAGCCATCCCTCCGGCTCGAGCATGGCGCTGGTCGCCGCCGGCTGGTTGAGATAACCCTTCATCACCTGCGGGCCGCGGACGCAGACCTCGCCCTGCTGATTCGCCTCGAGCTCGGCGCCGCTGGCCGGGTCGACCACCTTGCACTCGGTGTTCGGGATCAGCAGCCCCGCGGACCCCGCCCGGCGCACCGCCGGATCGATCGGGGTGGTCGAAACCACCGGGCTGGTCTCGGTCAGTCCGTAGCCCTGGGCAACGAAACAGTTGAGCCGGTCGCCGCAGGCTTGCTCGACGTTTCCACCCAGCGGCGCCGCGCCCGAGTTGATCGACCTCAGCGCGCCCAGGTTGTATTTCTCGAGGTCGAAGCGCGGCATGGTGATCACGGTGTCGCCGCGATGCAGGCTGATGTTGAGCAAGACGGTCAATCCGTAGATGTGATAGAAGGGCAGCACCGCGATCACGCGCTCGATCTCGGTTGGGAACAGTGGTTCCGTCTGGCAGATGTTCGCCACCAGGTTGTGGTGGGTGAGCATCACGCCTTTGGGCAGGCCGGTCGTGCCGCTCGAGTAGGGCATGACGACCACATCGGTCCTGGGCGCGATCGACACCTTCGGCACGCTGTCGCCGCGCTTAAGCAAGCTGGCGAAGCTGGTCGCTTCCTTAGCCTCGCCGAAGACAAAGACCTCCTTGAGTCCGGCGTGCCGGCTCGCCTCGCGCGCGCGCTCGAGCAACGGCGGAACCGTGATCAGGAAGCTGGCGCCGGCGTCCGCCAGCTGCTCGCCGAGCTCTCGCGCCGTGTACAAAGGATTCACCGTCGTGGTGATCCCGCCCAGCATCGCGACCGCGTGCAGGACCGCGGCATATTCGGGAAGGTTGGGGCTGTAGACGGCGAAGACGTCCCCCTTGCCAAAGCCTCGCTGCGCCAGGCCGGCGGCCAGTGCCCGGACAGTGCCGGCCAGCGCGGCGTAGGTCACGATTCGCCCCGACGGTCCGTCGATTAGCGCCGGCCGGTCGCCAAATTCGGCCGCGTGGCCGATCACGAACTCGGCGAGGCTGACCTCCGGGATCTCGACGTCGGGGAAGCGGCTGCGGAAGATCATGCCCAGGACCCGATCCGCGCGTTGCGCTCCAGCAGGTTGCGGGCAATCGAGCGGCGCTGAATTTCGTCGGTGCCTTCATAGATGCGGTAGACGCGCACGTCTCGCATCACCCGCTCGATTGGCAACTCCTTCGTATAGCCGGTGCCGCCGTGGATCTGCAAGACCCGGTCGGCGACCCGCCAGATCATCTCGGCGCCGGCCAGCTTCGCCATCGAGATGGCGTGGCGGGCATCGCCCGACTGGTCGGCCCGCCAGGCGGCGCTCAAGACCAGCCAGCCAACCTCCTCGATTTCCACCGCGCTGTCGGCCAGCATCCACTGGATCGCCTGGTAGTCGGCGATCGGGTGTCCGAACGCGATCCGCTGGCGGGCGTACTCGCGTCCCATCTCCAGCAGCCGCTGCGCCTGGCCGACGGCGCGCGCCGGGATCAACAGGCGGCCCTGGCCGATCCACGCCATCGCCAGCTTGAAACCGCTACCCTCCTCACCCAGCGCGTTCTCGGCCGGTACCCGGACATTGTCGAACTGCAGCTCGGCCGGCCCCCAGGAACCCATGGTTTCGATCCGGCGGCTGGTCCAGCCCATCTCCCGGTCGACGAGGAAGGCGGTGACGCCGCCCTTGTAGCCCTTGCTCTTGTCGGTGACGGCAAAGACGATCGCGAAGTCGGCCTCGCAGCCGTTGGTGATGAAGACCTTCTGCCCGTTGAGAACCCAATCGGTCCCCTCACGGACCGCCGGCATCTTGATGTTGGTGGCGTCCGAGCCGGTGTCCGGTTCGGTCAGCGCGAAGCAACTCTGGCGCTCGCCCTCGATCGTGGGGACGAGGTAGCGCTCGCGTTGGGCCGGGGTGCATTGATAAAGGATGTTGTCGGCGCTCCCGCCGTAGACGAAAGGCACCAGCGCCTGGGCGGTCTCGATCGTGATCAGGGCCGTCATCAGGTAGCCGAGGTTGGCGCCGCCGTATTCCTCCGGCGTCAGCAGGCCCCAGAGCCCGGCCTTGCGGGCCGTCGCCTGCAGCTGACGGAGCGTCGAACGGTCAGGGAGATGCCGTCCCTCGAGCTCGGCACGCTGGACCCGCGCTTCCAGCGGCACGAGCTCCTTCTGGACGAACGCGCGCACGGTGCCGAGGATCATTCGCTGTTCGTCGCTGAGTGAGAAGTCCATCCCGCTCCTAACGATCGTTCGGTCGAATTGTCATTATTATGGCAACAGGGGCAACAGCATGGAGAAAGCCGAGCAGGTGGCGGCGGCCACCGCCAACGTCAGGGTCGACCAGGTGCTGGAGACGGCGACCCGGCTTTTTACCGAGCGTGGCTACGACGCCGCCAGCATCCGCGATCTCGCGGCCGCGCTGGCGATGCGGCCCTCGTCGCTCTACCATCATTTCGCCGGCAAGCAGCACATCCTCTTTGCCATCTGCTTCGGTCTGCAGAGCGATTTCAATGCCGCCGTCATGCCGCTCTTCCGCCAGGACAAGGGGCCGGTCGAGACGATCGAGGACGTGCTCGGCGAACACATTCGCTTTAGCCTCGCCCGGCGGGGAGAGGTCCTGGTCAACACCCGCGAGCGGCGGAGCCTACCGCCCGACCTGCGCGCGCGGGTCGACCAGCTTCGCCGGGATTATCGAGATGCCCTGGTTGGGGTGATCGTCGAGGGCCGGCGACGGCGCCTCTTCGACGTGTCGGATCCCAAGGTCGCCGCGATGGCGGTCTTCGACATGGTCAACGGGATGTTCCAGTGGTTCCATCCGCGCGACGAGGCGGACCGAGAGCGGATCACGCGCGCCTACGTGAAGGCGGCGGTCGCCCTGTTGCGAGGCTGGGAAGGCGGATATACTCTGACGAACGCTCGTTAGGGAGCTGAGGGCAAGGGTTGGAGCAGCCGACGCTTGACGTCGCGAACCTCACCGTGCGCTTCGGCGGCGTGCTGGCGCTCGACCACGTCTCGCTTCGGGTGGATGCCAACGAGATTCACGGCATCATCGGTCCCAACGGCGCCGGCAAGACCACCCTCTTCAACGCGGTCTGCGGATTCGTTCGCCCCCAAACGGGCACCATCCGCTACCATGGCGAGCCGCTGCTCGGCACCGCGCCCCACCAGCTGGCCAAGGTGGGAATCGCCCGCACGCTCCAGGGACTGGGTCTCTGGCCGGGCTTGACCGTCCTCGAGAATGTCATGGCCGGCGCGCGGCTTCGTCCCCATTTCGTTGCCTCGTTGCTCGCCATGCCTCGGGCGGACCGGCAAGAGCGACAGGTTCGCGACCAGGCGGTCCAGGTGCTCGACGAACTTGGGATTGCCTCCGTTGCCGATACGCGCCCGGCCGCGCTGCCGTACGGCGTGCAGAAACGCGTCATCATTGCCCGCGCGCTGATGGCCGCCCCCGAGCTGCTCCTGCTCGACGAGCCCGCCAGCGGGCTGTCGGTGGGCGAGATCGAGCGCCTCGCCGAGCTGGTCGGACGGCTCCGGCGGCGGATGAGCGTGGTCGTCGTCGAGCACCACGTCGACCTGGTGATGGCGATCTCGCAACGGATCACGGTGCTCAACTTCGGTCAGGTGATCGCGTCGGGCACGCCCGATGACATCAAGGGAAACCGCGCGGTCAGCCTCGCCTACCTGGGGGAGGACGTGAAAACGGCGGAGGGCGGCCTCGGTGCTTGAGATCGTCGACCTGACCGTCGCCTACGGACCGGTGGTCGCGCTCGAGCGCGTCTCCTTCACCGTCGCTGAGGGATCGATCACCTCGGTGCTCGGCGCCAACGGCGCCGGCAAGACGACCCTGGTCCGCACCATCTCGGGCCTGGTGCGGCCGCGCTCTGGTTCTATCCGATTCAACCAGAAAGAGATCTCGCGGCTGGCGCCCGAGGTGATCGCCCGCCTGGGCATCGGTCATGTGCCCGAGGGCCGGGGCGTGCTGGCCGAGATGACGGTCGAGGAAAACTTGCGGCTCGGCGGCCTGTGGCGCGATCAGAACGATCGGCGTGCATCACTGGCCGAAGCCTATGAGCTATTTCGGCCGCTCGCCGAGCGCCGGCACTTGCCCGCATTCACGCTGTCGGGTGGCGAGCGCCAGATGCTGTCCATCGCGCGCGCGCTTTCGGCGCGGCCGCGGGTGTTGCTGCTCGACGAGCCGTCGCTGGGGCTGGCGAGCCTGGTGCTGACCCGGATCATGGCCCGCATCAAGGAACTGGTCCGGGAGCGGAAGCTCACCGTGGTACTGATCGAGCAGAACGCGCGCAGCGCGCTGTCCGTCGCCGACGATGCGGTAGTGCTCTCGCTGGGACGAGTGGTCGCGCACGACCAGGCGCGCCGGCTCGCCTCCGAGGAGGGCCTGCGCCATGCCTACCTCGGGTTCTGACCAGGGTCGTCGAGCATGCAACGCTTCGTCGTCCTGACGCTGAACGGCCTCACCGAGGGATCGATTTACGCCGCCATGGCGCTAGCCCTCGTGATGATCTGGCGCGCGACCCAGGTGGTGAATTTCGCGCAGGGCGCGATGGCGATGTTCACCACCTATCTCGCGCTCTTCAGCCTGGAAAACGGCGCCCCCTACTGGCTGGCCTTCGTTATCGCCCTGGGTTGCGGTTTCGCGCTGGGCGCCGTCGTCGAGCGGGTGTTGGTCCGCCCGGTGGAAAACAAGCCGCCCTTGAACGTCGTCATCCTGACCCTGGGCGTGCTGCTCGTGCTCGAGGCCCTGGCGCCGATGCTCTTCGGCGGGCAGATCCGCTCCTTCCCGGCAGCCTTTTCCATCGTCGGCCTCCGGCTGGGCTCGCTGCAGGTGCCCTTTTCCGGCTTCGACCTGTTCACCCTCGTCAGCGTGCTGGTGGTGATGGGGCTACTCCTGCTGCTGTTTCAACGCACCGACCTCGGCTTGCGGATGCGCGCGGCCGCCTTCAATCCCGAGGTTTCCCGGCTGCTCGGGATTCGGGTGGGCCGCATGCTGACCCTCGGCTGGGCGCTGGCGTCCGTGGTCGGTGCGCTGGCCGGCCTGCTGATCGCGCCCTCGCTGCTGCTCTATCCCACCTACATGGACCAGGTCCTCGTCTTTGGCTTCACCGGGGCCATTCTGGGCGGCCTCGACAGCCCGCCCGGCGCCGTCGTTGGTGGCCTCGTGATGGGATTCGCCCTTAGCTATGTCGGTGGGTATCTCGGCTCCGACCTGGAGACGGTCGGCGCACTGGTCATCCTGATCGCGGTCCTGATGGTGCGACCGCGCGGCCTGCTCGCCTGGCGCGCGCAGCGGGTGGTCTAGCGATGAGAGTTTCAGTCTTCAAGTGGCGATCGCTGCTCACCCCGACGCTGAGCCGCCATCTCGGGCTGGCGCTCGCCGCCTTCATCGTGCTGCTGGTGCTGAGCTCGCAGATCGGCGCCTACGACGACTACAACCTGGCCGCAATCGCCATCTTCGTGATCGCCACGGCCGGGCTCAACCTCCTGACCGGGGTGAACGGCCAGCTGTCGCTTGGCCACGGCGCGTTGATGGCGGTGGGGGCCTACTCGACCTCTTTGCTGCTTCGCGGCCATGACCTGCCGCTGATCCTGGTGCTGCCGGCGTCGCTGACCGCCGCGGCCCTGGTCGGCGCCGTCTTCGGGGTCGCGGCCGCGCGGCTCCGCGGCCCGTACCTCGCGGGGGCGACCCTGGCGCTGGCGGTCGGCCTGCCCCAGATCGCCACCCGATATTCCCACGTCTTCGGTGGCGAGGAAGGGCTCACCGTCGCGCCCCAGGTCGCCCCCGCCTGGCTCGGCGCGGACTTTCCGCCGGAACGGTGGATCGCGTGGATCGCCATCGCCGCCGCCCTGATCACCATGGTGCTGCTCGGCAACCTGCTGCAGAGCTCGGTGGGTCGCCGCTTCAAGGCGGTTCGTGATCACGAAGCCGCCGCGGCGCTCGCTGGAATCAACGTCGCGCGCACCCAGGTGGTCGCGTTCGTGGTCAGCGCCGCCTGCGCCGGGCTGGCCGGCTCGCTCTTCGCCTACTGGGCCGGCCTGACGGCGCCGGCCGGCTTCGGGGTTGCCCTCTCGCTGCAGCTGGTCAGCGCCATCGTGATCGGCGGGCTCGGCAGCCTGAGCGGCGCCGTCTGGGGCTCGATCGTGCTCGTGTTCGTGCCCGCCCTCACGGGCGGCATGGCCAGTAGCCTCAACCTGCCCAGCGCCGTGGGCAACAACCTGCCGCTCTTGATCTATGGCGCCGTCCTGGTGGTCGCCATGCTGGTGGTTCCTTACGGCATCGACGGCGGCCTCCGCCGCCTGTTCGCCCTGGCGCGCGCGCGCTGGGCCGGGGCAGCGAGCAATCACAAGGGGGTGGTCGATTGGGACGATCCCGCGGGGGGCTAGCACTCAAACAAATGAAAGGAAGGAGGTCCGCTTGAACATCCAGATCAACCAGATGACAACGGCGATGAGCCGGATCGCGATCGGCTGCGCCGTCGCGCTGCTGGCGGCATGCGGCCAGAGCACCAGCACCGCCAATACCGCCTCGGCGCCAGGCATCACCGCGAGCGAGATCAAAATCGGCAGTACCCAGCCGCTCACCGGTCCGGCTGCCCCTGGATATTCCGAAATCGCTCCCGCGGCGAATGCCTACTTCCAGTACGTCAATGCCCATGGCGGCGTCTTCGGCCGCAAGATCACCTACGACTACCTCGACGACGGCTACAACCCGACCACCACCTCCAGCGCCACGCGCAAACTCGTGCTGCAGGACAAGGTGTTTGCCATGTTCAACGCGCTCGGGACGCCGACCCACCTGGCGGTGGTCGATTACCTCAACACGGAAAAAGTTCCGGACCTCTTCGTCGCCAGCGGCTGCAACTGCTGGAACGATCCGTCGACACATCCCTATACCTTCGGCTGGCAGACCGACTACACGATCGAAGGCAAGATCCTCGGCCAGTACATCAACCAGTCGCTGAGCGGCAAGAAGGTCGGCTACTTCTACCAGAACGACGAATTCGGGCTGGATGGCGTGAAGGGACTCGACCAGCAGCTCACCTCGGTGGCCAGCCGCCAGAACTACGTCCCAACTAACACCAATGTCACACCCCAAATCTCGGCCCTACAGGCGTCGGGCGCCCAGGTCGTGGTCTCGTTCAGCATCCCGGCGTTCACGGCGCTGGCGCTCCTGACGGCAGCCAAGCTGCATTACAACCCGATCTGGGTGGTGAGCAACGTCGGGTCCGATGTGCCGACGCTGACCGGGTTGTTGACGAAGTTCTCCAACGGGGCGGTCGGCGGCCAGCTGCTGACCGGGATGGTCACCGATGCCTACCTACCGCTGGTGACGGACGCCTCGAATCCATGGATCGCATTGTTCAAGCACATTCAGCCCACGCCCTGGGACGGCAACGTCCTGTACGGGATGGCGGCCGCGTATACCTTCGTCCAGGCGATCAAGGCCGCCGGCCAGAATCCCACTCGCGCTGGCCTGGTGCACGCGCTCGAGACCACCAAGCTGACGGGAGGCCCAGGCCTGGCGCCCTACGGCTACTCGTCGAGCAACCACCTGGGGTTCCTCGGCGTCCAGGTGGCGAAAATCGGGGCCGACGGCAGCGCCACGACGGTGGGCCCGGTCTACACCTCGAGCGACTCGGGTCCGATCAACCAGTACTCGGGGACGCCGGCGACGCCGCCGAGCAACGGCATTCCCTCGTAATCAGGCGGGCCGGGCCGCGCGCAGCGGTCCCGGCCTGTTCCCGCTACCATCGGCACAGCCGCTGAGGAGGGGTAAGGACGATGGACTTCGACTATTCAGCGAAGGTCAAGGCGCTCCGCCAGAAGCTGGGCGCCTTCATGGACGAGTTCGTCTACCCAAACCAGCGCCCGTACCACGAGGCGGCGTCGGCAGTCGACCGGTGGCGACCCAACCCGGTGGTCGAGGAGCTCAAGCCGAAAGCCCGCGCCGCGGGATTATGGAACCTGTTCCTGCCGGAGTCGAGCGAAGGCGCCGGGCTGAGCAATCTGGAGTACGCGCCGCTGTGCGAGATCATGGGCCGCGTCGAATGGGCGCCCGAAGTCTTCAACTGCTCGGCCCCGGACACCGGCAACATGGAGATCCTCGAGCGCTTTGGTACGGAGGCGCAAAAGACGCAGTGGTTGAGGCCGCTGCTCGACGGCGAGATCCGCTCCGGATTCGCGATGACCGAGCCGGCGGTCGCCTCGTCGGACGCCACCAACATCGAGAGTCAGATCCGGCGTGAGGCGGATACCTACATCATCAATGGCCGCAAGTGGTGGACCTCGGGCGCCATGGATCCGCGCTGCGCGATCTTGATCTTCATGGGCAAAACCGATCCCGCCAACCCGGACCGCTACCGCCAGCAATCGATGGTGCTGGTGCCGCGCGACACTCCCGGGGTGCGCGTCCTTCGCGCCCTCACCGTCTTCGGCTACGACGACGCCCCCCACGGGCACGCCGAAATCGACTTCGCAGACGTCCAGGTGCCGGCCGCCAACATCCTGCTGGGCGAGGGCCGCGGCTTTGAGATTGCCCAGGCGCGACTGGGACCGGGCCGGATTCATCACTGCATGCGCCTGATCGGCGTGGCGGAAGTCGGGCTCGAGCTGATGTGCCGGCGGCTGAGCCGGAGGGTCGCGTTCGGCCGTCCGCTCGCCGAGCAATCGGTCTGGCTGGAACGGATCGCGCAGTCGCGCATCCTGATCGACCAGGCGCGGCTGCTCACCCTCAACGCCGCCCACCGCATGGACACCGTCGGCAACAAGGCGGCGCGCGCCGAAATCGCGATGATCAAAGTCGCTGCGCCCGAGATGCTCTGCCGCGTGCTCGACTGGGCGATCCAGGCGCATGGGGCGGCCGGCGTCTCCGATGATTTCCCGCTGGCTCAGGCCTATGCCTACGCGCGCAGCGTGCGGATCGTGGACGGACCCGACGAAGTCCACCAAAATCAGATCGGCCGCCTGGAGCTGCGCAAGTACGAGACGCGTGAGCCAACCGCCCACTGACTCGGCCGACGAGGTCATCCGCGCCATGCGCTCACTGGAGCATTCCTATCTGCTCGGCATCGAGGGCGTGACCGAGCTGTGGCTGGTGCGACACGCGGACGTCTACGACGGCCTCGATGACGTCCACGATCCACCTTTGAGCGCGCGGGGCCGCGAACAGGCCACCCGCCTGGCGCAGCGAATCCGCCGGCTCCCGATGGCCGCGGTCTACGCCAGCCCGGCCCGTCGCGCCCAGGAAACCGCGCGGGCACTGACTGATGATGTGCGCCTCGATGCCAGGCTCGGGGAAGCGGCGGCGAGGTTCACCGGCGGCCGCCTCGCGGTCGAGGAACCGGCGCTCGACATCGTGGCTCGGATGCGGGCGGCCGTCGACGACGCCGTCGCGGCGCACCCGGCGGCTCGGATCGTGATGATCGGCCATGGGATCGCGATTCTCAACTACCTGGCCGACGTGCTGCGGCTTGTTCCCGGAACGCTCCGGCTGTATCCGCCGTTTACCGGCGTCAGCATCGTGCGCGCCCAGGGTGATCGCCGGGCCGTCGGCACGCTGTTCGACGTGTCGCACCTGGAGGCCCAATGACTGTGGCCGAGTCCGTGATTCGCGCCGACCTGGCCGGCGCGATCGGTGAGCCGGTGCTCGACGTGCAGCCGATTCCGGAAGGGCACTCCGGCTTTACCTACTGGGTCGAGCTGAGCGGCCGCCGCGCCGTCCTGCGCCTCCCGCCGCCAGGAGCGCGGATCGCCGGTCCCGCCGACATCCCGCGCCAGGGTCGCATCATGCAGGCACTCCATGCGCGGGGCCTTCCCGTGCCGGGCATCATCGCAATGTCGGCCGAGCCGGTGGTCGACGGCCGACCCTACGTCCTGATGGAGGCGCTCGCGGGCGAGCGCATCGAGGCCGCCGCGACGGCCGGATTGGCTCCGCTCGAGCTGGCGCGCTCCGCGATCGAGGTGCTGCAGGCGCTGCAGGCGACGCCGGCGGAACAGAGCGGCATCGGTAGTGAGGAGCCGGTCCCTTTGCAGGCTGAGCTGCGCCGCTGGACCTGGTTGATGGAACGTGCGCCGGCGGAGCTCACCGGTGACGCGCCCCAGCTGGCCCGGCGTCTGGAGACCGGGGTGCCGCACGATACAGGTCCGGTCGTGGTCCACGGCGACTACCACTTCGGCAACATGCTCTTTGCCGGAACGCGCGTCAGCGGGGTGCTCGATTGGGAGATTGCCGAGCTGGGTCACCCGCTGCTCGACCTGTGCTGCCTCTGCGTCGTGTTCCAGGGCGGCGACGATGAAGGAACGCGCGGTTGGGGCGCCTCGAAAGGACTGGAACCCGATGCGGTGCGCGAGATCTTCGGCGCCGACCCGGCGGAATTCCGCTGGACCCTGGGCCTGACCTATTACAAGTACGCGGCCATCCTCGGCTACAACTTGATGCTGCATCGGCGTGGCAAGCGACCGGACCCAAGCTACGAGGGTCGCACCGGGACGATTGTGGGCTTCATCCAGGCCGGGTTGCGGTTGTTGGCCTAGCGTGGAGCTGCAGGGCGCGGTCACCGTCGTCACGGGTGGGGGTGGCGGAATCGGTCGTGCCCTGTGCCGACGTTTCAAGCAGGAAGGCGCGGCCGCCGTGGTGGTCGCCGACATCGATCGCGACGCGGCGGAGGCGGTTGCCGCGGAGCTTGGTGGCATGGCGGTGGTCACCGATGTCACGGTTGAGCGCGCTGTTCGCGAGTTGGTTGAGCGCACCCTGGCCGCCTATGGGCGCGTGGACGTCTACTGCTCGAACGCCGGGGTCGCCTTCGGCGGCGGGCCCGAAGCTCCGGATGACGCCTGGCGGCAGAGCTGGGAAGTGCATGTCATGGCTCACGTCTATGCCGCGCGAGCCGTTCTTCCGGGGATGCTGGAACGAGGCGCCGGGTATTTCGTGGGCACGATTTCGGCTGCCGCGCTCCTCAACCACGTGCTGGCGTCGCCGTATGCCACCACCAAGGCGGCGGCCCTGTCCTTTTTCGAGTGGATGGCGATCGCCTACGGGGATCGCGGGATCGGAGTCTCCGCGATCTGCCCGATGGGCGTGCGCACCGCGATGCTGGCGCGCGAGGGCGAGCGGAGCTTCCTTTCGGCCGGGGCGATCGAACCGGAGGCGGTGGCCGCGGCCCTGATCGACACCATGCGCAAGCAGCAGTTCCTGGTGCTGCCCCACCCAGAGGTGGCCGAGTACGTTCGGCGCAAAGCCGACGACTACGACCGGTGGCTGCGTGGGATGCGCCGGTTGCGGAGGAGCGTCCTGGACCCTGACCGAGATCCGTCGCGTTAGAAGAGGCCGGGGTACTCTCCGCCGTCCACGGCCAGCGTGGCGCCGGTGATGAAGCTCGCGCCATCGCCCGCAAGGAAGACGACCGCGGCCGCCAGCTCCTCGGGCCGGCCGTAGCGTCGCAGTGGGATCTGCTTGAAGCTCCTGGCGCGGATTTCCTCGATGTCGACACCCAGCTTTTGCGCCTGGTGCCGGTTTTCGTTGACGATCCGGTCGGTCTCGAAACGCCCGGTGAGGATCGAGTTGACCCTGACCTCCGGCGCCGCCTCCTTCGCCAGCGTCTTGCCCATCCCCACGACCGCGGGCCGCAGCGCGTTGGAGAGCACCAGGTTGTCGACGGGCTGATGGGCCGCGATCGAGGTGAGGTTGACGATGACGCCACCGCCATCCCGTCGCAGTGTCGGAAGCGCAGCCCGTGAAAGGCGAACGGCACTCATCACGACCAGGTTGAAGGCCTCGCTCCAGGCGGCATCGTCTAGGCCCTCGACGGTTCCGAAGATTGGTCCGCCGCAATTGTTCACGAGGACGTCGAGGCCGCCGAGCGTGGCCACGGCCCACTCCATCAACGCGCTGCACTCGTCGCCATTCCGCAAATCCGCAACCCTGGCATCGATGCGGTACCCCTCCTTCCGTAGGGCCTTTGCTGCCACCTCCAGGTGTTCGGCGTTGTGCGACGAAATGGCCACGTGGCAACCTTCCCCTGCGAGCGCACGGACTGACGCGAACCCGAGCCCCTTGCTCGCCGCGGTGACGAGCGCGCGTCGTCCGCGAAGGCGGATATCCACGTGGTTACTGGCCTATGCGTCCGTCGATCCGCTCGCGCAACAGGTCGACGTGACCCATGTGGCGGGCGTACTCCTCGATCATTCCGACCAGCACCTCGCGCAGCGACATCAGCCCTCCACCGCTGCCATGCTGATTCAACGGATCGTTGCCGGTGACGTCGAGACTGGGCGCCTCGGCCACGAACCGCGTAGCGAAGTCCACCTCTGCACGCCATGCATCCCACGCTTCCGCAACCACCCGGGGGTCGGGAACAGCACCATCGAAATCACCGTCGCGGTCGGTGTCGGAGCAGAAGAGCCGGGGCGCGTCCTGTCCCGCCATCATTACCCGGAACGTCGCACGCTCCCCCTCGGCCAGGTGTCGGACGATCCCCAGCGGCGACATCGTCGACGGCTCAACGGAACGCCGCGCCATAGCCTCCGCATCAAGGCCTGAGCACTTCATCTCCAATGTGAGGCGTTGACAGCGCAGGGCTTCGACAAGCGTGGTGCGCTCATCGCCCAACCTTGGACCGTTCTCACGCGGGTCGTCGTCAGACGGCTTGCCATCCGCAGTGAACATGTCGGCTCGTCGGGTCGTGGCCATGGCCACAAATTATCGGCGATGGGCCAGGCGGCCGACAAGCGATTAGCGACATCTGGCACTCATGGCTGCCATAACGCACCATAGGCAAATATGCCCGCGAAGCAGGGGAAAAGTTAGTGATCGCCAGGGAGCAGCTCCAAAGAGCCGCCGATGGCGGCCTTCCAAATCATTCAACAGCCTCACCTGGCCAATAGTCGATCACCTTACTGGCCGCCGTTACCAGCGCGCGTCGCCCGCGAAGGCCGGTTTCCAAGCCGGGCGGCTAGGCCGGCGAACGCGCGAGGCTGTGGCGCTTGACGAATGCGCCGATCCGGTTTGCCGCTTGGACTAACCGATTTTCGGACTCGTTCGTAAAGATGAACCGGACGTGGTGATCACCGAAGTCGTCGGCTCCCCAGGCATTCATCGGGGTGATCGCGACGTCTTCTTCCTCGAGCAGGTTGCGACAGAACTCTCCTGCTGGAACGCCGAAAGCGCTGATGTTGGCGATGAAGAAGTACCCGCCGTCGGGGAGCACGAACCGGATTCCGGGGATCTTGTTGAGCTCTGCCGCCAGTACATCGCGGCGACGCTGGAAGGCCTTAACCGTCTCATCGAGATAGCGCTGATCGCCGGTCAGAGCCGCCGTCGCCCCGGCCTCGGCGAAGCCGCTGGCCATGATGCCGTTGAAGATGTGCACATCGTGGACCGGCTTAAGGAGCTCGCGGGGGCCGACGGCCCAGCCAATCCGCCAGCCGATCATGTTGTAGTTCTTGGTCACGCTGCCACAGATGATGGTCCGATCGCGCATGCCAGGCAGCGTTGCCGGGTTTGCCACCTGTTTGCCATCGAAGACCAGCTTGTCCACCGCGCCGTTGAAGATCACCAGCGCGTCATTCTCAATGGCCACTTCCACAATCAGCTTCGTCTCCTTGGTGTCGAACACCACCCCGGTCGGCATCGACGGTGAACCGTAAAAGATCACCCGGCATCCTCGAGCCGCCTTGCGGAAATCGGCAATGTCGAGGTGCCAGCCCTGCGCCTCGACCTGATTCGTGAACACCTGGACGCCGCCGGCCAATCGCACCCGCTGAGCCATCCCGTTATAGGTCGGGTTCGTCATCAAGACCCGGTCGCCTTCGTTGATGTAGCTCAGCAGGACGTCGAGCATGGCTTCGCCCGTTGCGGCGGTGACGAGCACCTCGCCGTCGGGGTCGTAGCGAAGCCCGAGGTCGGCCTGGTATCGGTCGGCGATGGCCTTCCGTAATTCGGGAAGGCCATGCAGGGGCAGATAGCTGTTGTACCGGTCCAGCCCCACCGCGTCCTTCGTCGCCTTGATGGCCGCCGCTGGCGGCGGCCAGTTTGAGTCGGCGTTCTCGAGTCGGTAACTGCCGGGGCTGGCATCCGCGAGCTCGGCCATGTCGGCCATCGTCATGCGGACTATCGACCGCGCTCGATTCGAAATTGGCGGAGGCACTAGGGCTTGCCTCTGGAAATCAGGTGCGGGCTTTGCGGCCCGCCATGACCGCCTTGCCTCGGTCGCGCATTTTCTCGTGCACGCCGTTCATCCAGGGGATGTCAGACGGCAGGAACCGCTTCGGCACCTTCGCCACGATGGTGTAGTTGGCGTCGCAGACGTTTGCGATCCGCGAGCGCGCCGCCTGCGACACCAGCTGGTAGGTATCCATGACGGAGAGCCCCGTGTCCTTCGCGATCCAGTTGACGATCTGGGTGTGTGCGATCCGGAACGCGTCCTCGAGCGGGCGGTAGGAACCGGCGACCATGATGGCATCGTCCGACTCGAGTCGCGGCCACTCGGCGAACACGCCCTTGACGACCTCGACGCTCAGGACGGTGTTCATCGCGCCCTCGACCGCGACGCCGCAGGTCTCCCCCTCCCCCATCGTGTAATGGCCGTCGCCCAGGGAGAACAAGCCGCCCGGGACGTTGACGCCTAAATAGATGGTTGCCCCGGCCTTCGCCTCGGGCGTGTCCATGTTGCCGCCAAAGGCCTCTGGCACCAGGACATTGCGGGCCTCGAACGCGGCCGGCGCGACGCCGATCGTGCCATGGAATGGCTCCAGCGGAAAGCTCGTCCCGTAATCCGAGTCGAGCGCCTGGAACCGAACGCTCTTAGACGCCTGATCAACCTTATAGATCCAGGTTTTCTCGGGCAGCGGATCCTGCAGGGTGGCCGTGTAATGCGTGCTCGACAGTGCTCCGAAAAGCGGGACCGTGACGCTCGCCGCCCAGTCGCGTGCCGGCTGAACGTCGATCAGGTGAATCGCGAGTGTGTCGCCCGGCTCCGCCCCCTCGACGTAGAAGGGACCGGTCTGCGGATTGACAAAGGGATATTCGCAGACCTTACTGAACAGGTCCTTC
>Ga0209161_10000982_pt1 | contig 23289 bp, 26 predicted proteins | sample GraSoiAngelo_155_FD_186169 | JGI IMG/M metagenome (GOLD analysis project Ga0209161, IMG submission 186169) | Grasslands soil microbial communities from the Angelo Coastal Reserve, California, USA - 14_1009_13_30cm (SPAdes) (version 2) | ecosystem: Environmental > Terrestrial > Soil > Grasslands... | reverse complement strand
GAACAATGAAGGCGCGATGTCGCCGATGCCCATGACCTCGGTCACCGTGACGCCCAGAACGCGCTGGATGTGATCGCGGATGGCGGGTATGCCGCCGCCGGGTTCGCCGCCGGTCACGACGTGCGTCAGAGGGATCCCGCTCGGCTCCGTGTCGCTCTTCTCCAGACGGTTGGCGAGGTACTGGGCAAACGAGGCCGTCGAGAGCAGCGTGTCGGCCAGGCCGGCGCGCAGCCCGAAGATGACGCGTTCGGTATCACCCGGGGCGACGGGCACCGACCGCGAGCCGATCCGCAGCAGCACGAAGTGTGTGTGGCCGGCGACAAAGGGACCCGCGCCGAAAGTCGTGAGCACGCTCGAGTGCTCATGGATGCCGGTCGCGTAGTAGGTCCGCGTGCCCATGATCGTCCACGTCTCCATGTCGCCTCGCGTCAGCGCAAGCACGCTCGGCGAGCCCGTGGTGCCGCTGGTCTGATAGACGCGTTTGACCTGGTCGGGCGTGACGCACAGGTTGCTGCCGAACGGCGGGTCCTCCTCGAGCGCCTGCCTCAGCTCCTCTTTGGTCGTGAACGGAAGGTTGCTCAGGTCGGCGAGGCTGACGAACGAGTTGCCCACCCCCGCCTCGCGAAACTTGCGCGCATAGAAGGGCGACGATTCGCGAATCCGCCGGTACTGGCGTTCCCATGCCGCGACCGAGAGCCGCCTCGTTTCCTCCCACGGCGCCGCCTCGACCTCGCGCTCCCAGATCCAGTCCCGCTCGCAGTTATCGCCACGCAGGCGGCTTGCAGTCGTTGCCATGTCGAGGCACAGATTACCCTTGCTGGCGTGGTGGGACTCTTGCCGACCACCGTGGTCGGCAGCTATCCGCAGCCGGATTGGCTGGTCGATCGCACGATGCTCGGCAGCCGCCTGCCGCCTCGCGTTCGCGCTCGAGAGATATGGCGCGTGGCGCCGGATTTTCTTGAGCATGCGCAGGACGACGCGACGCTTGTCGCGATTCGGGACATGGAGCGCGCAGGGATCGACATCATCACCGACGGCGAGGTCCGGCGCGAGAGCTACTCCAACCGTTTCGCCACTGCGCTAGAGGGAATGGACCTCGACAATCCGGGCACGGCGCTGGACCGCACGGGTCATGCCAATCCCGTACCGCGGGTGGTGGGCGCGATCCGGCGGACCAGGCCCGTCGAAAAGCGCGATGTCGAGTTTTTGCGCGCCAGCACCGACCGCGCCATCAAGGCCACGCTGCCCGGACCTTTTACCATGTCGCAGCAGGCGCAGGACGACTTCTACCACGACGAAGAGGCGCTGGCGATGGCGCTCGCCGAGGCCGTGAACGAGGAAGTGCGCGACCTATTTGCGGCGGGCGCGGACGTGGTGCAGCTCGACGAGCCTTACCTTCAGGCACGCGCTGAGAAGGCGGCGCGTTTTGCGGTCAAAGCGATCAACCGCGCGCTGGACGGGATCACCGGGACCACCGCCCTGCACACGTGCTTCGGTTACGCGCACATCGTCCACAACCGGCCCCAGGGCTACCCGTTTCTCGAGGACCTCGCAGACACGAGCGCGCAGCAGATCTCACTCGAGTCGGCGCAGCAGAAAGTCGACCTGGGCGTGCTGAAATCGCTCGGCCGCAAGAAATTGATCGTCGGAGTCATCGACCTCTCCGACGAGAGCCCGGTGGAGGACGTCGACACGGTCGTGGCGCGGATCAGAAATGCGTTGCGGTTCGTCGACGCCGACCGGCTGATCCTCGCCCCCGACTGCGGCATGAAATACCTGCCGCGCGAGAAGGCGTTCGGCAAGCTGAGCGCGCTGGCGAAAGCGGCAGAGAAAGTGAGGGCGGAGCTCTAGAGCTCCGCCCCGGGAAGCTATTTGCGCCTGAAGTTGAAGCAGCAGACGCCGTCGATCTCGAGCGGAACGGTGTCGCTCTCCGCTGTTGCGTTGTCTTCTGCGCCCTCCTGCAGCGCGGCGGCCAGCGAGTAAGCGCCGACCGACTCGAGAAGGCTGGCCGTCGTCGGGTTGCCCACGTCGCCGACCTTGACCGAGATGGTCAGCGTGCACGGAGTTTCAGTGCAGCTGATCGAACCTGTCTCCGCCTTGCCGGTGAACGTCGGACCGGCGCCCGGCTCCGGATATGTGAGCACGTGCGGGAAGCACGCGGACACTGAGCACAGGTCGATGGTCTGCATCGCCCCGGCGTAGAAGATCGGCTGGTTGGTCACCGTGTTCTCCATCGCGGCGTAGTAGACGGTGTTGCCCATCTGCCACCGCGTGACGTACTGGACGTTGGTGGCGCCGGGGACGGCCGTGATCGCCGTGGCAGGGTTCGCCAGGTCGGTGACCTGCATGGTGACATTGAGAGTCGTTCCGTCGGGCGAGAAGCTGAGCCGGCTCGATCGGATGTCCATGCCCGACAGTTTGGTGGGGCCGCCAATGACGGGATAGAGACCGTCGTCTGCCGGATCGCTCAGCCCGCTGATCGGCGTGTTCGACGGCCCGCTGACCTTGGTGCCGAAAAGACCTGGGCCCGATGCCTGGCGGGCGATCGTGATCACGCCGGCGCCACAGTGGTCGGCCACCTGGGCGCTGCAGGGGCTTGGCTGCTGCACCAGCTTGTTCGACGTGTCGTCGTACACGATCTCGGCCGCGCCGCTCGAGTCGATGGTGACGACGAAGAAGTCGGCCAGGTTGCGGTTGCCGGTCTGGGCTATGCATCCGGTGCCCGCAAGACAGACGTCGTCGTAGTGCATCGGATGCGGCGTGACCTTGGTTAGCTGTTTCGAGGGCGCCGCGCCAGTGATCCCGCCGGTGGTGTTGGTCGGGAAGACGACCTGGGACATGAAGACGTTCCAGGACTGGTTGTTGTGGCTGCTCGGGTCGACCTATCGGATGCGGCGTGACCTTGGTTAGCTGTTTCGAGGGCGCCGCGCCAGTGATCCCACCGGTGGTGTTGGTCGGGAAGACGACCTGGGACATGAAGACGTTCCAGGACTGGTTGTTGTGGCTGCTCGGGTCGACCTTCTTGTCCGAGCCGTACCAGACGGCGTCGGCGCGACCAGGCCCGCCCGCCTTGAGCCAGGGGAAGACGTTGGTCGCATCGCCGGTCGCGGTGGAGCCGTCACTGACCTGGACGGGCGCCGTCCAGGTGGTCCATCCGCTGGCCGCGCTCGAGGCGCTGACGAAGATCTGGCGCTGGCCAGGATCGGTGCTACTCACCGCCCAAACGGCGAACAGGTTGCGGGCGGTATCCATGGAGAGGACCGAGAAGAGCACGTCTGGAGACCCGTTGGTGGCAGCGACGGGGATAAGCTGCGTGAGGTCCTGGCCACCGTTTCCGTTGTCGTCCAGGAAGTGCAGCGAGCCGCTCGCGTCTGGAGTACCGATGTTCATCCACAGTCCGCTCGACTTGCATCCGTTGTTGGTGGTGCAGCCGGCAGCCTGAAACACCTTGCCCGTGACCTGGTCGATGGCCGGATAGCCGTCGGGGCCAAACGGCGAATAGCTCGTGCTGTTAGCAGGGGTCACGCCTGCGGTGGCGTTGATGTAGTTCAGGCCGTCCGTGCTCATGTTCCATTGGGCTCCCCCGTTGGGGCCCGGACCGACGATGTTGTTCCATTCCAGGTAGACGAGCGGACGCGGACCGACATATTTCGATTGGTTGGGGGTCCCGGGCGCGGGATCATAGACGGCGAACCACTGGCGGTCAGAGCCGGGGCCGCTGCCAGAGCAGCCGAGGAAGTTCTCCTGGTAGACGGCGAACCACTGGCGGTCAGAGCCGGGGCCGCTGCCAGAGCAGCCGAGGAAGTTCTCCTGGTCGGAGGCGCCCGAGTTGGTGGGCCCGGTGACCGCCACCCGCTGGCAGGCGAGCGCCCATAGGTCGGCGAAATACTGCCTGCCGCTGCGGTCGAACGCAATGTCGGTGTCGCCGCCGCCAGGTCCCGGTGCGGGAATGCCCATGATCGCGGTCGGCACCGCTTTCTGCGCCATGACCCGGAAGGAATGGCCGCCGTCGACCGAGCCGAACCAGGTGCTCCGCTGGGTGCCGGTACCTGTCGGTCCGCTGTTGAAGACGCGGCCTTGTGGATCGATCGCGATATCGGGTTCGCCGTTGGTGTGGATCGGGTCGACGATCGTCGGGGTCTCGAAGGTGATCGCGCTGGAGGCGGCGTCGACAGTCCCTCGCGGTGAATGTGCCAGCGCGACGGAGCCGGCGACGAGAGCTACCAGCGCCCAAATGGCGACGCGCGAACGAGTCATGGCCATACCCCCCTTTCGGCGCCGGCGTGCCAGGCCGGCGCTATCCGCCTACTTTCTGCCCTAAGGAGATATCACTCCTGGCGGCTGGGGTCATCCCTCAATTGCGGTAGTTCTAGCGGCTTGGCTCATCAGACCGCCGAGCTACGTGGGCCAGCTCCTCGATAGCTCGGCGCGCCAGCTTGATCGCCCGGTCGTAGGCAGCCTTGCTCGGAGGCCGGGATCGTCCCCGCAGCGACGCATCGATGAACCTCTTGGCCTGCTCCGAGGGGTCCTTTGCCAACGTCATCCTCCCTTCAACTCCGACCAGAATCGGTCGATGATCAACTCAGCAAACCACTCCGACCAGTATTTCTGTTTCAGCTTCTTTTTGGCCAGGTAATTTCTGAACTCGGGCGTCACCTCGAGCTCGGCGATAAGCAGCGGCACCACGTCGTCGGGCCGGATCTCCTTGATGAAGCCACGCGTCGCGGTGTAGGAGTGCTTCGCCTTGGCTTTCCAGGCCGGCGCGTCGTCGTGGAGCAGCGACGTCAGGCTCGCGTCCTTCAGGTCCTGCAGCTTCTTCTGGGTCAGCGCCATCGCTACCGCCAGAGCACCATGCGCGTCGCCCAGGTGGCAGACACGAACACCACCACGAGCTGCACCGCAAACAGTCCGATGGTCCATCCATAGAGGCCGGTCGGGCCCCCGTTGCTGAGCCAGAGAAGGCTGATCGCAACCGTGACGAGGCTGACGGCGAAGGTTCCCAGCAGAGCGGTGCCGGTCAGACGATAGGGCTGGACCACCTGCTCGGGAACGCTGCCCGGGTACGACTGATAGGCGGCGATGATGATGCCTAGGAACACGAGCTGGAACCCCGCGAGCGCGGCGGACGAGCCAAGGATGGCGATGACGACGTCTTTGGGCTCGATCAATGCCCGCCAAGAATAAAGAGAGGCCCGGTCGCCCGGGCCTCTCCGCACGGGACTTTCGCCCCTACCCCTGATTCCGCTGGTCAGCAGCCGCCGGCGGCCTGTTGGAAGGCGGAGACGCGGTTGAGGTTACCCATGAACGTGTAGCGGCCCGTCGCAGCCCCTTGAGTCGGCTGCGAGACGTCGTTGGGTGAAGTCCGCATGAACCACGGCAGGAAAACTTCGTCCTGCGGGTGAAAGGCGCCGTCCGTGTATGGGTTGGTCTGGTCAAAGCTGTTGCTGCCCTGTGTGAACCCGAACCCCACGAGCGGATCCCCGATCTCGAGCATGTTGTTGCACCCGTACTGCATGGCCACTGGCGAGTACCAGGGCTGGACGATGTTGTTCGCGAACGGATCCGCGGCCCATTCGGCGATCTCGTGGCTCAGGCCGCTGATGTCCTGCTTGGCCCACGACTTGGTCGGGCTGAATGTACCTGCCTTTATCCAGGAAGCCCAGACGAAGGTCTGGAGGCCCTGCCGGCCCTCGCTGCCTTTGCCTTCGGCGGTCGTGTCAGTGGTGCCGTGCGCGCCGAAAGCGCAGCAGGCCATTGGGTTGTGATTGCCGTAGAGCATCACGTCGTTGGTGAGGAAAAGGGCCAGGCGGTGCGGCTGGAGGTAATGAAGGCTCGCGGTCAGGCCCTCCACCTGCGGCTGAAACCACGTTTGGTCGATGTCGGCGAAGGTTGTCCCGCCGCGGCTCGTCATCAGGACGCCGAATTCCGCGGGGACCTCGATCGTCACCGGGCGGCGAACGGTGGCCGACAGGAAGAGGTGGTAACCGGTGCCGATCTTGTTGAACTGTGATCGCATCGTGGCGTCCAGGAGCTGGACGTCGACGTTGCCGGCGGAAAGCTCGCCGCCCGCACCTCTGCCCCCCGTCGCGGTGCTGGCCGCGCTAGTGGACGAGTAGTCGCCTTTCTGAAAGAGGGGTGAAGCAAGGACGGTCGGCACGACGTCGGAGCCGTTGAAGGCCGTACCGGCGACTGTCACGTTAATCGGGACGATGTCCACATCGATGGTCGCGGCGCTCACGGTGGCGGGATTGGCTCCGACCATGCTGTAGCTGTAGGTCGCGCCGTCCACCGGGTTCGTCGTCTCGCCCGCCCAGTGCTGGATGGTGCGCGCCTCGGCGTGCGGCGTTTGCGGGTGGCCGAACTTTGTCGACGTCGGCTGCAGGTCTGAATCGGCGACCTGATTTGGCGAGTCGGCGGCGGCGCCTAGCGACGTGAAAACCAGGGCGCAAATTGCGGCTGCGAAAGCCGCGACTGAGACGCGACGCGTCCGAGACATGCGAAAACGAACCCTCTTCAAAACCCCTTCTGACGGCAAAGCCCGCCTAGGTGGCGGGCTGTTGCGATAGTAGCGAGACCCAGAACCGTCTCCACGAATTAGCGAAAAATTTCGTCCAAACCAAGACTTCGGGCCCGCATTTGTAAAAAGGAAGCCATGGAAGTTTGTTAAGTCAATTGGCTTAACGGCGCGGTTGTGACCGGCCCGTCTCTAGGGCTTCCGTTACGCTCTTTTGACGCGCCGCCGTAGCTCAATTGGCAGAGCAGCTGTTTTGTAAACAGCAGGTTACGGGTTCGATTCCTGTCGGCGGCTCTGGCCGGGGTGTGCAAGTTCGCCTCCTAGGCGACAAAACACCTTCGGCTCCTGCGCGACAGACCTTCGGCTGGTTCGCTACAGCTACTTCCATACCTACGCGACACTCCTCGCTAGCGCGAGGGTGCCGTTACTTTTCCAACAGGAACCGGACGCGACGCGGCATCTCTGCCGCTAGGCCGTTTACGCCTGCGAAGCGAGTTCCAGGAGAGCATCCATGCCTGCGCCGGCGCCGTTTCCTTGGCTCGCGAGCTCCAGGGCGCTCATGCCTGCGAATGCCACACACCAGCCCACGAGCCGCCCTGCGTCCATGTTGGTAGCCACGGCGAGCCGCTCGATGCGCGCCGCGATCGTCTCCAGATCATCCGCTTGCCAGAGGAGCAGGTCGACCGCGTCGAAAGCGGCATCGCCGAGGCAAGGTGCGGGGTCGATCGCGACGAGGCCGCGTTCGGCTCCGCCGTCGAGGATGTTGCTGGGCGTTAGGTCACCGTGAAGCAGGACGATCGGGGAGCCCTGCTGCGCGAGCCGCGTCGCGAGCCGGCGCCCGCGCTCGTAGAGGTCCAGCGGGATCAGCGCCGTGAGCTCGGGGTGACGTTCGTAAAGCTTCGCCGAGGAGTCGAACAGGTAGGCGACGCGCTGCTCGACCGTTGGATAGGACGGGTTGGAAACACCGCTCTCGTGCAGGGAGGTCAGAAGCTTGGCGACGCTTTCCGCGGCAGGGTAGATCGATGAGACGACGAGCGGCGTGCCAGGTTCGATTGCCTCGATCAAAAGCGCCCCGAGCTGTTCGTCGAGCGCGATTACCGCGGGGGTATGAACGGTGTGCCAGGCGTCGAGCGCGGCCCCCTCGAATGCCAAGCGCGCGCGGTCGGGGCTGGCCTTCAGTACAGCGCGCCGCCCGTCAGCCATCCGGCAACGGAAGACGGCCGACACGCTCCCGCGCGGGATCGGGGAGCCGAGCTTGAACTGCCACCGATCTGCAAGAGCGGTCAGCACGCCTGGCAGCGCGTCGAACCATATCTCCACTTCGTGGCCGAAGCGAGCGGTGAGACGCTGCCGGGTTCCCGCGTCGATGCCGGGAACGGTCGGACCCATGCGCCGACCTTAGCGCAGCACTGATGGCTTTCCGCGGCGAGACCAATCACCGAGTTGGAGGACTACGCCGTGAACAAGAGGGCAGCGCAAAGCTTCAAACCGCAGGGCCATTGAGAGGCTCCTGACCGAGGGCATGGGAGATGCCGAGCGGCCGGCCGAGATCCGGCGGCTGGGAGCCTGGTGGCTGGAGGAGGTCAAGGGTCGGACGGCTTCGATTCCTGTCGGCGGCTCTGGCCGGGGGCTCTACGGCGGCGGTGACTTCGCGTTCGGTGCTAACCCGGCCCCCAGCTCGGCTCGAATCCTCCGCCGTGAACCTGCTGGGTCACAACAACGGCGCCGGTCCCGTCCGGGCGAACTCGCACGACGTCAGGGTTGGCGCCGAAGGCTCGTCGCGTATACACGATCCACTGACCATCGGGCGACCAGGTGGCGAAGAGATTGTTGAAGTTGTCGTTGGTAACCCGCGTGAGAGCCGAGCCGTCTGGATTCGCCGTCCAGAGATTGGAGCTACCGCAATTACCAAGGCAACTGTTGTCCGAGAAGACGATCCTCGACCCATCCGGTGACCAATCGCCTACGCCTGCGAGAAGCTGTGCCGGCGTGTTGACGAGCTCGACCTGCGATCCATCAAGGTTCATGGTGTAAAGAGCGCTATCCGCCAACCCGGAGATCCTTGTGAAGAGTACTTTTCGGCCATCAGGAGAGACCTTCGCGAAGAGCTCCTGGTCGGGACTGAAAGTTAGTTGTCGCAGATGCGTGCCGTCTGCCCGCACGATGAAGAGGTCCCAATTGCAAGGCGGATACAGGCAGTTCGTATCCGCGTTGTGCTGATTTCCGGAAAAGATGATCTGCCTGCCATCCGGCGTCCACGACTCGAAGTCTTCAGCAAACGCGTTGTTCGTGACCCGCGCCACACCTGAGCCGTCGGCATTCATCGTGTAGAGCTCCATGGCCGACACCGGGTCGAAGCCGCGACGGAACACGATCTTCGTCCCATCTCGGGAAATGCTTGGCACCTGCTCGTAATCGCCCGGCGTGGACGTGAGATTCCTGAGGCCGGAGCCATCAGGACTGATCGAGTAAATGTCGCTCGTTGAGGCATTGTCGAATGACGAGAAGACAATCCGTCCTGCTGGCGCGGCTGCCGCCTCGGCAGTTTCCGGCGCGGACAGCGCGATCATCGATGCGATCGTTACGAGCCAGGCCGCAGTAAGCCCATTGACTCGCATAGGACTCAGTCCTCCTTATTCAATCCAAAAGCAGGACGCTCGACTAGCTGACGAGGACTTCAACGAGTCCCGGATCTGCGCGAGCCATGACCTTCAGCGGGTCGCGATCGGCGATCTGATTGACCAGGACGACGATCTCTTCGATCTCCGCGCGCAGCGCCGCCACGTCTTCGCCGGGCATCTCCACCTCCACAAACGTGAAGGGGTCGCCGTCTCGCGGGCGCTCAGCCCGCCAGTGGAATTTCATGTCGTCGCGATGATCGAACCGGAGCACCGACAGGACCGCACCCCATGTCGACTCTTGATTGGCCGGAATGTCGGCGATCCTGGCGATCATCGTCTCGATCATAGTCCGGCACCAGAAGGGCTACGCTCGTCGCCAGGAGGGCACATGGACGCGAATGAAAGGAAGCGTTTGATTCGTCAGTATCGGGACGGCTACCGGGTCGTGGTGAAAGCGCTTGACGGCGTGACCGATGATGAGCTGGATCATTCCGCCACCGGCGAGTGGACCCCGCGCCAGATCGCGCATCATCTCGCCGACAGCGAGATGATGTCCGCCATCCGCATCCGCCGGCTCCTGGCCGAGCCCGAACCGGTGATCTATGGCTACGACGAGAAGGGCTTCGCCGAGCGCCTCACCGGCGACCGGCCGATCCGACCCTCCCTCGAGGCGATGCGGTGGGCCCGCGAAACCTGCTCCCAGCTGCTCGACCGCATGACGGAGGACGACTGGCGCATCGTGGGCACGCACACCGAGAGTGGCCCCTATGGGACCGAGGACTGGCTGAAGATCTACGCCGCTCACGCGCACGACCACGCCGACCAGATCAAGCGCGCGAGGCGCAAAGCGTAAGCGTGGCGACGACGCAGTCAATGCTCGAGGCCGCGATCGCCCTCTCCCAGACCCGGCGTAAGGCCGACCTCGACGACCTCATAGAGGAGCTGCGCATACCGTCGATCAGCGCTCTCGCCGAACGGCGGGCCGACTGCGTGCGCAACGCGCATTGGCTAGGTGACCGCTTCGAGACGATGGGCATGAAGTCGCAGATCGTGGATGTGGACGGCGGCAACCCGATTGTGATAGCTGACTGGAACGAGCACCCCGGCAAGTCCCACCTCACGATCTACGGCCACTACGACGTTCAGCCCGTCGATCCCCTCGAAGAGTGGAGATCGCCGCCGTTCGAGCCCGCGGTGCGTGACGGCGAGGTTTGGGCCCGCGGCGCCGCTGACAACAAGGGGAACCACATGGCCACCGTCAAGGCGGTCGAGCATCTATTTGCGGCGGGCGGACCGCCGATCAACCTTCGGTTCGTGATCGAGGGCGAGGAGGAGACCACCGGGATAGCGCTACCTCGTTTCCTTCGCACCCACGGCGGCGATCTGGAGACGGATGCCGTCCTGATCTGGGACGGCGGCATGGACGAGGACGGTCACCCCACCCTGGCCACGGCGCTCCGGGGCCTTTTTTACACGCAGCTGCGCGCGAAGGGCGCGGCGGTCGACCTTCATTCCGGGACCTACGGCGGCGTGGCGCCAAATCCGATCAACACGCTGGCCCGAGTCATCGGCGAGCTGAAAGACCGCCACGGACACATCACCATCCCGGGTTTCTACGACGCGGTTCGAGCCCCGAGCCCGGAAGAGCTGGCGGCCTGGAAGCAAAAGGACGCGAGGTACGTGGAGACGGTCAAGGGCATGATTGGGGCCAAAACGCTAGAAGGCGAAGACGGGTTTCTGGCCCTGGAGCGCGCCGGAAGCCGCCCCACCCTCGACGCCAACGGCTTCATCGGCGGCTTCACAGGCCAGGGCGCCAAGACCGTCATCCCCGCTGCGGCCTCGGCCAAGGTCAGCATGCGCCTGGTGCCGGACCAGGACCCGCAGGCGATCCAGGCGGCATTCGAGAAACACGTGCGCGAGCTCACGACCCCAGGTGTGGAGATCAGCGTTGAGGTGCTCGGCTCTGCGCCACCGGTTACCTGCGATGTCGACAACGATGCGGCGCGGGCCCTGCGCGAGGCTTACAGGCAGGCTTTTGGCAAGGAGACGGCGCTGATCCGGGTCGGAGGCTCAATCCCGGTCGCGGTCGATTTCCAGGAAGCGGTCGGAGCCCCGCTCGTGATCAGCGGCATCGCGCAGGCTGACTCCGCGATCCATTCGCCCAACGAGCACCTGGTGATCGACAACTACCACCGCGGCATCGAGGCGGTCATTCGCTTCATCTGCGGGCTGGCTGAGGGCTGACCGCCGCCCGCGACACGGTCAGGCTGCCGGCGAGGACGACTATCACCAGCGCGCTCACGAGGGGCACCGTCATCGCCGCCCGCAAGCCGAAGTGGTCGGCGACGCTGCCGATCAGCACGGGGCCCACGATCGAGCCGGCGTAACCTGACGCCAGCGCAAGTGCCAGCGCGGTGCCGCTGTGTCCGAGATTGGCCGCGGCGCTGAACGCCAGCGGGACCAGCACGGCCGTGCCGATTCCGACGAGGGCAAAGCCGGTGACGGCTCCGGGCAGCGCGGGGACCGCGATCGCGAGCGCCAGGCCCACCACCGCGATCGACGCTCCAAGCCGGGCGACGACGGTGGGGCTCGTGTGGGCCGTCAGTATGTCGGCGCGGAACCGAACCACCGCCGCGGCGGTCGAGAAACCGGCGAACCCGGCGGCCGCGATGCCCGGATTGGCGTGGCTCAGCTCGCTGAGGAAGAGCGCGCTCCAGTCAGCTGTCCCGCCCTCGACCAGGTACGAGCCCAGAGAGATCGCCGCCACGGCAAGGATCGATCCGGTCAGCCAGAGGCGGCCGGCATCGACGGGCATGACGCGCGCGGCTCCGGAGCGGGTGTCGGGTAGGTCGCGCAGGATCCAGGCCGTCGCCACGACAACGATGCCTCCGACGGCAATGAACTGGACCAGCGGCGTCACGCCGGCATAAGCCGCCGCCCCGGCGCTGACCGAGCCGATGATGGCGCCCAGGCTCCAGAAACCGTGAAAGCCGTTGATCAGCGGCCGGCCCGCCTTGCGCTCGAGCTCGGCGGCTTGCGCATTCTCCAGGACATCGATGAAGCCGGCCGTCGCGCCGATCAGAAGCAAGGACGCGAAGAGCTGCGTGAAGTCTGCGGCCAGGCCGGGACCGATCAGCGCGACGCACAGCGCAACCGTGCCCGCTTGAACGAAAGCTCGCGCGCCGCGGGCCAGGACAAGTCGCGCCGCAGCCGCCCCCACCACCGCGCCGACGGCGTAGGCGAGCAACGCCAGGCCGACCTGGCCATCGGTCAGATGCAGGTGGTCTTTCAGCGCAGGGAGTCGGGGGACCCAGGTTGTGCATGCGGCGCCAAACGCAAGGAACGCGACGGAGACGGCGATTCGCTGGCTTTTGATCAAGAAGCCGGGATCAATTCGAAGGTCGCCTGCTCTCCTTTGGTAGGTGGCTCGCCGGGCCTGGATGGCTTGACGTAGTCGCCGTACTTCTTGCGTACCAGATGGGACGTGGCTCGCGCTTCATCGACATCTGCAACGTGTCGCGGCTTCACGTGGATGGACTTGCCGCCGAGAAGCAGAGTGGCCTCGCCCTTGGCGAGAAAGTTCTGCGGCCAATCGCGGCTCAATCCCTCGCCGGAACGGATGTAGATGTGCTCGCCATCGGTGGAGATCCAGATCGTGACGCGTCTTGGCTTGCCGGTCCTGCGCCCGATCGTCGTGAGCCTTACCTCGCGCTCACGCCCAGCCGCATCGAAGACCCATGGCTCAAATCCCGTCATGAGCCTTACCTCGCGCTCACGCCCAGCCGCATCGAAGACCCATGGCTCAAATCCCGTCATAACTGGAGCAACCCGCCTGTTGGGCGGTCGATTCCGGTGCAAGGCCAGGTTGGGGCTCGGAAATGGACTACGATCCCGGCGCCGTGGGGGTGCGTGCCCGGAGATTTCTGCCTTACGTCCTCGGCTTCTCAGTCATCGCTGCCTTGCTCGGCACGGCCAGCGCTGGACGGGACGAAGTGACCCTGGGCGCAATCGGCCACGGAGCCGCGCACGTGCATCCGCCGATCGACAATCGGAACCATCTCTATGTGCTCGATGGATGGGGCGGCATCCACCCGGTCGGCGCGTCGCCGGCCCTGGCGTCGACCGCGTCGTGGCCGACCAAGGACATCGCTTACAGCCTCGCGCTCTTCCCGGATGGCACCGGCGGATACGTCATGGATGGATGGGGCGGCCTGCATCCGGTTGGCGGCGCACCCACCATGGAAAGCGGCGTGTACTGGCCGCACTGGATCGGCGCGCGCGAGATCGTGCTGGCGCCCTGGTCGTCTCATAGGGCGCCCGCGGGCTACCTTCTCGACGCTGACGGCGGTATCCATGCGTTCGGTGGTGCGCCGCAGGTGACGGGCAACTCGCTCTGGCCGGGCCAGGGCATCGCGCGAGGACTCGTGCTGACGCCGAACAGCACACCCGCCAGTGTCATGGGCTACACGCTCGATGGTTTCGGCGGCATCCACCCGTTCGGCGGGGCGCCCTTCGTGACCGCCAACGCTCGCTGGACCACCGACGTCGCCCGCGGGCTGGTGCTCACGTCGGGGCGGCACCGACTGCTCATGCAGGGTTACACGCTCGACTACTCGGGGGGCATCCATCCGTTTGGTGGCGCTCCGGCAGTGACGCCGTCGGCGCGGTGGCCGGGCCAGGACATGGCCGACTCGATGGTCTCCTGGACGGCGGCCTCGGCTGCGTCGCCCGGCGGCTGGGTGCTCGACCGGCACGGCGAGGTCCATGCCTGGGGCAGCGCCCCGCGGCTGGCCGCCTCTGAAACCTGGCCGTCGTGGGACATCGCGCGAGGGCTCGCAGGGGCCGGAAGCGGTGGCGGCAGCACCGAGCGGGTGATCCTCGACGCCCAACCCATCAGCGATGGCTGGGGCGCTTACTACAACCAGCGCGACTCGCGATGGGCGTCGGCGAATGTGGGCGCCGCAACCTTTCCGGTGTGGAAGATCGGCTGCCTGATCTCGGACCTCGCGATGGTGTTCGCCCACTTCGGGTTCACGTCGATCACACCGGCGACGATCGCTGCTCACCCGGGCTGGTTCAACGGCAGCGGCGCGATGTTCAACTCGGCCCTGAACATTCCAGGACACAGGACGGTCGTCATGCGTAGTCCGGATCCGGCGTGGATCAGGGCTCAGGTCGGCGCCGGCCATCCGGTGATCGTGGGCATGAACCTGCCAACGGGTGGCACGCATTTCGTGACCCTGACCGGGTTGAACGGCGCGTCCGACTACTGGACCAACGACCCGTGGGAGCAGAACGCGATGCACGTGGCGTTCTCAGGCGACTGGTTCGACCGCGGCCCGATCTACGAGGCGTTCGCCTTCCTTTAACCGGCTGGGTTGGAGAAACCCTCTAGTCGCGGCATCCTGCGCGCGTGGCGAGGATCCCGCTCATTCCGGCGGAGCTGACGAAACCGTCGGCTGCGCCGTGGGCCGAAGGCGACCTCTACCTCTCGTACCAGCCCTCGAGAAAGGCGCGTCCAAGGGTGCCGTTGAAGACCATGTACATCAGCCAGGCGGGTGTCGCTCCCCTGTCAATCTCGATCTTCTCGGCCTCGAGGGCGAGGGCCGCGAAGATGTAGCGGTGCTTTCCAGTGCCGGGCGGCGGCGCGGCGCCAACGTAGCGCATCGATCTGGCGTCGTTCGGGAGCTGGAAGGCGCCCTGCGGGAGCCTCGAGCCGGACTCGTCGCCGGCGCCGGTAGGCAACTCGGTGACGCTGCCCGGTATGTTCACCACGGCCCAGTGCCAGAAGCCAAGGACGGTGGGCGCTTCGGGGTCGACCATGGTGACCACGAAGCTCTTCGTCCCTGAGGGGAAGCCGCTCCAGGAGAGTTGCGGGGAGACGTCCTGGCCGCCGGCGCCGAATACGCCGCTGACCTGCGGCATCGCCAGCTTTTCACCTTCCCGGAGGTCACTGCTGGTCAGTGAGAAGGAGGCCGCCCGGGGAAGGTTGTCATAGGGGTTCCAGCTCATCTGGACGCCAGCTTTTCACCTTCCCGGAGGTCACTGCTGGTCAGTGAGAAGGAGGCCGCCCGGGGAAGGTTGTCATAGGGGTTCCAGCTCATCTGGACTTCTCCAAATCTTGAGGCGGAGAGGTGATCGCCACCTTTGCGACAGTCTACAGCCGGGCCGGGCGAGACCCAAGCGCCGCGCATCCGCAGATCCCTGACAGCCTGAGGGGCCGCGCAGGAGCGGCCGAACAGAGCGTGCGATGTCCGTCTCAAACTTCCATCGCACGGTTGGGAGCGGGAAGGGAGCGGAGAGGGAGAGATTTGAACTCTCGATGGGCCAGTGACCCATAACGGTTTTCGAGACCGTCGCCTTCAACCGGACTCGGCCACCTCTCCACAGAGCCGCATCTGCTCCGGTTTCATGGCGGTCCCGACCGGATTCGAACCGGCGCTCTCGGCCTTGACAGGGCCGCGTGTTTGGCCAGGCTACACCACGGGACCGGCAGCGGCTAAGTCTACCAACGGCTATGACCGACTCCGAGGCCCCTCCGTCGGCTCCGCCGACACCTCCCCATGAATGGGGAGGAGGATTGAGACCCCATACCTATAATTCCCTCGGCGTGAGCGACAACGACCGCCCCACTTCAGGCTCGCCGGATGAACTGCGGAGGCGGTTCCAGATCCTGGAGCGGGTAGCAATCTTTTTCACGCTTCCCGACAACACCCTTCACGCCCTCGCGCGGCGTCTCGCCCCAGCCTCTGCCGCCAGGGGTTCGGTGATCGTGCACCAGGGCGACCCCGGCGACACGATGTTCATCGTCGAGTCGGGGCGCTGCGAGGTGTACGTCGAGGAGTCCCCAGGCCACACGATCACGATCGCCCTGATGGGGCCGGACGATTTCTTCGGCGAGATGGCCTTGATTTCTGAAGAGACCCGCACCGCCAGCGTCCGCGCCCTCGAGGACTGCCGGCTGCTGACCCTCGACCGCAAGACGCTCTACGAGACCATCCCCGCCGAGTCGGACGCGCTCATCGAGCTGACCAAGCTGGTCGAGCAGCGCAAGGACACGTTGCCCAACCTGATCGCCCGCGCTCGCATGGTCGCGCCAGAGCAGGCCGCCTCGACGGTCGCCATCTACTCGCCCAAGGGCGGCTCCGGCCGCACGACCATCGCGGTCAACCTGGCCGCCTCCCTGGCCAAGCGGTTCCCGGGCGAGGTCCTGCTCGTCGACCTGGCCCTCCCCTACAACCACGCCGCCCTTATCTCCTACCTCACCCCGACCGGTTGTCTGGCCGCGGCGAGCCAGGTTCCGCCCCAGAACTTCGAAGAGGCGGTGCTGGGGGCGATCCTCCATCACCCCGGCGGCATGATGCTTCTGCCCGGGGTGCTGCGCGCGGAGCAGGCCGATTTGATCACCGTCGACCTGGTCAACCGGGCAATGGGCATCCTGGTCAACGCGTTCCGGTACATCGTCTTCGACCTCGGCGTCGCTTTCACCGACATCGTGATCAGCGTCCTCGACCACTCCCAGCGCGTGCTGGTGCTGGTGACGCCGGAGCTGTCCTCCCTGAAGGACGTGGGGGAGCTGCTGAACATCTTCACCAACGTCCTCAACATCGTGCCCGGCCGCGTCATCCTGGCCCTCAACAACAAGGTGCCGAAGTCGGTCGTCAGCAAAGAGGATGTGGTCCGGACCCTCAAGCAGGAGCTGGCGGTGGAGATCGACTTCGACGGGACCAAGCCCGACGAGGCCGCGGTCAAAGGCGAGATCCTGGTCCTGACCGACCCCAAGAGCGCGATCGCGCGCGGGGTCGAGGTGCTGGCGCAGATGATCGCGGGGACCACCGGCGCCGGCGAGGCCAAGGAAAAGAAGGGGTTCAAGCTCGGGAGGCGGTAGTTCTCCACGCCCCTCTCCCTGACCCTCTCCCCTGAAGGGGAGAGGGGACTCGCAACAGCCGTGGTAGCATTTTGGGCGTGATCGAACAAGCTGTCGTCTCTCTCACCACCGAAGCCCAGACCCGACTCAAGGAGCTGCTCGCCAAGGAAGACAACCCGCAGCTGGCCCTCCGCGTCTTTGTCAGCGGCGGCGGTTGCTCGGGAATGCAGTACGGCATGGCTTTCGACGATCAGCGGCGCCAGGACGACGTCGTGGTCGACAACGAGGGTGTGCAGATCGTCGTTGACGACTTCAGCGTCTCCTACCTCCGCGGCTCCGAGATCGATTACGTGGATGGCCTGATGGGCGCCGGCTTCACGGTGCACAACCCGAACGCGGTGCACTCGTGCTCGTGCGGCCACTCTTTCGACACGGGCGACGACGCCGGCGGCGCGCAGGCCTGCGGCTGCGGCCACTAGACGCTTCGATCCAGACGCCTTAGAGAGTTCGCGCTTCTCGCCCTGGGCGTAATCACGCCCATCGGCATCCTCGCCGTCAACGCCTCGGCGTTCGTCATGGTTCACCTGGCCGCCTTCCGGATCGGCATCGCCGCCTGCGCGCTTTTGAGCGGCCTGGTGCTGAACGGCCTCACCGCCTGGTGGCTGCTGCGGCTGGCCAGCCGGAACGCCCCACCCCTCTATCGCGAGTACCGCACGTGGGCGATCGGCGCCGCGGTGTTTCTAGTGCTGGTGACCGCGGTCGGTGGCGGCTACCTCACTTACCTGGGACTCGGCGACCCGAGGCGGCTGCCGGACGCCCTTTCGGTGATCGTCGCCACGTTCATGATCTTGCTTCCGTTTGCGGTCTCCGTCGCCGCGAGGCGAGTGGCCGGCATCGGGGGCATCATCCCTGTCGATGAGCCGCCCGGGAAAGAAAGAAGCCCCCGCCGAAGCGGGGGCTCCTTGAGAACTCGGACCTAGTCGGGCTACATCATGTCGGGGGACATGCCACCCGGCATGCCACCGCCACGATTCTTCTCCTCGGGCACCTCGGTGACCATCGCCTCGGTGGTGAGGACCATGGCCGCGATCGACGCCGCATTCTGCAGCGCGGACCGGGTGACCTTCGCGGGGTCGACGATGCCCGCTTCGAACATGTTCACGAACTTGTCGTTGAGAGCGTCGTAACCCTCACCCGACTTGCTCTTGCGGATCTGCTCGACTATGAGCGAGCCTTCCTTGCCCGCGTTGAGGGCGATCTGCTTGACGGGCTCCTCGAGCGACTTGCGGACGATCGCGACCCCGGTCGCCTGGTCGTCCTTCAGGCCGAGTCCTCCGTCGAGCTTCTTCTGCGCGTTGAGCAGCACGGTGCCGCCGCCCGCAACGATGCCCTCTTCCACCGCGGCCTTGGTCGCGCTCAGCGCGTCCTCGATGCGGTGCTTCTTCTCCTTCTGCTCGACCTCGGTCGCGGCGCCAACCTTGATCACCGCCACGCCGCCGGCCAGCTTGGCCAGCCGCTCCTGCAGCTTCTCCTTGTCGAAGTCGGAGGTGGTCTCCTCGATCTGCGCCTTGATCGCCTTGATGCGACCCTGGATCGCCGCCTGGCGCTTGGGGTCGTTCTCGGCGTCGACCACGATCGTGGTGTCGTCCTTGTTGATGGTCACCTTGCGGGCCTTGCCGAGCTGCTCGACCTTGGTCTGGTCAAGCTTGAGGCCGAGGTCCTCGGAGATCACGGTTCCGCCGGTCAGGATCGCCATGTCCTCGAGCATCGCCTTGCGACGATCGCCGAAGCCTGGCGCTTTGACGGCAACCGCGGTGAACGTGCCGCGGAGCTTGTTGACGATCAGGGTGGCCAGCGCCTCGCCCTCTACGTCCTCGGCGACGATCAGCAGCGGCTTGCCCTGCTGCACGACACGCTCCAGCACGGGGAGCAGGTCCTGGATGGCCGAGATCTTGCGGTCGGTGATGAGCACGTACGGCTCGTCGAGCACCGCTTCCATGCGGTCGGGGTTGGTGACCATGTAGGCGGCGATGTAGCCGCGGTCGAACTGCATGCCCTCGACCACCTCGAGCTCGGTGGCCATGGCCTGGTTGTCCTCGACGGTGATGACGCCGTCCTTGCCAACCTTGTCCATCGCGTCGGCGATCAGGTCGCCGATCTGCGGGTCCTGGGACGAGATGGCCGCCACGTGGGCGACGTCCTCATGACCCTTCACGGGCACGGACAGGTTCTTGATCTCGGCCACCACGGCCGCGACGGCCTTCTCGATGCCGAGCTTGAGCTGCATCGGGTTGGCGCCCGCGGTGACGTTGCGGAAGCCTTCATTGATCATGGACTGCGCCAGCAGCGTGGCCGTCGTGGTGCCATCACCCGCGACGTCGTTCGTCTTGGTCGCCACCTCGCGCAAGAGCTGCGCGCCGGTGTTCTCCATGGCGTCCTTGAGCTCGATCTCGCGCACGATCGTCACGCCGTCGTTGGTGACGGTCGGCGCGCCGAACTTCTTCTCGAGGACGACGTTGCGGCCCTTGGGGCCGAGAGTGATGCGTACCGCCTGGGCAACCGTGTCGATGCCCTTCTTGAGGTGCTGTCGCGCCTCTACATCGAATGTGACTGTTTTTGCCATATGCGTCCCTCTTCTTTTATCTGTGGATTACTTCTTGCCGTTCGCCAGGATGGCCAGGACGTCCTTCTCGGACACGATCAGGTACTCGATCTCGTCCACCTTGAACTCGTTGCCGGCGTACTTCGCGTAGAGCACCTTGTCGCCGACCTTGAGCTCCATCGGAATCTTGGTTCCGTTGTCCAGGATCCTTCCGGTCCCCACGGCCTGGACGATCCCCTCCTGGGGCTTCTCCTTGGCGGTGTCCGGAAGCACGATCCCGCTCTTGGTCTTTTCCTCTTTCTCGACGGGCTTGACCACCACGCGGTCGCCCAACGGTTTCAAGTTCATGTGCAGCCCTCCTAAGCTGAAAGTGAATTGGCACTCCCCACCCCCGAGCGCTTAGCACTCTGGCAGGTTGACTGCTAAATACTAGTACCAAGCCGGGTCGGGCTGCCAAACCCTCTTCCCCATTTATGGGGAAGTACCCGCCGCAGGCGGGGGATGGGGCTCGTCTTCGGAGGCCTCATCGGCCTCGGCGGGCGCGCTTTCGGCCTCCTTGATCATGCGCCGGGCGGCCTCCGCCTGGTCCTCGGGGACCAGCAGGCGGGCGGCGGTCAGGTCGATCCCGACCCCGTAGGCGTTGTCGCCGAAGACCTCGACCCGCAAGCCGTCCGCCTCCAGGACGGCGGCCAGGAGATCGGCCTGGATCCGCTCGCCTGTGAAGACCACGACCCAGCCCTTGACGCTCACGGCTCCCAGCCTAACGACGGGTCGACAGCGATAGGTCGGGCGCCCCCATCCGGCCGGGGTCGCTGCGCAACCCCGGCCACCTTCCACGGCGGGCGGGGAAGGGAAGGGGAGGTGAAATGGGCTGCTGCCGCGATCATTGCTGCGTTGTCGGTGCAGAGCTCGAGCGGCGGCATGGTCAGGCGGGCACGACCGGCGACGATCTCCGCCGCCCGCTGTCGGAGCAGCGTGTTGGCCGCCACGCCCCCGGCGACGACGACCTCTCGCACCGGCTGCTGCTCCAGAGCGAGGTCGAGCTTCTCGAGCAGCGATTCCACGACCGACCGCTCAAACGCCGCCGCGAGGTCGGCTCGATCCTGGTCGGTCACGGATTCGCCCATACCCCGGAGCCTGTAGAGCAGCGCGGTCTTGAGGCCGCTGAAGCTGTATTCGAGGCCCGGCAGCGACGGCTTCGGCAGCGGCCGGCGATTCGGATCGCCCGTGCGCGCGATATGGTCCAGCGCCGGTCCGCCAGGGAAGCCGAGGCCGAGCATCCGGGCGGCCTTGTCGAACGCCTCGCCGGCGGCGTCGTCCCTGGTCCGGCCGATGACCTCGAAGCGGCCGTGCTCGGGCATACGGACAAGGTCCGAGTGGGCGCCGCTGACGACCAGGCCCAGCAGCGGCGGTTCGAGGTCGGGCCGGGTGAGCATTGCGGCGTAGATGTGACCCCACAGGTGGTTGACGCCGGTGAGCGGTTTCGACCACGCGGCAGCGAGGCCCTCCCCCACTCCCACTCCGACCAGCAGGCAGCCGACCAGGCCCGGCCCGCGCGTGACCGCGACCAAGTCGAGGTCGACGGGTTTGACGTCCGCCTTTTGCAGCGCCATGTCCAGGAGACCCGGCAGGCGCTCGAGGTGGTCGCGCGCCGCCAGCTCGGGGACCACGCCCCCAAACTCCTGGTGCAGGTCCACCTGGGAGTGGATGATGTTGGAGAGGACCTTGCGACCGCCCTCGACGACCGCGACAGAAGTTTCGTCGCAGGACGTTTCGATGCCCAGCGTTAGCGATGTGCTTTCCACGCCCCTCACCCTGACCCTCTCCCCTGCGGGGAGAGGGGAATCAGTCCCCTTTGGTCAGCAGGTCGCGACGGAGGTTTCTGACTTCTGAGTCGATTCGTTCGAGGTTCGCTTCGTAGGCCTTGCGGAAGCGGGGCGAGTGGATCGAGTCGGACCACATCACGATCGCGTCCTCCCCGTTGTCCGTGTAGTAACCCTTGCGCCGGCCGATGACTTTGAACCCGAAAGCCTCGTACATCCGCATCGCGTTGTCGTTGGTGGTTCGGACCTCGAGCGTGACCCACTTGGCGCCCATGTCGTAGGCCGCCTGGACCAGCCCGGCGAAGATGATCCGGCCGTAGCCCCGGTGCTGGAGGTCGTGGCGGACGCCGATCGTGGTGACGTGAGCCTCGTCATACATCCGCCACATGCCGCCGTAGCCGATGATCGTGGGGTCGAAATCGGCCAGGCGATATCCGGCCGGCCTTTCCGCCGGACCCTCCTGGCGCAGCACGACGTAGTGTGCGCTGGCCCGCGAGGCCAGCTCGCGGTAGTAGGCGTTGCGCGGCCAGGGCGTGGCGAAGATCTCGCGTTCGATCTCCTGGACGGTGTTGACGTCCGCTTCGCGCATCAGCTCGATGGCGAGCTGCTGCCTGATCTGAACCATCACGCCTGCGCGGAGAACGAGTGCATGTATTCGATTTCGAGACTACCATAGGCCACTTCGCGTGCCGTTTCGAGGACCCGCCCAACAGCCATTCCCCAGCTCAATGGATCCAGCTGTCTGAAGCTGTGACCTGCCGCCAGCAGCGCCGCCTCGGTCATTGGCGCCACGTTGCCAACCAATGGGTGGCTTGTTGGGATATCGCCGCCAGCAGCGCCGCCTCGGTCATTGGCGCCACGTTGCCAACCAATGGGTGGCTTGTTGGGATATCGCGGGGATCTCCCAGCATCGGTTTGCCGCCTGGAAGCTTGTAGTACACGCGGCCGCGGCCGGCCTCGATGACCGCAATCGCGGGAACGTCGCTGCGAGCGGCCTGGAGGTCGAGGCTCGGCAGGGGGATGATCGGAATCCGTAGGCCGATCGCAAGGCCGAGCCCGAACGACACTCCGACCCTGAGTCCGGTGAACGACCCTGGGCCGGTAGCCACTGCGACCGCAGTCAGCCGCTTGCCTTTGATCATCCCTTTGAGCTCGGAGATGATCGCCTGCTGGTTACGGGACGCGGTGAGCAGACGGACGGCGCCACCGTCCTCGCCCCACAGCGCAGCCCGCGCGCTCATGGTGGCCGAGGTATCAATGACTAAGATCACGTTTCGTCCGGATCAGGCGGCGGTCGCCGCCGAGGTGATCGATCTCGATCAGCGCGGCTGAGTCGACGGCAAGGCGCTCGCCCCACTCGACGACGACCGCGCCCTGCTGCACCAGCTCTTCCAGGCCCAGGTCGCGTAGCTCCGCGCTGTTCTCGATCCGATAGAGGTCCACGTGAGCCAGCTGCACGCGCCCCGGATACACACGAACGAGCTGGAAGGTCGGGCTCGCGACCGGCGCCTTTGAGCCTATGCCTTGCGCCACGCCGCGGACGAGTGTGGTCTTGCCGGCGCCGAGCTCGCCGGTCAGCAGGACCACGTCACCCGGGCGGAGCCGCTCACCGAGACGGCGGCCGATCTCCTCGGTCTCCGCGGGGTTGTTCGTCGTGACGTCAGGCAAAGTGGTCGTAGCCGCTGGCGGCCAGCTTGATCGGCGCGTCCCGGGCGTCAACCACCCGCACGACGCCGTCGTCGGTCAGTGTTCCCACGACCTGGAGTCCCGCCTTCTTGACGAGCTCGTCGGGACCGGCGCACACGAGCTCAGCCTCCTCGCCGCTGCTCAGCGCATCCTGCATCGAGGCTCCCGTCGCGCGG